>JAAUYG010240159.1_pt1 | contig 14809 bp, 12 predicted proteins | sample 7278091 | NCBI WGS metagenome assembly JAAUYG01 (sample SAMN14350201, study PRJNA611818) | marine sediment metagenome | isolation source: surface marine sediment (0.6m) | place: French Polynesia: Moorea | collected 2018-08 | reverse complement strand
GCTGGAACTCTCACACAATACTCTTCAGCCGTTCAAAACAGATCCTATCCTCACTTTGGGTTTCTTCATGTTCTGCATCAATGCCCGAACCCCAAGGCTCACTGAACGGGACCTTGCAACGAAGGTTGCGCCTATCCATGCAAACACTGCGACAGCGAATTTGTCACGCAATTAAAAATAATGAACTGGTCGCTCGAGTCACAGGTTGCTTGACTGTTCTGGGGGGGGGGGGGAAAGCCGTTTGAGTGAGCGTTCTTGTCTCCTCTTCACCAATGTTTTCCTTCGCACTTGAAAACTTTGACGTTTGACAGCGTTCTATCTTCTGTTGTAGTGTGCTTATGGATTAGGTCTGTGTAGTTTGAGAGCCACAACGCAATAACCTACGGAAAGCTTCCTCAAAATTGTCACACTGGATCCTTGTCGAACGTAGAATTTTCCTCGTTGCTCGACTTCTTGTACAACAGCCTGTTGTCTGTCATTCTGATTTGACATGAATACTCTCCTGGCCAACCAAAGACAGTTTAATTAAGCATTCAATGTAACCGTAATGTTTAAACTTTGATCTCTTCGGTTTCTCCCTTTGGTTTGAGTCAAGAAGGTTCCGGTGATGCATGAAATATGGGAATTGGGAAATATCCGAATAATTCCCATTTTTCCCAGGGAAATATTGGAACTGATGTTTAGTAGAAAGAAAAAAAATGCTTATCACAATATGGAATATTTTTTTATCAAAAAATTTTGAACAGAAACAAATCTGTACATATTGTTCTTTTATTAGAAGGAAGTATCTTTGTCAAGACACACAGTAAATGATTTGTTTTGATCATTTATTGCAAAAAATTTCAAAAGAAGTCAAAATATATCTCTCTTTTCTCTTCTGTTTTGGGAAAATATTGAATACTGTGTTGTTTGCAAATATTAAAGTTAATTGATAAGTCACTTAAATACCAACAACTGTTTTTGGGATCCTTTACTCCCTTATTGCATTGTGATTCCAATATTTCCCTGGGAAAAATGGGAACCATTCCGAGATTTCCCAATTCCGATATTTCATACAACACCGCCTGTTGCCGACCACAAGAAAGGCAGACTGAGGTGGTTGAGGCGTTGCGGGCATTTTCATTTTGAACCCCGTGCTGGATACACACACTTCAATCTGTGTCTTCGTCGCGTTGTTCGTTGAAAAAGGGGAACTTGTTGTCATTGAATCACTGCCAGGAACAACAAACGCACCAAAGGTATTGGTGAAAGTTGAGCTTTCTCGTTTCACTCTGGCAACGGAAGCCTCATTTGGTTGGACATGTATTGAATGGCCAGATACAAACGTCTCGCTTTACCTTATTGGCTGGGGATGCTGGAACGTTGAGCTCAGGTCTCGGCTTGCCAAATGGGATGGCAATTTTGCTGATGCTACGGAAAAAAGCACTGAAAACAGTCTTGGAACACAGGAAAATGGACAAAGCACAAAAGCAGAAGAATTTAACTGGAAGCTTGGTTGATGCAAATGTATCTCGTTGCCCACTTTCCCTTTGTTCAACTGTATAACAGCTCTGTCTTCTGCTCCGAATGAAAGAATTTCAGGGACAAAATTCGTGAATACAAAACTGAAATGTTTCCTGTCGACTTTTGTCAAGGAAACTCTGCGTGGTGAGACACATTTTTCTTCTTGTGAACGAAATATTCGTGCTTTTGTGGATGAAAAAGAATGAAAGCTTTGATCCTGGTGGGCAGGATTTCCCGTCGACGAGAACGGAAGCGGAGAGGGATTCCATTATGTGACGTACAGGAAACGGAATAAGTACGGACGTGTGTCGGACACACAGCTTGGCCGCTGTGGCAATAAAAGAACCTGGAGCGCCGCGAGCAATGCGTGGGAATGTGTCTTGCCGCCAACAAGACACAACAAGTAAATTCAGTCCTCAGCGAGAACTTCTTCTTTTTGCAGATGCTCGTTCTTGTTGATAGTTTTGGTTCCACGTTTCCATGAATTTCCTGTTTCATACCTGTGAGAAGCGGGGGGGGGGGCAAAGGTCTTGTGGAGCCTGAGCCATGGTCTGCTCCAAAACTCCTTCGCGCCTTTTTCAAAGGCAGCGAAGTAATCAGGCTTTCAACAGATGAAGAGAAGGGTTCGCAGAAAACCTGAGATTGAAACAATGGAAACTGAAGCAATCGAGTCCCAGGTTTTGGTCAAGAGTCTGATGCCACGGCGGTGTCAGAAGAGCAGACAGGTTCAGTCCCACACCTCGAGTGCAATGGCGTCAAGAACTGTTGATTTGCCACGTGCAGGCATGTGTTCTCCCGTCGTCCGCATTGCTTGCGTGTGATGATCAACCAGCATCAGACGAACAAACGATTGTGTGAGTTCTCAGTTTTTTTCGCCTCAATTGCATTGAATCACCGCACAGCGGAAATGTGCAATCTGTTGGCATTCAGGCGAGGTTTGATGGTTTCAATTGTTGGAGACATGCACACCAGAAAGTGTTTTCTTTTGCCTTTCTGTGAGAGATGACAGCAAGATGTCAGGGACACGCCCGTGACAGTTTGCAAATGGGACCAACAGAAGTGCGTGCGCTTGTCTTGTCACACTGACGGGATAATCGTGGAAAGAAGGAAACTAGAGATTGGCCAAAAGGGCAAACCATTCACTGACTGCGTAAGTGGTTGAGCACATCAGTGGGATTGATGATCCTTGTCAATTCCAGAGGGGGTGGCATTGGCCTACATGGGGGAGGTCTAGTCAAGCCTCGAACCTCGTTCTTTCTTGAAGGGCAGAGACCAGCGGGACTCTGTCTGCATCAACAGGCTCACCACATTTGCAAACACAAAAGGAATGGAAGAAACTACTGTAGACGATGCCCGAGTGATGGCCACAGTTCGCTGCCAACTTCTTCCTTTAGCTTGAGGTGCTTTTTGTTTTGCGAAATGTCAAGTCGCTGGCTTTCTGTGAACATCTGAAGAAATGTCGGAAGTTCTGTCAGATCTATAACTCAGATGACAGACTTTGCCAAAACACCTCCAGCAAACCGTCTTCATTTCCAGTTGGTGTGGCAGATTTGGATACTTTAGTCCAGTTGAGAAAAACCGTGATGGGAAAAATTGTGTAAACCTGGGTGAGAGACGGACGGGGAGAAACATTTGCCTTGTACACACGCTGTTGCCCAGTTAGAATAACGCTCAAAAGACATCAAGCCGATGTTTGGGTTTCTGTCCCGAGTTCCCTGTCTGCGCAGCACAGGAGACTTGGGCTTGATGTGTTTTGACTATCAGTCGGCGTCTGGACGCCACCACCCACAAAATGGGGGCTTGGACTTGGCCCAGGCTGCCCCGGTCAGTCTACAGTCGTTTACCAGGGAAATTGGTTTCTTTCTTGAAGGGCTAAAAATCATTTTCAAACTTCTTTCAAGATGTTTTCTATGAAGACGTCTTGTTTTGATTTTGGGCCTCATATGTACATGTACCGAGGTCTGAGGTGAAACTTGACAAAGACAGTGTGGTCAAGGAGTGAAGTTTTGTGTGGAAACGTGTGGTGTGTGTGTATGTGTGTGTGTGTGTGTGTATGTGTTCAGCAACGTGTTTTGACTGCAACTGACAGTTCTTTTTTCCGTTTCGCTTGTATGAAATAGGAAAGAAGTGGCCATTCACATGCCAGAGTGTTCCGGAATGTTGTCTGGATTGACCCACCTTCAGATGAACCTGCGTTGTGATAGATTCTACTTTGTGGTAATCTGGGAGGGGAGGGTTCCGTTCTGCAGTTAAAACATGAATTTGCCTTTCGTTTGTCAGTGCAGATGGGATTCTCAGTTCATCTGACAGTTTTGGTTTGGAAACAGATGCACTGAAGGGTCAGTGTCAGTTGCCTCATGACATTAACGTCTCGCACCAACTGCATTTGTACGACATCAGCAGAGGGTTTTTCACAGTGAAAGACTCGGCCGACACTCCTACCAGCTGTCTACCTGTCACTGCCTTCCGCGTGAGATCTTGTGATCGTGGCTGGATCAGAAGGCAGAGGAGGGCTGCAACAACCATTGCTTTGGTCTCCCTTCCATTACAATGTAATATTGCAGAACAGTTTGAGAAGCATGAGAGATGCAGCAGGTATTAACGCAGAGCGAAGTACTGAGAACGCATTGATGAAGTTAATGGCTACAATCCCCCAATGATAAAAGAAAGGCAAAGTGCATAAATGGAATCACTGCCGACCCGCTGCGCTCTGGAGCTGTTGTCTGTGCTTTTAATGAGCGTTGAATTATTCAGAGAAAGTTCAGGTGGAATCAACGTGTCTCGTAGAAGGCGGCATCATATCCAGGTTGCAGTGGCACGGGTGCTAATGGGGCAGCAGTGATTTTCGCGTGTGACTGGGAAGGGATTGCAGCAGAATGAAATCAAGCTGCAGTATTTTTTCATTCAAACAGCACAAGCAGTGATCAATGTCAAGGAATTGTCTACCAGGCTTTTTGGAAGGCAAATGAGTGTTGTCACGAAGGGAAAGCCAGAAATGCTGTCAGGTTTTGGGCTCTTTTTTTTGGGCCACTAGGCTGAAAGCGGAACGGTCTATCAGAGTCATACAACTCCTTTCTTGCCCCTACCTCAACTCAAGATCAAATAACACTGGTGTGTTGGTCATGTGGTGCAACTCATACTCATGCATTGATGTGACACAACGCGGCCTCGACGCTGACAAGCGCCAAAGTAACAATTTCTTTTTTGTTCAAGAGTGTTTGTGATTTATTCACTGCATTTATCCCTCAACATAAGACAGTAGAGTGACGGGACCAGTGGCTTTGTGTGAATTAGGGGGGATTTTCAAACCCAAGGAGTTTGCTTCATGCTTCGTGACCTCACGTACCTTTTTAGGCCGCACAAGGCTGAAAGCCTGGGCGGTCTCATGAAGTCATGTACGTGTTGTCATTGTCAATGTGGAACCCGGGGTGGGGGGGCGGGGGGGGCGGGGGGGCTAAGTTGTGTGGGGACAATCTGTATGACTCACAATTGATCTCATCTGCACTGTCGTTGCCTCATGGTATGGAGGCGAAGTGAGAGTTCGGGAACTGTGTGTATTCGCGGGATTCACAGGTGTCATCCTCTGGAGAATCCTTGGCTTGACGCTTTGAAAAGACAGCATGGCTGTCTTTGTGAAAGGCTGTCTTTGTCGCATTGCGTGCAGGACTTGTTCTGGTGTCTTTTGTTTTGAGAAAATTCCCCAGATCTGTTCCCAGTAGAAACTGCAGCAGCGTCTTTTGTGTGAAACACGCAGACCTGCTTCTACCTGCCATAACAAAGGGAAAAGGAAAATAGTACAGAAGAGACGTCGCACGCAGACTGTAGAAGAAATGTAGACTGGCTCACTTTGTCACACCAAGTTTTCCTTCTTTCTTCCATGTCTCTTGTCACATTCAAATGACCACTGCACGAGTCGTGTGCAAAAATGCCCAACACTTGCTTGACTGTGTAGGGAACAGAATTTGAGGCACAATGGACGTCACTACATTTTTTGTACCACATTTTCTGAGTTCTTTCTGCTTGTTTGGCAGGATGACCCGAGCCATGTGTCCATGGAGTGGATACTGCGCAACGTGGAACAGTACATCGAGCGCGACAACGACCAGGACGCCACGTACATCGTCGACTACCTGCCCAACCTCAAGTACCTGCTGCGTCTCCCCGGCATCATGAAGCACTGCAAGGACGCCATGAACAAGTTCGAAGAGAGGGTCAGTAACCATTTCACTGTGGCTGACCTTGTGCATGTGTCATTGTCATTGTGTCATTTTGCGTGAATGGTGTTTTGTTTGGTGTTGTTTTCCTGTAGTTTTGAAAGGAGAATAGTTGCGGAAGATAGTTGCACTGCCAACATTGAACTTACTTTTCTGACTTTTGAGCAAGTTAGAGCATTCAGATTCAATCTGAACAATCTGATTGTCACAAGAACGGTTCAGCAGATCAAGCAACACAAAATGGAAGAAAACGCGATTCTACAGGAAATGTGTTGCGGATTGGGACAATAAACACTTCTCAGTATTTGAATTCCGATTCTTACCCGGGGACATGCAATCCAAGTTTGAGGTGTCAGGAGAATTACAGAAACTTGAGTTCGCTCTTGCTGGAAGCTAGAGTGGATGAAGCCATCTAATTTCACACAGATCGACACACACACAGAAGTCTTCTGTTAAGTGTTCCAGAATAAAAAGTTCTCCGAACAGAAGAATCAGATTTTTGAAACAAAAAAATTCGCTAATTGACGAAGGCCCAGGCATGCGCAATGCAGCTTCGCTGTATTCAGAGGTCTTTGGTGTCGGGTTGAAAGAACGATGGAATTCTGTCGCCCAAAGACAGTTCTATTGTGCCTAATTATTTCTTTGAGTGGATGGCACAGAGATTCAAGGTTTCCTCTGATGGACAACAGGTAAGTATGGGGGTTTCTGACTCTTTGTTTTCCGTTTCTTTTCTTGGACCAAGTGGATCCGCAAATAGAAATGTGCCCCAAGTGTTTTGATACAATCGCCAATCATCGTGCAGACCATGTGTATGAAACTGAAACAAAGTGCAATCCCCAAAACACCAATGAATTGGGGCACCTTCAAGATTCGATAAAAAGGCAGCGTTTCTATTCTTTGCTGTTGTGTGCACAACCAGAACAGCTTCTGGCGTTTGAACAGCAGCAATGTGTGCTGCGAAGGATAACGAGATGATGATGTCTGCGACGTCCAGAGAATGACGCTCGGTCGCTGGGAGTGGTTCGAGAATCAAAAGGACACGCAGCAGATGATGCATTCAAATCCTTCTCTTTCAACTCTTCAGAATCCAGTGTCGTTCGCCTTGAACCTAGCTGTTCCTCCTGACAAAGTTCTGAAAGCCAAACAGAACTACTTCGCTCCGAGTAAAGGCAGCGGCGAGAGGCTCAAAGAGACGGGCGGGCAGGGCGATGAGGCTAACTCTGAGAGAACACAGGTGAGCGGGCTTCGTCACAAAAAGCGTAAAGCGTAGTTCTCACACAAAAGCTCAAGTCGCGTGCAAATGGACCTGATGCGTTGTTTGCTCTTTTGGTTGCGGTGTGAAGAATGCATGAACGTAAACAGAGAACGTAACAATCCCCGGGTGTGGTGGGTTTATTCTAGAATGAATTTATTGACGACTCCTGGAGATGCGGGAAATCAGTACTCAGCCTTGATAAATTCTTCATGCTGAAGTTGCATGTTTTCCTTCACAGATCGCTCCACTTTCTGCACAGTCGGAATCTTTCGTGTTTGTTCTGCGTCCTGTATGTAATTGTGTGCGCGCTGCCGTCACTGCTGCCAGAAGAAGGGAGTGGGCGGGTGGCCATGGTCACGTTATCTGCTCTGACACAACTTGTGCATCAGCGCGCAAACCTGCCATGCCATGCCTAGGCATTTTGTGGCACAATTCTTGACACGCAAAAGTTTGAATCGGGCCCAGAATGGAAGTTGGCTTGATGCAAATGCATTTTCTCTACAGCACAGCAAAGCTGCAGCTTTCACGCTTTTTCTGTTCCAACCTAAAACTCTCTACGAGAGAGGAAACCTGTCAAACTCGCTGCGCATGTCAGACGATCAGGACACAAACGAGCTTTGTGTAACTTGACACCAAGGAAACTGTCAGCGTTTGTGCGAAACAGCCGCGTTTGTGTCGCTTTTGCAGAGACGAGCTGAGTTGTATCAGCAGAGCGTCAACCCATTCCTCGACTACTTCGCGAAGACGGAACGTCTGGTGACGGTCGACGTGACGTCAGGGGTCGCGGACCTCATCTGGAACCAGGTGCACCTCACGATGTGTCAACTGGACTTCCACCCCAACCGAACCGTCAACACTGTGGTGCTCTTCGTATTCAGTGAGTGCAACTCAAAACTTCACGCCCTTTCAGAAAGTACAAGACACACGAGAGTACATAATTCTGGTTTCTCATTTTCAAGCCACACGGCTGAAAATGAAATAACTTACTGCGTGCAAATCACAGCGTCATTGTGATCACAGACAGACCCCCAAGCACTCCTATTTCAACTTACAATGGAGCTGGGAGCCTCGAGGATCACCCACTGCATGAAGCCAACATCCCACGCGCCTGGCACCTCTCCGGCATGTATGCCCTGTTTTTGGGCTGTGCTGCTGTCGAGAGGCAGAGGGGCCAACATGAACCACGTTAGTGTCGTTATAAATTCTTGTGGCCATTGCAGGACCCTCGCCCAGTAAAACAGGCAGCATGACCTCGACGGTGATGAACGGCCTTATTCGTTTCTGAAATTTGTTTTAGAAAATAGTGGTCTTTGGGGGTCCCTCCAGACAAAGTTCTGTCAGCGCCTGGAGGGTGCGTTTATTGCGTTTCGCAATCCATGAATCAAAGTCAAACTTGCAGAGAGTCCACAACTAGACTCAGCACTGTTGCGTAGATTTGAGGATTGTTTTGTTTCAAAGCAAAAATGAAGTGATCCAAGTGGGAATGTGAATCCTTTGCGCCTGTGCCTTTGCTGAGACACGTACACACCTTAACATTCCGTGTAAGTGTGCATGTAAAGCTTTCACTTATTTTTAGATGAAAACGATACGAAAAACATTGATCTCGACAAGCTTCAAATGAGGTACATTGAACTCAGAAATCTGGCGAACAATCCTCTGGGCCCAGTGGTAAGTGTCTTCGTGTGGGGTGAACTGCGTACAATTGATTTGGAACAGAGACAGAGAAACACACTTGGCTGCTAATTGCTGCATCTCTGGACGTTGTTGGTGACGTGATTCCGTGGTTGTGACACAAGCAGAGAATTTCAGCTGGAATCGTTTTGGCAGTGATATTTCAGCGCCCTTTTCAAGAAATTCACAGTTTTCGGCGTCTCCCTGTTGTATCACCTGAGTTAGAACCCAGCAGCTCTTCTCCTTCATGGCACCACCTCAGTGTGCCTTGTGACCCTCTTTCAGTGTGGTAACACCTGAGGCTCAAACCCATTGGTGCCGACTGATCAAGGAATCAATCCCTTTCCCCTCAGGTAGAGCAATAAATTTACGAAAAACAACCCCAAAAACAATCCTACCTTCTGCCTTCATGCTTCACATGAATGGGTTGGTTGTCTTTTTTCGTCTCAAGCACTCCTTTTCTTTAATATTTTTTCACAATGCAAAGAAAAAGTCGCAAAATGTTGTTGCTGATAGGTAAAAATGTTGCCGATAGGCCAGGCTTACTGCATGTAAGATGGGTCGGTCAATATTTTCTGTGTAATTGGAACTTTTCCGCAGTTACATCCATTGATTAATGTCACCAACACCACTCTGGCATTGACAGCAGAAATTCCAACGTCGCAAAAACGTGCTTTCGTTCTGTTCTTCAGGAGGAACTAATGGCAGCACTGTGTACTCATCTTGATAACAACAGCAACAGTGATGACGCTTGTGTTGTCAGTCTCACCGGAACTTCTGTAACACCATCTAACATGCAAAAGGTAGGAACATGAAAGCAACCCACGCGACAGGGCCCGTTTATATCATTTATGGCTCAACTATACAAGCCATACAGATTTGCACCAATATCTTTCCTTCCTGCACTCAGGAGTCTCTCTTCGTGTTCTTGCAGCTGAGTACAAAGCCCATTACGTTTGTGGAGGTTGAGGAAGGCTACTTAGAATTCTACCTGCCTGGATCCCCGAGAGGTTTTCAGCCCAGCAGCAGTACTCCAAAATTCAAAGCAATATGTTCATTGGAAAACGAAGTGTATTTATTTCCCCATGAAACGAGTAGTGATGTCTGCTTGAGTATAGCTGGCCACATGGCTGTAAAGCGCCACATAAAATAGCATTTTAGTAAGATAAAATTATTTTTTCACACTTAGATGACGCTTTTTAGCCTCACTTTGTTCTGTTTTAAAGTTACGTTTGAAAATGCCAAAATTTGCTCAGCCTGCAAGTGCAGCATTTTGTCACATGTTTGTCGTTCGCCTCATGTTAGCCCAAGATTGACAATTCAGGCATGTGCGAAAAAGAAAACATTGCAGCAAAATGTTTGCCCATAAACTTCCATTGCGAAAGGGAAGAAACCTTGTGTTAGTATTGACTCGAATCATTCTGGTGTTCTTTCTTGGAGAAAGAGATGGAAGCGGACTTTTTCGATGTTCTTTGTTTCTTGCTATTGCTTCCTTCCCATTTGGAAATGTGCCGTGTAAAACCATCACGTTGGTGGCCTTAAAATGAGTGCAATGCACAAACGATTATTTTTTGTGGTTTGCGGCAATCGCAAACTTTGACTGAAAAGACGAGTTAGTTGCTGTGATATTCTCAACATTCTGAGTTTTGGGGCGTAAGAACACAACGCTGCGAGTCGTTCAAGAAATCCAAATTGAAACAACATGAAACTCAGGCATCATTGCCACCAGATAAATGCATTGTTTTGATTGACAAAAACTCTTGCGTTGCTAGTTATAGGATGAACTTATGAATTTTGAAGTCATTCAAACTTGTCATCAAAAACTACCGGGGAGAAAACATGAAGAAAGCATTCACATAACAAATGCTTACTTGTTTGCATGTGAACCGTGTGCTGGATAAGTGTGAAAGGTCCATGGATTGACCACAGGTGCCAATCCACTCTTGTGGATTGTCGTTCGCTTCTTGTTCATTGATAGTTTCTTGGAGATACGACGAGATACGCCGTTTCAATGTATCGTGGTTTGAATACGTCACATTTTTGCGTGCCAACGTCCGTACTGCGCTCTTGCACCTTGTAGGTCATGACGAAATGACGTCAAGTTTTCCCGCAGAAACACACATTGCATGACGTGCATTCTGCACCTGAAAAGCGGCCGAACCATTCAGGTTTGCAGAAGCAATAATCGCGTAGTTTGCAATCAGGAACAGCTGGAAGGTGCCAAGTGTGAAAAGTAGATACTATGCAGTCCAATGCAAGTTGTGTTGTCCCACCAAATGTTGATACGTGTGCCAAAGATGATTCCGCCATCCTGTTTTTCCACCACTGTTGTTTCCTTGTTGCAGTATGAGGGACTGGGAGCTGGGAGGTCAGGTTGAAATCCTGTAGCTTTGCAGCAGGACTGAGCATGATGGCATCAGGAACTGATGTCTTGTGAAATGGTCATGTTTTGAAGTACCCCACTGCACAACTTCGTTTCTCGAGGAAAAGTTTCATGGGGCCCGCGGCTCAAAAGCAGAGCGGCCAAAATGAGTCAGCATGCCATCATTATTGTTGTTGTCGTCTTTGTCAGACAGTACCTCCTCCCAGCCCCAGACCAAAGTCCTGTCCACCTATCTGGTGTAACAACTCATGAGGTGATCCGTGATGCAGCGCGGCGTCGATGCTGACGAGTGCGCCTTCCCCCCCCAAAAAACCTCTTGTCTGCCGTATCTCAATGCTGCCTCAAGTTTCACAGGGTTGTTTTGTTCCTGTTTTTGACAAGAAAGTCCGTTATTTTGCAATCGTACTTTGCGAGAAGCATGACTGGTCCACAACATATTTTGTCTCGTGTTGTTTGTACATAAGTTTTGCTCGAAAGCGAGAAATGAATAAACCACGAATATGATGTCATCATTCATGGTGCTTCGTTTATTAGAAAACTGCAAAAAACTTGCGCTTCTTGCTCCTGAAGTGAATGTTAACAGTTCTCGGAAACATATGACGCTCAACTCCAAGATGCTGCTTCACACAGACAGACAAATGCAACAATTGGAAAGATGAGAAAGATCAAACTTTTTAGTCTTCAACAACGCAGTTACACGACGGGTATCGTAGTTTTCAGTTGAAAATTCAAACATGTCCGCAAAGATCCACTGATTTCACTGAACAATCAGGCGACAAATTCCCTTCGTCCCTTCGAGGTTGTTAGATTTGGTTGCTCCTGTTGCGTGTTTGGCAGTGAAATTTGGAAACAGCTGTCCAAATGAAGTGAAACATCGAGAACGGAATTTTGCCAGAAAATCACAACTGGTTCTTTGATGATGGTCAGAATGGTGACAAGAATTGGAAACAAGGGCGCTGATCACAGCCCAGATAGCGAAATGTGCAAATGAAAAATTTCCTACACGATGACAATGGTACGACGGAGTCAGAGGCGTTTTTCCTGCAGCTTTTTCTTCGCCCTCGCCCTAGCCGGCAGTAGTGTCTTCAGAGTGAACCACGTGTACAGCCAGTCTGGCATGCGCGTCACAGCAAAACCCTGCCACACAAAACCACAGCATTGCAGTTTTTATCAGCACGACAGACGCACCCTTTCCAGCCTCAATCAATTCCTTGCAAAGACTCCCTTCAAAGCTCTGTCAAGGGATATTTCAGAATGGACACGAGCTAAGGGAGCGAACGCTTTCACCGGAAAGAGGAGAGGTAGATGAAATCTTGCAGGGGAAAGCCTCAAAAGGGAGAGGAATGTACAACCAACCAATGGAACAGGAGGATGGAATTCCGAAATGAGTTTCCCCATTCACACGCAAATCAGCGCGAAGGAGGCTGTTTAGCGACAGTGTGCGGCGGTAGGGAGGGGTGTCCAGTGTGTGCGTGTTGGGGGGGGGGGCTCCGAGTGTACAGACAGTGCAGTGGGGAGGTGAGGGTGGGGGAAGTGGACAGTTCCGTTGCAAGACAACGATGACGCACATATTTCCTTGAAAACAAGACCAACCTGAAGAGCATGGGCGAAGTAACCGAAAGAAACTTCCTCTACACCGACGGTGCCCAATGCAGAGCGCGCGTACGTGCAAGAGTTCGGGATGAACAGTGTCGGTTTCCTGATCTTACTCAACTTAGTGGCCACGAAGAATGGCACGACGCACTGAAATTCAACAAGAACAGATGCAAAGTGGAGACCACAACTTATGCAGTTGCAGAGAAAAAGAGAATTCTCATGACGGCACTGACTGGAGACACAAACCTGCACCACAACTCCCCGAGACTTGACCTCTTCCTGAATACACTTGCTGAACACGTGCACAAAAGCCTTGAAAAAAACCAAAAGTACCACAAAAAATTCCACTGCATTGTTTCAACAGGATGTGTGGCGCTGACAATTCCAGACACCAATTCGCGAGTGAGATGAATTGAGCAAGCCTCTCACCTTGGTGGCGGAATACAGCGACAACATCGGCGTGGGCTTCAGACCCGAAGCAGACGACACGTTGATTATCACTCCTTTCCTCTTGTCGCACATACCCGGCAGAACAATGCGCGTCATCTGCAAGTCAGGGGCAAAATGTTCTCAACATGCACGAAATCAGGAAGACGTACCGAAGAAAAACTAAACGACTGCCAACTTTAGCCAGAGCGAAACAGCTTACCTCAGCCACTGAGTTGACATTGACAGTCATAAGGTTTCGGATTTTCTGCAAAGAAATTTTCATCGTGTGGAACAAAAGTCACTTGTGACAGACAAACAAGTTCGCTTGGTCAGCGTAAAGGCCGCGCGGTGACGTGATCATCTCATGTCCAGCAACAATCAAATGATAAGCTCAGGGAGGGTCTTCCACAATAACAACGACGAAGACGACGACACGTACATGACTACACAAGGCCTGACTCGCGCGGCCTAAAAACACATTTCGCCAGTGACGCGCAGTTGTCTTACAGCACGTGAAAACTGTATTTAAATTGCTTTGCTTCAAAAAACCGACCTGTTCGTCACCAAATTCACTGTAGAACTCCGGGTAGTCGTATGACATCCCAACGTTGTTCACTGCAATGAAAACACTTCACTGTGGGGAGCAAAAGAAAAAAAAAAAAAAAATGCGCACACTCTGCAAGCACTAAGTTTTTTCTCTGCTGTGCGATTTTCGTCCCAAAGGTTCACTTCACGTGTTGAGGCATCTAGCCGACTGAACAGCTGACTTACCCAGCACACCAACGTCCAACCCCATCAAAGCAGCCTTCACCCTCGAATAGATCGCTGCTCCTTGAGTGAAATCTGCTGCGATACATTTTGTCTTGACAGATGATTTGCTTTCTGGAAAGAAAACGCAACATTTGTGCAAAATGCAAACAAGGAACTATCTTTTGTTTCATCTTTGACAAGCCAACAGTAATTTTACATTTCACCTATTTCGCTAGCGACGTCTTGCAGTTTGTCTGGGTTTCTGCTGACGAGTATCACGTCCAGACCGAGCCGCGCCAACTACAAATCAGAAAGTTTGTCAGAACAAAACTTGCTGTGTGGGGCTGCACCGCAAAACAACCACTGGTGAAACTGGGAGGGGAGGGAAGTTCTGTTTTCAAATCAACCCTGTTGAAAGTCCAACAAGGTCTTCTCACACCGAGCACAAATTGGCACAATGTACTTTCAGATCTGTTCCAAAGCGACATTGGCATTCCTAACTGCTGCTGTGACATGCAAAACGACGGACTGTGACTGAAGCACGTGAACACAAGCTGCCATGTTGGTGTTACAAGTCGTCAAATCCGTACTTATTTTTATTATTATTATTTTTTTTTGTATCTCATCTAAAGTGGCAACAAAAGAAATAAATTAAACTTGCCTCATGTGCGTAGGCTTTTCCAATGCCATCTGTTGCGCCAGTGATAACTGCAATCAGACAAGCGTTTCACCAAGAATCACGCTTTGCAAACGCAAAGGCTGCGCGGTCAGGTGCTCAATGCCACGTGAACAGCTCACATCTGGGGGTCCTGGCCTGGAGGTGGGGAAAGGGGATCCACAATGACAACACGTACATGACTCCACAAGGCTGACCCGGCTTACAGCCTCGCACGGCCTAAAACTGTGTGCACAATGGGAGGGGGGAGGCAAATTGCAGTCTTCAAGAACACTGGTATTTTAGGCCAAACGAAGAATCGGCAGCGGCAAATGCAACCGGTGTGGTGGTGG
>JAAUYG010086243.1_pt1 | contig 14810 bp, 14 predicted proteins | sample 7278091 | NCBI WGS metagenome assembly JAAUYG01 (sample SAMN14350201, study PRJNA611818) | marine sediment metagenome | isolation source: surface marine sediment (0.6m) | place: French Polynesia: Moorea | collected 2018-08 | reverse complement strand
TTATGTGTTTCTTTATTTTACCTTCCCCCAATGCCGTTTTTTGTTTTTTTTTTTTTTTTTGTTCCTGCCTGGGTGGGCTTTTCCCCCCCCCCCCCCCCCCCCCCCCTCCAATCAACACCCGTGTCTTGCCGTCCCGGAGTCAAGTACCTATGTGACACTTGTCCCTAATCATGTACAGGCTTCCTCTGCCTTTCCCATATACGAGGTACAGCACGGTCTCTTTTTTGTTCAGGGCCTGACTTTTCAATTATTCTGCCATTATTGCCTACTTTGGTGCACAGGTGAGCATCAAAGGAACCGCGCGCTGGTAAGAGGGCCTCGATAATCTAACTTGACTTGACATCGGGGGATGGGAGGGCAAATAGTCTTTTCTCTTGGTCGGAAATGAAAATACTCAACCTCTTCAAAGCCCAGTGGTCACCCTCGGATGGCAGCCAAAGGTTATCCAATTAGACTACTTAAATCTTATCTCTCCCTTTCCGTCACCGTTCTCTTTGAGGCCAGTCCCTCGGCGACAGATTTTAAAGGTGTTCTCTCCTGTTGTTGGACCCCTTTGGGTTTTCAGGGTGTCATCGCAAAGCTTCCTACACATCTTGCGAAGTTCAAAGCGGGCCCCAGCACCCTCATAATGAGCTGTTTTCGCACAGAATTCATTTCCCACTCGCGATAGCACACCTGACCAAGGAGAAGACGTTACGCAGCCCATTGTCTCCTGTGAGCTCTCACGGTAGACTGAGCAGGCTTTTCATGAATATCAATTAAAGACGAGAATTGTGTAAAATAACCAAAACAATTGACTGAGAATTTAATGTAGGACAAGATGTTATTGCTGCACTCCACTGGTATTAGTTTTGCCATGATTTTACACCGCAAAGCGACGTATTCTCCAATCAACACACTGATGATTTTAGTGTGATTCTAATCATAAATATAAAAAACGTCTCTAAAGGAATAAGGTAATACACAATGTGCTGATCTACACAATACTCGAATTGTTGGTGCAAAGGGAATGCGAGAAAGTTAACATGCATGCACATGTATGTTTGTTTATTTGGATCTAACGACATTGCAACAATGACAAAGGTCAATTTGCAACATCAGTAGACAAACGTTAGTGGTCAGATCCAGGCCTACCTCTGTGAGCCAAGGATTGGCTGTAACTAGAAGAAAATTCTAGCCAGAGGAGAGCTTCATGGGCATGTCTGTGCGGTCTGTAATGCTTTGTGCACGAATGATAAATTCTGCTGTTTGCACATGGCAAGTGCACAAAAAGGCTGAAACATGTGCATGGTTTGTGGAATGAGTTGGGCATTTCTTGAAGTTCTTATCCTCAGATGAAGATAAATTATTAACTGCACCAACCTATGGCTTGTCATTTTGGACGCTATGACGGTAGATTTTTGAAGTCATTTCACTTGACTCGCTGTGCGCCAGTAAGGATAGAATCCAAAACCTAGGTACTAGACATGGGAGGCGTTGCGGTCGGCCTAACAAATTTTTATTTTAAAAACAATTCACTATGATAGAACTAATATGAAGGTAGCCAGCTGTGGCTTGGAGTGTTTATTCAAAGACTATTCTACTTTCTAGCAGGTTCTCTCTAATTCATCGTTGTAAACCGTAGCTCCTACTTGAAGAACGGAGAGGCATGTTGTAGCTGATGGCGATAAATGGCGATGGGAAGTCTGAATGTCTCTGAACTCGTTTTTAAGGTCGTGTTTACTTGTTTTGGCACTACAGTCAAACCTCTCTAAAGACCACCATATAACACTCTTCACTGTATATGGCGGTTTAGTGTCGATGTACCGTTGAATATTGACCTTTCTCTCCAACACCTCTAAAACCTCTACTTATAGCTCCAGACCGTGTAAGCAGATTTCGCCTCCCGCGCCTTGACGTAGATACCTCGAACAAGTTTCATATTTTAACTTGGCTGCACATTTCATTTAGTCTATCACACTATTTGAAAAATAATTCCAACCGTGATGGTACGAGACAGTGTCACGTTCTTGAGAAGACAGTACCACGCGATACAATTCCATTGCACGCCATTTCTACCACAGATGCTGCCTTTGTACCGCGCCTTGATATACCAAACAGGAAGAGATCGAAGAAACGATATCTTAGCCGTGCAGGGGGGAGGGGGGGGGGGACTTTCTCCCCTGGAGGGAGCCCCCGATGCAGCTGAAGACGTGCCACGACATTTAGGCCAAATCACGGCAACTGGAATGTCCACACTTCCCCACTAACTTATTTTAGCCGTGTAATTAGCTCGCACAACCTGCAATTTACAAATTGATTCTGATCAGATAAATGGACGTCCATCTGCCGTTTAAGGAACTCTAAAACTATGAACACACAAAAGACTGCCGAGAGTCGTCGGTCACCAGTAGGAAGGACCCCATGTTGTGCATTGGTTAAAAAGGGAGATGGACGATAGAGATATGCTGCTTGTTATAACTGCGAGGGAGGGGAGGAGGTGGGGGTCTGCTCTTTTTGTGCAAAGCCCATGTTTTGGAACCATTTTGCAGTCAGGTGTATCAGATAAGGACGACATATGACAGGGAAAAGCCAGGAGGGCAGGAAGAGGTCAAAGGGTACGATAGGGAAGAGTGTATGATAAACAATTCGCGGTTTAAATTGTTTTATGGAATCAGAGAACCAGAAAGTATGGGCCGTGCAGTAAATTTGTAGATTCAGTTTAACCGCCCAAGCATTGCTATACAGAAATGCTTTCAATTGATTCTGGTAGTATTAATATGCTTTTTAGCATACTACAAGTTTACTAAAGTTGGACCCCCGAAAAAGTGTCTAAAGATGTCCAATATTGCCGCCAAATCCTCTGAGTGCTCATAAGTCTGTAACCATCAACTCAAACATGATAATCGTGTTACTTATTACTGTGTTTTGGAGGCACCGAATGCATTAAGACCATAAAAATGATGATGTTGGCCTGTTACGCAATATGTAACCCAATGTAGTGTACAGTTTGCAATGGTTGTTCTGACAAGAAAGTTAATTAATGAATAATAACTATATGGCTAATGGCACAGCATCATAATAGCAAACGTTCGATGATAGGTTGCGATTATTTGTTCAACAGTTTTTATCCAGAAATCTTTTATTTCCCTATACTGGCTTTGTCAGAGTGGTTGTTACAAGTTGCGAGAGTTTCAGGCAATGTATCTCTTACCAAAGGTTACATTACATGGAGTGGGCCATGAAAGGTCATAACAAAAAAGTCTTTTAAACAACTGTGCAAAACTCTTACCTAATGTTTGTATTGTCCTGTTTAGTTTTTTCGCAATGGTTGTTTTACATTGCACTGGACGCCCAGGAAGAATACAGGTTTAATTTGTACTCGGCTCACCAGTTTTAATATTACAATACAACTAGTTAGTATCGCCTCTTTGTTGGTTATTATGGGTGTTAGTGTATTTACTAGTCAATACAAGACATGTAACATATGGATGTTTGCTTTTATATGTTGGCGGAGTCTGGGCTAAAAATTGGTGTTTCGTGGGAGTGCGGTATGCTCTGCTAAGCTACCTATGTTCTTTGCAATAATCTGTATTGAGCTAAGTTTGTTCTATTAAGCTAACCATGTAATGGGAAAGAAAGCGTGGAAAACTCTTCGGACGTGAATGATCAAGAAGTAACTTTAATTAAGACAAGGGGTGTAATGAGAAAATTACTCTTAGAGAACCTTTATTTCTTTAGATTATTTCGAGAATGCCGTCGTGGGGATGGGAGACTGAAATCTAGGCATTAATTTGAGGGGACAATGTACGATGTTGCTGATTTGTGTGGCTTGGTACCCCTTGACAAATCTTTTATGACTAGAAACAAACAAATCACTAATCATCTTGGCAACCACTGCATGCTTACGATTACTAATGAACTTAAGATTTCTCAATAAATTACCTCCAGGTTCCACATATTCTTTCTGAACAAGACAAAGGATATCGCATGCACATATATATATATATGAGACAAGGTTAACACAAAAAAGAGGACAGGTTTCGATATTTTTATTATTATTTCTCCGTATCGTTTCCTATTACATCTGTACTTGTGACCAGGTAACTTTGATAAACAATGATTGGAATATACATTCATGTCAAATGTCAAAAAACTACTAAGTCTAGAAGAGAGAAAATTGGGGGACTTCTACAGAGAGCACGCGTAAACTTGAAGGCATCAAATATTCCACCCATGCAACTTTACCTGATTGTCGTCATGCAACTCTGGATTTACCTTTCACACAGTGCATCCACTTTCACGCAACCATCACACAATGCCGCACGTATCACGAACACTCAACGTAAATAAATAATTATAAACAAGATTGAAGGTGTCATAACACACCCTGAAGCTCAGTCACTGTATAAGTTACACGTATTTAAACGCAGAAATTAACATTTTTTTTTTCTGTTGGCTGCAAATTCTTTCAGAACAAAAATGTCTCAAATTCGCGCCATCCCACGTCAAAATTGTCTCTAGATTATCATTTATAACAAAGTGTCTTTTTCCAAAGCTACCAAACTCTGAGATTCTCCATCTTGGTCTCCTGGGATGAACACTTGGAGTATGCAAATGAGATGCTAATGACGACACACTTTTAATAGTTCCTTCTTGCGGGTATTTTTTTAAGCTGTGTCATTTTTTTTCTGCCCTTTGCACGTCAGATCTCGTTGTGTGGAGATTACGAGTGACGGAAATTCCAAAGTCAGAAATCCGTCGTTGTCATCCATTATTTCGCACTGTTTGGTTTTAGGTTGAGAGGCACCAACCCTCGGAGATGAACAGGTCGAAGAACTCGACAGAGCACCTTGTTTAGGTTCGAGACTGCCGCTTGGGGTCTCGGCACTTTCCATGATGGCGTCGTGACGTCATACGATGGAAAACTGTACCGGAAGTGGCGTGTCGCGTGTCTTGATTCTCACGTGGACAACATTTCCACTCGGCTGGAAATAAAGAAAGAAGTGTCATAACAACTGAAATTTAAAATGGAATATTGGCGCCTATTTGATTATTCCGGTAAATTATTAACTAACAATAATTTCTCCTAAGGTGGTTCTACACCAGGTAATGCGCCACGTGTTTTACGCCCCTGCATGGTTAACCGACACATTTCACTAAGTCAGACAGTGTGAAGTTCAAGTGACCATTTAAGGGATAGCCTCAAGAGTCTTGTTTGTTTTTCACTTATTTTTCTTGGCCGCTGTATTTGGCTTTTTAACCATATCAGCCTCGTTCCTTTGCAATATTCAAATTAGCTGCCCAAACGTGCTACTGGTTTGGTTTGCCACCCACGAAGGAAATTCGGCGTGAACCGCTGTCATGGGTGACACTGTTGTTACGCAGAAATCTGGGTGGTCAGTATTCAGGCAATCACATGACACACAAAATTGGGAAGATACTTTGAGCTCAGAGACAACTGAGAAGTCAACTGACCAAAGGCTACAACTGTGATTAATCGGCAATGTCGGCTTCTTCGTGTAAGATTAATTGCTGGCCAGAAATTTTTCTGTATACAAATATTACAGTAATTATGCAAACAATCACCTTTAATTATTTTTTAAACAAAAATCAATATTCAGCTTCTTGAAGTAAGATTTATTAAGAAAATTTGTATCAGTATTACAATACTCCTGTAAATATTTTCACATCTGGCATATCATGTATAGCAAATAATTAGACAAATAATAACCGTGTTCTCACCTTTTTGTGACTGGTTTGAAGGCGGTAGCTCCTGTTTCCGGGTGCCGTATTGGACTGGTTCTGTGGTGAATGGGCAATCTAGGCGCGGTTAGCACAGAGGGTGGGCTGGGGGATTTGTCCTGGCTTGGAGAACCTAGTAAAATAGGAAAATAAAAAGAAGTAGGAAATTGAGTTGTCGAAAAAGTGGAAGCGCTTGTGACAAACGCTAAAATTTCTACGCCGACCGACGGGACATTGCGCCATAGCCCCGAGGCTGGCACGTGAAATATGTACTTCCTGTTCGGATTTTGCCCAAATTCAGTGCTTCCGTTGGTAATTTCCCCCGCTTGGAGTCTCTGGGATTCGAGCAGAAAAAGGGGGCTCGAGCAACGCGAATATGAGTGACGTTTCTGACAGCTCCACGCGGGAAGAGTTAAACACAACGAGTCGGCGAGTTGCGCAAAGCTTCCGGTGGCTAATCCGCTTTGGTCGGAGTTAATCACCCAGCGTTGACTCCGGGGGTTGCGCGGCCGTGAAATCATTGCCACAGGACGATACACAGTCCGCGAGGCTGTCTCGCCTGTCGAGCCCCTCCCCCTACCCTTCGGACTTTATGGAAGCATAAAGCAGCGAGAGACGATTCCAGAAGGGAATAGACTATTTATGTGCTTGAGCGGGCATAATAATAGGCGCCCAAATTGGCATCACAATTTAATGAAAACATGCCAGGGCCTTGTTCATGTGTGATATTTTTTCTGCGAGAAGAAATGCAATGTACGACATAACGCACGACACTACCCCCACATTGTTGCTACCCCCCTCACTCATTCCCACCCCACCAATTCCCCGGAAATCATCCAACGTACTAGTACTGGGGGGAGGGGGGGGGGGGGCACTTTTCGGAAGAACAATTCAAATCTCACCGAAAAGATGATATTGACTGTGAAATTGGTTAATATCTCCCTGGCCCCTTATGAGATCGTTTGTAGTGAGTCCCGGAATTAATCTCGATCCCGATCCCCACATGAACGAAAACGGTAATGCCAGCACGAGGCGTTATATAGCCCGTGCTAGCAGAGGAAATAGATTTCTTTATCGCGGGCCTGCGTTTCATTTCTGGTGCCAAATAATGGCCTCTGAGCGAGTCTAATACGGCGGCAAAAGATTATCACCCTCGCCCCCGTCAGCTCCCGTCACCTCGCGGCCAATTGTTATTGATCTAAGCGGCGGGGACACGCTGTACGACTAGCTACGCTAGGAGCTCTTTCGGGTCGTAATGGACCTTTTATCGCCCATCCGCGGCACCCCCGAACAATGGGTGTTCCACCAGTTCCGGCGTGGCAAATTTTGCTTCGGGTCGCGAGATATTTGTCTGAAATCGATATATAAGCAGGGGAGTTTGTTTCGCTATTTTGTGACGAAACACTTGATTTGAATAATCCAATAAATAATCCATTAATATACGCAGGTTTATCTTTCTAATCTTCACATGCTTAAATACAATATTAGAAAAGAATCTCTTCCTTAGAGAACACCATATTAATACGTGAAAATACACTGAAGAAAAGAGTGAAATTTAGGCACAGACTTTTATTAAATTATATATGGAAGAATTATTAGAACAGAGAAGAATGACTTGATGATTTGATACTCACCATTAGATGCTGACATCCCTAGAGTGGTGCTTGGCTTTCTCAAGTCCGTGGGTTTCCCGTGTGGAAGACTGAGTCCAGGGGCAGAAATAAGTCCAGGATGCCCGGCTATAGACCCCGGGCCGTAGGGGGGTCTGGCCCCACCCAGCGGCCCCATCCCGGCACTGGATATCGCCACGTGCTGTCCGGCAGGGGACAACAATGACCCGGCTCCCGTGGGGTATGGGTACCCTGCGGGCAGTCCACTTAGTGAGGTCACGGCAGAGGGGCTCCACAGTCCACCAACCCCTCGAGCAACCCCGCCTAGAGCCGTGGGGGCACCCCCGGGGGTGGGAAACGCAGGGTGGGGCAGGGCATGGCCGTTTACTTGGGGATGATGCCCCAAATGAAACCTTGGCGGCAGATGAGGTGCAGCAGGAGAACGTTCGTCGGATTTTTCTCTGCTTTCCGTTGATGACGTACTCGATGACGTAGACATGACGTCAGCGACGACGGACCAGATTTTGGGTTTTTGCGTCTGGAGAGAGGACGTTTCGGCCGATTCAGACTTGCTTTTGGAATCCAGATGACTTCTGTTGCCACTTCTGTTTGGTGACGCCAAATCTTTTTCTGGGTGGCTTTCCGACGTTGAACCACCGGAAGCCGGGTGACGCAGGAGAAAGCTGGTATTAGCCGTTCCGTTTGCGAGCGACACGTCGGAAAGGTCTCTACTTGTTTTCCCTGCAAATACACAGAAAGTTCACACCCATAAGAAAAATATCGAACATCAAAGGTTGGTCGGATAATCAATTCCGTTCAAACATCGGTGCCAATTAACACTGCGCTGCACAAAGTGAGCAAAGTGTTTGCCAAATATTTTTTTGGGATACTATAACAGCAGAACTATCAATAGCAGCACCATCTACCACCACTCCCACCACTACTCTAGTCACTAGCAATTCTTTTTTCAGGAACCAGTGATATTTCTCACTTGCAATAATTTATTTATAGAACCGTGTATAGTTATGGTTGAAAACCTAAAGAAGTGATGAGGAGGAGGAGGAGGAGGAGGAGGAGGAGGAGGAGAATTCCCCCGGTTACTGGTAACGGGTTGGTGCAAAGCATGCACTTGGCTCAAACAACGTTTAATCAGTTTTAACAGATTTATCGCATTCCCTTTGTGTAGCTGCAATATCAGTCGGCAATCACTGCCCCGAAACCTCTCGGGCATTCTATAGTTATTTAAATGTGATTTTATTGCAAAGTTGCAGCATTGAATTCTTTGAAGTGGGGTTCAAGTTTGTTATTGCAATGTCAATCACAGCCCAAGTTGGCGACATTGGGAGGACCGAACATGGCTCGCTGACACGTGACAATGACGTAACAATTGACGGCTGACGCTGGGAATTAATTTGAAATTCATTAGCAGGGTTGGTAGTTAGCATCGACTCGTTTGCAGCAGCCGTATTGTCATTCAAATACCAGTATTTGTATTTGCGAGGATTAGCTTACAAGGGCAGCAAGCGGGTCGATATCATTCGATGTATCGTCGCGGGTTTGAACAAAGGCCCCCGACACCCGTGCTCTCCCCGTGTTATTAATGTTTTATCCGCAGTGGCATTACATAATTGACTTAAGGTGTCCGGATCAGTATTCAGAAGCTCATTCCGCTTCCATCACTTCCCGCCGACAAAAGCATCAAAGGCGGAAAGCAACCGAGTTGCCATTTAATGAAAACCTGGTCGCGAGAGAATCGACTTGGGGTCCCTGTCACGCTTCTGTTGGGCCATGTCGACTCCGGTGTTTCTACCCCCTTTCTTTCTACCCCCCTCCCCCTACCCCCCCCCCCCCTCCCACCCCCACATCCCACGAAACCACGGTCCCCGGCCCTACAACCCCGAACCTGTGTTCGTCCGTGTCGCTACCATGTAAATATTATGTAAATTTGCCGCCAGCCAACGGCGCGTTTGAAGCCCGCAACGGGTTTTTGTCCCCGCGGTTTCAAAGGCTTGAGGGCCCGGTGGAAAGATGGCTTTTACTTTAATTGAACGCCGGGCTTTTATTAAAAGCGTTTTAATGGCGGCAGCAGGCAAATTCGCTCGTGCCGTGTGATTTTCATGCAAACAGATTTCGGTTCATTAATGCACTTATGCACCTTTCCAATTGAATTAGTTCGTTTTCCTCTGCCTATTTTCGCGGTTGTTAGGGACCCGCCAAGCGACTGGAAACTCGGGAAGCAGACGACTTTTCCTAAAACAGCGTTCCTCCCACTTTGGTTTTCATTGACGGCATCGACTGTTACCAGCAATACCAAACGTTACAGTTACAACGCACCGCCGGAGGCGGAGACTGTAAAGCCCGGGATGTTTTGATTAAACCGCCCCTGAGTGGCAAAATTATTGGAAATGATTTGAAAGCGTTCTGCCGTCCTTAGCAATACCAAGGGTAGCGGAATCAATGGAGGGACTGGCACCGCACCTTCCCACTCGTGCCCCGACTGATAATTAGGCCTCTCCAATGCCAAGCAAAACAGCCTCACACAACCGACAAAGGCCCTTTCTGATCAATTAATTAACAGCTGGGCCAAAGAGCTTGTTTAGCTGTGTTTAACCTTGCCAAATCAATGTTTGGAGAGGTCGTCTTCAATGGAAAGGCTGCGTGGGAACCGAAGGTCGCGACGATTGCTTCGACCAGGGCAGGGCACGCGTTTGCCAGCGGAAGGACAACAACGGTGAAACGACCAGCGTCCCGATACAGCTCGCAGTGATACACCCCCACGGGCTATTCTATAGGCGGGTGATTAGAAAAGTCGCCATTTTCACCGCCAAGGTACCGTACTCCGCCTTTTAACGTTTGACAGCCGAAGATAAAATATGACCAAAGCTCAAGTCCGGACAGTTAACTCCCGGCGAACAAAGAAACTTCTGTGTGTCTTCATGGTTCCGGTCATTTACGTTCAAATGCCGGAGATAAGCCTTTGGCTTGCAGACCGCTAGAAAATGGGGTGGTGGACGATAAGAACTGAAATGACCTTGCGTTTTGCTTCACAATTAAACCTGACACTTTGCGGTTTAAGGCACTTTAATATTCTGCATGGCCCTATAAGATATATTATGATACAAGTTGATTATCTATTGGCACAAAATGAACAAATGTCTCAGCTTAATAATGTAAATCTTCAAAGATGGATACCTTATAAGGTTTACGTAGAAGATTAAAATTTTACGACAAAACCATCTCGTTTCTGACACATCTCTGGACTTTATTTAGTATGACGTCCAAAATATGTTCTTTTCTTTGAGGTTGTGGCGGTTTTCTGAGCATACTATGGGATGGGCCAGTTCTGTGGCCCATCATGTTGGTTTTCTGTAAAGGATCGTTTTCTGTGGCACATCTGTAACACCAAAGCATAATAAAGATCTCTCTAATCCACCTACTATCCTAACCCCCGCCTCCCCGCCCCTGTAGTATCTCGCCCCTCCTACACTGAGCAGCCAGTGAAGTTCCACCCCTTGTGGAGACCCCGTACTCTTTCCAGATGGGCAACGTAACCCACCCCAACCTGTCTAAACCTATCTCCGCGTGCTGATCACAATCGCAGATCGCAAAAGCCACTCCCGATGGGGAGAATGAGGCTCTGAAGTGGTAATAAGATAATACTATAATGCACTCAATAGAAATAAACAGGCGGGACTTCGGTAAATCCATCCGGCCTTTAGACACGCGGCACTAGTGCTCCGCCTGGCGAATGAAGAGCGTATTAGTTACCGAAATAACCCATCTTCAGAGATTTCTCGCGTGCTGCCCTTCGTCGAGGGAGCTGGGGATTTTGCAACAGAGAACACCCCGGATTCCGACCACAACGTAACTGTATCCGGCCGAAATTATTCGGTCAGTTCGGTCCTTCAAGCTGGCCACAGCTTGGCACTAAACTAATTAGCGTCTTAACCCTGGGGGAGGGCAACTCCACCTCTGGCCACAGGCCTCTTGTTGGTTCACAGATTCACAGCAGGTTTGTCTTTGGGTTTAAATGTCCGTACTGGGCAAACACTTCCAGTCCGATTTTAAACAGATTTGGGGCTCCACTGTGACCGTCCGCAGGTTGGGTGGGACGCCAGTTGTGTCGTGGTCAGCTTTGCCTCTCTCGTCTTGCTGGTTATTATACAGAACTTCTGACCCTCAGACTTTGACCCCGACCCACCATCACACAAGGACTGCACCACCGAGTCATCAACAAGCAGGACAAATGGAAAATTGCCTGACGAACCATAATAATTCCAGCTTCTGACCCTCCGGTCCATTGCGAAAGCTAAATTGGGGGGCACCTGAGAGGCTTGTGCGATCTGGGAAGACGACAAGTGGGATTGAAACGTTCCATGATGAAGAAGATTTTGCCTTTGCCACCACACCATTATCTGGCCTCGCCAGCCAGTTTGTTACCCTCTTGTGGCCGAGGAATCTGATTTCCAATGGGACCTATTTGAGTTGGGGATTAATTTTGATCGCTACTTAGCGGCGAGACTCCGCTTTCACCTGATCTGTCACCGTGGCTAATCTGAGAGAGGAAAATAGTCAGGTGGCCGGCGGAGGACGAGGTTTTAAGACACAGAAAACAAGCGTGTTTATTTCCTGTCAATGTATCCGTTAAGCCGGCTCTCGTGGAAGCCACTTGGTCGGCGCCTAGTTGCCACCGGGACCTGTTTGCCTTAACTCGCTTTTTTGTTTAAACCCACGTCGTGCCATCTTCCTGGCCCTTTTTGCCGAAGACATAAGCGATCGAGAGCGGAATTATCTCCTCACCGGGAAGCGCTGGAGAGAGTCAGTCAATGTTTGAGGAGGCGCGTTGTAAGGTAGCGCCGTCTAGCGAGCGGAATGCCTCCGCGTACAGTTTATGGAAGGAGCTTTCATGTGACAAGCGCTCGTCGGCAGCGGCGGCAACAGCAGGCGTGTCCTCCTTCTGCACTGTAGTGACAGCACTTGGAGCTGTCGAAACAGTTATTTTTGCGGCTTCTTTCAAGAAGGGAGACCTAGCTGAGAAACAGTAACGCCAAACAACTCAAAGGTCAATATTGGTCTTCTTCATGTCGAGTCATAGGCCGGGTCATAGGTCACGTGGTGGGTATACAGAGCCTGATGACGCGGTAAAGCCTGACGTTAAAGACCCCTGCTTTCCCCCGCCATGCAGCTAACCCACGTGACTTACCGGAGGAAGCCGTAGGAAACACAACAAATCAATTTATACCACACCAGATGATCGCTGGGTCCCAAGCTTTCTAATTTATACACAGTCAGGTTTGTCCCTGGCCATTTATTTCAATTGTTCTTTTTATTTTAATTGAGTTTCTTTGAACTGGGTGCCTAACGTTGCCCCGGGCGTGTGACCGGTGGTGTACGGTAGCTGATGGTCAGCAGACTGCAATACGTGACGCAGAACGCCCGCAGCCCTCAAATGACGGACCCTGTCGTCGCCCCTTTTTTGTCTATTTGCGTTTTGACCATTTCCATTTGAAGCAATTACAAAGTTAACAAACGCTCACATGCCCCCGGCTTCTGATCTTCCCTAATAAAGCCAGGGGGTAGGCTGGCTGGTCTGATACAAAAAGCGTGACCACGCACACAGTTCAGTGCTGAATTTCTGTATTACACAACGAAGCGTTCCTTTTTTTTGTAGGCGAACTTTAACCTTCCCATGCTGACCACAACTGCCACCCAACTTGATTAACTGCTTGATTTATATCGTTGATCACTCTAATTAAAAAGTATGGTTACGTCTTACGGTTCGATCCTAAAATTATTAAAATTTCAACCGTCTAAAAAGTTTACTGTGTACCTAGCATGGCCGACTATTACTCACTACAGAGACGTTGATATTTCTGCTGTGGTGGCCCACGAAAACTCTATCGGTGAGCCAGACTTCAGTGAAGGACTTGCACCTCACACACAATAACATCAAAAGCTTGACGCCTGGTGACATGTTACAGTATATATTTCACTTCTGGTTATTTTGTGGGTGATCCCACCCCGCTAACCCCTGCCGTGACACCGTGTATGTTTCAATGTCGACTATACAGGCGTCTCTAACTGCTATATGCTCCCTAATATTTATAGGTGGCATGTGTCCCCAAACACTTTACGCTCTGTCAAACCACAAAGCGTCGGTGTACGTCGAGCCACCCATTGTCAAACGCTTTCGTGAGGTCTCAAAAAATAATTGCTACCTCGGTTCTCTTTCCTTGCACATTGCAATTGAAAAAAAAAGATTCGGACTCTAATTTTGAGTTTGCTGGACTGTCACTTGGCCCTTGGGGCTATGGCTTGGCCCACCGTGTATTTCACAAAAGACTCTTCTCTAAAATAACAATGAATCGGCGTAGGGCCGCCCCCTTTTCCCTGTCAGCCAGGTACTCGCAGATTTAAATTGAAAACGGGGCGGTTTGCTGTCCTCCTCTTGTGTTGATTATCGCCCGCCACCAGGCCCAAACCAGGCGTGATACCCTGTCATTAAGGGGCGGGCGCAATATTGTGGGGCGGTTGATAACGGCCTGGGGCAATAGGGAGAGATGTAGGGAAGGGAAACCTACGATTAAGACGGAAACGGTCGAATGGGAGACAGAGAGGCGCGTGAGGCGTTCCCGGGCGTACTGCAGCGTTGCTGTAGCGACGAATGCAGATGCATACATATCGTCTGCTTTTTTTGGTAGAAGAAAAACTTCCCTGCATTTTATCGAGTATGGCTTTTGATTCCCCCTTTTCTCTTCAATTACAGACCGCACGATCAGGGATTTCATTGAAACTTTTTTGTGAACAGAAATTGAACAAAGGCCTCCATTAGCATTATGATGTTTATAACGGAGACTGCCATTTTAGTGCGCAAAGGTTTAAAAGTGGACGGTTGACATGGTTGGGGAAGGCTGGAACTTGACTGAGAGCCATGCAGGTTGTCACCAGTTTTCCTCGGCAACACAAAAAAAAAATCCGACTATTAATATTTGCCCTGCTCTTTTTGTGTGTGTCACTGCTCGGAATGAAGTTATCCTGGTGTGACACGCCGTCAAATGTGTCCATCTCTCCAAAAGATGTTTCTCATACAGAAACTTATCACGTCTTCACTGTTGCTTAGATCTTGCATGGTGGGGTTATATCCACAGCAAGTGGGTTTTCCTCTCTCCCCCTTGCATCCACCCACAAATTACTGTCCTGCATGCAAATCAGTGTTTGTAAAAAGAAGCGGCCCGCCCTTTGTTGCATCTTGGGGATTTGTTAACGAACAGACACCCGGCTACTCGATATCCCTTCACCTGTCACAGGGGCGAGGGTGCGAGAAACAAGGCGCTACCCTGGAGAAGTGGGCTGGGGTGGGGGTGGGAGTGGGGGGGGGGGGGTGCGCTAGGAAACCTGCAATTCTTCCAAATACAATACAGTGATTGACATATTTAAATTTCTTTCCGTGTGTGACGCAAATTCAAAACACGTGGA
>JAAUYG010076960.1_pt1 | contig 14811 bp, 10 predicted proteins | sample 7278091 | NCBI WGS metagenome assembly JAAUYG01 (sample SAMN14350201, study PRJNA611818) | marine sediment metagenome | isolation source: surface marine sediment (0.6m) | place: French Polynesia: Moorea | collected 2018-08 | reverse complement strand
CCTCCCCCACACCCACACTGCATACACTTACAACACAAGGGGGAATCAAGAGCAGTCAATAGGCTATGAGCCTGCAAGACTGAAAATATGATATGATATGATATGATATGTACCAGTACTCTTAATCTACTTATATTATGAATCTGATGTCTAGAAATGTTCGCTCTCACAATATAAATAGTTCGTCTTTCAAGATGTTTATTGTCCTAGAAGTGCTCAGTCAGAAGGCAATCTTACTGTATTGGGAACTGGGAGATGTCACTTTATGAACTTGACCTTCCAGAAGGAGGAGGGGGGTGGGGTGGACGTAACAAAAGGTCAACTGATGTAAACATCAACCAGAGTGCATGTTAAGATGTGTGTCAAATAAACCAAGGCCAGAATAACCGGTAATTGGACACTATGTTAGGAGTGTATGTAGTATGTACCCACCAAGACTTGTGTTTTAGGAAGAGATAAAACCACAGTGTGTAGTACAGTGGTCCCTCTCTTAGTGGCCACTCTCAACAGAGGCCACCCTCTCTAATAAGGCCATACATCTTTTCCACTACTACCATCAATGTATGTACTTCTCCCCCTTACCAAAGGCCACCCCTCTAATGTGGCCACAGTTTCTTGGCAAATAGGGTGGCCTTATTAGAGAGGGTCTACTGTACTGCCGTTATACTAGATCCCTGACTAGGAGCCTCTTTCGCGTTCTATGAAGCTACTTGTTCATTTATGTTGACCGAACCATTTCATCTAATACCGCATAGTGTTTGCCGAAGCCTTGAGCCATGTCCAGCTGCAAATATCGCTTTGTGTTCTTTTATTTGCGTCCTCGACCGCATCTCCATTGTCAATGCACAGCATCCAGGAGGTTCCCTTGTCATCCAGGAGGTTACCATGTCGTCATGGTGATGTTTTGGTGACAAATGTAACACCTGGGAGACAGGGGCAGGAGTTGTCACCACGTACAGTTTCCGTGCAACTCTTTGATCTGCCAACAGGTGGCAGGTCAGGCAATAAAAGTGAAGTGTGGGAGGGTGGGAGTCAGAGATAATTTTGGTCAACCATGTGTATGTTAGTGGTCACTCCTGATGGTATTCAAATGTTGTATGTTGATGGGGGGTGGTTTCCCCAAGCAGTCCCCGGAATGATTATGAAATGGTTGTAATGAATTTGTATACATGTATCTTATGCCTCTTAGTCTATCCATAAAAAGAATAACGGTGGCATTTTTGGCCTAAAAAACAAAATCTTGACTAAATTTTGATCATTTTGCACCTCACAAAATCTAGAACTTTTAAACACCCATAGATAAACACTCGATATATTTAATTATTTATTTCTTTGAAACAATGTTTACCATATCCTTCTTTTCTACTGTTGTGTATTTCTTTTGTGCCGTGCTTGATATATTATTTTGCTTTATGTATAAAGAATAACAATGTGTTTCACATGTTTCATTTTGTTGTAGGTGTGTTATGATTTGTCCAAAGTTATCATGAATCCTAATTTTAATGTTTTGTTTGGTTATATCTGTCTCCTATTCATAATGGTAGATCAGTTTTCACAGTTAATTTTAGTTATTCTTCATTTCTGATACACTCTTTACATCAAAAAGTTTTCGGCTTCAATAACATATTAGAACTGTCGTAAAGCTACCATTGTATCTCTTAATCTATATGTAAATGGTTTGGTTCATTTCCTATCTTGACTTGGTTGCAGCCACGATGGCGGCGATACGATGTGGTAAAAATATGGCAACAGCCTGGTGTTTGCTTGAGGCTTGCCTAGACAGATATTTCTGGTTGTATAGGATTTAGCTATGAGCCAATTCAGGTGCAGGACTTAGTTGCTGGCTTGAAGACTACTTACTTATAAAACATATATGCAAATATCAGTTCCTGAGTGTGTACTATATATACATATACCAGGAATATTCATTGGGCCAATATGAAGGTAATTAAGATACATAATGATGAAACCGTAAAAGTGGCCTTAGACATAAGATAAGTTTACATTTACATGTACGGGTACCTAGCATCTTTGGATACAACTAATGCTTGTACCTAATAATAATTAAAAGCTCAAAAATTTTCAAGATTAATTCCAGGTGTTGATCTTCAGCATGCAACTTCGCTACCAAAAAAAAAAAAAGTTGTTTGAATTTTTTAGCTTACATATATGTTAGCTAGCTTACATATATGTTCTAATATGTTCATGCAAATGCTATTGAATCAAGATAAATGATGCAGACATGTAGCAAGTAGCAGGATGTGCTTTTCAAGTTCATTATAGGTAATTTGTCTGTATTACATTGTTTTATATAGCATAATTGGCAACTTTGGGAATGACATCATCTCTCTCAGTTCAAAAAAGCCAGCATTCTGCTGTTAGTTCTAAGCAAAGTATCATAATAACATGTATACTTTGGACGTTTCATATTATTACTCCTTCTACCGAAACTTGAGAGGGATGGTTTAATAGTTTTAGGTTATTTGAGGGCAGTTTGTGCTATATTTGTGAATGTTTGGGTTTTATTATATTGAATTCAGTAGTATATATACTTTTACTAATTGCTTAGCAAATGTCAGTATTCAGATCATTAATTTCGTGTAAAGATTTATAAAACATCACGGAACATTTAGCCCTGTGGAAGTATTTGAACCATATGTCACTCAGTAGAAAGACTGTTCAGGTTCGACATGTTCAAAGTTAAACTTTTAACATTTCATAAGAAAGTAATGTTTATAACCACTAAGTTTGCTTGAATTACATACATATGTACTAGTATGCTGCTTTAGAGATCATGCAGTGATTCACAGCAGCACTCTTGAGTTTCTGATTGCTGTATTTCTTTTCAGAGCAGTTGATGGTTGTAACAGTATTAATTTGATGCTTGAGCTTGAAGCTCTGAAAGAAATTAATGTGTGCTAGGTATTGGGATTTCTCTGTCTATAGTGATTGTTTGCCTGTTACAGGTACACGGTCAGTGCGAGTGTACCCACAACACCAAGGGTATCAACTGTCAGGAGTGCGAAGATTTCTACAACGATCTGCCGTGGAAGCCAGCACATGGACGTGAAACTAATGCCTGCAAGAGTAAGTCGCATGCTCCATATAATTAAAGTTACGATAAAATTTCTTAACATTTTGGAAATAATTTCTTACCACAGCATGGACCACTTAGGATCATGGGGGATTGTGCTGTGTTACTCGTGTGTCCGGATAAATATTCTTTTAAAAAAGGGAGCTCTTACAGAAATATAAAAAATTCAGGATTTGATGGTCGATACGTTATAACAATATAAGGACTCGTCCGAGCCGGAAAAATTCTTTTAACCTACCGGTATTACCACGTTATGGTACTTTGTATGCAGTTGAGTTCTTCTTGACTCATTAAAGTACTCGGGGTATGTAAAAGCTAAGACCATAGTCCAACTAGAGTAGTCTTACTGAGACTTAAGACCGTGGTCTACTAGACTAGTCCTAGTAATAAGAATTTCCCTTTCCCTCCCGCCAAAAAAAAATCCCACATGCCTTGCTCATTTGAAAGGCTTCAAGATCTTGTCCTAAGCAAAAGGTATTGGCCCAGATGTAGTAGCATAAGGATATTGAACTATGCCCCACTATAGCCACTGCAGCAAACCTTATTTTCTCTGTGCCTTATGCGCTGGATTATCTTCAGCTCCTTCAAGCCTATTTTCTGGAGCTCTGGCAGCCCGTGTTTGTCTGCCTTCTAAAATATTATTCCTTGACCCACAGCCAGTTGGCTGCAGCTCTTATTGATACGCACCATGCTGGGTTAGCCACCAGAAACATGAATCAACTGCTTCTGGAATGAATTTCTTGGGCATAAAGTATCCCTTGTGGAAGGGGCCCTAGCGATTTGTACTGTGTTTGCTGCAGTGTCCATTCCGTAGTCCAGCAAAATGAAAACACTTGATTTTGAAAGTTTTTAGGCATACATGCCTTTGCAAATATGATATATTACCAAGGAATCGTTATCTATTATTATTATTAAATATTTAAGAATATTTGAGCCTTCTGTGTATATCTTGTGTACAAATACAATGTCTACGGTACAGTGATGTTCAGAACTTTTTAGTCTTCCAAACAGGAGCACTGTTTGCATTCATAGCAGTTACCACTACAGATATTAGAATGATCTTATTAGAGAGTGGGTACATTATTTCGTGTAATAACATATGCATATCGCTCTAGAGAGAACCCTTCTACGTGCTCTTAGACATGCCAGAGGGATACAAATTGGGTCAGTAAGCAGTGGTAAGTATTCTGAATGCATTTGATGCTCCCTGTCACCAACCAAGGATACCTGTAACATGGTCGGAATTATTTGATAGAAGGGATCTCTATTAACAAAGGAGGACTACTGTAGTCAAACTAAGTAAGCTATGCTAAGCCTGCTGTTGCTGCTGTATTCCCATAGCACATGTACCAGCCAGCTTACTAATATCATCATGTGTCCTGTTTTGTTTACAGGGTGCGAGTGTAATAACCACGCCACGCGCTGTCACTTCGATCCCGCTGTGTACGAGTTGACCGGACGTGTGAGCGGCGGTGTATGCGATGACTGTCAGCACAACACGACTGGCACGAACTGTCAGGAGTGCAAACCATTCTTCTACAGAGATCCCACCCGACCAATCAGTGATCCTTACGCCTGCAGAGGTGGGTTAATATATTCACCGCATGCCTGGGGGAAACTTGTATCTTTTACAGAACCGTAGTCTATATAGGATCCAATATTTACTTGTTTTTCCATGGGCAATCTGGTGTATGCATTGACATGTATGTATATAGTGGTCTGGCCAGTCTAGAAGTTGTTGCCAAGTCTCAGAGGTATGGGGTAAACTATATTATAAGCATGAATAGTAGGGAATATGAACTTGTAACATTTATATATCCAAACACTTTATCTAAATGCACAGGTTATGGTTGTTACTTGTCAAGAATTACGGTACCAAGGCAGCACGCTATATAGTCTCAAACAGGGTGTACAACTGAAATTGCACTTTTCTGCAAAATGTTTAATGGGGAGTGGTCATACTTTGGCTGTTCAGAACAAGAAATGCTTGCCTGCTCTTCGTTGATCTGTTCAGAATTTATTGCAAAAAAATATATTGTGAAAGCTGAAAGATTTATGCTCAAATTCATGCCAAATTTGTGTGCAGGCAAGTATGTTCTTTAAGCAGTATTAACTGCAAGAGTTAATAAGCCAATCCATGCTATGGAATTGGCAGGTAGACTGAAGCTAGCTGATTCAAGTTTTGTTGCTAAAAAGTCATGCATGTTGAAAGACTGTTGCCAGTGTATTTGCAGTTTGTAAAGTTTAATTACCCAACTGCATGTTCATGTTTTTATATGAGATATATTGTTTATATATTTATATATATTGATATATAGACATTATTTTCTCTATTTACGTATATTTTTTTCTGTTGTATTTTCTGTTCTATGTTTTCTGGTTTATCGTGGCTGTACTGTTCTGTGGCTTATTGTGTGTCTGTTTTAACTCCGTTCACTGTTGGTGCTTGTTTCCAGGTATTTTTCTGTCTCATGTTTCTTTAGTCATGTTTCTGTGTACACTTTATTGTTTTTATTCCACATTTATTCTGTAGGGGGTCTTTTACTATGATGCATACAGGGTGTTTGTAGGTGGGATAGCCCCAGTTCATGTGTATACTTCCATGTACCATGTGTACCCACATCTTGGTGTAGGCCTAGGCCACCGTTGTGCCTAGGTGACCTAGTGACCTAGCTGTCTTCCTTCCTCCCTTATAAACTAGCGTGCGACTGTGATCCTATTGGTTCAATGCATAGTGGGGAGTGCGAAGCTCGCACTGACCCAAACAACGACTTGGTGGCGGGACGCTGCATTTGTAAACGATTTGTGGGAGGGCCACGATGCGACATTTGTCAGAACGGGTATTGGAACCTACGACCCGATAACCCTGAGGGATGCGAACGTGAGTGTCCTGTCCTTCTCAGAACTCTCGCTTCTCCACCCTCTTTAACTCTTCACTGCTGCCTCAGTGTTCTTTGTAACCCCTTCTAAGTACTACATCTTTTTCCCCCTTCTTAATTCCTACCCCACATCCGTCCAACCTTACTTGTCTTCCTTTCTTTGTGTGTCTCTTTTCCAGGTATCTCATCAAAGGTCAGAAAGAAGTAACACTCTTTGAATAAAATACATTTGATGATCTTTTGGCCTTCAAAGCACATTTTGTTATTGTTCTTTCTGATTCATTATGTAAGAACAAAAAGTAATAAGTTGATGAAGTAATATCCTTACTAAAAAAAAGAAAAAAAGGGTATGAGAAGGATGAAATCTGGATGAAATTTTGTGATTTAACTAGGCAAATATGACCCTGCTTTTGTGCTATTTTCAATGTGCTTTTGTGGCTAAAAGCTTGTGCCAGGTGTTAACATTAAAGTCTTGTGAATTGTGACCCGTAAACAGGTTGTATAGAAGTAACTCTTGTTCAATCTTTTCAGGCATATGAAACACAGTTTGTGCATTCTTTTGTTTTTATGTAACATATTTCACTGTGTGGTTTAGAAGGTCCTTGAGCAGTTAGGCTTAGAGTTTTAGAACCCTTCTGTGCCTAGATATTAACTGCGGTTTACATGTACTTACATGTGTTTTTGGAGTGTAGTATTTTTCATTACTGACAAATTTTTTGCTGTCACTTATATGTGGTATGTATAGCCCTATAGTCTTTGTCTTTTTCTGAAGATGTAGTTCTTGCTTGCAAAGCAACCCATAGTGTTTATATTGTGGTGGCTTAGTCAGGGAAAATACATCTCTTTTAGGACCCATACCACTTGAATATCCTCGAGCAAAAATTTCCTCTGACCAATACTGTAGCATCATAGCGTGTGGATTACCAGTGTGTCGTTTTACAACTCCTTGTCTCCACGAAGAACAAAATGTACGTAATGACGTTTTCATAATCTTTCTCTACCAGCATGTTCTTGTAATACCTTGGGGACGATTGGAAACTATGGCTGTGACAAACGTAACGGAAACTGCCGATGCAAGCGCTTTGTGACTGGGCAGTTCTGCGATCAGTGCTATGTAAGTACAAAAAAATTCAAGTAAACATTCAAGTAAAAAATAATCTCAGTAATGCAATATGTAATGGATCAAACCAGAGTCTCAGAGTGAATCACTGTATACAATTTGGTCAAATTTCTTTTCCACATCGGAGACACAAACATGCTGACTCAACATGTAGAACTGAACGCTACAGCTGACTGCATAACTATTACAAAGGATAGTAGACTTCAATAATACTGATTCGAATAGTGAAAGACATTCTAAATAGCAATGCATGGTGCCTGTAGGGTGCTAAAGTTAGCCACAAAATCGAACAGTCCAGATGTATATGTGGCATGTAAACATGACAAAAGAGCTCAAGGTCGGGAAGTTTTTGTGCTGAACCCCTTCTAAAGATTTCCATGCATTGCTTTGTCAGGTGGCAGTGTGAAGGATATCGTATTATACAGCCCTTCTGGCAGACCAGTGTGTTAATTGTCCCCCATATCTGTTACTAGGAATCCCAAGATAAGGAAGCAGGTCTGGTTATCGGGGTAACTGGTGTATCCTGTCCACTGCAAACAATGCCTTATCTCACACCACAGCAAGACTGAACCTACATAATGTTATGTGTGAGATAACCAATGCCTTTTCCAGGAGGGGGGGGGGGTGAGTGCATGTAAGGGACTATGTCATTGATGCAGGCACTTTAGGTTACCATGGATCGGTATTAGATTCATAACAGAATGGTATTGGAAAAAATATTGTATTTCCTTGGAAAAAAATATTTTATTTCCTTGTGAAATGTTGAACTATGTTTTGTAAGTACTTGTCACATAGGCACAGATGTGGAATTGCGCAATGCTATTCTAATGATTGATTGATGGAGATCATGGATACGAGGCAGCATTTATGTGTCTTCAAATTTATTAATGCAATGCAGTAAAAAGTAGGTACAATGTAGCATAAAGTGAGCACAATAAAAGGGCGGTTGTTACAGAAGAAGATTTAATGCAGTCAGGAATAATTACATAAATAATTCAATATCTCAACAATGTCGCTCTCTGATGCATCTGAATCTCTCAGTTTGATAAAATCCCTACAGTCTGAGCCATTTAATTTTTTATTAATTTATAATTCGCACATCATTTTGTAACCTGCACCACTATTGTACTTTGAGTACGAAATAAATAAATAAATAGTATGTAAAGGGCTAAAGTGTATCAGAGTGACTCTGAAAGGGGGGGGGGGCATTGAACAATATTGAAGCAAATATTGAAGGTAAAATGAATTCAGTCAGTCAGATTAGGTTGCTTGACACATCTTGTTGTATATCAATGCTGATAGGATTAATGGCGTGAAACTATCTGTAAATTTGTGTCAGGTTATTTGAGTTCTAACACTACTAGTAGGGGATTGCCAGATTTTCCACGTGGCTTGGTTATTATAGCCCCAAACACAGGGCTTGATTATAGCTAAGCACGTGGACAGAACATAGTTATCAAAACTGTACCAAACATTCAAAATGGGGCAATGCGAAGAAAAAGCTTATAGTTTGGTATATAAAGCAATGTAGCATCGTACAGTACAGGATATTACGTCTGCATAATGTTGGATTTTACTGGGTTGGTGCTAGTGTTTGGAATGGTGCTTAAGGCAGTCTTCCTGGGTCTTAGATTAGAAAACGACGCAGGATCTAGTCAAGATCAAAAACACTTCATTCTCGATGTTTGGAATGGACCTGAAGATGTGGAACCGACAATGGTGGTGGATTATGCTTGGCTCCCTTGCTATTTGAGGGTATAACATGTATAACGCCTAGTGCTTAGGATTCTGTCTTTCTTCAGTAATGGATAAGCTGTGCTAGGATGGCTGTTCATATCTCTTTGATCCATAGTCTTATCAGTTATTATATAGTAGAACCTGTCTTCAAAGGCCACCACATTGGCCATTAAAAAGTGACCTGTCTAGACGGGTGATCTTTGGTGACAGGTTCAGTTTCACTGAAACGTAGGACTTTCTGCTAGAACTGTGTGGTCTTTCAAGACAGGTGGTCTCTGATGACAGTTGTCTCTCAAGACAGGTTTCACTGTATACTAAGGTAGTAGTGTAAACATGTGTCTTTAGTGTAGATTATTATGACTCATCCGAAATTGAGTACCGTATGGAGTAGGTCTAGGTCCAGTTTCTGGAAAGATCTTAAGTCTAGAAACGGACTTAAGTTCGCTAATCACCTTGGTAACCATTGTCTTTTCCATACTTAAGATCACTAGAGGACTTAAGATTTTTTGAGAAACTGTAAAGTGAAGGTTGTACAGTCTAGATAAAATCATGTTGCAGGGAACAATTTAACTGGTGTAGTGATGCAGTTTGCTACACAAGATCAGAAAAATGCTACACCAGTTCAAAAATGTATAGCAATTTTTAACATTGCAGTAAATTATGCTATTACGTTCTACTTTTCATACCAATTTCTTCAAAGCTGGAGTTTTTTAGCTATGCAAAATTTTGAAAGTAAATTGTTCCCTGCTGAATGTTATGTGTAGTTGACTACTATTACACATACCGGTACACTTAGAGGTATTTGGTCTAGTAGAAAACAGATTTAAGATAAATTGCACAAAGTCGTACAATAGTAAGTGCTGAACATACTGAAGACTAATGGTCTTGAAATCTCTGTACCGACTGCTGATTCTGCGATGTGTTAAGACATGTGTCCCTACCCTGTCTACCTTCAGCCTCAGTATTGGGGAATGAGCGAGGATCCAGAGGGATGCAAGGCCTGCGACTGTGATCCGGGCGGCTCACTGTCCAATGACTGTGACCAGAGGACCGGCCAGTGTCAGTGCAAACCCAACATCATTGGCCGTCGCTGTAACCAGCCCGCACCCGGCTTCTTTCTGCCTTACCTGGACTTCCTGAGATACGAGGGAGAGTTCGCCACGGGGATCGGGGTAAGTGTGGTGTTATGTACAGTAGTCCCCCTCTAATAAGGGCACCTCTTCTGCCAAAAAAATTCTGTCCTTATTAGAGTTGTGCCCTTTGGTGAGAGCTAGCATCACAGTACTTGCTGCCAAAAATGTGTGTCCATTATAGAGGGGTGTCCTGTCTAGAGAGTGTCCTTTAAGGGAAGGACCACTGTATTCAGTGTATATACTCTGTGGGGTGCAAGTCTTGGTTTCAGTACAGTAATAGGTCATTGCCATTTATGAGATAAGAATCATAAGAATCATAAGAAAAATGTCATGAAAGAAAAATCCATGTATAGTGTTATTTACCAAGGTTACGGTAGTTAATTCAGAAATTTCAATATTCCTCCTGACATTAGTAGTAACCTGGAAATCGAAATGGGAAAAGTGAAAGATAAACCCAGTGCAAATAAAACATAAATTCCCACCCGGACTAAAACTATGAATGGGAGTCGAAGAATGTTAAGAGGCTTTTCATGCAAATTTTGTGTGTTTAGTATGATAACTTGTACCGGTAATTATTTTCCATAATATTCTATGTTAAAAAATATGCTTTTGACATGAATTGTATCTAGCAGAAACGAATTATGTTTTCCATCCCAGAACACCAGGATTATTGTGCGGGAGTTCGAGCCGGGACGTCTCATCACCTGGACGGGACCTGGATTCATGCGAGTGTCGGAGGGCAGCTCTCTGGAGTTCATAGTGGATAACATTCCGTACTCTATGGAGTATGACCTCTTGATCCGCTACGAACCGCAGGTTGGAACGCTATCACCGAATCTCGAAAAATTCTGACACCCATGTCTTTGAGTTTTAGTCCTAGGTAGCAATATACTTGTCCGATTTCAATATAGAAGTTGCAGCCTCATGTACAGAAAGATACAATTTTAGTCATAATAATATTAATTGCAGTTTGTGGGTAAAATTCTGTTAGAAAATAAAATCTCATTTCGAACTTTGTTGTAAAATTTTTGAATGAAGTTGTCTTTGTATTTAATACCATAACTTGATAAAAACTTGTACGAGATCAGTCGCATACCATTACGGTAAATATGCTCTTCCATCTCTGATATGGTCATCCTGTTTTCCAAGAAATTGTATCCGCATAGGAGGTGGCTACTGGCAACAGTGAGAACTGGATTTACAGTAGCGTCAGTGTAGATTTTTGGCTACATTAGAGAGAGTGGCCTTTATAGAGGGTGGCCATTAACAGATAACCCATTATATATGGAATACATGTAGTATAGAATTTAACATAGTATAGTTCTTAATCTACTTGCGTTTGACAGATGAACGAGAGATGGGAAGATGTCCGCGTGACCATCGTTCGCCCTGAAGTGATCGACCAGCAAGGACCGTGTGCTAACACCATACCTCAGGATGACCTCAAGGCATTCTCGCTGCCATCTGGTGAGTGCTCGAGAAACCACAGCCTTTGGACATCTCTCTTGGTACTTAGTGGTGACTTACTCACTCCATCCCAGTTTAATACTTCCGAATAGTTCACTTCGTGTAACATTGGTGATTTTGTGGTGCTGCACACTTTAAAACCTGTGGTGAAATCTTTGGTGGGTGCGTTTGTGTCGGCCTGGGTGTTTGAAAAGTCCTTGGTATATACACAAGAATATTTTTGCTATAGACATATTGTCTATGGCACAATAGTATAAGATATCCGTACTTAAATTAAACAGTAAAAACCTGCTTTTAGTGGTTGACTTTGCATATCTCATGTACAGTATTAATATAAATGAGGTACTGTAGCTATGTTCAGGTAAGTTACTCTCTAACATAGGGCCCTGTACTAGTGTAATGTATCATGATTAAATATTTAATATTTAATATTTAACTCATTTACCCATGTTAAAAAATTTGCTTGCTTTAACACAGAATACACTAACATGCATGGTTCTGTTCATCCATTGCTTAACGCTAGCGTGAGTTACAGCAATTCCATCTGTGCAGTTTCTGCGATTCAATTCTTTATGTAAATATTGACAACGTTGTAGACAACATTATAATGATCTGTTAAATCACTGCAGTTCATGTAGAATGGCTTGTGTTCCTATGCCTTTAATGAGTACAGAACTTCGTTTGAGCCTACCAGGCTGCATGAGTTCTTTGTCATTTCTAGCTTTCTTTTACTTGCTTGCTTTGAATTTGAAGTGGCTGTAGCTTTTATCTTAATATCCTCTTCAATTATTTCTGTCCTTTTATAACAAAATAGACCAACTCAATTTGAGTCATAATTAGAGTTAACATGCTTATTGGATTACATATTCTAGGCAAACACTTAATCTTACATTCTGTTCATTTGATTGAAGCTGAATTTTCAGATTTCATATGAACGTGGTTTACATAGCAACCTTAGTAAACTGAATCAAAATTACAGTAAATTTGAGTTTGATTTATTATCATTGCTACTTTCTTTTGAACATTTTTGGGTTGGTCCATTTTGTATCTCCCAGTTGTTTTTTTTTTCTACTGCATATATAATACCCCTGTTAACAGCTAGGCAAGGTTTGGCTGCAATCTTCAATGTTGAGCCTGACGGAAGCGGGGAGAGCAGCGTGGGCTTTGAAGATAACTTACTTGATCGAGCCCCCGCCGATGAGGGCTGGCGTCGCTTTTCTTCCTATTATGATGAAAATGGAGACATTGTCAATGAGTGGAGACTTGACACTGAGCTGGGCTGGTCAGGTACTCGCACAAGAACAGGGAAATACTGTGAAAAAAAAAACAAACTGGAAATATTTTGCCGACTTTCGTTTGTTGTTTGGCTTGGGAGAAACATTGTTCCCCCAAATTCTTTTTCAAATGACTCAACTTATATCTGAACCTCGAGAAAGTTATATCCAACCAGCCACATATGTGCTACACCTTGTGCTATATATTAGTATCCTTTATTGAGCATAATGCAATTATCATCGGTTAGTGCTTTTTATCCTGCTATTAATAGCCACCAAGAAACGTACCTATGCTGCTTTGCTTAATGAAATAATGCTTTGTTAGAGCAAATATTCTGCAGATATGCCAAATGACAAACTATGCCATAATGCAAGTGCATGTATTTGGAATTAATAATTTCTGCATACATATATATACTAGTATATAGTTAACGCAACCTTTCTGTTAAATTGTGAGCAAATATTCTGCAGATATGCCGAATGACAAACTACACCATCATGCAAGTACATGTATTTGGAATTAATAATTTCTGCATACATATATATACTAGTATATAGTTAACGCAACCTTCTGTTAAATTGTGAGGACTCCTTAAGCCAAACTTAATATCAGTAGTTATGAGAAACAAAGTGTTAATTTCGTTTGGTTATCACATAAATGAAAGATAAAAAAAAATAAGAAAAATAAATGGGGGTATTAAAGTTTACAGTGAGTTATATAAATTAAATATAAGCCATAGAAAACAAAATTTGTATAATAAAACTGAGGCTATTAAATTAATTTTTAGCTATCTTTGACCATTGCTATACAATAAATATACTGTTGCTATAAATAATTTTGAAATGGGCAATATTCATATTTAATTCTCACGTTGATTATGATGCATACTTCTGCTGGTTTAGGGTATGTGGAAAAAATTTGATTCCAACACCGTTTTCTCATTTAAATTTTTTTTTTTGCCTAACACCTTTGGTTCTGTTTTGGGTTTGGATCTTTATTTTCCCTTCCTAATATCTTATTTTGAAGTAACTGTGTGCTGTTTTTGAGTTTCTAGTCACCGGACGTTTTGACTTCCTGTTGATTTACCATTTACTTTACTTTACCATTATTCACTTTGATCGCATTCGCTTTACCAGTATTTTTGTTTGAGCATAATTTCTGCATTTTGTGCTATCAGTAGACTTAGAACCTGTCATATTTTGCTTAGTGCATAAACTGTCAAACATCGCCCTATTCTAGAGTATATTGATATTATAGGACAGTAGAACTAGACCATAGACACAATATACTTAGCTTAGCTCATAATCTTTCACTGCTTAGCTTTTGATTCGGTCCCTTTGCTTAGTGACTGTAGTGTATACACCGTAATACGGTTGGCCCTGCATTTTAAGACCACCAATTCAGCATCCAATTTAGGCCACAGTGGTCCTCTTAATGGCCATCCTCAACAGAGGCCACCCTCCCTAATACGGCCGAAAATTCTTGATGGTTCTGCTGAGAATGCATTTTTACCCTCTAGCCAAAGGCTGCCTCTCTAAGGTGGGCACGGTTTCTTGGCAAATAGAGCGGCCATTTTGAAAGGGGAATCACTGTGCTTTGAACTGGATGTGGTTGATTAAGGTATAGGGTAAAAAACAAGATCAGTGAGACTGCTACTACAATCTTAAGATAATTTCACGTTGAAAAGTGGGGTCTTAAAATGCATGAACCACAGTGTTAGTTTAATCAACATCGTTCATGTGTATCACATAATTTTAGCTAGATATCTTCCCCCCGCCCAATGTTCAGGAGAGCGTTATTACCTGATAAGTCCACCTACGTGTCTGGAGCGAGGAGTCGAGTACAAGATCCGGATCGACTTCCAGAGATACAGGAGCGATCGGCAGACACCAGAAGCCAGTATCCTGGTGGACTCTGTAAGGAATTAGCCACCGTGGCATTATCCTACATACCGGTAGCCTAGCAGCTGCTCTTTGTCTCTAAAAAAGGAAATTGAGTCATTGTAGTTGAGACCACAAAACTGCAATCACATTAACATTAGCTCATGTTACTACAGGTGTCATGGATAGTAATGTGGGGTAGGGTAACAGTGGTCTATTTTTTGTG
>JAAUYG010054015.1_pt1 | contig 14811 bp, 9 predicted proteins | sample 7278091 | NCBI WGS metagenome assembly JAAUYG01 (sample SAMN14350201, study PRJNA611818) | marine sediment metagenome | isolation source: surface marine sediment (0.6m) | place: French Polynesia: Moorea | collected 2018-08 | reverse complement strand
TTTATTTTTATATTAACTTTATCTTTCCTCTTTTTCTGTTTCTTTCTTTTCCTCTGAGTTTGCCTCTGTGTGTTCGGGGGCGGGGGGGGGGGGGGGGGCCCCCCCCCCCCACGCTGGAGGACCTGAAGGGAAAGCCCCATGAAGAGAAGCCAGGAAGAGAATTAGAAGTGCCCAGCACTTGCAGCAGTCATGCAAGGCTTTAAGCCTGAAGCCAGTCCCAGCTGTGTCTTGCAGTCCAGGCGTCTGATAACACAAACAGCCCAGCGGCAAAAACCTAGAATGCACTACCTAAACAGCCGCCAGCACGGGCATCAAAAGATCACATAACATGAAACGAGTCCCATAACAGGTCATCAACAGCAAGGCCTCAGAAGCTCGGGATTACTTAAACGGTCTCTGGAGAGCCGAGCACGTCGATTGTGACGTGACTGGTAAGCCAATCCGCGCCTGACGTGCCTTGCCGCTCCGTCTCCCTGGGCCAGTCATCTATCACACCCCGCCGCCCCGTACCAGGGAGCGGAGGGTGAGAGGTCGTGGGGAGAGAAACGGTCAAAGAAAGAAGAAGCCGGGGTTCTCTGGCCCCCGGCACCCGTAATATCCAGCATGGGAGTCGGTCGGAATACTCCCCTGTTGGAGTCGTAAAGAGGATTAAATGAAAATATAAGTTTTGTTCCGGATAATCACACGCGCAGCACGAAATCAAGCATGTTTATGGAGCACTGGGTGGGAAATCGATAACGACAAAATTTCCCCTCAAAATTCACAGAAGCAGTGACGTTTGGTATGTGGAGCACGTGGTTGGTAAAGTTTTGTTTTCGGATCATCGATCTCTGAAATTCTGGTGTTCTGATACAACTTAATTACAGAATCAACAAGGTTAATATATTGCTACTTCTTGAAAATGTTATTACATACCGCGTCTTTTTACAACCGCGCTGCACGTACTTTTATTTAACAGTTCGCAGAACATTTGGTATGGTCAAATCCACCGTTGTTCACGTTTGAAGAACCAAGTGCGGAAAACCATAGACGTATGGGAAAACTTACTGCAAGCTCAAATTTAGATTCCAGTCTAACGGTAATTGAAAATTGTGGATGTCCTATTTGGGTATTCCTTTGTCATATCCAACACTGCCCCACTCTAAAACCCTAGAATCTGTCAATATAGCCTGTTAGTAAATTACAGCTACATTCTTCTTCTTCTTCTTCTTCTTCTTCTTCTTCTTCTTCTTCTTCTTCTTCTTCTTCTTCCCCTCAGTTACGTAGACCATTTCATTTATTAAAATAAACACTAGCCGTTTACATTATTCAATCTTGGGCCTCAGGAAAGGTTTTATAGCTACGTTTCTAGACCAATTCGTTCCTGCCTCGATGCTACAGTACAATCTGAATGCAAACTGACGCCTTTAATAGCTTGCTTGTCTTGTACATTGTCCGAATCTCTCACCCGTTCCAATTTTCACAAGTACAAATTTACATGGCAGCGAAGTCATGCGCGAGTCGAACTTCCCTATTTACTTATTCCGGCGACCCCTCTGTTTAATTCACTGACCGCCGGTTCCGATCAGTTAATGGCTATGATCTATGGCCGCAGACGACGAGCCACAGACCGAAACCATGTCTGGGAGGCCCATCATTCTGGGCTGCTCTCCCGCGCATACGACTCCCTAGTGACAGATCAAACGCCACAGTACTTTATACGCCTTGCGGACACCAGTACTCTCCACGTCCCAAGCAATGCCTTTCTTGTGTAAATGGCATCTTAAAGCCTTCCTCTTTACGTCTCTTGTTTCATGTTTCATACACAATATTACCGGCTTTGTAATGTGCAGTTTGTATGTATAGTGTATATTTGCTGGGGCTAAATCACAGCGAAGAGCAAACAACGTTGAAAGTTTTTAGTTTTTAAGTCAATATACTTGTACAGTAGGGAGACATATGAGACACAGAAACAGTGGAAGGCATCAATTGGATGCCTTTGCGCACATGTGGCACATGTGGCACATGTGGCACAGTCTGTTGTCTAGTGAAGAAAGCGATCTTTGAGCAAGTCATAACCATTGTATTGGTTGTCTGCTATGATTTTATGGATGTACATACTGAAATAAACTACAATACTACTGGTGTCTTGCAAGAACTTACTCTATGTCTGCATTGTGTTGTTACCAAAACGACCTGTTAGTTTGGAATATCTAAAAATCCTTTCACATACATGTATATGGCGGACTGTTATCTAAATCTGCTACAAATCATCCAAGTAAAAGAAATTTGCCATTCCATGTTGTTGTTTTTATGCTTTAAGTTTTTCTTTTTGGGGGTGGTTGGGGTGGGGGTGGGGGTGTATGTGTGTGCTATATTTTTCTACTTTATCAGGTATGAATAGCCTACAGCACCTTTTGCGCTACTACATATGTTAGGCATATGACTTGCCGTGTCTATTTATCTGTCCAGTTCTGTTTTGCGGCCAAGTTTATTTATCTGTCCCGCAATGGACTTCAGATGTCAGTGCCTGGCGTTATCTGACCTCATGTCCAGGGGACACCTGTCATGGGAAGCCAAACCCAAGTTCTCAGCAGCCACACAAAGCCTGGATTGCCGGGGAAAATTGCCGAGATAATGGAAGGCGGACGTGTGTCGGGCACCGGGCAAGCGATGATTGCATTCGTCGGTCACCTGATAGACAAATGACGCCGTTTTCCCCTCCAAGGCAAAGGGAGTAACCCAAGGACTTGACACATGAAAGGGACAGTTTCTCCCGTCTGGTAGGGTTACATTTATGCTGGAGTAGAATTGTAACAAACATCTTTTGCATGTTAATTTTTATAAAGACAAGAGGAGAACGCCGACTTTTGAGAGAATGCATTGCATTCCACACTGTTCGGTTTTTTTTTTTTTTTTGCGTCTCTTTGCTCTGAGCGAAACCTACTGAAGATTCAAGTCTGAAAATATCTCCAAACCAAAGAGGATATGTGTCTCTTTGCAAACTATGGAGCATCAGACTATATTGTATGTAGCCCATTTGTGCGGAAACACTAAGAACGGCTCTCCAGATGACGTTAAGATGGCCCCAAGAAAGTCATATTTCAATGATTCGATTGCCCCTGAACGCCCCTGGTTCCTTGAAGAGTTCCATGTTACTGGCAGTGCCTCAGTATTGATGTAATCGGCGAGAACTGTTGGATGAGCTCGTACATTGTGCTTAGAGATCCCAGAGCCTGGGAGCGGGGTTGTTATGGATATAAGGGGGATGATAAGAGTAAGATAAATCATGGGAACATAGGAGGGACTTGACGTGATCTGTAATTGGACTACGGACGCAATTTGATGTGGCTATCAGGGATCAGTGGTGGCTCTCAGAGACAGAGAGCGATGCGTCTTTAAGGAAAGAAGACCCCGCTCCCAACTCCGATGGGAGCTTAGCGGCGATTTAGTAAAACCTGGAGTCTTTGCAGGAACAAGTTGTAGTTTATAACACATGCTTTCAACTGTGGTTAGATAAGGCGCGGAAACAAGGAATGCCAGTTCCACGGATGCATGTGCATCGCATAAGCATTAAAACGTAAATGAAAATGATGCGCACGTTCTCTGGAAATTGTCGTTTTCTGATGATCATAAATATGTTTAATATAGTACTTTAAAGAACTTTGGGTGGCAACGCATGATGAAAGAAGCATAATATGATCCATCTGGATATGCAATATAAAGTATGACGTGATAGTAATTAACATGTGCGTAAAAATATTGCACTAAATTATTACTCGAGTATTACTCTGAGCTTAAATAGTTCTGTTTGACTTTCCAAAGAAGACTAAAAATTTAATTGTGGGTGGAAACGTCAAACGATACAGAGAAGCTCTGTCACAAGCCCTGCAAAGGAATTATCTTGCGTTGCTCAATATTGTGTGAAATTATTTATGCGGCCCCATATACGTGTCGGGCTGTGAAAAATGTAGTGTTCCTTGCCTATGAACATAAGTCTTGGTTTTTTTATTATTATTTGGCACCGTTGGCCTCCACGTGGCTATTTACCTCCACTGGCTATTCTAGAGGCCAGTCACGATGCCCTGGGGACTAATTATTTCTAGCGGTTGCTAGTTATGCAAGGATTCTCCCAGGCCAAGGGATAACCTCGTTAAAGCTAACGTCTCAACCATTTACACCGGCAACCAATGTAATTCCCCGGGCAATCCCCGACCCACTGTAGCCATTCAATTTCGTGGGTCCGAAATAACCGGGTTTGGCTTTTGCTGACGACGACCAAAAATGGGCAGCTTGCATAGAAGCGTTTTATATTCTCTGGCTCTGAATCCCAGCCTTACCCTGATGGCACTTGTTACTGCCATCATTACGTGGTCATCAGTCAGGATTGCCGTTGGCTGGGGAAGTTAACAGGCAAGAGGCGGCAGTTGGTGATGGAGTTGGAGGTGTTAGTACCCAGGCAAAACTAAGTGCATGTACAATGCATATAGAGAAACTAACATTAGGATACTGGGGGTAAATGTACATGATTGTACATTATCTCTTGCAATCATGACAGAGACAGACCCCACGTCAAACACTGCTTGGTCCAGATAGTATTCTATTCATGGATTTCCACCCATTTCTGATCACTACAGATGCGGTACTTGGTAGATTTATTGCTGTAAATGAAGTATGTTCATTTAGATGACCTATGCACTTTGTCCAAGAAGAAGTTACATAAATGTCCTGCAGCCTTTCTGAGCTTCACCAGACGCGGCTGCCCGTCTCCATAAACTCCCCCCAATCTGGTTTTGGCGCACGCCTTGAATAAGGTTTTACAGCAGTGTTTCCGTTGAAGCTGGCGATAAGTTCGGTTTCTGACTCCCCCAGAAGATGGCCTCCACTCCTGTGATGGAAAGCAGGCAAGCGGGAGACGCTGGAATATTGGAAATGGAAGTCATCAATGTAAGGGCCTTATCGGGTCAAAGGGTGTCATCTATTTACCGAACTGAACCTGAACACTCCCCGTGTGTCGGCGGTGGAAGCAAACCACTCAACGGAGGAAGAACGGGGACTGGGTTCTTATTCCCCTTGAGTGACTGCCTGTGTCTGATGGGCAGGTTGTGGCGTGGTCCTGTTCCATGAAGTTATGATGTATTGGTGTCTGTCTGGGTCCGTGTTTGTAAGGGGTGGCTTGCAACAAAACCTATCGTATAGTTTTATGCACCAGTGGTTCAACCTAAGATATTTGATTTGAATGACATGGGGGACCCGCGGGAATACCCCCAACGGTCTGGATAACAACCTTTGTTCCCTTTTCGACTTTCAACTCCAAAGTTACAAAGCCAAGATACGGTAGTAGTGCTTGTGGTGTTACCTTGCGTACACATAAATATTGTATTTTTAAATTATTAGATTTGTGTGTTCTTGCTACACTATATCAAAGGAAAAATTGTCATTATTAGCCCTCACACAATTCACGGTCACATGTACTCCACAGGACTGGTGATGATTATTTTCGGAACAATATGGTTTCACTTTACTGCGTAGTGTTAAATTTTAATCAGTTAAACAAAAAAAATGTTTCAAGTAAACAAATAACTATACAAACTATCAAACTGATCTGATCAACCATATTCTCTTACCATAGTCTTACCATATTGGATTTATTTTTTTCGACAGTTTCGCAATTTCACCGAATGAAAAATTCCTACAACTGCATGTGCATTCAGCTTTGATCCAGACATTCCTCACTTATATGTAATTCATCTTTCTCCCACAATGTGGAAGTTCAAAAACATGTAGATGCAATAAATGCAATATAAAATATATAATTTGTGGACAACTTGTACAGACAATGTAATAGGGTTGGCTGCTTACTGACCAAAGTCAAGGTCAACACAGATGCTGATCGTGTTGATGTCTTAACTGGGGATTTAAAGCACAGATTTCAGCTGAGCAGAAGTCTGGCCCAGTGCTCACCATATGGATAAAGCTTTCTCTATGAATGAATTCCTATGCACGGTTTCTCGTTGTTCACATACTTTCCTTTTTCCCTGTATATAGCGATTTATTTCGTACACCTACTATACAATCAAACAGCAGAACAGCACAACAAACATCTAGTCTAGTATCTCCTATATGCGCAGACGATGACGTCCCTATATTCCGAAGGGCAATTGGTAGGAAGGGCCATTGGTCCGAATTTTAATGTTCTTTTTTTTTTTTTTTTTCGTTTTCGTTAACGGCACACTATGGGGTAAACACTTCAAAGCTACTCTCACAAAATGTTAAACCAGTGCAATAATATTTTTTGTAGTAACTCTTCACAAACGTTACTTGTTATACTTTTGAAATTGTAAGTATCTTGTAAATGGCCAGCGCTAGAGCGAAACGGACTGAAATTTGGGACTTAGGATACTAGAAGAGAATAAAAGGGGCACATTTGACCTTGTATTCAAAGTCAGGGAGATCATTCAGTGGCCTTATCACAAGTTGCATGTAACTCGAAGGACGAAACAGTGAAATCAGCCCGAAACAGAGTGACGCAGGAAACTCGTACCACATAGATGATGTACCTTTGATCTTATCGTGAGTGTTCAAGGTCATTTTGGGGATATTGAAATAGAATAATTGGATATTTCTCAAATGTTCCATCATATCAGGTTTGGTGACATTGCCGTAATGTCTCACACTGTTTTACACCAACACCAAAAGTAAATCGTTGAAATAAACCCTTATTTGTGAAGAGACATAAAAATATGATTCTAAAGAATTTTTTGCTTGAGAAAGGCGTGGCTTATTCGTCGACAGCCACGGCTCGTTGCCAAGGCTCTTGACCCGTTGCTATAACTAAATGCGTGTTTACGTAAACGGCGGGAGAAGAAACGTAAACAATGGAATCTTTTCGGTACTGATATTCCTGCGAAAAGGGGTTCTTTTCGGGGGCTTTACGTGCATAAAATAATAAAAAAAAAAGGTCAAAACTACCAGATATGAGTCTTATATATGTACATATACCATGCCCGTGTGTGTGACAATCATTTTGGCTGAGAGTGTATACATATTTGGAGAAAATTCTTGATAGACAGACGATGGGTAGATTGACTTCTCAGTAAAATTAGACGCGTTAGAGACTGACCTGAGTGTTGCATGCTGGGTAATGGCGAAACCAAACACTGAGGATTTTATCATGTGGCAAAGTAAAGTAAGCGGTTAGTTAAATGTAAGCCATCATCTGCCTAAAATAGGACTATGTCAATAGAAATTACCAAAAAAATAATCACTTAGGTCGTCGGATGAATCATCCAGTTTATTTTTCTGCAGTTTCATCTGTTATTTACCTCCTACGATTGGGGCATAATATCACACTATTCAGCGGTGCACATGCGCATTGCATTCAAAACACCTAAACCCATCGGACGTCTATGAAGAACGGCTGCGTCTGATCATGTCTCATGGCTTCAGGATGGGGTAATACTAGTTGAATTAGAAAATTGCCTGACACCAGCATGTCCATTCCAGCAAACTGTACAGCTATGTGGCTGCGGCGGTGAACAACTGTTGCCTCGGCAACTTCTGGTTCTCACTTAAGTATTACACCGCTGGGAAATTTGCCGGATATTGCAGTCACGTGCCGGAAGTACCGTCTAACGCCTAAGCTTGGAATGAAGCGGGACTTGTGGCGAAGTCGCACTGAGGTATTAGAGTCCATCTTTTGGATTACACGAGGCACCAAACTCCCGGTATCTCTGGCTATGGCTATCACAATGTTTAAGGTGCCATATCATCCTACACGCATGATTCTGTAAAGGTTTTAGGTCTGCCCTGGCATGGCTGGCGATATAGAATGAGTAAAGGAAGGATAGCAACGTCGGCCATATGGATAGCCAGCCCGGATTCCAGTGGGATTAAGACAGGGAGTACCGACTAGAGAGAGTCCAGTCTTGGCATTAACTAGGAGACACTGGTCTTTTTTCATCAGGAAGAGTGTCGTGGTTTCTCTATTTCCCTATGATTGCTTCTAGTATTTTGAAAAATAAAAACTCGCTTGGTATTCTGAACGTAAATAGATTGTATTGTTAATATTTTCGCCTGGTCCTTTACATTTCGTGAAAACGAATTTACTTCTGCATGCCACATTGTAGGGCTGTCTAGGAGCTGCGTTATTCTCCTAAACCTTATTTTTTTTGCGTAGAGTTGTACCCAAAAATTCCATCATTATCTTTAGCAGCGTAATTCTTAATGAACCACCCATTGTCAATGCATTCAAGTGTTTAGGGGTTAACACTTAGACCGGACATATAATGATGATTCCAGTTTCAGTTCAAAACTTTGGCATTAACGCTTTCTATTTTGACTGATGAACTGACGGTGGAATATACGTAATATGTATTAAATGTACGACAGAGTAAAATTAGCCTGACAAATATCTGCTATGCTATTCCATGACGTCAGCTTTCTGCCCATGGTGTAACGATGCTGGACGATCACTTCAGGGAATATGGCAATTCACCCAGAAGATGGAATGACCAGTATATATATATCTGTCAAGATTACCGTACTTAACCGTACACCACCCATCTGAAAATTTCGATGTCCCAGCGTAGTCGTGAAGCGCCTGGGACCCGCAAAAGCCCCTAGCAAATACCGTCGTTACCAGTAAGAAAGGAACAAACCAATTTCCATATGACCCTGACCACTCCAGTGTGGCCTGTAAAGAAACTGCGGGAATATCTTCTTCATCTTTACGTGCTATTTGCGTTGATGATCGCTAAGATAAAACGTTTGAGACCATGGACCGGTGACCATGCCCCCAAAGGCTGGATCTGGTCCCACGCGTCCCACTACATTCCAACGGCCTGTCACCCAGCTGCCTCCCCGCACAGTGCGAGGGTCGGATCAGGGGCTATCAGGCCAGCCCTACATTGGCGCCAAGTAAGGATTTCCTGTGCCAGTCTCCGATATATATCACACACTCCAGGGAGTTCTTTCCTAGAATAAAAGGCACCTTATTACAACCAACTGGAAGAGATTTTTTCCCGTCCAACTATAACACTACTACTTTCAGAGTATCGTACGTCATATATCAAAGGCAAGCGAGAGCACTCTTTGGGGACGAGGTCTTCTTTTACTAAAATAACGCGCAAATAAATAACTGCCTTTACGTATAATCGCCGACTATTTTTCATACAATGTCAGTTTGAACTAAGCCTTTGGTGGGTGGATGTTCCTAAAAAAAGTATGCGAGATATGCAAATATAGCCTGTTCCGCAAGTAAGTCAGAAACGGAGTGCTGGCGTAGAGAATGCTGCGGAAATCCTAGTCTGAAATAGGCCACTGCCAGCTATAGACCCTCCGTTCGCTTAGAATCATTGGACGCAAGCATTCTTCATAAGCGCCATGTCCTGATGCAGTGGCGCACGGCATCCTCCACAAGTCTGGGGATAGTCCCAGCCGCCAGCCGAAATTAGTTCCACCCAATCTTGCTGTGGATTCCTCCACATCTCCCTCCTTGAATATTCGTGTAACCCAGGACAACCAGTCCGCTAATATCCCGGTACACAATAGCTCTGGTCTAAGCCCAACAGGGGTCGCTTTGTTGTACGCTAACACTGACCAAATGATATATATCCAGAAAATAGAAGGATGCTTTTGTTTACGTACAAGTAATGCCATCAATGGCAATCGAAGGTGTCCTCATACAATAATCGAGAAACAATGTGTGCATATGTACGAAATATATATTATATAAGCTTATATCCGAGTTGTGTTCTTTATAACACATCAGTATATAAACACAGCATGTTATTTGCTTGTACGTAAGAACAATTGAGAACATTTAGCATAGTTCTAGACAATACATTCTTGATATCTAATAATAATTTGGGGGGTTGAATATCATTAACAAACGAAATTCTAAATTTACATATCAGAAACTGTTATCTTATTTAACATGGCAAAATTAAAATAAAATGAAAACTGCGTATAAAAGAAGATATAGAAGATACAGATAAAGCTACGGATCCCCTATATGGCTTCCTTTTGCATCTTTATAAGAATATCGTTTTAGCTACATGCATTAACTGTTTCCCAGTGTGTACTATTGTGTGGTATTCTTACAACAGAACCATATATCAATACGAGGAGAGTAATTTTATCAAAATAAACAACCTCCCCCATTGCCAAAATTCAAACTAGTCTTTTGTAACTTAAAGACATCTCGTTAAAAATTCTTTCTATTGTTCATAGTGCTCATCAGAACCATCGATACTGATCTTTCTAAAACCTGCTACAAGCCTACTCCAGGGCAGTAGTAAGAATGTGCATGATGTGAGATATGTTAAAGGAGTGTGTGGTGTATGTAGTAAAGCGTTACTGGATACCACATTTTAAATTACTTAATATGGAAACTTCCTGGACATAAAACGCAACATACTGGTCTAGAGCCAGATGTCGTTTGATTCTGGTGCTGACTGTTGTAAATCAATCTGGCAAGCCTTGGTGCGGCCCAGTGCTGTGTCCAAGTTTTCTGTTTGCATAATCGTCTGAAGTCGTCTCCACGCGTTGCCGAGTCCCCCGGATCCGTGGCCACATGTTCTGGTGTGGAATCGATACTGCGGTCCTGTCCAGTGTAGGAGAGTGGAGGGCTGTTATAGCAGCGAGAGACAAGTGATGGCACTCTGCTAGGGGGACGTCCAGTGGTGCCGGCCAGCCGTGGGAAACCAGCAGCATGCACAACAACACGAAGAGTCGTCTTCAACCGCTATCCTGCAATGGAGCCATTCGTACGGGGCCAGCTTTGTTACTACGGCACTTCACTGAGAGTCCTCGTGACCTGTGGCGGCTTGGTCTGGAGAGAAATGACCGGAAACGATTATTGAAAGCCTAAGGTTTTACTGCTACTTAATGGGTAATAAGTTAAACGTATATTGGGTCGTATCTTAGAGATCAGGATCAAATCAGCATTTCCTTTTAATAACCCAGTGATATTTCTAGTACTGGTAAAGCCATGGTAGTGGAGATTTATAATACATTATTGGTGCATGTCCTTGCCAATACACCGGGACGTGTCTTAAATATTAAAAAAAAATATTATTTCACTTTTTTATAAATGTTTTTCGTTTCGTTAACATGGGACCCTATGGGGGCAATTCCAAACGCAACACCTACAGATCGCTTGTGAATCATTTCGAACTACTCTGACTTGATGTTTTTCATTTTCAGTGGTCCTCGCAAAAGTAGTTTTTGAGTTTTTGAAATTTCACGAATTTATTTTTAACGATATTTTCCTGTAATTTTCCTAAATGTGGGACCTATGGTGGTAAAAGTTTCAAAATGTTTGTCTTCCTACAAATCCTTTCCGAATTGTTTCAAAATTTACCAATTTTTTTATTTTTTAAATTTAAATTTTTATTTTTTAAATTTACCAATTTTTTCAATCTTTCCCATTATATTTACGATATTAAAGTTTTGTGAATTTAATTTTTTACTTTGAAAATTTCTCATTACTGCCTGGAGAGATGCTTATATCTCGTAAAGGAGCTGGATTATGCCATATATTACTGTTAAACACTAGTACGAAGTCACATGTGTGAATGCCAGCTGAACTTTTACATTTAGCTTTCAGTGACATTGAGTGACCTTGGAAGGCCAAGTTAAAAAGTAGATAACCGCAGAGCCAAATGAATGAACGTTTTTCTACTGGTTGTATGCATGGAGTACACATGTCATAATTTGATTTCAAAATTGGGACATGTCAAGGTCATATGGGGTCTTGCTGTGCACCACCATTGAAATGGCCTTGCAGCTCAGAGGCTAGCTCGTAGACAAAACGGACTAATATTTTGGCCACCGGACGTGTACATTGTGTACCATGCAGGTACATATTCACTTCCAGATTCTGATGGTCACTTAGGAGTCATTTGATACTCTCTTTGGCTATCAATTTGTAAACTCGGAAAGGGTCGCTCGTAGAGTTTTGCAGGGGAAACCTGTGTACTGTGTATCACACCATTGTACTTTTTTTTACTTTCAATGTGGCAAGGTCACATCGGGGTCAGTCGGTGCATGTTTTAAAAATATCCGAAAACCTAAATCATCAAAATGATACTCCTGCTACGTTTCGTTTCCAGCAGGTCTTTTAAGAGGTTCCCGGCAAGAAAATACACAAAGTCACGTGTTGGAATTAAAAAATTCCAAATTTAAAACGAAGATAATCCAGGGCAGTTGTTTAGAACACGTGGGTTTACTTCACGGGATTATTTTGGGAATCATTCAGTACGTAATTTTCTCGCTTGAAAGTTGGAACTATATACAGTGTCTATCAGGCGTATTTGCAATTTTGAGGCATCAAACCTCTAAGAACTAATTTGAGGTAATTCGGTGCAATTTGAAAACTGACCCGTAACGCAAAAACAAACCAAATAAACTTTTAACTTACTCGCATATATCGAATTGAACATTTTGGCATTAGAAACTGTAAAATATGCATCGGGACCAAGATACTTTTTGGGTCATTCAGTACACTTCCTCAATTTTCCAAATTGAACTATTTTTATGCAACTACGGTTACCAACTTGCAACTTGACTCGGCCATTTGAAACTATCAGAGTAAAGTGGAATTGATTTTGAAATGCTAGCTGAACTCCACAGTAGCCGATTCTCTTTGTTTCCCATGTCAGAAAATATGGGGTATTTAACCCCCCTGGCGGGAAAATTTCCCGGAGATAACTAAAAAAGGAAAAGTCGCGAAAACGAAGTCGGTTTATGATTGGCTGAAGCTTCATGAAGTAACAATATGATTGGGCAAAAAGACTCCAAATGACCAAGGGCAATTCGGCGTCCGAATGAAACAGACTATTCATGTTGCGATTTTGTGGGGCGAAGTACCCCTAATACCACACAAGGAAATTACTTAATTGACTGTAAGCGACAAATGCTACTAACGTCTCTCGGTTTAACATAGCTTGCATTATGTTTTACTAATAATATTAATATGCGTTCGTTTGCACTAATCTACATTGGACGTTAACGTGGATGTGTCCCAGGCCAAGTACCGGGTTTCCCCCCAAGCAAGGATGCCGCTGAGTCAGTGGCATACAGCGACATTGTAGAGGGTCAGAGCTATCTGTCTACATCAGTCACTGGGCACATCTGGCCCCGGGGAAAGATGTCTGGGCCTGACCGCGGTGATAATGAGGATTTACGTCCGCATAAAGACCAAGAAACAGATGTGTGCATCCGGAGATAGACTACGGTGTTTGTAAATCCCGCCTTGTTACTATATCATTTGTGTGACAAAATTACAAGCAAGAGACCCATGGGCCCTGGCGTCGGCTAGTGTTCAACAGTGCTGGAATATATAGCATTTGTTTATATTTTCTTTTAGTTAGTTACAAGGTGATTTGAAAGACACACCATCGAATAAGTTTGAAAGATGCAAGAGCATGTTTTTCTGTACGATACAAATCAATTTCACAACACTGCATGAAACGTTGACTTAAAATGATTTTTGGTGTGCCTTAAGGTTAAACGTACTTCAAATCAACAGAATGATACGGCTTGGGAAGAAAGATTTCAGCACAATATTAACGGATTTGACCTTGAGTGACCTTCAGCTTGACCTTTCAAGGTCACTCAATCTCAAATTTGATGGTGCGAATGGACTCTTCATATATGACTTCGTAATAGTAATCAACAGTAACATCATCATGTGTAATAACTCTACTCCTTTCTGATATGAAAGGGGGCTTAAAATGTGAGAGACCTTTTAACTTGACTCGTTAAGGCCACACAAGTTAAATCTGATGGTATAGCAGGACGCAACATGTGTGACATCCTATTAGTGGTCAATAGTAACATATGTTTCAACTCGTTTCTGAGATATTAGGGTTTGGCATGTGAGTGAGCTCGAGGAAAGGGATATTTTTTTTCTCACCGAGTACAATATAAAGATTAAAACTGCAATGCGTTTCTTGAAATTCAACATTTCATAGTCCCAATATAAAGGTTCTAAGAGGATCATCACCGAGAACATTTTTTTTACAAAAACTGGTTGGAAGTATCGTTTTGATAATATCATTCCAGGTTAACGGAAAGGAAACAGTCGTAAAGAAATGAAGACTTTTCCAAGTTCAAAAAATCACCTGGGCGTATTGGATAGGGCAACCCAACACATAAAATTTGACACCAGGCAAGGCCCATCTCAATCATGACCTCATCTCAATCATGACCTCTTCTCCAGCTGAGCTATAAAATCTGTGCTATTACGTTTACTGCACAAAAGCCTGTGAAACAATTCTACTGTTAGTCCCTATTGGAATCTAAGCTCTTAATTTTAAGCCTCCTGTAATGGTACAGGACAGCGAAAAACATGAATTTGTTTCCTCTGTTTTTTGCCTGGCTATGGACTCGGTTATCCTCCCCGAGCCTGATCTAACCATGTCCAACCCCCCAACATGCAAAAACGCAGCGAGCAGCGTGAAAATGGCTTTGACCCTCGGATTCCATTTTCAGATAAAAACCCTCTCGTCGTTTTATTATTCCACCATTGACTCCCTTTATGTTCATCCTCTGGCCAGGGTTCGGAATCTATTCTCCGACATCTGAGGGAAAACAGACTCTCCAACGGCAGTAAATCTACAGCCATTTTGGTCGCTTATCTGGCAGGCCATCTTCGAGGCGATCCCGGGTGGACCTCGGTATTTGTTCAAGCCCGACCCCGCATGTGACAGAATCCGACCCGACTTTAACAGTGCCACCGCACACACCGGAAAGGGAAACGACTGGTTGGGGGGGGGGGGGGGGGGGGGGGGGGGGGGGGGGGGGGGGGGGGGGGTGGGGGGGGGG
>JAAUYG010070842.1_pt1 | contig 14814 bp, 11 predicted proteins | sample 7278091 | NCBI WGS metagenome assembly JAAUYG01 (sample SAMN14350201, study PRJNA611818) | marine sediment metagenome | isolation source: surface marine sediment (0.6m) | place: French Polynesia: Moorea | collected 2018-08 | reverse complement strand
TAACTTATCATGGGTAAGGAAGGTTGTACTATCGTCCGCAAACATAATTAGTTTTGCATACTCTAAACACTTGACAAAGTCATTCACATAAATTAAAAATACATTGTCCTATAAGCACAGCTACTACTCACATGAGAAGTAGCTGTGCTTGCAATGGCGACCAAAGTTGTTTTGGTCTCGTCTTAGTAACTGCTCTCAGCCAATCAAAAGCAGTTCAGGACAGCCACCTGGAACCAATCAGACTGCTGTTTAGCGCCGTCGTCACTGTGATGGTGAAGTGATTATACAGTCAACCAATGACCATCTAGTCTTAAGTACTCGCCTACTTTCATTGAGTAAAATTCAGGCAATTCTCAGAGCATTTTACGCAGTGCGTTATACAATGTTACATAGACGATGCTAAACAGTGGTTAATATACAGTTGAGAAGTACTCCGTTGACTTACCATATAAGGAAGTTAATAACACGTAAACGGGTCTAGCGGCGAATGAAGCCAGACCCTAGACTGCTCGCTCACAAGGCTCTGGTAAGCCAGAATGTACAGATCCAACAAGACATCAAATTACGTTACTAAGAAACACGGTTACCTTTCAAAGATACAGAAATAATATCAATTTTTCAAAGGATATTTTTGCAAAAAAAAATTCTTGATTTGTGCGGTGTAAAACTTTATTTTTTACAAGCAATCCTGTTGATTTATGTTGATTGCCGGTCTTGGAATCCGTTTATTATGTGCAGGGTTGATCTAAGGTTTGGCCTATTATATATGGAGATGGGGTGGCTTAATCACCGGTTACCCTTACCTGCCCTGGGGGAATCCCAGTCACCCTACCCACCCCACATACCTTTCACAGTTCACATATTAACTCCTTATACAATGTTATAAGACATAATGACTGTCCCTGTTTTGACCGAAGCCCGAGGTGGGACTGTAGCTCATAAGGTATATCATATGTATACGTTTTTGCTTTAGCTGTAGTTGATCTTAGTGCCTTAGATGTAATGTATCAACATTTCAACAGGACACCTACCCAATATATAATTTGGTTAGCGTAATGTCAGGTTTACAGATATTATACCAGTTTTTATACACATGTATAGATGTATACAGGCTTCAGTGTAGCTGGCTTTGGATCAATATCAGTGAATTCGACATGCACATGATGCAAGGAAGTGATGCTGAGTGGAATTATTATGTGTTACTTGTGCAGGAAAGAGGTTTTGAAAAGTGCTGGGGAATTCCTCAAGTCTTGAGTTTCTGCTGTCTGCCATAGATGGTATAGGATGTATGGTCATCATCATCATCATCATCATCATCATCATCATCATCATCATATGATTTCAGTTTTCAACTTTAACATTTTAATGGGCAAAGCAGGGTGAACACACAGATTGCTTGCCAAAGCCATCCCCATCTGGTGCTATTAATTTCCATTCAACACCACAGCTAGAAATGTCAGCTGGAAGTCTAATGGTGTCGGATGACCTCAGGTGAGAGTTGTGTTTCATTCAAGGTGTTGTCCCTCGTACAGTCTTGCTGACATTGGCACACGGAGCAGCCGAAGCATGTATGGGGATCGAGTCACTGTACTCTAGTTTTCCGTGATCTGCTGGGTGTGTCCGTGTGTAAGGATTGGCCCCTGTAGCCAATAGCCCAGGAACATCGTGGAGCTGCAGCATTTACCTTTTTCCCATTCAGTTATATGTCTCTGGAGGAGACAGGCTAGGAGCTAATGCCTATTGTCCCGCTGCTTCCCGGTGCCATGCTTTTGTGTCGGGTAACAGTGACGGCGGCAACGCGATACTGATGCCGCTTGATTGCCCTGTGACCTTCCCGCGTCCACTGCGGGGCGGTTACCAGCCATTGTGTGTGCCGTGATGGCTCGGCAGGCGGAAGTGGCATCTCATTCGCGAGGAAACCTCTCTCTTAAAGCATGGTTTGTGGCTTCTCCACAACCCGGATACTGCTGATTTGAGGCGGGGTGACAGTTGGCAGCCCCCCAAAAAGGGGCCAGTAGCCGTATAAACGGAAATGGATTTCTAACATCTTGACGCTTTCAGGGAATCTGCGGCACAGACACACACTAGCTGGCATTTTATAGCCATGGCTACGGAGGCATTGGTCTTGCATCACGCCAAGTTCAAATTTTTAAAATCCGTGCGGAAGCGATGCGCTGGCCAGAGTGAGTACCGGTGTATTGTCGTGATTCTTGTCATCTCTCGTGGTCTGTTGTGGCAGGGGGATGTCTGTGGGGTCTTAAATTATAGACGTATCTCATAACTTCTCTGTCGTCTGGAATGTATCATTGTCTCCATCACAGCAATGCTACAGAAAAAGTCTGAACATTAATTGCCTGCCCTTTCCTGCTGCGATTTCTCATGACAGTGACCTGTGGCACTTTCTCTCCCACAGGTAGATGTAATAGAAGCCGCCATCATTTATGGCAATATACATGGCGTTCATTGCTAGAACATTTATATGGTAGGGCACATTAACTTAAGCTACAGTGTAGTCCAGGGCCCAGTTTCTGCAAAAATTGTAAGTCTAGAAACTGACTTAAGTTTACTAATCATCATGGCAGCCATTGTCGTTTGCATGCTTAAGATCACTAGTGGATTTAAGAATTTTCGAGAAACTGGCCCCTGGTAGTGTCATTGAAGATACTGATATATTGGTCTATGCATGTACAGGTAATATGCATCACTTGTGAGTTGATTGACACTCTAATTGGGGTGGAATTTTTAAGTGACATGTACCATGATGTGAGCATGGGGATAGTTTGAATTCCTTCCAAAATATCATGTATATCGCTAGAAAGTTAGAAATACTGGATGTTAGTGGATAATCAAGTAGACATTATTTGTTTGGTTTTGTTTGGAGGAGTGAGTGTGTGTGTGTCATGCTTCAGTTAATGAGTTCATGCCTTGGCTATCAGCAATGATTGTTACTTTGAGCGATTCTTAAGGGAGCATCCCCAGGAAGTAATACTCCAGAGTCATGTTTAATCTACAAACTTACGTTGTAGCACATCTTTCTGGTTGTAGTTAAAGTTTGTATTGGACTACCGTTCTAGATGTCAGTTTGGGGATTGTTTGACACGATACATTCCATGCTAAGGATGAAACCGCTTCACTGCAGATCCTGACAATCTATCAGTTGTAGCTGTTCAAATGATACTGTTTGACCAACACATAGGGCTCCACAAAAAAGGAAGTTCGACACGGCTACTTTAAAAGTTGTAGAATCCAACGTGAGCCTTGATAAAAATTGTAGAAAGTGACGTCCAAATCTTATAGAAATTTGTAGAATTGACGTTGAAATTTATGGAAGTCGAAGATCGACATAAAAGTCTTATAGAATATAATTATAATATAAAAACATATATCAAAATATTATAAAAAGTGATGTGACGAAGTAAAATTCTTATAAAAAATGACATGGGAGACAGAAAAAGCGATAAAAAGTGACGTGTGGCACAGCATAAATTATTAAGACCCATGTAGATCCCTACACATGGGTTAATCTTACACTGTGTGTATCAGGGATTCAGGATTCACACTCTATGGATACGTATTTGTGCGACGTTGGCAGCTTGTGGACCAGAAATGGCCAATAAATCATATAAAACCTCTGAATGAATGTCATCCCGCAGCTTTCAAATCAAATCTTCCTGCCATATCGCTCTTCTCTGGTGGTCATGTGCTTGGCATTCACACAATGGCTATGGGAGACCATAGTGTTTTTCTTGTGTGGAATTTCTGGTAATTGATCATCAATCTGTGACCTTGAAATCTTCGTGTTGGCCGGAAGGGGAAAACTAGCTGTGTTTCATACAGTTGCAATCAATGGAAACCCACAAAACAACAAACAAACAAGTAAAAAACATTATCATAATCATGGGGCTAATGTAGCAGCCTATCCAAGGAGGACTTTATTTAATTACAAATATCCCACTAACATAAACTCTGTGTACCATTGATATTTATATAAATTATATGAAAGTGCCTTTTACCATGTTGCCATGTTGTGGGGGAATAAATAAACCAGAGTGTATAATCATATCAGAATAGATGTTTTGGCTATGTATTAGATATTGGTTGAGGCGGTTTCAATATAGGGAAGGAAAAGAAAGTTACAGAAACCGCTTTGGAAGAGATTTAATGTTTTGCAAGAACAGATTATGGTATCATCATCCCCTTGACACCCCAGCACTCTTGGTTACTGACGAATGCTGTTTCTAACAAGAGGAATCTAGTCTTAATACCATGCCTAAAATAAGACACACACACTACCCCCCACCCCCACCCCCCACCCCCAGAACCACCAAAGAAGAAATTAAGACCAGGCATTTAGCGGAAGACCAAATGTTACAAACCAGTTCTATTACATCAGAATGAAGACTACCCCAGAATTAAGATCGCTTATTGGGTGATCAAAAGTTACACACAAGTGCGATATTATTCCAGAGTTCAGACCACTTGGCTTTGCCGATATTGCCTGTGGGTGGTACTACCTTAGTATTAGTTCTAAGGTTCCACTCCGCTGGTATAGATCATCCAGTTCTTAGAGATATCTAACTACCTAACTAACCATTGTGTGGCTGTCAAACGGCTACTTGGTACTTAGTCGTATTATTTGTTTCCTTCCAGAATCTAATATCACTACATGTACAGCTATAATCCCCATTTCTACTACAATAGAACCTAGCTTTGTGACCATCTAAAAATTAAGAGCACCTCACAATAAAAGCCACTTCCAGCTGTACCAAAATTGCTTTTTCAGTGTTTAGTGGTCTCAGAAATAAGACTACCTTACACTTAAGACCAGACTGGTTCTCGAAAATACTCAAGTCTAAGTTTTGACCTCAGTTACTACCCTGAGCAATGTGATTGGTGAAAAAAGTCATTAATCTAAGCAATGGAAGTCACTAATCTGAGCAATGCTATTGGCTAAGAAAGTCACTAATCTGAGCAATGCTATTGGCTAAGAAAGTCACTAATCTGAGCAATGTGATTGGCTAAGAAAGTCACTAATCTGAGCAATGTGATTGGCTAAGAAAGTCACTAATCTGAGCATTGCTATTGGCTAAGAAAGTCACTAATCTGAGCAATGTGAGTGGCTAAGAAAGTCACTAATCTACCAGTAAGCAATGTGATTGGCAAAGAAAGTCACTAATCTGACCAATGGGCAATGTGAGTTGCTAAGAAAGTCACTAATCTAAGCAGTGTGATTGGCTAAGAATATGACTTAATTATTAATTATAAGTCAGAACTTAGAGTTCAGTATTTTTGAGAACTCCAACTCAGGTTATAACAGTCCTGTGGGTTGTCTGACGTTCCGCTGTGTACTGTACAGTAACTGTTGCTATGTCTCTGTGTGTTCCAGGCCAGCAGTTACAGGAGGAGGTGGAGGCCGCCTGTAAGGCTCTGTGGCAGCCTGTCATGGGAGACGACTATGACATAGTGGTAAGACTCTGACGCGGTGCCATACCTGTCCCAGGTATTCCTGGTAGAATGGTTATTAAGGAAAAACAGTCTTGTATTTATACACAGCACAATATCACTTGTACCATTGAATACCTATCACAGATGTTAACTGAAAGAATTGTTATTAAGTAAACCTTTTATTTTGGGAGTGAATGTTTTTGGACTCTGGAACCATAATTTCTGACGAACCTTTTATATTATTTAGCAGAAGAAACTTTCAGATGATGTCACGAAAATACTTTCCAGTACCCAAACCTCTATTGATGTGGTTTTGTGTTATAAAGTTACATTCCATTTGTAAGTGTAATTACTCAATAATGAATATTTAGTTATACAGAGATCAACATAGCAACCAGTAAAAATGTGATCTTCGTACTCAGGTGGTCTTTATGTGCAGGTTGAGTAATAGTGACATGTGCCACTGATGTTCTGCAAAATATGTACTACATGTACTTACAACCTGTATAAGTAGGTGGCCTTTATATACAGGTTGTCTGTAGAGTAGGTTTGACTGTATAATAGATATCTTCACTTAATGAGGTACAGTGGTCCCTCTCATAGTGGCCACTCAGCAGAGGCCACCCTCCCAATGTGGCCAGAAATTTTTGTCGCTAATACTGTGAACAAGACATTTACTTCTCTCTCTCACTAAAAACCACCTCTCTAATGTGGCCACAATTTCTTGGCAAATAGGGTGGCCTTGTTAGAGGGGAGACTACTGTGTATGTGTATGTGAGAAAAGACTGAGCAGAGTGCAAGGAATGTAGGTGGGATCTGGCACCGTTTTAGCATGTGAACTCTGTCCCTACCGTTGACACTGACTATGTGACATGTTGTGTAGGTGGCCCAGCTGTCCAAGTTCAAGGAAGGTGGCGGGCTGGGGATAAGCCTGGAGGGCACGGTGGACGTGGAGAATGGGGTGGAGATGCGACCCCATCACTACATCCGCTCTGTACTGGACGACGGCCCCGTGGGGCTCAATGGGGCCCTGAAAGGGGGAGACGAACTGCTGGAGGTACGGTACACAAACACACTGGGGCTGGTTTAAAAAAAAACACTTAAAACTTTTAATGTGATCTTAAGCATGCAAATGTCAAAGTGATTACTGTATTTAAAGTCCTTTTCTTGACTTAAGTTTTGCCTCGAATCTGGCAAAACTTAAGAATCATGATTGTAAACCTGAGATTGTAAACATGAAATCAGTATTGTACCTGATATCAGGTAGAGCTCAGTTTCATGTAAGTTCATAAGTCTGGATAAGGACTTTCATATAGTACTGACCGTATCGGCCATTGGCTTTTCCTGGTGTGACATCCATTTTGGAGACAAAGATTTTTTGAGAAATAAACCCCTTTTTCGGGCCTCTGTGTGTTGGAAATTCCTATATAGACCTTGTGGGAAACTTTTAATATCCAAAAATACTTCTGTTAAAAGATGGTGTAAAAACATCTTGTGGTGGTTTTATAACTGTCATGTACAGACTCGATACATATACTAATAGAATCTTATTCTACATCAATATTACCTCATCCCCCATGTTGGATTCCTAGACATGCACACAGACCCGGGTAGTAACACGACGTTGTATCTTTGCGTGTACACCAGGTAAACGGGATCAAGCTCCTGGGCCTGAACCACCGGGACGTCGTCAAGGTGCTCAAAGATCTGCCTCAACATGTTCGTATCATCTGCGCACGACGCAAACCTGCTCAAACTGACTCTAGCTATGCACAAAGCGACCAGATCTTCCAGAGTGGACACACGGGGGCGCCTCCTCAGCCTGTCGTTATGACGACGGCAACGGAAGCTCTCGGACAGGGTCCGGGGGCGGCAGGGGACGGTGCCGCGGTGCACTCCGAACGCCTGGTAAAGGCCAAATCTGACCAGGACTTACCCATCGCCAGCGGGGCACTGGGACATGAGCCAATGCTCAACCGGCTCAAATCCCGCTCCCTAGAACCTTTGGCTGGTCTGGCTATGTGGAGTACAGAACCAGTGGTGATTGAGCTCCAGAAGGGTGACCGAGGACTGGGATTCAGCATTCTGGATTACCAGGTACATACACAGATCCTGGCATCCCAGGATGAGTCATCAGATGCAGCCATTGGTGGACTAACTACCGGAGGCTTTTGCTTATTAAATGTTCTTGTGTCACTGCTTCCAGTACATGTAGCTGTGTTAATTTGAAACTATCCCATCAGTTGTTAATCCATTGTTAACATTTAGAATACTTTCAAGGATCTTCATCAAGTTGACCCAAAAGTAAATAACTTTAAACCAATAATTATACAAAGGATAAATTTAAATTTAAAGACACTTACAAATAAGAAAATAAGTAAGTTCTGATATATGCATGTATAAATGGTCATTTTAACTGTTGAATATTTATGTGTGGAAATGAAGCAATTCCAGTGTCAGACATACCACCCATTGACAATACTAATGAATGGTGAAAACAAACTTTCAGGATCCATTGAATCCTGAAGAGACCGTCATCGTGATCCGGAGTCTGGTGCCTGGTGGTGTGGCCCAGCAGGATGGCCAGCTTATTCCAGGAGACCGACTCATATTCGTCAATGATATCAACCTTGAGAATGCTACCCTGGAACAGGCCGTCCAGGCACTGAAAGGGGCCCCTAGAGGGGGGGTCCGCATTGGGGTCTTCAAACCGCTGCCGCTTCCAGAAATAGGGGAGAGTAGCACGGACGATTTGGAGGTAAGGAACTGTGCTGATATTATTTAATAGTAGGGCTATAGTACTATATGAATTGGTTTTTATTCATTTGAAAATTGGTGCAGGAAACTGAATGTTCCCGTGTTTTCTGTCTGTTACGTTTTGTGTTTGTGTTTTGTGTTTGAAGTCCTAACAGGCACAAAAAAGAATTTCAGTTTTGAGCTTGCCACTCAACCATTTCTTGTGTGCATAAATATTTTCTGTTTATGTTGTATCCTTTGTATGTTCGATAAGGGTAATATATATATAATTTGTGACGTGCCTGTGTGTAGTTCAGTATATAAGGCCATTAATCAACGCGTATGCTTATGGTATGTGTGTATATTAGTGGTACCTGGACCTGTGCATATATATCCCCCAGTACTGGTAACTGTCTTTATGTAAGGTTCATCAAACTCTGTACTAACTAAATCCCATATGTATATCTGTGTACCCAGACCCCCTACCCCGAGGTTGTGGAACCGGAATTTTCCATTTCAACCCAATACTCCGCCCCCAGCATGACTGCCCCTGTCCGTGACCTCTCCCCCCCTCATACCCCACCCCCCAGACCCCCAGTGGAGGAAGGGTGGATGAGTGGGGTTAAACCCCTCCAGCTGGAGGGGGGACAGGACATGGAGACGGAAGACCAGGTAAGAGAGGGGTCATGACCTTTTGACCTTGACCTTTGGCCTTGACCAAGAAAATATCTAATATATTCAATGACTTGACCTGACATTGGTGCATCATTTTAGGCTGATTTATCTTTGGAATGACATGATACGATCTAGCAGTAGTCACTAGAATATATTTCGCATTTCTGCATCATGCTTTGTATACCAATTGTACTTTAAATATCTGCACACTTGTCTGAAGTGATCTCTATGTATTATAGTGCCATTGGTGTAGTCATTACTAGGATATTTTGTAGTATCAATACCGCTTGATAGTTTCTGGTCTTCATTTAAACGTTAAGTTTTCTTACTATATATGGTGCTTGTTCTCTCTTTCTCTCAATATATTGATATTGAATTTCCTTTGTTGTATCTCAAGTTTTGTATTAACATTGAAAATTTCACATGACCATTTCACAGAATGCTACTTACTGTTCACAGAAAATTTGTGGATGTTTGGAAGTTGTTTACTGTACTAAACGTTTCTGTGATGTTGTTGATAACAGTTTGTGTTTATTTTTCACCGTTCTGTGTTCGTTGTTCCAAATTTTTCTGACCAACAATACTGCAGAATCAGACTCAAAGAAAAAAAATTAAAATTTGAAAATAAATACCAAGTAACAGTGAGTTAATCACTTTCAGCCTTTTCGGTAGATTCTGATAGATCTAAACGCTTGATTCATCTATCAGCATATACCATGTATACCCCGGTACATATGTTGTTTGCAGATTTGAAGTCACTACTGACACCAAGTGTGTGCTTGTGTCACCAAAGTGTGTACAAATATACATAAACTGCTTGAAATCTTGCAGTGGTGAGCATGGTCAGCTGCATATATCATAAAAAATCCACACAACATCGAGAGTTATGGTGGTTTGATTGATCATGCTGATCAGAATCAAGGGCCAAGCTACTGCATATACTTTCAAAAATGTTACCTTTAGAAAATTATAGTATCAAGTATATGTACAGTAGTCATATTAGGCGTGTTTGTGACAATTTGTATATTCTAAGTTAAAGTTTGATTTTGAATTATGAAATTGTAGCTGAGGACATATAACATGTATAAGCATTAAATTATCCGTTTTCGGCAAGATTCAACTAAATATTTGCGCATGGAATTATATGTGTATGCAACCTGGGTATAGTAATCCCAAGTCTTATATTACAACAATCAGAAAATTTCACACAACTAAATGGTGTTTTTGCAATGAGTTTCACTTGTTGAGTTTCACAAGTTGACAGTTAAAATTGTTAAAGCTACTGTATAACATGACTTGAACTGTTTTGTAACATTGCATCTTATGCAGTGGGGATGTACGCAGGAAAATTTGTTATGCCAGTAATTGTGTTTGAAAAGAATCCTGCATGGTTACTAACCAACTAAAACTGAGGCTGCACCAGATCTGCACAGTGTGGAATATGTTGACACTGATAGCTTATATCCTGGGCTTGATACACCAGATAACATTGTACCTGATATACATGTACTAAGCTATGTTATTACTGTTGTGTGATAACCTACAGTCACATATTGAGATCTCCTGAAGTAACCAAGCCATTTGTCATTTAGTGCCAGCAAGTGTGACTCTTGTGTTCTTAACTAAATGACATTAACAGTTGACTTGATGTTTGTAACTGCAAATGATATGTCAGTTTTAGATGTACAGGCAGTGTATCTGTACATGCCACAAGTTTGGGGAATGCCAAAAAACAAATATATAAAAATCAACTTCGTTCTTTTCAGCTAGTTGGTTTAGTTCAGTCCCTGATTTAACAACTAATGGCTGAGAAGAGCAAAACTTTGTCTCTTGTCTTGTCAGTAGCCTCTGGCTCAGCAAAGTGCTCTGACTCAGATTGTTATGGCCTGAATCCAAGTGCCTTGAGTAAAAGTGACATTTGTGGTTCCCAGACTGTGGTGACAGTGCAGACACACAGACAGACACACAGACAGAGTGTTTACCACTATTGCCTGTCTGTCATAATTACTATGGTTACTGGGTGTGTGACGTGCAAAAAACTAATTTGTGCAATCTGATGTTGCGAAACACCTTAAGTCATGCTGTGAAACATGCCACAATAGGACTGCATGTTTCGCTTCACTAACCATTGGTGCTAAACTTGGGCTGCTCTCACTGTGGTGTTTGCTGTAACAGCCAGTGTGTACTCTGTAATGGGGAGATAACGCCCCAAACCACGGATTGCTTGAACTGCTCTAAGCATGGTGATTCGACTCTACTGATATAAAGGAAATGTGGAGCTGTAAGATTTCCTTTTGCTTACCGTCTTTCACTTTTAGTACTACCACCAGCAGTGGGAAGGCGTTAGCGCCGACGTAAATTATTCGCCGGCCACTGCGTTAAGGCACAAGGTAAACTGCTAAAAAAAAAAAGCTTTAGCTGCTCGTGTAAAACACAGAATGAAAAACAACCAGAAGCTATATACCGGTACTTGCAAGTTGCAAAGATTTAATCGATTTCATTCTTCCGCATTGAATAAAAGTTAAATAAAATTACTTTAATACAGTTTAGTCATTTCATAATGAGAATTAATCAAGGTAAGAGTATTGAACACAATTTACCCATTGCTCAGTACAAAAACGGTTGTATTATTATTGTACAAAACAAATAGCAAGCATTCAATACTATATCCAGTATAATCTACCAGCAGTTTTTCAAGTAGCTTATTTTTGAAATCGACAAAAACCTGGGCTTCTTGTATACTACAATGTATTAGGTTTGTGAGATCCATGCAGATCGATGAAATACTGAAAGCCACATTGTGTGAACTGTTGAAATTGTATTTTTGGGAGGGCAGCGTACTTCAGAATCCAAGTCCATGATCGTTTCCATATGGCCTTCTAGATTGGGATGATATGGAGTTCTAATTAGTGGAAGACCACTTGCTGCAATAGCGAGGGAGTAAAGTGGATACTGAACCAGTTCGTGAATATTCATCAATGTACACAATGTACAGTGCTCAGTCACATACTACAGGTGTTGCTGTTGCACATCATGTACATTGAAATGGTTACTTAGGGGAATATTGACACTTATGGTGAAGCTCTGGGCTAGGGTGTTGAGTCTTGCAGCCAAACACCCAATGTTTCCATCACTGACATTAAGTCAAAATGTAAATCATGTATAACATGTATAATGCCATGAATACATTGTTCTTTGTCTTCTGATGTGTAAGTACTGGACTAAAACTGAACTTGTGTACCAAGACTGATGTGTGTTATTCTAAGCACTGTATTCCTGAGATTGTAAAGCTGTGCAATGGGTTGTCTGCCTGGATATTGAGACCATATAACGATGGGCCCTGCATTTTAAGACCACCCATTCAACCAGAAAAAATATCCTCTTAAATTGAAGGTAATCTTGAAATGGAAGGATATTTATATTGAAATATATAAGTTGTGTCAATGATGGCTGTTCTTAAAATGGAATGAATTGTTAAATGGAGGCATCTTAAGTCACAGGAACCACTGTATAATTCAGTGTCATACTCATGGTATGGAGCTAATGTAGAAAGCAAAAAGTTTTAGAATGGTCTTCAGTTTCCGGTGTGCTGGTCTCAAATTTAGTCTGGAGTGCATGTACTGGTAGGGCCTGTGTATTGAAGTTTAAAAAATTAGGTGGTTACCTGTATATGTACGTCTACATGTAGTATACAGAATGCTTACATGCTTGCAACAAGGTTGTAATGAAGTTCTGAGCTTTATTCTGTTCATCTTATGAGGGTGTAAAGCTTATAAAAACATGGGTTAGTTCATTGAAGCTTTGTGAAAGGATTTAATTATTAATAAGTGTTGTGTATCTAAGAACATGTAAAAAAAAACTTGTACAGGGTCATGATGCGTAACACTAACACTTTTGGCACCTTGGAAATTGCCATTTGTTCATTCGAAGTGACAATCAGTTCAATGAAAGTGAGGTTGAAAATTATGACAAACTTTAATGCATCTGGAACAGCGGTATTGTATGCTAGCGAAAAAATGGCTAGAGTTTGCTACATCTGCCCTTATACTGATTCATCTCCATCATACATGTAGGTGATATATTGGGGACAGCATAATAACTGCGTTCAAGTTTACCGATATTTTAGTGTTAGGTTAAATGCCACATTTTCGTTGTCTACTGTTGTGTACATGTGTATGTATGCCTTGTGTATCAGCTGGATGGTTCCTGTAGTGAGACTGGGGGTGTATGTGCCTGTGTTTGTCTAATGTTTCACTATGTATCTCTAGGCCAAGGCTGCGGACGCGCGTATTGAACAGCTACTGTGGCAGGCCCAGGGGGCGCCGATCATCGGAACGTCACCGATCCTGAACCCTGCCGATTACACCATCGCTTCCATGGCTAAGCGATCTCTGGAGGCTGAGGAATCCGAAGCGCTGTCACAACAAAAACGGCAAGCACCACAGGAACCTGAAACTGAAGACAACACCAAATCAGATCGACCGATCCTGAAACGAGCCAAAGCTCTGGAGCCTCAGGAGAGTCATTCTCTGTCCCCGACAACCAGTCCGGATCTTACCCCTCGGAGTAAACCTGAAGTTCCACCTAAACCTCGCAGTCTCCAGGGCACACCCACACCTGTCCACCCTGCCAGCCGACAACCTCAGGTGAGACTTCGTATGTCATCATCGCGAGCTCAGAGTGTATACACATACATACAGGTGCTACGAATCTGGAACATGCCCAGGTGGTATAACGTGATGACTGGGCTTTGGCTGTGAGTGAAGTATGTGAGTTTTTTTAGCGTAGTTTCTGCTGTGGCTGCCGTGATTTTCTCCCCCAGCTTGGCTTGGCTGCTTAGACTGACTGAAGGTCGTTTGGCTTTTGTCACTGATAAGGTCACTATGCAATCACAGGGTGAAGGGACGGAGTGAAAATTGACATTTTTGATTACTAAGCAAAAGTCCTTTTTTTTTTCAGGTGAAGGTTTTTAAGAACCTGAGATATCAGAGATGTTTAGTTGAACACCCAAACAATTTAACACTACTATTAATTTTTTTTTGTTGTAATTATTCATTTTCTGGTATCAGGATTAGCTTTTTGAAATAATGGGCTGAACAGTTTTAAACTGAGATTGATCAGTAAATTCACAAATAGTGTTAACAGAAGATAGTAAATATAAAAGCTTCTTCAAAACATTAAGTAACACCCTAAATTAGGAGTAGCTTTAGTACCAATGTTCCACTTGCCTATACAGCCATCTTGTTATGGTGATATAAAGCCCATATTCAATAGGGCCCTAGGTACTGTATCCTATCCCAGTGTATCGTCCCTGTCTACATACACTGTGGTACACCTCTCCATGTCAGGGTTTGTGATTGCAGACGGGGTGTACTCCACCGTTAGTGTACAGTCATACTGCCCGGGAACACTACAGACACTGCAGAATGGCGTACACCCTCTGCTGGGTACATGCAGTTAGTACACCTAAGACTCGGCAGTGAACTAAAACCTGGGGCAGTTTAAAAAAAAAAACCTCAAGCGCCAGTTTCTGGAAAAATCTTAAGTCCAGAAATGGACTTAACTTCTCTAATCACCATGGCAACCATTGCCTTTTCCAGGCTTAAGATCCCCAGTGGACTTAAGATTTTTTGAGAAACTGGCCTCAAGTCAAGATACGGACTTAAGTTCACTAATCACCTTGACAAACATTGTCTTTTGTATGTTTAAGATGGGTAGTGAACTGAAGAATATTTAAGAAACTGGCCCCTGTACAATAAGGGAGTTTTGAAATCTTTGTTTTGCTGTTGTTGTTGAAGATGTAGTTAAAGATTTTGCCGTTTTGCATGGTTTGTATTGATGTTATTTTTAGCTCTGCTTGACTATGTCAGCAGAGCTCATGAAATCGCAATTTGTCCGTCGTCTGTCGTCCGTCGTCCGTCCGTCGTCCGTCCGTCCGTCCGTCCGTCCGTCCGTCCG
>JAAUYG010026310.1_pt1 | contig 14826 bp, 12 predicted proteins | sample 7278091 | NCBI WGS metagenome assembly JAAUYG01 (sample SAMN14350201, study PRJNA611818) | marine sediment metagenome | isolation source: surface marine sediment (0.6m) | place: French Polynesia: Moorea | collected 2018-08 | reverse complement strand
TTGGGGTCTCGTGCGCACGAGTCATGATCTTGATCCAGGATTTGTCGATGTTGGAGAAACGTTTGGCTTCCTGCATTGAGAATTAAAGCTCAGCTGTAACTGGTAATCTTGCTTCAACTTTGGAGTCTAAATGCTGATTGCCTGATGCTTAGTACCGGTAATAGTGATCCTTATGATGTTAGTCCCCCTTCCATTTTAAAATTTCCCTCTATTTTAAGACCACTCATCAATGACATCACACTTATATTTTCAGTATAAATATCCTCCCATTTTACAAGTAATTTAAATTTGCCAGCACATTGTCCTGTACGACTGGGTGCCATGGTCTTAAATACAGGGACCGATGTGTACACATGTATATCATTGACTGGAACCATCAATAAGTCTTCACTAAAACATTGGTACAGACAGATATTTTTTGTGAATTATGGACAGTTTCAACATTAAAACTATTTAAACAGATCTAGCACCTTAAAATGGCTCTTAATAATAACACCACACAACTAGGTACAAAAATTAAAGTAATGCTCTAACTCTAAATACAGTCTAACAATACTGCTACAGTACTGCTAATTTATACTGGCAGCTAAATGAATGAAATTTTGCCTGTATCCCTCACCTGTGGCAGCTGCTTGGCGATATCCCCTCCGTAGAACACAGCCTCCAGGTACACCCACAGATTCTGAACCGTCATCCAGTTCTCAATGATCTCTGAGGAGTTGGACAAATTCTGGACCCATGTCTGGATCTGCTTCTTAAACGGCACGTTGTATCTGAAGAGAAACAAGCACGAGCATGGGTGGACATGGAATGTGTTATACTAATTCATGGGCATATGGTTAAACATGGGCACATTAGGAAATAATACATGAACAATATTGTTATATAGAGTACTGTAAATTCATTAATGTTCGCGGGCATTAATATTTGCGGTTAACTCCTTAGATCTTGTTAGGTGTCTAGGTACATGAATTATGTTTGTGGGGTACATGTATTGTTTTTGCGATTTAAATATGGGCGCAAAATTCGCCAAATAAATCCCTTGCAAACATTAATGAATTTACAGTAATCTCTCTAATAAGGCCAACCTGTTTGCCAAGAAATTGTGAAACCAGGTTAATTTACATATCAATACATTTACAGTGCATCCTCTTTTGTTCATTTTCTGGTCCTTGGCAATGTGGAAGAGCTCAATATTCTTGTTTTTCTTTTATTTTCTCTTCCATGACAGGGAGATTGAAATGCATTCATATTAGCAATGGCAAGGATTTTTGGCCACATTAGAGAGGGTGGCCTTTGTAGAGAGTGACGTGGCTATCAGTGAGCGAACACTCTAACTGTATGAGTATGTAAATTGATCTGACACAACCTCGTTTTCAGATGACAGCTATAATGTATAATCATTTAACTATTTAAAAGCCTAGGACTCTTCCATAGGTTTCCTCACAACTGTAAAATAATCAATATACATAAGAGAAAAGCGAATTATATTAAAGGGGCTATTGGTGAAATGATTTATGCAGATTGAGGGTTCCATCTGCCCGGTAACTCTTTCCAAGCAAAGGAAACCAGTTGAATTTATAGACATATTTCTTCATATCGTTGCTAAAATTATGCATTTTCTCCCACTTACAAATCTAGGTCCAAAATTAATGGCTGAAGCACAATCATGGCTGTGAAGCACAATTCCGTAGATGCATACATGTATGTTTTAATAAACATATGTCCTGAAATAGAATCATGGTAATTTCGCAGGCTCTGCAAGGAAATGAACACAACAGGAACACAACACACTGCTCGCTGTGATCAAATACAGGAAATTAGCAACCTGCGCTTTACATTCCTAATGCACAGGGTGTGTCACATGTATAATTGCCCAAATTGCCCAAATACATATAATATATGAATGTATAAGTGTAACATAAGAATAAAGAAAATTGTTCAAGATCAAATCAAGCCGCTGTCTGGCAAATTGATATGGTAGCTCTTCATGGTTCTATACACATTTGCTCAGCAGTCAAAACGATACCTTCCGGTCAACGAATGATTTTAGGATGAACTTTGATACCGGAAAGTTTAAAATTTCCAGAAGGCATACTGGGATCATATATAATTGGAAAGTGAATTTGTGCCAAAGAGAAAACTTAATACGTAAAGCTTGCACAATTTCTTGCCGTGACTATCAAGGAAGCACCAAAATAGCAGAATGAATAATTGGTGGCTAAGAATGACAGCCAAGCTTGCGAATAAAATAACAAGCAGCATTCAAAATTTTCCAAGTCTTAGGCAAGATTCTTAACAGGATATTCAAGTCGTCACATTCACAAAAGGTGCAATTAAAATTTATGCAAAATTTTTACTGGTACTAAATTTTCATGGCCTCTGTCTTTCAAATAAGTAAAATAGCTGAAGCACATACAAGTCTTATAAACTTTTAAGCTGAAGCTATATATTTCTTTGGAGTGAATATTCAATATAGAATATATTGATGATAATATATGCTCAGAAACAACAAAATTTGATTTGCAGATGATACAAATCCATATTCAGCATGTTCAGAATAACAACACAAAATTCCATTTACAGACAAAAAAGTTAAGAGCCAATCCACATATCATGCATATGTTTTAAGTTTAAAATAGCCAATCCACATAATATTATGTTTAAGCTATGGCTGTATCATTTATAAAGATAAGAAAAGGACATGAAAAGAACCTTTTTTCATATAAATTTTGGCAAAACAACATACAACCAGCAATGCAGGTGACATAAATTTACCAGTGGCTACACAGAATGCTAACGACTATGTGGTAAATTAATTACTAGGATGTCAGCTTTACAAGCTTTATTTATTGCTGCAGGGGCGTTCACATCAATTAGGGCATGCGCTTGTATAAGGACATATTTGGTAATTCAATCCAGGAAACTGAGTGAAGGTCACCACATACATAAAACAGTGATCCCTGCTGTTTAAAATCCTTCCATTTTAATACTTTTAAGACTATTTTCAATTTTTTTAAAACTACATTGATCTGGCTGAATGGTTGGTCGTAAAATGCAGGGACCACTGTATATACACATGACTGGGAATAGGAGTGAGCAGGGATGATAATACTTACCTATGTTTGACAAATGATATAGGGTAATACAGTGAAACCTGTCTTGAAAGACCCATTATCGCGAAAGACCACCTGTCTTGAAGAACTCCCAATTTTCAGACAAAACCTATAGCATGAAAATATTTTATTACATCTAAACTGACCACCTCACATGTCTGGAAGGAGTGTATTCACTAGCTCAAAGCTTACTGATTCAACACAGATTCCACTATAGATGTATTACACGTACATAGATGTATAATGCATACTTGTTATTTAAGAGACAACTGATACAAAAAAAAAACAATCCGGGCAAATGCATATCAGTACCCGGTATGCATGGTATGTGTATTTAGGGTTTCCACTGGAAGTCGACATGCTAAAGGAAATATTTATCATCACAAACTGTGAGAATGTGAGTAGGAAAAGGAGGAGTTAGAAATATTGTACACGGGAATAAGGTTTGACGTCAATCCATGAGTCACATTGACTACAAAGAAGCCACGTTACCTTCTGCCAGTGAAAGGAAAAATTACCATGACGAGGCAAAGCAAAAGCAATTTTACACAATGAGACGTACACCAAACTAAATCATCTATGCAGTGTGAAACAAAGATTACAGTGTGTGTGGCCTATATTTCCTGTATATTTATATTTTATATGTAATGTATACCTGGAATTTTAAACTTTTTTTCAGATTTAGCTCCAAATACTTCAGATACAAAATTTTTTCAGTTGTCATTTTACTCCACTATGCAGAAAACCAGTTTTGTGTTATAAGTTATTACTAGTTATTATTATTATTATTAGTTATTACCTAACAATAAATTATATTACTACTTCTGGGAATATTAGGAGCTCAATAATTTTTACAATAATAAATTCTCAATAAATGAGGCTGTTTCTTCATTATTTGACATACTGAAATCATTAATAACAACACATGACTTTAACAGCAAAATATTAAGCTTATTCTTCCAGGAAGTTGTATCCTAGGCAATTTAAAATCTGTTAAATTCAGTGTTTATCCTTGTTCTTAGTGTAACGATGGTAAAGATAAATGTGACTCACATGGTAAAGATAAATATGTGACTCACACTATCTTTCCCAATGCTGATAACTAAGACAATTCCTTTGTACAGTTTCACAAGACTAAACCATTTCAGAGAACCTTAATTACCATGATTACAGTTCTAATTTCTTTTCAATTACTTTATATTATATCAACCAAAAAATTACTGACAATTTAGATATTAAGATATCGCCATCTACATGACGGTTGTAGATCTGCCACGGAAAAAAAAGTATTAAATTATGTTAAAAGTCTAAAGAAGAACTATCACCAAATGCTATTAGACAAAAAGAAAATGTTTCAGAGCTGAAGAAAAGTCTTAAGCATAGAGCCGTAAAAGCAAATTTTAAAAGTTATAAAGATTAAAGCATATGTAAACTAAACATATTGTACAGCATGATAGAAAACAAGTTACACTGGAACATTATCGATCAATGCAAAGCACATGATGACACAATCAACTAGCCTTATTATAACTATAGCAAATGAATTTACCACATAGTACTTATGCGGGCAATATGAATACTTAAGCGTAATAAGAAGTGGGCAGTCCTTCCATTTCGAGACCACTAACTATGTTAGAATGCAACTGTATCTTTCTTGGAAAGACTAAAATCCAGTCTCAACAACAGTAAATGAATTGGCTAAGACTGACTTAAGTCAAAACTTAGATTTCAAGTTTTTCGAGAATCCCAACCAAGAGTCAGGGTTGGCATTCTTTTATAAGAAATTGAAAATTGAAAGAAATTGAAAGAAATTCCATTATAGACTACATGACTTTCTATAAAATTTAGAGTCAGCCATTTTGGAAAATCTATTGTTGTCAAACGGGCCAGAACATCGACATACATGATCTCAAAATAGATGGACTACTTGTCATTATTAGACACAGTTACTTCTCAAATAGAAGATGAGACATATATGTGTCGTGCTTGAGTTTGTTTTTCATTTTTACCTGTTGTTCATCAAGGAACTGAGCACCATGAGCGAGTCCTCCATGGCGGAAACGATCTCGGCGGTATTGTCACCACGCAGCAGTAGTTCGCCACGATTCTTGAAGTTGCCAAAGGTGAACTCATATGTGTTCCAATCAGCAATCACCTGCTTCAGTTTGGCTTCGATGTCTCTCTCCTTCACGGCCGAGATGCATATGTCCTAGAAAAAGAGAGGTGGTGCTGAAGGGTGAGGAAATAGGGACTAAACAGGGTTAGCAGTACAGTCTTCAATACTAAACACAGCTGTGTGTTAAAGTCGCCCTGCAACTACATGTCAGCAACTGGTTTCCATTTATAGCTGTAACCCTGCATGGACCAATACAACTTTCTCCAGACCTTACATCTCATCTCATTTAAATGATATTCAAACAACCATACCTCAATGTCTTCCTTGTACTGTAGCAACGGCGCACTGAGAATGCTTCTCAGTGTAAAATTCTCGCTCTCGACGTCGAAAGCATGTCCCGTCGTCTCCTGCATACGGTTCCAGTGGCGAGTCTTCATTGCCTTGTTGGCCATCAGCTCCAGCAGAGGGACCATCTCGTTGAAATCGTCGATGGTCTTACGCAAGTCTTCGAACGCTTGCCACTCCTTCAGTGCTCTTGGTAGCTTACGACATCTGGTCAAGTGTGCACAGAAATATACAGAGGTATGTTCCACTGACAAGTCGAAAAACAAAGGCTCAATCTTTTTTTTTTACAAGCACACGTCAACACTGCTTATACCAACTTTAACCTGGTAATAATTATCTGGCATATTACAAGTACATGTATATATTAAAAAGTTTCAGTGTATCAATGCCATAAATCAAACTGGAAACCCACAGCCCATTCGTGTCACAAAATGTATTTCATAAGATTTGGATCACATGTCACAAAACTTGTTTATTGTTAGTTTAATTATAGATTATTTGCAGGCCAGGCAGATGGAAAATGAGCAGATAAGTCTGCTAAAATTCTACAAGAAATAACCAACAACCGTAAAACATGTATACTTTGAGTCAAGGAGGGAATTGTGTTTAAATCACGATTCGACTCAAGAAGATCCTACAGCAGTTAGAACCCACCCTATCTGGCTTGGTGAGGTCAGAGATCACCCACCCCCCTCCTCCCACCCCTGGTGCCCAAGAGGACATGTTAACCACTACGTGTACGCTTTGATTGCCAGGCCATACATCACTGTGACATCACAAACCTGTTCTGAAATTCCTGCAATTCCACGTTAATTTTTTCAATGTCGACTTCGGTCCACAGTATGTCATAGTAGCCATTGACAGTGTCGATGACGCTGTTATAAAGACTATACAGCTTCTGCAAAAGGTTCAGCTCCTTGCGGATATTGAGCAGCTCCGGGTGCTCCGTCACCGGTAACCCAAACAACTCTTCTCCACCCGTATATGTCAGATACTTCCTGTACAGGGTGTCAAAATGGTTCTGGAAAATGATGAGGCGATCCGAGGCATCGCGAGGGGCCACTCCAGGTACCATCGGCCCATTCTGAAAAAGATTACATCTTAAAGTTGTGAACATGAACAAGTCTTAAAGTTTGGTTAAAAGTAATAAAAACTTTGATGGGACAATTTTTTTTTTTTTTAAATTGCCATTTTAGCTCAAGTATGGCTACTGTCTCCGAAACAAATCATGTGTGGCAAAATATACACATGTAAAGCTTAGGAAGGGAAATGTCATAGCCATATGATAAGTGTACATGTACATGGAACTGTTTTTGGCGGTTTAAATTAATTTGGTGGTTTAACAAGAATAAATAAGACACAAACATAATGAATATCCACACGCAAGGTACAACATCGGAAGAGTGAATTCTCATGGATGACACATGTTGGTATCCAATAAGTCAATAACAAATTGTCAATTGTCAACAAAATATACAAGGATGCCTGGAAGGATTCTGTTTTGGACAAGACATTTAGTGTAAGAATTAATACATCAAAATTAAATGTAATCTTGTGATGTGACATGAAAGATCAACGGTAGATTTCATTTAGGCAAGTTCAAGGACTTAATTTCATAGCGACTACAATAGCCAAAGAAGACTTGAGACTAATAACTTGTCAGAATTTTTCAAAATTTAAAGCTTCAGGTCTGTAGCTCTAACATGTGGGAAAGTGACAAATATATTTTATGGACTCAAAAATAGTTGAAGAAATTTGGTAAAATTCAAGAGACTGGGGTATACGACATACAAATCATTTTCCTTTTCGACACAATTTCTGGCAAATCCAAGATATATTAATATATATTATCTTTGATTTTTTTTTTAGTGTCTCCATCAAAAATACTTTCAGTATACATATAATGCTGCACACACATATTTTCACATGATAAAGTACAGTTAGATTGGTACATGCAAAAATTACCATTGCATTTAATAACAATTGGACATGGCTACACAGAGGTGACATGCAACCACCCGCAGTGGCTGTTATGGCAAAGACATTCAGATGATCTGTACGTACCATCCATCACATGTATGGTAACAACACATGTTTATCATTCACACAAAAAATATCTGATGCTGTACACAATAAGTATCCAAAAATTTTACACACAAAATTGAGACATTCACGGTGGATTTTGGCAAAAACAAATGCATTTGAAATTGTCAGCATGGTGTCAAGATGTGTTTGCATCCTAAACATGGTTACAGGTATCTAACAAACAGGCGTGGACTTCATTGCTTTCGCAACGGTCTGAATAAATGATTTTGTGTCTTGTGGCTGGCAACATGAGAACATGGTACTTTTTTTTTTGCATCAAGCTGTTGAACTACGGTACACCATGAATACGTAACATGTAATGAGGCGCTTCTACAGTGTTCTACCACGATATCCCATTTTCTACTACAACATCACAGTCATGTGACCATTGAGGAGAACTATGGGATACCTACTCGGCGAATCAGATCTCGTTTTGAACTCACATAAACATTATGAACCTGCTCGATAAGCTATGAGAAAGTGCAGAGAGAAAAGAAAGTATTGATGAAAAGGTAAAATAGAGGGACAAATGTAACAATAAACTGAAATGTATTTTCTGAAGGACAAATGTCTCTTCTGTTTAAAAGATGCATTTTACCAACTTTTATTAAGATGCATTTTACACTTTCTTTTTAAAAGATGCATGTTTACACCTGATGTTTGAACGCTTAATCTCTTACATGTAACCAAGACTATAATTGTTATCTGCTAACTACGGCTGTCCAAAATGATTATCGCCATAAATTACAATGTAAATAGAATGAAACTGAATTACTTTGGTAAAAAATATATACTTCAACATATTTTTTCTGAAACCAGCAGTTTACAATTAATGAACTGGAATTGGAAGGAAAACAGTTGACAAAAAAAAAAAGAAGAGCAGAAAACTCAAAAAGAGAAGGTGCTCTTGGAAGGGATATGTCTTGGCCAAAGAAATTAACGTCAATTTGTGCAAACACACCATATAAATTGTCATAAATGTCTTTCATACTTTATATGAAGGATAGTTCGAATTTTGTTAAACACGACGAAGACAATACAAGGTGACACAAATGGCAAACAAATCTCCTTCACTGAGAAAGCTTTTTTTCAAAATATTGAAATTTTGTGCATATTGAAAACAGAACAATATATACACAGAGATTTCTCTTTATATATAAAAAAAAATATTTTGTAATTTGATGTTTCTTTAAAAATTATATCTAATATTTGTTTTAGAGCAACGTGCAATAAAAAGAATTTTTGCAGCAAGCCTTGCACACCATATCCAGTTCAGTTGCACATATTAAAATCATTTGCCTTAATATACATTTACATGTTAGATTACAAATCTAGCAATAAATATGTGCCCTTCTGAAAAGCAGGCAAGGAACAGAGAAGGCTATCTTTGGCCTTCTGTCAGTATTAATTTTCACCTATTAATGTAGTAGGCTAGTAGCGCATGAGTTAAAAGCATTTGCTGGTATTTTCATAAATTACATACAGCTATGCCCCTCCTTTGCAGTCAGTCATCCACTCATAGCAGTAAACTTGGTCCAAAGATACTACAGTAGAACCTGTCTTGAAAGATCGCTCCTTGACCATAAAAATATGGTCTGGCAAGACAGGTGATCTATGGTGACAGGTCACTTGCATTGTAATGTGGAACTTTCTGCCAGGAGTATGTGGTCCTTCAAGACAGGTGGTCTCTCATGGCAGTGGTCTTTCATGACAGGTTTCACTGTATCTAAATACACTAAATACGGTAAATGTATTTATGTCTATATTGGTGAAACTTTGACAAAGTTACAGTGAATGCTTACTAACAGAGGCTGTATTATTTAAATTGGTAACCCATGGAATCACTGTCATCTGAAAAAAAAAAATCCGAGAAGGATCACTGAAACATCTCTCGAAATGCCGATACGTACCTCATTGTAATCAGCATAGAACTGTGAACAGTCTGTGATGAAAACTTTGACGTTTTCGATAAGGTCCCCCTTGAAGTTGGGTTGGATTTGGATGAGATGGGTGGAGACCTCGGCGGCCTGTGCCTGTAGTTTCTGCCAGGAGTAACGGAGCGTGTCCACACGTTCCATTTCTTCTTTCGCCACAGGGAGCTCATGCTTGTTCAGCATGGCATAAGATTCCTACCGACAGAATCAGAAAACTATGATGATGTGTTAAATATTTTAGGCTAAATAAAAATTAATATTCTGGTTCTCAGACATTTTTTTTTCAAAGTGGGGCGGCGGTGTCTGAGAACCAGAATATTAATTTTATTTGGCCTGATCTATGCCTACAATGCAATGAAGTTCCCAATTTACAGACCATTATTCCCACATTGTACTTACAATGTACCCCATATGCGAAATAACGTTCAAGCATTTATCTACTAGGCTGATACGCAGCGTCTTTGGTAATTACTGGCAGCACTATATAACTGTTCTCTGCTTGCTACGATAGTCTTAAAAAGATTTTAGGTTACTAATTTCAAAGTACTCCACGAATTGCCATTATGATATATTTCTAAGAAGAGAATGGGTTTGAACTAAATAAAATTATATTTTACAACTTCATGATTCAGATGTCTTATTATTAATTTTATAATTTTATTTATTTTCTCAATTTTTCTGCACATAGTGCCCTACGTTTTCTTTTCATACCTCCACTGGCCCGATCGTCATGTCAATTCTGATCTCGTTCTCTCGAATCTCCTTCAAGGCAGCCATGGCAAAGCGAATGTCATCGAGATCCTTGATTGGTCGCCCAAGTCTCTTTGCAAGATCTTCGATAAAGGTGAATATCTCCTCCATTTCGGATCGGTATTTCTGGTTACAGAACTTGCCATACTGTATCCTCCAGGCTTTGGTCTCGGCTGTCAGACTGAGCTTCAGCAACTCTGAATTGGACCAAAAAATTAGAACAAATTACAAATTATTCACTTAATATAGCGCCGCTTCAACTGCTAATAATATTATTGTTATCAGTGGCGCTTATGTTCACCGGCACGATGGTTGTATCTCAATACAATCCAAAAAGGAAAGTCTTTAACTGAGAATAACTGTCCACATAAAATGCATAGACAATTTAGTCCAGTCCATCGTGCCCCAAATCTCTGATAAGAAATCCCACTACTCCAGTGTTCTGCATTTCATCAAGTGGCTATATTGTGAACGTCGCTCTCGTCACTACGTACCAGTGCCAGCTCACACCAATTCTCTAACGGTGAACTGACCAGATCATCATACATGTATTAACCAACACTACTGGTAGTAGCCGAGATGGAATTGATATGTAAATACGTTGTGTCCTCTTCTGTGTTTAGGTAGATTTTTTTTTGTCCTTGTATGCACCTATATATACAATTATATAACTTTTTTAGACAAGAATATACACTGCAGATTATATGTATACTACTTTATTGTGCTACCAGCCTATATGAATGTCAACTCATATGGGCCAATAAAGTATTTTTTATTCTTATTCTTATTCTATTTTTCATTGTATAAAGCACCGGCAACCAACAAATTCTTTAAATGTAACAAGTAGGACATGTGCTCACTTGTCATGAAGTAAGGAATGAGTTAATAGTCTACCATAACATCTTTTCAACTTTGATGGTACCTTTCCAAGTCACCCCCTAAGGTCAAAGATCATACCACATTTTCAAGGAACTGAATTTGGATCACAAACCCACCTCCACCTAAATAGAGTTCATGCGTAATATTTTACATATTACAGTTCTAGCCTACATAAGAATGTTTAGGATTGCAAATACAATGACAATAGTCACCTATCGGACACTTAGAGGGTCCATATTTCACAGGGGGGGGGGGCATTTCCACTGAGAAATTTGGACCATCAAGTCTATTTTCTGCTGCAGAATTTGGTTATACATGTATGGATTTCAAAATAGTGCTACATCAATTTTTGGCATGACACCTATGGGCACCATAACAATGATCACTTCACCAGAAATTGCCATGCCATCACCCCCCAAGTGTACATGTACATGTATATAGTATTAATCCACAACCAGAAAATAAACCCTATATAACCTTTACCTGTATAGAGGGCTATAGGCCCGACATCATAATGCTCAGCCTCTGCCATGATCTCTCGCTCCAGACCTTCGTAGTAAAACACCTGGCCTTCGAACTCCGACAGGTGCGGGTCTTCCTTCATGAACTGTTCCAGTTCCTCATCCCGTTCCTTGCTCCAGATGGTGTCGTACTTGTTGAATCGCTCCAGGGCATTCACCACATCCTGGTGTGGGAGAAACAAAAAGAGAAGAACAGTGTAGCAATTTTTTTATCGTTTATGTTTTAAATTATAAAACATAAAATAAAGGACAAGACTATGTATAATGTGGATAAAAAAAATTGAAAAAGTCTCATGGAAACAAATATCACCCCTCCACATGCTCTTGATGACATTATGACCCCAAATGGTCTAAATTCAGGGTCGGGGTAAATTCTGCTATGGTATATACTCCAGGAGCTGTATCCTTTGCACAAACTTGGGTAGACATAGTTCACCACAAGCATGGTACAGACTGCTCCTAAGCCATGAATTTTTTAAGGGGAGGGGAATTCAAATAAAATCAATAAAATCAATATGGCACTAAATTATGTTGTTTGGTGATGGCAGTTAAAATTTCTGTTGTTTTTTTTATTAAGCAGTTACTAACTTTCTTGGTGGAGTTGATGGCTGTAGACAGCAAAGACACCAGGCGCGATATTTCCTTGTTCTCAGAGACGCGAGTAAAGTAATTCCTTGTCTGTGCAGGCACAGCGTACGTCGAGCTGCGCTCTTCATCGCCACGGCGACCGCCACGCATCCCGATATCGCTGCGCGAGGATTCAGAAGGTGCATTGCTGACCAAACTGGGCCTGCGATCCATGCCACCATCCCCAGATGTAGATGCAGTTTCTTTGTCGCAGTTACGATGAAGTTCTTCGCTCCATTGCGCAACACCCTTTGAGCAGCCCATCACATGTTGAGCTGCTTTGTTGATGGCTTGTTGGACTTCTTCCAATGCAGGGGACATACTGATGTTGGGGATTGCCAGAACGGCATTGCAACGGAAAAACGGCTTGTGGTCTCGTTTGCCATCGTTCGTATCTTTAACGAAACAAAGAATAGGGTCTCATTTAAACAAAATGTTAGAGCAAACACCTTCAAATTTAATTATATTTACAGCTCTGATTGAGTGCTAATCGAAATCCATGAAAGCAGAAAAAGAAACATTACTACAGTGAAGCTTGGCTTTAGATACCCCCCTGGAAATGAGATCTCAATTTTGGGGTCTCACTGAAATTGTATCACATCATATCTTCATATAAAGTTGACTGAGTCACAAGTTAAAACACTAGGTTTGTTACAACTTCATCATCATATTCATGATTATCAGTTTTTCTCATTACTTCTGGTCTTCCTATCTAGCTTGAAATATCTGGCAAAAATATTAAATTTCAAATAATTTCAACTGCGGATATTCTAGTCAGATAACAAATCACTGCACATGTCAAGATAGATTGGCTCTTTCATATCATCATAGACTTACGGAAATTTTTGGTTTTGCAGAACACAGATTTTCCGTCAGATCTTTTTTTAGGTTATCAATACACACCTGACAGATAATGGACCAGTGAACTGGTCGAGATACGTTTCCGGAGCCCCTCCAGAGTGTTCTTGGTCACCTTCAGCAGTGCATCCAGATTGCGATGGCTGAAGTGGACCAGCAGTTCTCTGGCGGCTTCTAGCAGGTTTTCCTGTTCATGTCGTTTCTTCGCCTGACGGTCGATCACCTTGGTGGACTGAGGTCGTGACCCCTTAGATCCGGTACGGCTCTTGATCTTTCGGGAGCTGGCGGGGCTCTGGCTGCCATCCTGGCTCTGACCATCAGCTGAAACAGACAACAGTAAACAGTTAGTTAAATCTGCTCTAAAGATTATAAAGACCACCTGCTTGTAAGGACCAGTCAATAATTTCAATGTATTGACCTTGGCTATTTTGCTAGCTGGATTGCCAATACTTTCATGCATGAATTAACTTTTATATCATCAGCTGAATAGCTACCGTAGCTAGCATTGTATTTGTTCATGAAAGTGTGCTATTTATCTAGATCTACTCTGTTACCTACAACCAAAGCTCAGACCTGCTATCCACTTCCTGCCAGAACTAGGACCCACAATCTATGTAATTCCTGTCAAAATTGAGACCTACCATGTGTAACTTCCTGTTAAATCTGAGAACTACTGTCTGCTACTTCCTGTCAAAACTAAGACCTACCAGGTATATGCTACATCCTGTCAAAACTGAGACCTATACTATCTGCTACTTCCTGCCAAAATTAGAGCTATCTGACTTCCTGTTAAAAATAGATCTGCTATCTGCTACTTTACGTCAAAAGTAAGGCCTACCAAATTCTATTTCCTGTCAAAATGGAGACCTACTTTGTACTATCTGCTCCTTCCTGCCAAACTTAAGACGCATCTACTTCCCTTCGAACCTAAGACCCATATTCTACTTCCTGGCAAACCTGAGACTTACCGTCTGCTACTTCCTGTTCCTCCTCCACTTCCTCTTCCTCCTCTTCCTCCGGTTCTTCCTGAGGAGGCTCCAGCAGCATGTCAATCAGCTCATTGGTGGCCTCTTCAACGTTGAGGCTCTTGGTTTGTAGTTGTTGAGCTCCTCGATAACACAGGCCCTGAACACAATATGATAGAAAATTGAGTAATGCAGGACTGACATATGATAGCAATGCGAGATCTATGGAAACCTTTGGCTGAAAGCAGCTTGTTTCTGATACGCTGTAAGTACTCCCTGCACCTTAAGACCCCTTCATTTAAGAATTTCCACTATGTTGCGGCTGGTGATTATAGTGCCCACCGCTACTGTATTTTTTTACACATATCCCATCATTTTAAGGCCACCTGAAGTTAAGACCAGTGGCACTCTTTTCTGGGTAAATGGGTGGTCTTAGCCACCTCCAACCTAAGTCATTACTTTTCTGGCTGAACGGGTGGTATATGACCAGTTCTGTCTGTCTATCTGGCTCAGAACAGCTGGTCTTAAAATGCAGAGACCACTGTACACTAAAACCTATCTCAAAACAGCATACGTTAAACCATCCGTCCTAAGTAACAACAGATTCCTGTCAGGACCTGCGTTTCTGTA
>JAAUYG010007311.1_pt1 | contig 14826 bp, 10 predicted proteins | sample 7278091 | NCBI WGS metagenome assembly JAAUYG01 (sample SAMN14350201, study PRJNA611818) | marine sediment metagenome | isolation source: surface marine sediment (0.6m) | place: French Polynesia: Moorea | collected 2018-08 | reverse complement strand
GTGACGACAACACGGAAACCTCAGTTTTCTGAAGAAGACCCGTGGAGTCGGGTCGAAAGCTCAAAATTTCGCCCGATGTTCGCTGGTGTCAACGTGAGTTTCCATCTATATGGTATTGAGACTGTGATGACAAAAGTTGTGCGTAATTCTCTTTCAGCAAAACAATAATGATAGCTGCCCTTTCCCCGGCTGATATCAACTATGACGAAACCCTGTCTACGCTACGATATGCTGACCGGGCCAAGCGTATCAAAAACAAGGCTGTCATCAACGAGAATCCCCTCGATAAGATGATTCGCGAGCTCAAGGTAAAAATGCAGCTAGAATTCTAAAGCTGAACTCTAGCTATGCTTTCGGGATATTTTTTTCATGATTAGTATTAAAATGCCTTTTAGAAAACAAGAAAGTTTAATGTCGATCATAAATGATATCTCAAACAGAACTACATTGAAAAGGTGGTATAATTGTAAAAAGTTTCATTTGTATCTAAATACATGTACATGCATGTATGCAAATCGATGTACGTTGCTATATATATATATGGGGTTGGAGAAATCTGACTGCTAAAAATAATCTGAACATTTTTTGTGTATATATTGTAAAATACCTCCCATAACTTATTAATTTTGGAAAAAAATAAGTGAGAGATTTTACGCTAAGTGATAATATGCCTTGTGAGTGCATGTCTTTGGTGAATGATACAATCTTCTCATTACAATTTGTTTATTGGCATAGATTTCATTCAGTAATCTCCGTATATCCATTTACTTCACTAAAATCTCCATGCGATAAATCTTTTATCTGTAAGCTGAGGGATAACCTTTTGTTTATCGTATGATGACCCCGACCCAGCATTTCACCCAAGAGCTGAGAGGGGCAGGTTGTCTATGTTTGTATAATTTAATGGATGATTATTTTTGGCTACATTACCTTGTTTGGTGTGTTTCTATGTGCCCTAAAAGCATGAAAATATAAGGGAAAAAACACACTTTCATGGCTATGTTATGTCAAAATGGCCTTTTCTTGTCTTAAAATATGATTTAATATCACCTAACATGTGCTTAAGGTATATGCAATAATAGTGTTATTGCACTTATTCAATGCAAGCTCATCCAGAATGCAGATGTCTGTCCATGCAAAAATAAATCATTGAACTATGTGTGATAACTCATTGACATCCGCACTTAGAATTCTGCAGTAAGATTAGATAACCCATCCCTAATTTAAGACATTTGTTACCGTAACCCGTGTCCCTAAAATTCCCCTTCAATCAGGAGGAGAACGATCGTTTGAAGAAGAAGATGGAGGCAGGGATGCAGTCAGATGTCCAGCAGATGCAGCAGCAGGGAATGAGCAAAGAAGGTTGGGGGAAATTTTAATTATAGTGGTCCCTGTGACTGGATGGCCATCGGTGACACCATTCTTATATTTGCAATACAAATATCCCTTCATTTTAAGATGACTTTCAAGTTAAAAAGTTAACACTGCCATTTTTCTGGCTGAATGGGTGGTCTTAAAATGTAGGGACCGTTGTAATGCATATTCCGGATCCCAGACTTCCTTCCGGATCTCAGAATTAAAATGTTAACTCTGGAATACCTGGAGTCATGAGCTAGCTTAGAAAAGCAGGTACTTGAAACTACCCCCTTCCTGTATTGATGCTCTAAAGGAATGATCAAAGATGAGCTTGATCACTCTTTAGGAGTAAAAGTTTTAAAAATGTTAAGATTTTTAAGAATAACGTGGTCTTAAGTTAATGCTCTTGTTCCATTTGCTACTGTTATAAAATGGTCTGTTCTTTCTGGTGCTTTCAATTTGCCATAGCTGGCACTTATGCAGGTTTTTATAGTAAATTCTAGAGCATTAGGCAAATTTGCTTTGTTTTCAGTTCATTTATCTTTTACAGGCCGAAATCACCAGGTTGAAAATACAATGTATGACAAAGTGGCCATTTCCTTCCAATGTTTGTCACATATCCACTCACACTGTCATCTCTGTATGCAGACATTGCTAAGATGCGCAAGGAGCTGGAGGAGGAAATCCGTGCCCAGATGGCAGCCAATCAGGAGGCTCTCGCTCAGACCGAAGCCTCAACCTGGGAAAAGAGAGTACGTAAGATACGAAAATTTGACATGCTCTAAAGACAATATTTGAAACCTTGAATTTAAATTTCTTGATAGAAAATGCTACACTTCACTTGCTGTAAGGCCTAAGACCTTAAATTTAATTAGGTTTAAAGAGGACCCGTATATATATATATAAAGACACCCATTTGTGAGAGGGAAGATTTGAAGAAATTGAGGCAATATTCTCCATAATACTGAACCTGTGAATAAAGACCCAACTTCGAAAAGGAACACATGTTTTTTTTTCTTGGGGAGGTGGTCTTACAGATGTCACTTCTCAGGTGAAGAAGATTGTCATGAAGCAATGGGGTACAATGACACTCAGAAATATATTGTACACAGAATAGCTCATATCATACTGAGTTATGACTGTACACGGCAAGTTATTTTACCTAATTTAAGTAGTAAGTCATCCTGCTACAATTCTAATGTAAACTGTACACGTAACAGACTAGTCCCTCTGTTTTACAACCCTTTATTTTAAGACCACCTCTGTTAAGATCTCAATTTGGTCTAACAACACCATTTTGCGTGCATGTACATGTATGGTGGAAACTCTATTTTCACTTTCACAGAGCTGACCACATTTTTGTCATCCAATTTGTTGTCTTAAAATATGGGACATAGGCATATTTAATGTACAGTGGTCCCTGCGATTTAAGACCACCCATTCAGCTGGTCTTAAATTGAAGGTGGTCTTAAAATAGAGGGGTGTTTATACAGAAAATATGGAAGTGGTGCCACTAATAACCGGTCTTAAAATGCAGGGAATTGTTAAATAGAGAGGTCTTATATCACAGGAACCACTGTACTCATTTGTTTTCTTGCCATGGTTACAGCTGAAGCAGGCGCAGGTGGAGACGCAGGCGATGACGGAAACAGTGGACAAGAAGAAGACAGAACCGCACCTCACCAACCTGAACGAGGACCCGATGTTGTCTGGCGTGGTGTTCCATTATCTGGGAACATCCAGAACCACCACGATAGGCCGGAAAGATGCGTCGCCAGAGCAGGATATCTGCCTCAGTGGCCTCAGGTAGCTGGGCAGGGATTGGCCACCGCCGACTGCAAACTGATCTGTGATTGGTCAGAACGAGCTCTGAGAGTGATTGGCTGATAGCTAAATATTTAAAATTAGATGTAGTAGGCTTATAGAATAGGTTTATGTCTGGGCAATATCATACAGTGAAACCTGCATATATAAAGACCACCCTATAGGGACCAACAAAATGTGGTCCTTATACACACGGTCTTTATATGCAGGTTCAATAACAGTCAAGTATCTATGCCTGGGGGGATGTAACCAATGGACTGTTATCCATGGGCTGTTAACCCAGCGGGTGGGACTGTTAGTGATTGTCACGGGCACATGTATTATCTGTAGTGGGCCTTGTGATTCAAGACCACTCCATTTAAGAATTCCTTAAATTTAAGACTGGCCATCATCAGTTTTGTATTTTCAATTTAAATATCTCTCCATTTTAAGGGCAACTTCAATTTAAGACCATATTTTTTCTGGGTGAATAGGTGGTCTTAAAATGCTAGCTGCAAGTGACCATTGTACATGTATTTAAATATAACAGAGATGAAGTGCTATGGTACTTTATGGTTTTAATAAACTAATTGCATTACTGTATCATCCATCTATGAAATATATTGTAATATTTTTATGTAAGCAATGTATTTCAGTATGTCATTGTAACCCGATATTTCAGTATTATGAAGGAGCACGCTGTGATCACAGTCAACAAGGATGAGGTCATAGTCAAACCAGCTGTTCAGGGGGCCAAGACCAAGGTTAATGGACAACCGCTCACAGGACCGCGGGTTCTCGGACACAAGGACCGTGTCCTTTTTGGTATGTTTGTTTTGTTTTAAGTTAGTGTAATGCAACTATGTTAACTACATAACCAGGTTGTAGCCCAATTTACCACCACTATATTGTATTATAAATGTGTTATATGTCATCTGCAGTATATCACTGTTAATAGTAGTTTCAATAAACTTTAATCAATGTTTCTCTTGTGACCTTATCTTGGTCATGAACAGAGAGATATTAAATCGACTCATGAACCCAAGCACAGAAAAGACAAATGGTTATGAAGGGGATTGATGATTTAATGATCTAATAAGTTACTTTCCAGAGTTGAGATTTTTCTTTAGCACTCCAGAAAAGTATGGTTCTACACTGTAGGTGGTTTTATAAAGTGTTGGTCTATCAAAACGCAAAATGTATGAGTGGTGTTTTTTGGATATGGAGTCTTTAAATACTGGGAAGCATGAAATATAGGGTCTTAAATCACAGGGACCACTAGATCATTGTACTAAGCTAGCTAGAAGCTACAGATTCTATTTATGACATTTACAGGTAGGTTATTGCCTTGCTCAGTCACCAGTATTCAGCCAGAAAAATTTAGCCAAAAATCTAGGCTGAAATGGACAGATGTTGTATTGGCCGGATTACCAGTATATATATGTATATAAGTGGCATCAAATTGATTGGTGGTCTTAAACCGCAGTGTTATCTTAAGATTGATAAGTTATAAATAATAGGGACTTCATTACTGATAGTATACAGTGGTTTCTCTATTACTTTAGGACCACACATGGGATCTTTAATATGTAGTCTTGTTGGCAGGTGGTCTTAAAATAAAGGTTTCACAGCCAACCAGACAACCCAGTGAACATTTTGAATGATCAAGAGTTCAGTAGTACACAAAATTCATTGGAATCAAATTAATTATGATAATGGTGGTCTTGAGAGGGTTGTAAAAGAACTGTATTCTCATTCTGCATATATATATATATATCACATACCAGGATGTTACCTCAATTATCATATCTCTGGCCAGGTTCCAATCATCTGTATGTGTTTATGAACCCGCTGAGGCCTGACAAGACTCCAGACCTTCCCGATGTTATTACCTGGGAGTTCGGGCAGAAGGAGATAGCGCAGGCCAAAGGTTTTGCCACGGCAGGTGGCACCCTCACTAAAGGTGTGGGACTGAGTATTCCGTCATTTCGGCTCAAGTTTAAAATTCAATTTTCTGGTAAACCCTAAGATGTACTAGCTAGAATATTTAGTATATTTAGTATATTTCATAGTATATTTTGTACATCAATATGCATGCAATTAAAATTTGTGCTCTTGAAAAACTACAGGCTAAGGACTGTGTTTGAGTGATGTCTCTACATCGTAATTAACCTGTGTTGCTATGCTTACAGATCAGCAGATCGCCCAGGACCAAGTGTTGGAAATCCTCCCTATGGTATCGGAAGTAAACGCCATATCAGAGGAGTTGAACAAACACCGGTCATTTGAGGTCGTGCTGGTGTCGGCCGCAGCGCAGGAAGGCTATAGCAAAGACAGGGGAACGAAGTGAGTGGATGGTCATGCTTGAGTGGTTACTACTGATTTCGGTTCACTTTCATTTATTTCTTACATGTATTATACATACCTGCAACATTTTTTGTGTATATGTCTATAGTAAGGATATATATTCCATGTTGTTTGCCTTCAGCTGAAAATTCCAGAGGACAATTACCATATGTGGAAATGTATATGTATAATGTACAAGTACACTTTTCGCAAAACGCCGCTATTTTCACGCACTGGATGCTTTACTAAGTTAAACATTGAATGCCCACACTGAACAATGAGTTCCAGCTTCCATATAGTCCTGTGAATTATTTTGCACACAAAAGTTGGCACAGGACACTAGATGGAAAATAACGTTACTTGACGATCAATAAATGATCAAATTAGTCCCCATCTAATATTTGCCGCCCTATTTGCCAAGAAATTATGGCCACATTAGAGAGGTGGCCTAATTTGGTGAAAGGGAAAACTATTTACAGTAGTAGTGACATAGATTTGTGGCCATCATTAGAGGGGGTGGCCTTGTAGAGAGTGGCCACTAAGAGAGGAACTACTGTAGTTGAAAACGTTCCAAGCATCAAACATCCTGTGCGATTTCAGCAGTGTTGTATGCGTGCCGCAGGGGCGTGTTGTGAAAACTGCACTGTACAATAGTCTTTCTGTAAATATAAAAACTTGTAATGTGCTTTTAGCTGTCTATAGTGTGTATATCCTGTAAGTTGTGAATGTACTGTGGGTCAGTATATATGTAAATATATCAATGTAAGACATTTTTGTGAATTAATATTTCTGACTATATTTAACGACTCATGCATGTATTTTAATACATCTGCCTTATCTGTTTTGTTACATCTTGATCAAGTGTATAATTTTGTCTTGTACCTTATAGCAATGGACGTATAGTTATATCTGCTATGTACATACTGAAGCTGGATAACATTTTATAGAAAAACTACATTTTTCTGCTTTAATTTCTTCATAATTTGCTGATATTATGATCGAGTCTTAATATGTCACAAAACCTGACAGAAAATTTTATATCCATACAAGCTCAAACTTTAATGTTGTTACCTGTATTTTGGATTGCTATGATGCCGACGTAACTGCAGTTGGGCCATGTGAGCAAAGAACAATTTAGCTTAAGTTTCACTGATTTGGGAATTTTATGATGCTTGTAGTTGAGCTTCCCTTATTGCTGCACAAGCTGCTATCTACAGTAATGTAGGGTACATATAAACTGGCTTTCATAGATATCGGAGCCCAATTTCTAGAAAAGTCTTGAGTTTAGAAATGAGTTAAGTTCACCAGTCACCTAATTTCACCTTTAGACTTAAGATTTTTCGGGTAATCGGCTCCCATCCTAAGGTATTTCCTGGTAAATTATAGACATAGTGTAGTGTGGTATGTGCTTGCTTAAATAGAAAACACCTAGTAGGTCACTTTGTACCTTGAAATCATCTATTAGTAACAACTCTTGAAGCTCTGGTATAAATATCCCTCCATTTTAAGACTTCCTTTTAATTTTAAAACTGGTTTTTTTTTTAATAAATGCATGAATGGGTAGTCTTAAAATGCAGGGATCTATTAACTGAGTGTAGTTCTGGTAGAGATACAAGCCAGATGAAGCGTGATTAGCAGATTGGCTTGCGATGCATGGTTTGTTCTGGCATTTAATGCAACAATTTGTAAATAATTGCAAGGAGTCCATTGGAACGCACGCCGCCTAGGTAACTATAACCTTGACAACCACATGCATTTATTACATCACTTCCTGTCTATTCTAGTACCTCCCAACCTCGCAATTTCAAACACCTAGCCTGACATCCTTTTTACAATTGCAGTGCATTGACTTACATGTACGATGTACTCTGAACTGTACTATAGTCTACAGTCACCGTTAGTAATGATAACATATGTATACATGTAACACATAAAACGCATGCATTTCTCTGCTATTTAATATCTGCATGCCTATGGATATGTCACCCTGAAACCTTGAACTCGATCACCTCTTATCTCCTCCCTTGTTCCCATAACAACAGCTATAGTGACACCAATTTTCCATCTGAACCACAAGCGTACTACCAGTAATAAGTTCTATAACTGCCATATTTTATATTCAACTGTATATTAAACAATCTGCTCTGGTATCGTCTAGGTCCCATGCAGATCCAGCTACATATGAAAAATATAGATTTTTTGTGTCAGTCCTTTAAATTGTTCTGTTCAACCCTTTGTGGAGTCAATATTGTCCAACCCTGATTTTTTTTCTGCTGCTTCCTAATAATGCTCAGAAAATCCTGAAATACTTTAGTTATTTAGCAGTGCCCTCTTGCTTCCTGAATATTATTGTGCTGGAGGAGTTCTGAATTCAATACTAGTCTATAATGTTTTTGCAAGAAAAAAAAATTGACAAATTAAAACACAAGGCTTTTAAGTAAACTGCAGGCTTTGTTATGTGCATGACGTGGCCGCTTCATTCATGAATGACACTGGTTAATAATGGCTGTTGGCTATATTACAGAGAAAACATACAACAGAATACTAACAAATCTCTATATTATAGATAGAGCTAAATTATATTATAATGTAACAGGCAGCAAAGTGACACTGTTTTGTGAATTGAAAATATTGTGAAAGGGTGTAATACTAGCACTGTACGTAATTATCAGGGCAAGGGATCTAATTAAAAAATATTAACGCTTATAGAAATGAAGTTAAGACCAGATATTATCAACTTGGCGGCTATTGTTTTTTACATGGTCAGGATGAATATCATTTACAGTCCTCAGTGTATGCCCATGCATACTTTATGTAAATATATGTAATTAGGAATATGATATAACTAAACTCTTCGAAAAATTGTCATTTTACACATTGGGTCTGTTGAAAACTCAGTGTATTGGTTTCCAGTTTTCAGCAAGCATTTTGTTACCATCTTCAGGGAAATTTGCTCGGACTGACATCACTCAACGTGTAGTCACATGCAGTTTACCTGAAGATGGCAGCAAGATGTCAGCACCGCAAATTTGGGAACTGACATCCAGTTTTTAACAGTATGAGTGTGTAGAACAACAATCTTTCTATATACGAATCTTGAATCCTGACATCTTAATTCTCCATAAATATATGTACTCTTGTTATAACTTAAAGTATCAAGTTCTTGCTTCAAATAAGGGAGCATGCATTATGTGAATGACAGCTAAAAGTTATTAATTATGTTACATCTATAACCAATATGCAGGGACAGATTTTGTGAATGTCATCGTCATGGATTGTTTCAGGGTGATGGTGAAGATGAAAAACTTACTGAATGGGAACTCCTGGCTGTGGGAACGCGGGAAATTCATGAATAGACGCTATCTCATGCAGGTACTTAGTGCTTATATTACTAAGTGCTATAATTATATAGCTGCTTTTGCTGCTGCTCCTCCTCCTCCTCCTCCTCCTCCTCCTCCTCCTCCTCCTATTACTACTACAACTACTACTACTACTACTACTACTACTACTACCGATACTGTTGCTCAAATTAGACTACAAACCATACAGATATCAAAACTGATTAGTTTTATATGGACTTCCTAAAAAATATACGTTTAGGATAGATAGAAGAAGAGATGTGATTATACGTGTTAGCTCAAGCACAAAAAAAACAAACAGAACAAAAACTGAGGTAAGTTAAGTATGCTAGTTTTCCTTCCCCGCAGAAATAAGAAAAATAATAAGACCAAACAAACAAAAGAAGATAGGTAGAAAGTTTATTCACACTTTCATTAAATATAACAAAAGATTATACATCGAGATAGTAAAATGAAAGTGTCGGTCATCCAGATAGGTATATAATAACTAACGGGCTGGATGCCTTAAAAAAGAAAATACAATTTAATCCATTCAGCTCATAACATCGAGATAATTTAATTGTTTAAAACAACAGATGTAGCCATGAAAATGTTTAATGGCTTTCTAAGAGTAAATTCCTAACATGTTTTTTAAAAAGTTTTTAAAAAAAAGTCAGTTAAGTTTGGTTAACATCTATTTCCTGTAGGACTTGTATCAGAAGTGGCTGGATGGTGACGAGGACATCTCTCAGATCTCGCAGGACCAGGATCCGTTCTGGGAGCCCACAGAGGACGTCCTCATAGGTACGGCGAATGTCTTCCTACAGTCGCTGGCATACGCGCTCGATTTCGACGACAAGCTCACCATCACAGATTACAAGGGACAGGACGAGGGACAGCTGTTCGTCACTGTCGCCCCCTGTACACAGTCGGGGAAACCGCTGGACGAGGATTACTTCGTTGACAATCCATCGGACCTGATAGGGAAGGCGTTCTACTTTAAGGTGAGAGTGTGGTGATTGATATATACAGCGGAACCTCATTTTACGACCACATCAGAATCAAGTCCACCAATGATTCCCCCTGCAGTGCTGCAGTTTCAGTATTTAGTAGTCTCAGAAACAAGACCACCTCACAACTAAGACCAGCTGACAGTCTTAATTCCCAGCTGCCACTGTATACATTGGCTGGGTGTTATTGAGGGTTATTGCACGAGTTCATGGATTAATTATGGTATGGCCAAATCACTGGCGCCGGCCCGAGCTTACCCTATTATTATATGCCTCGTCCCACATTTTAGAGATGATTTGGATAATTTTAGGTGTTGTATGAGGCCCGATAAAACCCAAAAAGACCATATTTTGGCAGTTGTTCATCTCCGAAAACGGTCTGATTATTTACGTAACCATGTTTATAGCTATAGCAATGGACAAAGATCGAGCTATTGTCTTACTCGCCTATCATTGGTTGGCATCGTCCTGTATGGGGGCGCTTTGGGGGGTCAACAATCATGCAATTCAACTGTGCAGTTAACGAATTAATTGCATGGTTGCCTCTAATGGTAAAGTATAGGGGAATTCATCTAGGTATATAATAATAATTCTTTCATTGTACTGTGTTGTATAATCCTGCATTTGATTGGTGGTGTGCCATTAAACTTGTACACACATTGAGAAAAAAATCAAATAATTTCAAGAGTGCAGTACGTATGTAAATTTGGCTAAATTTCCCACACTGAATGGAATTCATTAATTACTCATGTTAAGTGGATGTAATCTTAGCAAATCTATGCAAATTTAATAAACTGGATAGAAAAAGAATGTAGTACACTTCAATATGGGTAAATGTATGACACTGAATAGATTAGTTAATTACAAAATGATAAGCATACATATAATAAGTTGTCATTTATGGAAAATTAAACTGTAGAACTTTGCTTGTTTGAATGAGAATTGTTGTAATTAAAAATAAATTTATCATTTTACAAGGCCATATAAACTAACCGAAAATTCAGATACTATGAATAAACAGAAGCCCCTATTTTGTAACTCGTAGAAATTAATTTTTGAATTGGTTTCCAAGGTGACCCTTCGCAGTGCGGAGATCAATAAATCCCGCTATTCCAAGGGAATCCAGGCTCGTTACCGCGTGTACACGTTCAGCAAACAGGAGGAAACAAAGTTAGTGAAAGGTTCGTTGTCTCCGGAATTCAACCATACCAAAGTCTTCTCCTTCAAATCGGTTGACCAGGCGCTGCTCGATTTCTTCGAGACTGGCTCCATCACGTTCATGGTCTATGGCATACAGGAGGATAACAAGGTCGATCCAAAACTGTCACGCATGTCAACTAAGGTGAGATACGATTAACTGTTCACAATCATCGTATCCTGTCAGTCCAAGGGAGTCCTCTGCCTTTAATCATGCTGTTTAGTGCTATTCCTAGATATAGAGTAATGTTTATAAACAGAAACAAAAATGTAGCTAAAAGCCAGAGTGGAATCTCACATGGGATGTCAGAGAAATAATCTTAATGGGCCAAAAAGTTTTACAAAAATTAAATTATTTGAAGACAGCAGTGCCTTAATTGAAGGTTGAAGATTAATGCTGTAAAAATGTGGCAATTAAAAAAGCTTATTACAATACTAAATTAAATTTCGCAGAATAATGGATTGTAACTGAGTGTGCAGATCTGGTATGTAGTCTGGTTTTCCACAATTTTAAAGCCAACCATCATTAACATCAGTTATATTTTCAGTCTAAATATCCCTGCATTTTAAGACAAACTTTGATTTAATACCATATACTTTTCTGGCTTAACGGGTGATCTCAAAATGCAGTGCTCACTGTAGCGTGCATGGCTTTGTATATCAATGAAGCACCGTCGAGGGGTTGTGAAATAGCCAGTTTTAGATAATCTAATTACGGAATGTGTCTGTGTGGTGTACATTAGGAACTGCGACAGATGGAGAATATTACTAAACCAGGACTGGAGCGACAACAGACAAGCTTCACCTTGGAAAGTTCCGGAAGCAGTCAGATGAAAGCCGAACTCCTGCTGTTGCAGCGGAAGTATGACAGACTGGAGGGGAAGGAGAAACGTCTCCAGGTAACCATGGTAACAGTATATGTCAAAAACCTGGTACATTTGCACCAGTAACTCGATAAATGCCTGGTACATACAAACAATTGTCATAAATATTCCAATGAGAACGTGTACGAAATTGCCACTTTTTAGATCAGATGTTGCTATTACATATCAGCAACGTCAGTTATTATACTTTTGGTTGGTCTAAAATTTCATTGGTCATCATATTTGAAATATACTGTGTACATGAGACTTTGCGCAAACATGCATATAACAAAATCGATAAAATTTTGGCTGATTGAATAAAAATATTGAAATCCACAAGGCAAACGAAGTCAAAGAAGATCATAGTACATGTACAATGTACTACCGGTAATAATATGTGTATATATCTATCTATTCTGCCAAACAATTATACTTACTGCTTTATTAATTTTTACAATACAGTAGTCCCCCTCTAATAGGGACACCCCTTCTGTCAAACAATTCTGTCCTTATTAGAGAGGTGTCCTTTGGTGAGAGGGAGCATTACATGCATTCACAGTACTTCCGGCCAAGAATTTGTGTCCTTTCTAGATGGTGTATTCTCCAGAGAGCGTCCCTTAACAGAGGGACCACTATATACAGAGGAACATGGGAATTAGGGACACCCAAGGGACTGTCAAAAATGTCCTGAATTCTGAGGTGGTCTTTTTTCTAAGGTCTATTTCTATGTGCTGAATAGACCTAGGGACTGAAGTAGCTGTCCTGAATTCCCAGGTTGTCCCTATTTCTCAGGTGGCCTTAACGACAGGTTTCACTGTACATGTGGATTTGAGTGTCACAGTTTGGCACATAAATACCTTGCTGATAATACAGTGGCAAAATACAAGTGACAAACATAAAGTGTCCTCAGGAAAAGTCTTTAACCAGACATGCCGGGGAACTTTCATCATTTTGTGGCTAACAGTGGTACATATATATACATGTATATAAACAGATGTTCCCTTAATATTTTTACTTTCCATTCCCTAGCAACTCTGCCGAGAGTGGGAGACGAAGCCGCCGGCGGACAAACAATTTGATCCGTTCTACAGATCTGTGTGCGCAGTCGCTAACAGTTCGGGGACGCGTCTCCGAACGAAACTACAAGTCATCAACAAGGTAGGTGTCCCGATATAGACCAGAAAAATTAAATGTTATAGTAGCTGGAATTCTCAAAAATACTTAAGTGCAAGTCTAAAAGAAGCTAAAGTTAAATTGAAAGTCGCATCCAAAAATTGCAATTTTTGAGCTATGGTAAAAGAAGCAAAAAGTATTTTTGAGAACTGCAGCTATTTAACTTGAATTATAATAAGTTAATTAATAAGCTATTGGGTGTTTAGGAATGTATGTTCTATCTGGCACAGAATATGGCTTAGATTCTGCATTAGGGTCATTGTAAGTCTTTATAATCACAGACAGGAAGAGATTGGATGTGTAACTGGCACACATAATTCTTGGAAAATTCTTGGCTTTGGAAACACAGTAGCTATAAGAATTTTTTATGTGTTTACGAGTAAGGTTTATCACCGTCGGCTCCAGAATTTTCTTGGAATTTAACAGTTGAAGTGTTAGAACTATAATTTTATTGCTGTATACACATTACATAAAATGATGGATAGTTTTAGTTCCGCACTAGTATAGGTATCATAGAGTTGTGATCTGCAAAAATTCTTAGCGTCATCATATATTGGGCAGTTTGTGTCGATGTTCAAAGTCGGCCATTTCTGGTCAGGTTAGAAGATTGCATGTATAGCGAATAACGAATACTATGCAAATCTGGAATCTGGAAACATTTTGGCGATAAAAAAAGACCATGCGTGCTGCTGCTGGTTAAAGCACCGACTTTCCAAGGTTGCAAACGCAGATTCAAACTAATGCACGATATGTACTCAAATTTGATAAAAGGTGCATGTCGAGAAAAAATAAGCACCAAAGTATGGAAAACATGCTTAAAATGGCAGCAGATTGGAATTCCAGACTTTAACTTTACAGCTGTTGCCACTGTATGGCTGTAAATTTCTCTCTCCCCATTGGGGCAATTTTGGTATTCATACTAATTATTAAGCATGTTAATTTGTTATTAGCTGATAAGAAATTTCAGTTTCCCCTGACCAGAAATGGACACAGAATATAGCTGTATTTGTGTGTTGTTCTAGTACCCCGGTTCCCTCTGCATATACAGTTCTGTAACAACCCTGGATGTTATAATTAATTAACCAACAGATATTTTGACAAGTTGTACATTGTATAAATGAATCTGTTCCTGAGATTGTAGCCTCATACTAAAAGCCTACTCACAGAGTCATAGATCATGGAAAATTTTAGGAATGTTTTCATGATTTATAACTCTGGGAGTAGAATTCCTTGTCAGTAAAATATTTTGGTTTAAACGGCTCAACTTTATTGCCAATATCCCATAATTGTTGGAACTTCCAGGGTTGTCTAATATACTGGTTTAAACAGAGAGATCAGGGAACGACTTGTTCAGTTGGCCATGATGTAGTCTACCAAATATTGAGTGTTAATAGACAGAATTTAAATACTATCTTTGCACTTTAGCTACATGCAATGGTGAACTAAAAGGCATAAGTACAGGCTCACTAGCAATATAAAACACTAGCTCCTAGTGGCATTACCATGATATACTGTCACTTTCCATGAGAACTATACGCATCAATTAAAGGGGATGTGGGTCAAAGGTGCATCTAAATATCTTTAACCAATAAAATAGAACATTTCTTTATGATTCTGAAGCTCACAGGAAGTGTTACCCATTATTCATAGCTTTGAAATATGGGATTCTTAGAAGAAAGTCTGGATGGTGTTACCCATTATTCATAGCTTTGAAATATGGGATTCTTAGAAGAAAGTCTG
>JAAUYG010242211.1_pt1 | contig 14832 bp, 9 predicted proteins | sample 7278091 | NCBI WGS metagenome assembly JAAUYG01 (sample SAMN14350201, study PRJNA611818) | marine sediment metagenome | isolation source: surface marine sediment (0.6m) | place: French Polynesia: Moorea | collected 2018-08 | reverse complement strand
TGGAAAGACCAGCCAATACTGTATGATTTTAAAGCTAACATCACTGGAGCCGGAAACATGAGCTTAGAAAACTTGAAATTAGATCTGACCATAGAGGCCTAGAGGCCTGCAGTCAGAATTTCCTATTGTAGACAGTCACTTGGGGCTACACTAGGTAGACCACGGTAGACAGATTTTCCGTCCTTATCTGTGCGGCTTTGTCGCCGAATCCATGCTTGTAGGTCCACTCTAACTGATTTCTAAGAGAATGCGTATGATCAGGGGGTGGACGGTAAACCACCGATCGACAAATTTCCATAAATCAAGCTGCCCCGCACTGCCCGAGACCTGGGCTCCGTTCAGTCGAGCGACTGTTTTCTGTTTGCAATAGCAAATAGTCCGCTCGCTGAACAATCACTGTTTAGCAAACAATCACATGTCACCAATATCTTCCCCATATCGCTCATGCGATGGGCGATATAGGGTGCTCTTTGCGTCATGAAAAAGACTCTATGGGCGCCGCCATCTTTGTTTGCTACAGCAAACACCCCGTAGCTGATTGTCATTTGCTTCTGTTCAGTAAACGTTCGCTGCAAATAGTCATTCAGTAGAGCAACCTTTGTGGTGTTTACTGCACTGAACGGAGCCCAGCTTATAGCCGGGGCTTACTACGTAGTGTGCTTCCACCAGACCCTGTGACATCATCACTAACGCTCCCTGGCAGAGGGCCTGGTGGAGAAACGATATCCAGACTGTGTTTGCGCCCAAAATCTTAGGTGCGTCTAACTCTAATCACAGATGGGCTTAAAAATATCTGCTGATCTACCATGCGTAAATAAAGAGAACAAAGTACTCTTGATAAGAAATAAATATTTTAGTATACTGCCTAATTTTTTTCTGGTAAAACTTATATTGTTAAATACTTTTTAAATAGATAGTTACCATGTTACTATGGAAAAAATGTGCAGCAAAATGTTGAAGACTCATTTTGAAATTAAAAGTACATAACAATGGAAGCAACTGGTGGGAATAAGTGTTGTGTATGGTTGTATATAGTCCTTGCTTCCCTGACTTGAGAATGCTTACCAGCATTTGGTTGTTTTGGCAGCCTACGGACTTGGGTTTGGGATGATATTAAGAAAGATTTGTGTTGTGCTGAATCAAACAACATCAAGAGGCAGAGCCTGTGTTAAACTCACAACGTGCATAATATTTAAGCTGACTGGTCACCTGCCAGCTTCACTGGCCTTCAAACTGTGACGACCCAGGAATAGCAATACCCCCACCCCACCCCCATCTCCTGGCGTAGCCTAAAACAGCTCATTACAACACAGTTACGCCTTTGCCCACTGGCCGGCTTGGTCAGTCATGGGAAACAAATTTAGCTGCGGCAGAGAGCGAGAAACAGCTGTCTCTGTTTAATAGTACCGGCATCTGTCGAGCTTCTGTCCAACACACAATATGGAGGGCAACATGAAGCCTCTCAATCAAACTGGCCTGCACAGCAATTTCATAAACATGGAAGCCCTGTAGTATAGTATACCATAGCAGGTTTTTCAAAGGGTGTGTGTGAGGGTTGGGGTTGTCATCATATGTAGTTTATTTTATGTATCCCTTTATTTTACAGCTCTTTATTTTAAGACCACCCTTCATTTTAAGACCACTTGATTTGTTTCCAAAGTACCACTCTCTGTTTTAAGACCACCTGCAATATAAGACCAACATTTTCTTGGTACCATCGGTGGTCTTAAAATAGAGGGACCACTGTACTCTGTTATGGTAGACTGACTGATGTAACACATTACATACTACATTGTATCTGCTTAACCACAACAAAAACCAAGCTGCTTTGGGGCTTTGTTGCCGGCCGCCAATGACAGTAACACAATTAAATGAAAGCGTTCGAAACTCTCTAGTTAAAATCATAGGTGTAAAAGAAATTGCTTTTGCAGCAATCACGTTAAACTGCTGCCCTCTTTGCTTCCCATTTTATTGTACCTGTACATTCGCAAAAATGTCGTGTCACGAATGTTTACATGGGTGCCCATTCATGTTTTTGTGATGTACAACTACTTTCACAAAAATATATGTTTATTAGTCACCTGGAATGATAAACATGTACCTGTTTTATATACACTGTATGCATTTGTTAGACTTTGCTATATAACATATAGGAAAATGTGGCCTATTTCAATAATTTGTACAGTATATTTTAATAGACAGACTTTTAATGTGCGGACTACAAAACCGTACTATCCAACATGTCCCAGAATTCCTGGAAATGACATCAATCTACTTATCATAAGGCATGTATTTTACTATTTAGTCCCAGTAATTTTGATCATATTCTCCAAAATGAAAACTTGGATGCATTTTAGGTCTTCAGGTGCTGTCAGCTTTTTATCACAATAACGCTTTTTGCAGGCCAACACCAAATTTAAAAAAAAAAATGACAAAAAAACCCTAGAGCAGTAGAAATGTGTATACCATGCACAGAAGAATTTACTGCAAGACCTACAGGTCTTTCACTTCTGCTAGGATTACTGTATATATACATAAAAAATAAACTCTACTAGCCTTCATAGCTATTTTACATCAGACTCAACATGATTGTATGTTACTACATCTGCTGGTTGCAATTTACCATGGATAGAATGACGTATATACTAGTATGTCTATTACATGATTACGTGACATTTGTTCTTGCATTTCCATTTAGGATCAATAAGATGGATGATGAAAAACTTAAAATGCTGCTGCTGAGGGCCAGGGCAGTGGAGGAATCGATGAATAAGAACAAATCTACGGTGAAGTACAAGAAAAGTGGGAAGGATTGTCAGTCTGGTGGGAAACACCCGGTTAGTGTAAGTTTGGACAAATTGATAACTTAGCTACTTTTGTAATAACCATTTTACAGCAAGATGCCTTTGCTTCATACTCATAGCGCTATTCACAACTCCTTGCTATAATACAATCGCAGAAAGTTTTGTGAGGAGCACATTATCAGGATTATTGTTAAGTTAATGTGAGTTTACATCAAGTGTCATGGTCCTATGGCTACATGTATTTATATTGATATCCAATTTCACATAAATATGAATACACATACATCAAACATTTCAGGGAAAAACATCTTAGCCATTGGCTGCAACATTTCTAAAATGCTTATACATCAAAATAGAACTCTAAAACATGTAAAAACGCAAAGGTGACGGCTACCTGTAGACACTCACACATGACAGTAAATGCTACCTCTGTTATATCCACAGGACCTATCCATACACAACTGCACTTCTCTGTACCACATATATCCACCACATTCACACAGTCACTGAACAATGGTCACTCATTGGCTAGACACTGTAGACAGCCCCAATTGTCCGTTTATCATGTTTATAGGCATTGGCTTTATACACAGTACTACACACTAAGCTTTCCACTGAAATCACTAATTGCCCTGCTGCTTAAGGGAAAACACTTCATTTCTTTATCATGCTTATGCATGCTATATTACCCAGAACATTCAGAATACATACCGTATGGGCCATGGTGTCTATATCACAGTCAGAGTTGTGTATCAGACATGCAAAATGTTGCGTGCATACTAGTACTGCACAGAGTAAGTATATCATGTTTTTTGCTTAAACCTTGCTTTTTAAGACAACAATCACTCATCCATGTACAAGGAGTTCTTCCTGTTTGGTTATTGTAACTTGCATTTTTGTTCCGATGCCCATGGTTCATTATAACCTGTATAAAGTCCAGGCATAATGTATTCTGTGGTCAGTCATTCTGAACAGTTTTCTCATCATTTTGGTGTTCCAGGCATCAGTGTTGACAGCCATACCCAAGCCAAGGGAGAAAGAAAAAGCAGGTAGACAAAGATTGTAGTCTCAATAAACATGATAAGTAAACCAAGCTCTACCAAACTGTTTCACAGTTTGAACATGCGACGTGTGTAAGACTGCTATGGAGTAATGAGGAACTTTTAGTTAGTACATGTAGATGCATCCTGCATATGGCCATTGGCACCATACAGGTGTATCACTGAATCTGATTCTGCTTGTGAAAGTGGAGCATTTTCAATACTTTCCCTTGACATTTTCCCATGTTTTTAGTGTAGGTGATTTAAAGTTTCGTGGGTTAACTCTTTTAGTGTCTTGCATGTTGCTGCTCAAAATAATTTTCAAAATTACCATGGGCAGAATTTCATAGGACAAAGGTGGGCAACAAGGGCATCGGGGTTTGACATTTTTTGAGAGAGTGAGAGAATTTTATAAAATTGTCTTATATATTTTACAGAAAAGAAAAGTCGTCTAACGACTAAAGGAAGGAAAAGGACCCTTCTTGCCCCCAACACTAGCCTGCTGCTGGAAGATTATGAAAACCAGGAACCATGTCAAGAACAGCTTCAAATACGCAGGGTGCCACAGGGCAAGGATACCTCAAAGTCCAGGGTGCCGCAGGTCAAAGATACCTCAAAGCCCCGCGGTCCACAAGAAAAAGATTACCCAAAGCCCAGGATTTCAAGAAAGGCCACACGACCAGCTTTATCGGAAAAGATGAGAGAAATAAACAGTACTCTTCTGATGAGCTCAGATGAAGAAGAACCCAAAGCGGTCAAGGGAGATGTGAATGCTAGTGTTTCTGCTGCTGCTGGAGTTCCACCCACTGGTGGCCCCAGAGTAGCCGTCGACGTCTTACCTCAAGCTAGGGGCGTCCGTTCAGCTGTGGTTACAGAGAATATAGAGGACAGCGTCTTGTGTGAAGCCGGCAATGGTCATGATTCATCCATTTGGAATCTGATCAGTGGAAATGTTGAGCCACTTGTGGAGTCGACTCGTATAAGTTCGATGTTTGATCAGAGCGAGCAATCAGACGTTGGTACTGCCAGTCCTGATAAGTCCTCCCCAGATGTCACGCCACTGCCTTTGCATCCGCAAAACTTCTTTCTCAGGTCTCCACCGAACACCGCCATCAAGGCGCCTCAAGTAGCTGCTGCAGCCTCGCTGAAACCAAAAACAGTGATGGCAAAAGAATCTGTGGCAGATGACACAGTAGTTGCTTCACCCCAGCTTTCACTGGCACCAGGAAAGAGTCACCCATCTCCCTGTCATGTGAAATCAAGCGGGAAAAAGACACTCACTAATATTCCCCATCACCGCACCGAGGGGGCCATCCAGAGAATCAGCTTAGTGAGCAATAGTGAAAAGGATTTTAAGATCTCCCACAAGACGAGGAACACTGTGAAGAAAAAGAAGCCGGGCACTAAACCCAAGTTTGTGGCAGCAGTGTCCTTCTCTAGCGAGGGAGAGAGCTCGGATGACTCCCAGCCTCCCGGGATGATCCAACCGGGCGTGTCGTTTGCAATTCCAGAGACAAGCCGTAGTTCCAACGATGAGAGTTCCGTCAGCATAGCCGAGTCCACAGGGAATAAGTTCAATCTGGATAAAACCATGATCCTGGCTGAACGCCTCAACAGGATTTTGCCAACTAACGCTGGAAAGAAAACAACTGGCGGTGGCAGCGGCGCTGCTGGTGGAAGGCCTAAGAAGAAACGAGCGAAAGCAAAGCCTGCTGCTGATGCTAAGAAGAGATCTGTTGGCGGCAAAGAAAATAGTGTTCATAACATTTCAGAAAACCTATCGGTGATCCTGTCACGGCATTGTAGCCCTTGTAATAAGACTTCTGCCAATTCACCATCCTACAAAATCCTGGTTCCTGACTCACAGCCAACTTTACAAGGCCCGAAGGCAGGAGGTGTGCTTGATGGCAGTAGTGCCATTGTTCCAGATACTCCTGAAGCCTTTGGTAACGAATTGGATGTTCCGGATGCCACACCTGACTGTACTACCTGTATCCCAGAAACCCCCTGTGTAGAGGAGGAACCTAATTTGGATGAAGCACCCCTTGCGGGTCAGCAGGTGAAAAGTAATAAATCCATTGAATTCGTGCGTCAGGACCAAATTAATCGGTCGTTGCAGGTTTCCCTTCAGGACCCTGTCACTGATGGAGATGGAAGCTTGCCAACTTCTGCAGTGAACAGTCCAGCCAGCCATGTGAGAGGAGACCAGTCCGTGAAGAATGTCTCTCTGCAGGTCTCCCTGGCATCGCAAGACAGTCTCTGTGAGAGTGCTGGAATGGACAGTCTGGATACCACATCCACAGCCAATCCAGACTCGGCAGCGGAGCCAGATCCTGACACAGCTAGCGTGTGCCTCCAGGTGTCCCTGTCAGGGACACAGGCGGATCAGAGTAATGATATTGAAGAGATTTGTGGGAAGCTTAATCACACTCATCTTGCTCCAGAGACCTCACCTAGCCCAGCGTCAACTTCGCATAATAGCGTGCACTTGTCAGATGCGAATGCGTCCTCTGTCGATCAAACAGAACCCTCAGATGTTAGCACAGTGTCTTCTGTCAACGAGGAGCTCTTCACAACAGCAATACAGAGCTCACCGGATGATAGCTTACAGTGCTACAAGACCGCCAAGGCAAAAAGGACAAGTCGAAAGATGAGACCGCAGAGTGATGGGCTGTCATTTTCTGACACAGATAACGAAAATCTGTGCCAACCAGACATTGAGCCAGGTATGCCAAATGACAGGAGCCATCCTAAAGATCCAGAAACTCCCCTGGAAAAAGCCAACCCTGTTCTACGGCTCTTCACCTCAATATTTGGTGGCAGTCCAATGTCAAATACCAGTAGCAGTGCTTCACCTGTAAACAATACCATTGCCCGCAAACATGGCAAAGGAAGTGGAAGTTCTTTACCTGTTAGCACCCCAAGCACAGCCAGTGTGGACAACAGTTTGATGTCGGAGGATGAAGACTCCATACTCATCCCTCCTCGCTGTCAGACCAAGCTGCAGTTACAGAAACTGCCGGTGCCTAGAAATCGTAGTAAGACCGAGCAGCAGGACGACTCGAGTGACACGAGTCTACCAGACCTCAGGACAAGCCCAGCCAGACGCAGGTATGACCACAAAAGTTTCATATTAAAGGTCAAACATTAACCCTTTGTGGAAAGGTGCCAATCTACTCAGAGCTGACAGTTCCAAAAACCATGCACTGTTAAATGGTACCTGTAGTGATTGTAGAGACAACGCATGTATTTCATTCATTGACCATAGTGAAGTTATTTTTTGTGACTTTGGAAAGTGTAATCGATCCTCATCACTTAAAAATCCACAAAAAATTCCAGTATGAATAGCTATTGGTGGAAAATATTGAATGCAGCCATAATACTCAATATATCGGACCCACATTGCCTCACTATGGCTCCAGGTCGTCGGTAGAGCTCTTCTGTTTGGCAGTTCTCGTACAGCGAACCCCTGTACCCTTTAAGCTGATTAATTACTAGTAATTATTCTCCATGCAGTACCATTTGATCTTCATGTACACTGTGACGATTGCTATGAAATCGTATGATCTTCAAATGATCTAAATTAGATAACCCCAAAAGGCCAGAATTGATATGCATGATCATGACGCTTGGAGGGAAATGTGACTTCTTTTTATTGATGGTAGAGTTTAGAAAGTGGGTCCTCTGCATTCTAAACTGTACAATGTGATTTATTTGCAGACCTGAAGAAAGCAGTGATGATGAAGAGGAGCTGGAGGCCTGTAAGTATCATGATATGTACTGGTCGTCTGGTATTCTATGTTCTTTCTTAACACCTAGGAGAAATAAATGCAGAAATATTCAATAAAACTCCATCATGATATCATAACTACATTACCTGACACATACTGTAACAGTCTCATCCAGTCGGGTACATGCTGTATAATAACTGTTAATATAGATATAAAACATAAATACCCCATATGCATATATAAATATAAAACAAATTCCAACTGTCAGATCTTGAGAAGTGTATTTGCATTCTTGTTATCAGTTGACATAGTGTAAGTATAATCTTATAAATGTTTTGATGTGCAGTTTTCACAAAGATGAAGAAAACACCTGGGAATCGTGCCAGGACGATCAACCATAGGTAAGCACTGAAGTGAAATGAGACACCATTAACATGATTAACACATTGGCATAGGAATGGGTTATGCCCATTTCTGCTTTGACCATTGCTGTCCAGTTCCTAGTGTACCTGCCATCGCATAAATTATGATACAGCGACAGACTGCTTATTACTGTAATCTGCATGAATCTACATATTTGTAAATGACATACATGTTACTAAACATGCTGAAGTGGAGGTAAAAGTGAAGTGCAACCAGGCGCTAAATATTGTGCAGCAGGTCACCATGCTTTCATCATTAGCTATTCCAGTCAAATTTATGATATTTTATAAAGCAGTATTCAGTTTTTACTGTTGATAGTGTTTTTAGATCATTATACTATGTTTCTGTCCCTTCGAGTGATGATGATGATGATGATGACTTTATCGTCCCTGATGATGAGGTGTCCAGTGACGCTAGCGGTGACAGCGACTTCTATGCGAGGACCAACCGGGTTCTAGAGACACAGGAAAGGGCCAATGACCACACTCCTGTGTAAGACTCGAGAAACAGTGTGAAGTAAAGTTAACCTGTGTAAAGCTATGAGGGTTCTGAAAAAGAGACAAAAATAATGTCATACTACATGTATATAAGTATCTGTCAGAGTCAGTACAACAAAAATCACAAAAATCTGTCACCCATTTCCATGACACTCATTAAAATATTGTATTGGGAAAACTAGATTTGTTTTATTAAAGCGTAACAATTTAACTGCAGTAACCATAATCACCAGAGCATGACTTTGTACTGGGTACCTGCTTTTACAGAGTTACTAATAAGAGTACCCTGGTAACCATTTAACTGCAGTAACCAGGATCACCAGAGCATGACTGTACTCTGTAGAATGTACTTTTACAGAGTTACTAGAGTCTCATTGGTTTCCCAATCTCGGACACTCAATGCATGAGGGCATCCATTATCCATGTTATTGTGAATGAATGCAGCTACATGGTTTCTGTTCCCCCAGCCTACTGAGATATTTGATATATTTATGATATAATTTGAGGAAGTATAATATGTTTCTGGACATCGTCTGCAGGACGGTAGCAGCATCAGGCAGTCCTGATACAGCAGTGGCCACACCTGATCTCACTCTCAGTTCTGATGACGACTGGTTTGTGGTCACACCAGTGGCTCCTCCTAGTGAGTATCAGCTTAAAATGAACCCACTGATCCATGTGTATCTAAGATAGATCTCATTTTCATGGTTGTGTAAATATTAAGGTACATTTATATTTGTAATACATTCAACCTATTGCAGATATTAAAATAGACTAACCTATAGACAAGAAGAGAAAACTTTATTTAGTGCAGATTGGGGCATCCCATCCTTATATAGGATTGAGTGTTATTGTATAGTCTTATCTCTGTTACTGATGTTTCCAACAACTCTATCTAAAAAGTTATGCCCGTACAAGTTTCTGGGCGTCATCTGAAAAAACAATATATCATATTGTGTGTTTCCAGGCAAGCCTAAAAGTCAGACGTGCAAGCCGCCCACTCGTCAGAAGCGTGTTAGAGAAATCTCTAGCATCTCTACCCCTTTCCACGGGAGCCACACCCAGTGGCGGCAGCCCAGGCCAGACACAGATCACGGCAGAGAGAAACAGCTGGCCTTCCTGCCTTCACTGTCTTCCCAAGTTGCCAGTGGAAAGAAAGACCCTGAGGCTGCCATGTATGTACAATAAAATGTTTGGAAAAAAAAAGAAGAAAAATTATATTTGTTATTATATAATCATATTACACATGTATCTACAGGGAGAAAATTGCATTTGAAATTGATTACAGTTTGATTATCCCAAATTATATTTTTTGTCAAGTCAGCTGTTCTTTTTTGTGATTGGATGTTAAAAACATCTGATATTAAAGTGTTTTTGAATGTGTAACAGTACAGATATTGTAAGTTTTACATTGAGCTTCTTATGCTGGTACTGTGGTACATGTGATTTTCACTCTAGCTTGGGAAAATAAGGAATAAAATTCTCTTCTCAGGTATATAAAAAGTTTTAAGAAGTTGCGAGAGGAGCTGACAGCACGACTCTTCTCCCTGTACAACAAGACAGTATTCAGCAACAAGCTGCCCTCGGATCTCAGTATTAAATGGAACAGTCGGTTGACAAAGACGGCAGGCTATTGTGCCTATAAGAGGGACCCTGCAGCCCCCGATGGCAAAACTGCTCGTGTTGAACTGAGTGTCAAAGTCTGTGATTCTCCAGGTACATGCCAGTAGCAACTATTACCATATTACAGTATTTGCATGTGCATGTTTCGCCCTAAAGATAAATGTTATTTCAGGTAGTGTTTAATATGATTCTGTATGAACTCACCTGGCATGTTACCAAAACACTGACAGGAAATACATTGTTACAGGTATCAGTAACAGATTACCTTGTATGCTATTCAAAACGATTACAACAGACCGTTTATGTTTAAATAAACTCATCATACACTATTTGATCTTTAGGTGAAAGCTCATAACATACTGCTTCTTGTAACTGTTACTGTGATATGTATGGTACCTGACAGCAGTTTCTAGAGAGAAAGAGAATTTCAAAGGAATTTTCAAGTTCCGAAATCATCTTAGCAACTATTGATTTTTCTGATGCTTAAGGTCAACTTTAGACTTGAGATCTTTCTAGAAGTGTGCCCCTAGATGTATACAATAACTGATGTGTTTACATCCTGCAGAACGTGTGAGAGACACCCTCATCCATGAGCTGTGTCACGCTGCTGTCTGGCTGTTTTACGGGAAAACTGACGGACATGGACCACACTGGAAAAAATGGTAAAAAAGCTACATAAAATGTTAAATTGTGCTACAAGATAATGGTATGTATGCATAAAGATCATGAATAAATTATGTGGATTTTGTTGATGTTATATACATGTATGCTTAAATATTGCCACAGTTTGTTTTATGTTGTCAGAACATAGCAGTGCAAAAAGATCATTGTACTTTGTAAAGTTAACCACTGTAAATCTAATATTTAGTATTCATGTACATGTGCATTCGGTCATTTGACAATATCCTAAGTATATATGTTGATTTTGAATCTACGCAGGGCAATGCGAGCCAATCTCATCCATCCAGACTTACCCGTGATAGCCAGATGTCACAGCTATGACATACAGACCAAGTACACATACCGCTGTACCAAATGTGGCTATGAGTAAGCAATTTACTGGTTAATAAATATTGTGAACTGTGTAATAAATATTGTGTACTGTTTTGACGTTACAGACTGAACTGATGGTGGGTAGCTTCACGGTGGCCAAGTGTAAGCTATCAACCATATTTCCTCTCTACATATTGCCTATTGCATTTCCCACATTTAGGTCATCATAAGTTTTAAATAAAATTTGAAGCTGTTCTAGTGTAATAGTGTGGAACATTACCTTAATACTACACAGGAAATAAGACAATTCAAAATTTAAGACCACTTTTTGGACCACCAAAAGTTTCCACACCAGCGGTATTTTATTTTATATTAAATTAAACCACCTCAGAATTAGGACCAATTTGGCCTCAACCAGGTCTTATTTTCAGGCTTTTACCTGGAACTGTTCACTCCAATTTGTGTTCTTTGCAGGATTGGTCGCCATTCCAAGTCTCTGGATGTGACTAAAAAAGTCTGCGGTTACTGCATGAGCCCATTTGAGCTGATCACCAACACCAGGCAGAGCCCTTCGTCCACAACACAGACTCCTAAAACTCCCAATAGATTTGCACTATTCGTGAAAGAAAACTATGCCAGCGCTAAAAGTCAACTCCGCGGTGGATCCCATAAGGATGTTATGACTAAACTCAGTGCGGATTTTGCAGCGAAAAACAAGATATGATAGGTCTCATTCCACTATATAGAGTATGAAAATGCCGATACACAGAAAGCGACAGTGCATACATGTTCTGGCATCTGTTGTAAAGCTGTTTTATTTGAAAGCTGTAAAGTTGTTTTATTTGAAACCTGTAAAGTTGTTTTATTTGAAATCATGCTATGTAGGGGTTCCTCCATGTTAGAATGCTTTGTGACAACTGTTTCTTATAAGACTGCATAATGGGGGGTTTCAAATTGTAATGTGTTATAGTGGCATGCTATTTTAAGACGTGGCATGCTATTTTAAGACCAATCACTCATAGAAATACCATTTTCAAGCTGCCCTTCACTATAACAAACTATGCTTCCATCTGCTGTCATATGCAAATTATATATTTCCCAGAGTACAGTGCAGTCAGATATGCGCATCTGCTTCAAGATATGAATTTGTTAATGTACTAGTATGTTATATACATGTAGCTTTTTCTTCAACCAGTTTGTAGGAGCTATGCATTAGAAAATGATGTGACGTGATTACTTGTATAGAAATTTAATGTGGCCATAGGATTTGCTCATGCTAAGTATTTTGGTATCCAAGTTGTAGCTCGATTTGTTGAACCTGTAAAATTGCTTTGACCTAGGCAATGGATTAATGATAATGACCGCAAGCGAAATGGTAGAATTCACCCTAAGAAATACCTGTAGAAACAAGTTTTGTGTTGAGTGACAATGGCTGTTTGTAAAGCATACGAATAATTGGATTTTGATCATGTAATGTTGCCAAAAAATATATTTTTTATTTTTTTTTGAAGAAACTTTTTTGAAGTTGTAACTATGTAAACGAATCAGGAGAAGAACATTGACTTACTCAAGGCATAAGCTATCTTGAAGCCTGCATCACTGGTCATAAAATCGTGTCATCTCTCAAGACATAATTTTTGCTGACAAGTTCAACTCCATTGAAATTGGGAATCTGCGAGGAATATGTAGTCTACCAACTTCAAGACAGGTAGTCTCTCTTTTAAGACAACAGTGGGCTCAAAACATTGAGCGTTGATAGCAAGAACTGGGTACCGTTATGTCATTCCATGCCCAAGGGTGTGAACTATGCCTGCCTTGAGAAATAAATATCTTTTGCCTGGTATTTCAGCAGCAAATATAGGCTTTAAATGCTTATTAATTCAGCTCATCTTACGACATGAAAACAAACGCTGCCTAATGCTGAATCGGGATGAATTAACTATGAGTGATCCAGGTTTTGTGGTCTATATAATTTTTGAACTGAAGGAGGTTTGTTATAATGGTTCTGACTATTACCCATTTAAAACATTGTTAACAGTACCATGGCATTATTTTGGGAATGTTATTTTCATTGCCTAGCGAAACAATAGTCATTCATTATAGTAATGTATTTTTGGAAAGCTTATTTTCTGAAAGTCATTTGCAGTTCCTTTATTTTGATTTTTTTCATGAAATTCCTGTATCTTTGTGAATTTCAGCCTATGGCCAAACAATAAGATCGGGTGACCTATATTGCTTTTTACTTTATATTAAAAAACCGACTTCAGGCTTCAACATATTTCAAAATTAGAAATATTACATTTTTATTTGTTTTTGATATTGAGTAGAATTTGTCTTGTCAGAGCCGGATAGTAGATACCCATCAGCTGCCGTGTTAATTCTCATCTGGAACTCCCGAAAGTGCTTTGTACTTCTGTGGGTGTATCTGTTTTTAGAGAATTGCGACCCCATTTATTTTTGCAATTTTCAACCTTACACCCCATTACCTTTTCAAAAATTGTATTTTCGGAAATTTCTCACGGATTTTGAAAAATGTTCAACCTCCTTAACAACAGTGACAAGAAATGCACACATGTGCACCCTGCATTGCCTAGTAGCAGCAGTAGTGGTAGTACTAGTATTATAAGTATTGGGGTCTTGCTGCCATAGCCTAGATACATGAAAAAGGTTTAGGATATGTACGTACCTTGTCCTGTACTTCACCAAGGCTGTAATCACAGATTCCACTTTCACGAGTCCTGTTCCCCTCTAGCCCTGTCACCTACTTCAGTCCCGCTGGACATGTTGGGTTTGGGGACATAGTAACCAAGTAATCACATATGTGGAGCTTGTTGACAAGTCATGGATGTTCTACAAGTACAGTGTTTAGAAATATGCCAAAAGTGGAAATTTGGATTCTTTCTCCAGGCTGAAAAATCGCTGCAAATCATTGGGATACCTTTATGAAACGAGCATTCACAGTAATATATATATTTGTGTGATAGTAACAAAAATTACAAACAGCCAGGTTACTAGTACAATTAAGTCACCAGAAATGGATTTACACTGCAGTCATAAAATGTCAATGCTACAGGACTTTGGTCATGAATGCGATTCTGATTGCTTTCTTGGTATAATGATGTATGTCACAACAACCAGAAAAAACAAACAAGACTTTCAGGAGAGCCTTCTCTGTAGTCCCTAATTGTACATTGCAAGGATCACTTTTTTCTGTCATTTAATCAAAAAAAAATTATGAAACTTTTTGCACAACATCCTTTTGATATGTAGCTTTGCTTTAATGGGAAAAGCTCATGAGTTTCTAGTTATAGGTTGTAAGCATCCCCCTTTCTGCCATTCAGACTATTGAATGTAAGTACTAACAATGCAGCCACCACTTTTATTATTATTATTATTATTTATTGATTTATAAAGCGCTATTATGCATACGTTTCGCAGCGCTGTACAATGTTAACAAGAAGTATAATTGCAGAATATAAACAATATTATAAAAAATAAGATGAAATAGGAATACAAAATATATTAAAGCTGATGTGATTGAACGTTATGACTAGAGCAGTGACAGTCACTAAAATTGCCGTTCACAGAAAAAAAAAAATGTTCAGTGTAGCACACAGTAGACAAGCTAGTCCATCTTCTCTATCATGTATATAGCCCATAGGCTTGTCTAAAAAGAACAGTTTTGAGTAGCTTCTTGAATCCCTGCAGTGATGCACAGGTC
>JAAUYG010231977.1_pt1 | contig 14835 bp, 4 predicted proteins | sample 7278091 | NCBI WGS metagenome assembly JAAUYG01 (sample SAMN14350201, study PRJNA611818) | marine sediment metagenome | isolation source: surface marine sediment (0.6m) | place: French Polynesia: Moorea | collected 2018-08 | reverse complement strand
CACAGGGGAAACACCTCCCCCGGTCCATATTACAGGGTACCGTGGCTCCGGGCCAAGCCTCTACGGGAGCGGGAGTCTAAACCGGGGATGTTCTATATTTACTCCCCGGGACCAATTTACCGGCGCCGGGTGTCCCCGGAAAGCTTCCTAAGATGTTCTAGATGACACGTAACACCCAACAGTGGCTGTGACACTACAATATAATCTAGACATATGTGAATATGTCATTATATTTATAGTCTTCAAGGTCTAATATCATGCAATTTGTTCTACTGTATATGGTGCATCACTCTGCTTTTGGTTAATTTTTGACATGTTTACACTGTAAGATTTTCCTGTAGTTAGTATTTTGCTTGACCCATTTGTGGTGAAGACCTATTAAAACTGTTTAAACTGCACATTGGCAAATTTACAAAGCATGCTATTACTGTATCATACTTAATACCATAATAAGAATGTACATGTACAAGTGCCTGCATGAATCATGATATATCCAATGCAGTTGAAAGATCACCAAGATTTAAACCTGTTGTACGTTGGGAGAAATAGAGCATGTAATGTAGATGCATTTAAAACATCAAAGTACACATAATGGTGCAAGTATTATAAATCAAACTCAAGTTTAGTTTGAAATCTTATACAAGACTTTGTATTTATAAACCTGTGTAGCGATCAACTGCTATTAAAGTTAATGGCAAAATTTGTTCAGCATAAGTTTTCAAGGGTATCAGAAACTAAACCCAATGTTACATGTGTGCTATGTACTTGGTAATAAAATGTGCCATAAAGGAATTCCGATTGCAGTCTTTACTGTTAGTATGGTGTGAGATGGTCAGCTTTTTTTAAAGATTTTCACCATGTCAGATATTTCTCTTCAGTGTTTGAAATTGAAAATATATTACACCTGCAGACACCGTGGTACCTGCAAGTTAATTCAACATTACCACCATAACGGAAAGTCCCTGGGGTTAAAGTAATTTTGATGGTCCTGTTTTCCTGTTGAAAATCGAGAACTTCCCGCCTCTCAATATACGGTTATATCCACAGTGTGAATTCTGTTTGAGTGGTTGCAAACAAATGGCTGCAGTCGTAGGTATTTGTCCTGAGTATGAACACATCTTCACCAGCCTACTTCAGTCCGTCAAAAATCCAACAGGACACATACCTAGGGTCACGTATATAAAATGTTAGTGGGAAGTCCCCAGGGACAGATTTTATATATCTTTCTCAGAGAACTAATGACAAAGTTGGTATCTCCAAATCCAACTAGAGCGAATGGTGCCTTTTAGTGAGCCTTGACTTTAGGTCGGACCCTACATATCTCCTTCAGAGAATCATCAAGGCGTTTTTAAATCCTAATCACCAACCCAGAAGTCCGGTGCAACTTAAAGCTGCTGTGTTCAATATTGCCGCATTGTTAATATCGAGCGGGTATGCAAACACCTCACATTCACTTCAGAGATTTACAACAAAAACTGTCAATAAAAAGACATTGTGGAAAAATATAAATTACTACTAATTTATCAGTTCCCTACAACGTCCAAATGCTTCCACATTGTTGAGCAGAGCAACAAAGCAGACACCGTAATAGCTAGTGCTTATAAACAGTTACGCCGACATAAGTTAAATTTTCGGCAAGCCCGGTCATCTTTTGTGTAATTTCGGAATGGGTCAGAACGTCACATGCAAGCTAGGACTACAGCAATATGGGAGACCAAATTACGGGACGTACGTCTGCAACTGTTGTATGAAACACGTAATTAGTGGTATCATGCCAGAGTATATACCACGATACATATGTACAATGTGCCCTAAAGAGTTCCAGTCTAGTGCTAAAATCTTTTATAATTTTTTTTTTCTTTTCTGGCGAGTTTTTTTCTTAGCCCAATACTGCAGCCCGATTCCCCCTGAGCTATCATTAAAGCGGGCTTCAGTTGAGAAATAGGGCACGGTATTTACTATCTTTAGAACTTAATCCATAAACAGGCGCAAGTGGTGGCCGGATTGCCATATTAATCCCGACATTTCTCAAGCCATTTGTATTTATAGGAAATTGAGCGTGCAAATACACCTGCGAAAAGGGCAGGCCATAAATAAATGCAAAGATCATATTGCGATATTCCGTCAGTCTAGCATTATATTCCTGTTGGCCTAGGACATCTTTAGCTAGAAAACCAAGAACAAGGGTTATAGTTGGAATTCCCTTAATGTGAACGTACGCTATAAAATATCTTGCAATACTTAACCTGCAGTCCAGTCATGACAAATTCCTCTTTAGATTTTTGGTACTAATGTCTAAATGCAAATGATGTTTTTTTAATGATGCACATAGACTCATAAGTCACTCATAAGATATCCTTAAATGATATATCTGCACACTGGTATCCGGCATGCACGCAAAGTCGGAAGAGAAACCCTGTGCGACTGATGCTATATATACCATCATGTTTGGTGCCTTTTGGGCATATAAATATTAACCCCCGTCCCACCCACGGCAAGGGCCGAGAGGAATTTTCAGTTCAGTGAATAGATGAGCGCATCAGAGAAAAGAAGAGCAGTAGGAAGCAGATTCGGAAGGTTGATAACACAGCATGAACCATGATATGTCAGAGATACAAATAAAGCTGTCCAGTCCGATACACTTTTCATGTATACATAATTTTATTCCATAATCACTGTTTGAATTCGTTGTTCCGTTGACTATCGGCACACCTGAAGGCAATGCATATACACGGTACATGAAAAGCTGCGCACAGCACACTTCTGCACCTTCTTCCAGTTCCCACACTCAAGCTTCACTAGGTTTCACTCGTGCTCTGAGAGCAAACGACACTCGACTAAAATAGCTTAGTATAAAAACTAACGTAACAAATTAACGCTACACATCGCTACCCTTTTTATACAATATTTCGATCGTTTCTAAAAGATGGGTTTACCTGATGGTTAAACCAGGCCATGTAACTTGCAATCTGCAGGCTCTTGACATTTAATAGGTTAGCCCGGGATTACAGAATTCGACACCGAAGATACTGTAGTTGATCTGTATACATAAGTCAATTTGCTGCCTTTTTACGTGCATCACTTTCACGATTATACATATTACAGGCGTAGCAGTGCAATTATAACCGGTGCGAAATTTTTCGGATCAGTCGGTACCGTACGACCCACGTCCACTTTGGTCCTGCGATGAGGAATAGCGACACTAAATGTCGCATATATATTAGCGACATGTGACAACCAGAAGCCAGTCTCGTACATAAACATGAGAAGCATACATGTATATCGACAAGTCAGTCTGTTGCTAAATCACATCACGTTTGAACGACCTGTGCCAAAAAGCGACGAAATGCACGGTTTTAGATCTACACAACCAAAGACTGTCACAACAAACGTGAACGGCTACGAACATATTTTTTTCAAAGTACGAGGCACTTGACATCTTATTGCAATGATTGTCCTCACAACGAACTTTCTCAAGGTGGCGCATGTTCCAAAATGTCGCACATAAAATATGTAGAACTTTCATGGCATATACAAATACTGTACTTACACATTCGTTTCAATCATTCCAGTAAGAATATATAATTTAAATCTCTCTCTCTCTATCTCTCTCTCTCTCTCTCAGCGCATACATATACATGTATTTTAACTGGTTGATGCGCATACATATACATGTATTTTAACTGATCAACCACGCTAACAATGCAACTGGTAATTTTGTATGATTAAAATACTGTCCTGTTCAGTCCACATTATATATGCACAATACATACTGATAGATACTCTACAGTTTAAGCTAAAATTCGGTCGGACCAAAGGGATTTCTTCTCTGCTGCTGCATCAGTTTGTATAAATCCGCTGTGGATGCGAACTTCGGCGTCCCAGATGGGTCGCCTTGATCCGAATACTGCCCCGACCGCTGTGAGTCGGCTTCAGCATGTTCAGAAGCTATGGAGTTATTAGATTGTTCTGGATAAAATTGTCCGTAGGGAGGGGAATTGTATGTCTCTGGTGCATTGAGGCGGTCCGGTGTAGCGTTCAACGATGGTTGTGGAGAATTGTAGCTCAATTCACCGGTAGCATTGGGCGTACCACCGTTTGCGGGGTTAGCAGTCTGTGAAGGGTAAGGATATCCTTGTTGTTGCTGCACTCCCCTGGAAGAGTCTAGTCTGTCTGTGTATCTTGAAGGACTGTCACCATGGAGAGACTGACCAACAGAGGCTTGGGGAATTTCACCGGAGTGGTTCAGCCCAGAGTTATCATAATTCATTCGGTTCATCTCAGAAGCACCATTGTAATGCTCAACGTGGGAACTGGCGCTACTGTACATGTAGGAACCACCAGACGAGTTCATCTCCAGGCTACTACCAAGGGGTGACAGGCTAGTGCTAGCGCTGGGAGGACTCAGGGCTTGGACGCTCTGGGATGCTGACAGACCTCCTGCTCTGGAGTTGTCTGCTGGATCCCAGCCGTTCGGCAGTCTCTGCAGGGAAGAATCATCGTAGCTCCTAGCTTGGAATGATCCAGATGGTGAGGTGTGGTCGAGGTAAATATCGCTCTGAGGACGAAGCCCTGATGATCTGGGAGACGTTCGCCGCAGCTGAACGCCACCATCACTGCTCTGATGCAGATTGGGGTTCCTTTCCAAAGTAGCGCTGTTTCTTTCACCGCTCCCACCCATGCGGTAATACAGATCATTCTTCGACCTCAAAACATTAGTTACCTCGGCAGGGGGGTGATTAGGGCGATTTACGGGAGCAACAACTGGACTGGCCGTGTTCGGAAAACGTCCATCGTTTGACCTACTCGCGTAGTCAACATCATCCCGAACATTTCCCATTTGGGCTCGGGCTGCGTGTCGTCTTGGAAACTTTCGTTCAGACTGTCGTAGTTCTGACAGGCGTCCAAGGATCGACTGCGTCTTCGACGTGTCTATGTAATCCCCCTCTTCGAGCTGATCCTCGGTTGCATCCTGTAGAGGTACCACGTAATTTACTGTTACGGGATCTGGAGATGTCGTTTCAGCCTTCTGCTCACCTGTACTGCCTTTGTCCTTGCCCTTCTTGTCTTTCTTTTCTTTGTGTTTCTTACTCTTTTCTTTGTCCTTGCTTTTGTCTTTCTCTTTGATTTTGTCTTTTTCTTTGTCTTTCTCTTTGGTTTTGTCTTTCTCCTTGTCTTTGTCCTTGTTAGCTTTGTCCTTTTCCTTCTCTTTAGCCTTGGTTTTGATCTTGCTTTTCCGTGTCTTGTCTTTGCGTCTAAACAAGGAGTTTGTTTTCCCTTCGTCGATTCCCTGTTCTTTCTCGTTGGTTGTCTCACTGTTCTGTTGATCAGTTTGCCCTGGTGCATCTGTATAGACTTTATGCTCTAACACAGGAGGCAGTCCATATCCAGGGCGCCTGTCTCTGTCCTGGAAGCTATTAGATTCTTGGGATACGTCCACGGAGTTATTGTTTTGCGGATGAGAGCCATATCCAGAATCCATGGTCCCACTGCTGTTCCAGGGACGAGAACCACCCCCAGAAAGGTCCATATCATGCGGGAAAGCTCTGGAACGCCTCTGGTATTCCTGTAACGGGATTGGTTCCAGAAGAACTCGCTCTAGGATTACAATTTTCGGTTTTTCTCCAAGCTCAGGCTCTGTTGGTGAATCACTGAAGCCAACAGCACTGAAGCCAGCTGAAGGTTGATGTTGACTACTGTTCATGCTGTTAGGGTCAGTGCCATTGGCACTCGCGTCTTGGTAGAACGGATTATTCTGAGCAATGTTGCCGTATCCATTTGGTGGATAACCCCCGTATCCCATACTGTCACTAGACTGAGGTCCTTGTGTGTTAGGGGCAGCATCTAGCCTAGGCCACTGCTCAGCTTCCCTACTTCCCGGCTGATCCTGCTGATATGGATCAGTGTTGGCACTCTGCTGAAAACGTGGCCTGGGTTTCGGCACCGGTTGTTTTGGACTGTACCTTTCTTCTGGCTCTACACCCACGGAAGCCTTTGGTGGTGCATCTGTAGTCGGAGTTGGACTTTTCTGAGTCTTTCCCGGAAACAATGCTTCCATAGCAGAACGTGGCTTCTCGGCTTTCTTTGGGCCAGTGGCACCTAACACAATGGCAGGACCATAGGTTCTCTTACTGTAATCACTTGGACCGGTCTGCTCTGAAGACGAAGTCAGCGTGTTTGTGTCTGAATCTTCGGCACTGTCATCCACTTTACGAGACATATCCTGGAGACTCTGGGGTGGCAGAACCCTGACTCCAATGCCAGAAGCCGCATACGGGGAGGGCCTCCCTTTCGTAGTGTTGTTATCTCCTGCATTGGGTGGGTCTCCGGAGAAGTTACCCCCCGGTGTGACTTCCCTGTAGGAAGAGGTTGGTGTATCGTTCCCAACACCATTCAATGACAATTTTGGCTGTGGCTGGACAACAGATGTTGACCCAGTGGCAGGATTGTACCTACTATTCCGTGCTTCGTATGACCCTGCAGCCCTGCCTGTTTCAAACCGTAGACCCCCGGTTTGACTACCTCCTGTAGGTAGCCCTTCTCCATAGTCACCGGCAGTTCGGGAGACTTTTGGGTCATTAGCATGGCTGCTACAATTCATTTCCTCTGAAGGGGTACTGCTCCCTTGCTGTGCATATTTAGGATAATCCATGAATGCGGCACCTTCCTGTGGTCGAGTTTCTGAATAATCCGTGCTGGGTCTTACATAAGGCACGTGTTTTTCACCTGTACCTTGCGATACATCGCTGCCCCACCCACCACTGGGTTCGGTAGCGTGTATCCTACTGTAGACATCAGTGTCCCCACTTTGCTGCCTATCTATCGTATTAAGCGGTTGATGCTGGCTATCTTTAGATTTCTCGAGGATCGCATCTTGATCATCTAGAGCCAGCATTTTCAACCTTTGTTCCAAAGAAAGTTCTTGGTTTGTCGCTGCATTCTTGGGTCGCTCACCGTCGCTGGCTCTCCTCAGCATATCGTTCATACCACGGAAGTTAGCCACCTTGCCCCCGACAAGCCCCAGCTGAGATGGTTTGGGGCCAGGGGGTGGGGGTTTAGGTGGAGGGAGGGGGTCTGGAACTGCTGAGGTCTGCGAACGGACCGGCACTGTGGCATAAATGATGCTGGTACAACTGCCATCCCCGTCCTTGGTATCCGATGTGAACCTCACACGCTTCTTTTTCTTTTTCTCCCTGGGGGTGTCATTCGCTTCAGCTGTTGAGCTTCCTTGGCTAGGGGATGTCCCTGTATGTGTATCACCGGTATGGTCACTGGCTGGGTCCCTGGGTGGGGAAGCTCGGAGACTTGGGGAAACCTGGGAGGTCTCTGGCTGGGCTTGTGGGGCAGATTGGTAGGATGATGAAGAGCTTGTATCGCTGCTCAGCGCATCTGGTGATTCATAACCATCGTCTATGTCTCTTTCAGTGTCCCCGGGTGCCCTCGTTGTTCCAGGCTCCCGGATTTCTGGAACCCGAACCGTGGGGCGCGAAGGTTCACCAGAATCAGGCTGCACAGGAGTTGGTGCTGAATTGTCTCTGAAGCTCGATTGTGAAGACTGTCCCTTATCTGGGTGGGTAATGTCATTTACGAAAGGTTTAGGCGAAACAGTTTCATGATTTGTTCCAAGTTCGCTGGATGGCATCAGGCCATTTACAGTACTGGAATGTCCTGCAGGTTCACGCACTGTACCGAATTCTGTTCTGTTATCCCTGTATGCTTCAGTTGAGTTCTCGTGCTCCATATTTGAAGCATTCTTTCCATGGTAGGACGAGTCTTCATTGGACACAGTCTGTCTCATCTGCCTCCTTCTATCTAGACTCCAGAAGGAGGAAGGTTGAGAGTTCTGGATTGATTCGGATTCCCTTGGCTCACTGCTTGCCCTTGGAACCCTTGGATACGCCTCCTGCTCCGCTGGAGGTTCGCCGATGGCATTTCTGTAGCTTGGTCGCCTTAGTAGGGCGTCGTTTTGTGTTCTGACAGTTTTGGGGGACCCCGAAACACTGCCTTCGGGTTCTCTGAGGCTCTGGATCTGTTCATACTGCCTTGCGTTTTCAGATACGCGTTCCTGATTTCGCCTGGCTTCCTCCGACGTCATGAGGATCATTGTATCCTGGGAGGAGAAACTCCTGTCGCTGTCCTCGTCCGAAAAATTCACCGCTCTGGATCCGAGAGTCTTTTGAGGCAAGTATCCACCCGAGTACAACTGGTAACCACGGCTATCAGGACCAGAATACACAGTTCGTTGTCTGTCAGGAGAATCTGGGTGTTTCTGCCAGATTCCATCGTTGGCAGTCACGTTTGATCGAACCAGAGGCTCTGGATTCTGACCCTGATATCCATAATCCTTATTAGGATGTAACTGGCCGCTATACATGCTGTTTATTCCTGGGGGCTGAGCGTTATATTCACCGACAGCGACGTTCTGGATTTCTGGAGCACCGTATCTATTATACATTGTCCACCGATGTGTTTTATCCGATTACCGTTTCAGGAATTGCGATATCTGCGTTCCAGTCCGACTAATGTACCACCACTACCGAGTGTTGACAAATACATGGGCGCTCTGAATTGTGCGGAATTCCTCAAGCGTAATGCCTCGTGCCTTAGTCAGAAACTGTTGACGCGTTCACTTCCGACTAGCGTGTGACCAAGCGGTCGGCGCGGGGTGACCCAGTGATGTAGACTTGCCTATAAAGAACCGGCGACCTAGCTACTGGGCTATCCTCAGGTAAACTGCTGGCAGCATCTGGTTCGGCTATTAATCGTGCAGTAAATTAGCTGCCCTGTCCTCAGCTAATGCCCAACCGGAGATAAGAAACGGGCACTTGACCACAAACTGCAGTTGCGGCCGGCCGACTGCTATCAAACACGTATTGAAGTCCTAAACAAGTCGCGTATCCACTCTATCGCGCTGACTTCTCTGTTGTGCGACCGCCGCTAAAAGCCAAAACCTTCAAAGCAGAACAAAGGTGACGCTTGAAGATTTATATATACAGCAGATCAGCCGCGTTTCCAATCGGGTTGCTAGTTACAGGCCGGACGATAGGCTTATCATCAGCTGCGTTCCACACCACATACAAACGATCACGGACGGCCCTTGGTTCTCCGGTAAAATACTTCACGAGACGCGCTCTCTTCGCCCTGCCCAGGCCAAGTAATGACCACGCCACTCGTCACTCCAACAAGTTCCTTAGAACCCTGGACCCGTGCCAAGCAAAGTGAATCAACGAAGAGAACGAGGGGCTGCTTCAAAAACTATCCGGGGGTTGCCTTTAAAAAACTACACAGTCACGTTTCGACGATTTTCCAAGGATGACCGAACCAGGTCACCCGTAACTAGCTGCTGCTGCGGTCGTGCGACATATTTCACGTTGAAGCGTGTGTAACCCACGACTTTTCATATTCCAGGGGTTTGGGGTGTTTATATTCTTTGCGTCTCGACCTTTCCCAGACGAAGAGGTCAGTTGCTTGTAGACAAAACACGCCAGGGGAGGGGGAGCGTTGGGGGCAATGTTATGTCTTCAATCATTCTCCACTCCACTGCATACCGCTGTTCTGTATAACTGTTTTGTAGACGTCCGAAATATTTTGTTGCCACTTTTGTCCATTTATATTGCAAGACTATGCGTCACGATGAAAGGTAGGCACTGTGTGTCCCTCCGATGTATACAATCCTCGATCGAAAGTGAATGGCGAAATTTATAATGCACAGCGGCTTGGCTTTGTCGGCTCTTGTTTGAGGTTTCATGTAACCGAGGATTAAATCAGTCTTTCACTTGATCTCCTGTCCAAATTTCGGCTACAAACGGACACTACTGTAGCATGCCGATATTCTAATCAGGTGTAGATTCTGCGGATAGTTTTTTTTTTTTGCATTTTGGTCGAAATGGAAGTGGCGACGAACCAAATTCAGGCTGGCCGGGTATATCTGGAAAGAAAGAGAACATGTTTTAAATACACAATGCAAATACATGGGGAACTCTTGATTACAGAAGACAGTAAATATTTGGTCGTCGCTTTTAAAATACGGTAGCCATCAACATTAACACTAATATCGCAAACCTATCATCATGATCAATATTATCGTCGACGTCGTAGTCATCATAATCGTTGCCATTGAGTGCCAAATCTGTACGCAGAATGTATGCAACCTTTGATAAATTAATCCCAGACATAAACCATAAAACTGCCAGCGCACAGAAAGCTTCTTTTCAAACAGTATCAACCTTTAGCAGACGAACCCAGCATCAACCTTTAGCAGACGAACCCAGATGAATATCTACTCTTGTTTATTAGCTACAGCTAATAAACAATGACCGGTGGAATGAAGCAACTGTGCACAGTACCAGACTTGAAGAATTTATTTCGACCCTTTATCTCTGAAGGGGCTTCCTTTTGAGTGTCTTGTGACAAGTAGGCTTGAGATGACCGTGTAAGATAGCGCTGGTGACATACGCGTATGTCTGTGCTCAGTCGTTAGCCTAACACAACAATTTATCTGTTCGACTGTGAAGGAATAATAAAAGGCACTCTCGGAGGCTGTAAAATATACGCCTGGCCGTTTAAACTGTACAAGGCAGCCGTGTTTCAAGACAAGGTCGTTCGGTTCAAAAGGTGTTCTTGAGTTTGCACAGTCAGTGGGTTTTAACTCAATCCAGAGAAGAGCCAGTCATTACACTTACGCCCATAGTGATATATTGCCCTTCCAGCGCCTCTTTAGTTAACGGCCAAAAATGTGCCGATACCTTTTTGTTTTTAAATCGAGCCTTTCTCGTTTCCCGGGGAGCCCATCTGTCACGAAGATACATGTACGTGTACCTGTTCGGTGTGACTCAGTATAAACCTATGTGGCGCCAGGCCAAAAAGTATTGTAAACCTATTGAAGCTTTTTTTTTTACTTTTTGAAAAGGCATACAACGAATGAGACTTCCTAGGTATTTGTTTGAAACACTTCCGTGGTGGCAACTTTCCTCCAAAGCATATCAAAGGTTTTCCTACAATTTTAAAGTCTGATTTCTAAAGCACTTTCTCGACCCTTTTTTGTTACAAGCCCAAGTGGAAACCATTTATCCCGGGCCATTTATCGAGCACACACTTCACATTATTACACTTCGCTTGCTGAAGTAGTTTCAGGCCCCGCACGTTGTAAGTCGTGCAATGACTAACATCGGCTCTTCAAACCTCGTTGATCTTTCAGGTGACCCGTAGGAACAGCCGCTGAATTTATTCCGGGGCTACACCATTACTATTTCCATGAGGCACGCGTTTCGTATCAAATCTCAATGCATCCAACGACCCCGGCAAAAACCAAAACACAAACCGAGCACGGAGGTGCTGCCCAATATACGATATACAAACGCCCTCTTACAACAGAAGGCCAAGTCCGTCGTGGCGTGCCTATGCTTGCTTGTGATACCAACGCAGAAGTTTGTGAAAAGAATTTTATTCGAGCCGTTTCCTAGAAGCATGTCTTACCCCCCCCCCCCCCCCCCCACACACACACACACACACACACCGTTTTCTTCCCAGTGGATTTTACGGCAATAGATAATAGATGTGCATCTGCTATCTACATGCATTTTATGCATTTTAATATTTTTTTGTAAATTATGAGATATGATATATATCATATCTCATATTACAAAAACGTGAAGAAGCAACTAAGTTCCCGCTAAAACTCTTATGCGTTCTAAAACATTACAGAATGTTGCATATCCACCCACCCATCATTAAACCAACGAAAACAAAAGGTCCATGATCTATCCTACTTTCCCCATATCTTTTCTTTCAAAATTTCCTCCACATTTTCTAGGAAATTTCTTATCAGGGGAGGGGGGATCTTTATACAAGCATGATTTAGGGCGTAACCTACCCCCACCATCAAGTGTTCTCATCATCCCCCCCCCCCCACCACCACCACCACCCCCTGTCGGCTCTAAATATAAAATTTTTGCATCCTTGGCCATAAAATCGGGTGTATACTTGGTGATCTTGACATATGCGAATTGGATACGCCTGAACACATACGCGGTACCCTACCACATGCTAAATGCAATCATCGCGCGTTTCTATCATCTTCCGGATCCGCTGACTGCAGTATCAGTTACGCAACACAGACATCCGGCCTGCTTAATGTAACGAAGTTCCGTCTTCACATCATAGTGACTATCTATTTCACATACGGTGGAATCTCTCTTCAAGACCACCCGGAAAATAGGGAAACCATGAGTACATGTATTTCAATATCTTTCTCAGCAAATGAACTCTAAACGATCGTCGGAATTAAAAACGACTTCAAACATAGACTTCAGGTCTATGTGTCCATTAAAACGTGTACATTCATTGAGGTTTTGCCGTATATCGCCGTGTGTACTTTTATGATGCCCTGCGCAAGATGCATTTCAATTCCTTCGTCTGCCTGCACGTGCGTTTCCCAGGCCACAGCAGAAAGAAGGGGAACGCGCGAAACAAATGGCAAGGCTGCCTATGCTACCGCATGGCATCCGATGCATGCCCCCAACTCCAACCCCACGCCACTCCCCACGCACACTCCCATGGAAATCCAATCCACCCACCGTGCCTTTATGGATCATTCCCGACAGATAACCCCCCAAGCATCCGTCTGCAGAGGTCCGGGGTCATTCGTGCCCACCGAACTTCTTTGTTCTGAGTTTAGATGAAGACGAAACAAGAGGTTCAGAGACCACAAGCTTTCCAAAGTGAGGAAAATATTTCTCTGTTTTTCTCAGAAAAAGACATATATTACAGACTCCTTGATTTAAATGTCTTTGCACACATCGCTCTTGACTTTAAAAACTGACCTTCGTTCAACCCGATAACGCCTTCTCTTTTAGAACCGACTTGCCCTTGAGGCATGTGGTGAACATCGGACCCTTCTCCGGGAGGTGGAGAAAGCTTAGCCAAGGTCAGCTGCGAGTGCCTTCTTTTTACAACAGATGCCTCGAAATCTATGCCCATTGCCTCCAGTAAAAACAAGCATTATTGCACACCAAATAAAGCTATCGGTGGCATGATAAATACAACGACTAGCGCTTAATTAAACTACGTCCACTCGCGGTCCGTATGCCCATTTACATACACGCAGGTACCAAGGCAAGATTTTATATTCCTCTCATCATATGTATGTACGTCAGGCTATATAATATTGCCCCCTGAGGCACGTTCTCGTTTGGCTTTTCTGGCTGGTTGGTATTCCAATTTGGATAAGAAGTCATTTGTCACCATACATATAGCGGGTACCTGGGTGACCCGGTGACAGCTGTTGACCTGTTTTGGTGACAACAGTATGTGGACTCACGCCAGGGTGCAATATGACCTCATACCAAAATTAGCAATCGCCAGGTGTCGCTCTAGTTGATCACCAGGTGTCGCTATGACAGACTATTAAACCGAGCAATCCAGAAAACTTTTAAACTGAGTTACTGCAATGTCATAATGATGCGTGATTAAATCATAGCCCTACCGATAACATGCTAAATTTAGGTTGCTGTTTTTCGACGTCACAGCGAGAAATAATTAAATATTTCGTACTTAGTTATGTCTACTGTTGATACTGGAGTATACCACAATCGGAAAGTGCAACTACCTTCGCTAAATGCCGCATGTGGTAGAGTATATGGTGCCAGATAGGTTTAGTAGATGCATAAACTTCAGTAAATATTTATATTAAATCGAAAGCATATAACAATATCATAAAGATTAGTAGACATGGATATATTAAATATCATAAAGATTTGTAGACATGGGTGTATATTATTATGCGCACAGATTAACACAACAGAAAGGCTCTCCAACAGACACACCCTGTGGCCTAAAAATAATACCTCGCTTTAATCCGTATCACAGATGCGGCTGTAATGGGCTAATCCGAAGGCAGTAGTCTTTGATCCATAGACTGTAACCGCTACAGGTGTACCTGGCTTTTCTCTGTGGCCTTTTGAAGGCTAGCATTTCAAACGCTCGTCTCGGAATCCCAGGTACGCCAAAATGACTGAGTTACTAAGGAACAGACACATCTTGACCTACCAATACCCCCAGAAGCAGACATGTGTATGGTTAATGTTATATGCCGACATTCGTGTGGTCTTACCTTTGGAAGATGTTTTGAGGCGTTCTAACCTTACACATAAAACTAAAAGGTCACACTGGTCCAGGAAGTGTTCGTAAAGTTACTGATTTACTCTGATATTCAGTACAAAGCAAAATGGACCCTCACCCAAGCTTGGATCATGTGTGTTCTGTTCTCTGGGTCCAGCGAAGAATAGCTGTGGTCTGATAGAACCATCGTCCTGCCATGTATCCGGTGTGATCACAAAAAAAAAAACCTTGTATTTCTCTGGATCAAAGGCACGGTGCGGTGGGTTTCTGATATTAGGTGTTTGCGGGGACCTGCAGGGCACAGGCGCTTCTACCAAGGGCGCTTCTACCAAGGGGTATACACTATGGAGAAAGGCCTGTGTGTAGGGTGTCGACTGTATCCAGGATACTCGTTACCTGTGTTTAACCCCCCCCCCCCACACACACACACACACACACACTCACACACACAGACGCCACAGTGAAAAGTCTCTGCATGACATTCCAATAATGTAGTATTGGCGATGCGGTATGCACGGGAGGAATTTGAACAACGGTTATTAAGTAAAGGACGACTACTGCTGTTCAAACCAGATGTAGTGGATTTGCAGAACTGCTGCTAGCGGTTGGGGGGGGGGGGGGGGCATATGCCGGGCCCATATGTTATGTACGAAAAAGGCGGACCCAAAAGCAAGAACGTCAGACCGGGGGGGTGGGAACGATTTGAGGGGATAGTTG
>JAAUYG010156263.1_pt1 | contig 14836 bp, 13 predicted proteins | sample 7278091 | NCBI WGS metagenome assembly JAAUYG01 (sample SAMN14350201, study PRJNA611818) | marine sediment metagenome | isolation source: surface marine sediment (0.6m) | place: French Polynesia: Moorea | collected 2018-08 | reverse complement strand
CTTCCTGGTCTAAACCCATGTGAATTTTCTTCAAAACGGGCTTCCCATTCTGGTTCTAGTGCTGCCTTGACCAGGGCTTGTTTGGCTCTGTCTTTAATTGTTGGTATACCAAGAGGTCGCCTCTTACCATTTGCTTTTGGTATCCATACCCTACGGACGGATTTGGATTTTTCCTCCAGCTTTAGATTTTTGGCTAAAGCAAACCTTTGCTTTGGAGTTAGCGATTTAATGCCATCTACTCCTGCTGTTTTCTTGCCTTGATTGTCCTGGCTTACCTTTCTGACCGCTATTAGTTTGGCATTGTATGAGTTTAATAGGGTTTTTTGTAACCTTCGTAACTTTCGTACATTGTCAGTTTTGCTGGCTTGGTAAATGCGCTTTTGGAGCTTATAAACAGATAATTCGACTTTACGCCAATTTATCTTGTTCCATGCCACAGTATTCTTTTTTATTGAATCTGTATTAGCCATATATACTCTTACTTGTTCTTTTACCGTCCTAATTACAGTCGGCACGTGGGCATATCCCTGGCATTACGCCATCTGTCACCAGCATTACTCGTTTTCCGAGTTAGGGCATTAGCTTCTTGCCGAATCCTACTCCTCCTATAACCTCCTATGTTTGGGAGATGTTGCATCTTGGTTGATTACTCAGCAAGTACGACTTTTGCCGAGAGTTATAGGAGGGTTTTCTCGTTCCAAATATTCCGTTGGTATGAATCTTTAGGATGTGTCTATACACCGCCTACAGTTGGTATTGACCCGATACGAACTCATATGTCGGGTAACTTTGTAGGTTTGCTATTTTTAGCTACAGCCTGTCAGAACTAATTTGGCTGTTTCAAAGTCACGATGCTTAATGACATTTACCTCTCCAGCGATCGCAGTTGGTGTCGAATCATAACCAGGGAAGTTATGATTAACTATTTGCGATTTTGCCTTTTGGCTACGGCTTGTCAGTACTGATTTAGCCGTTTTAACATAACGATGGTTGCGGTACTTCGAGCGAACGCTCTATCCATGGAATTCTTGCTAGGGGATAACCAGTTCAGACTACCAGCCATTGCCCCATTTAACCCCGCGTTGCGGATTGATGACCATTCTCTACCGCAGGGGTTATGCTTTCATCTCCAACACCTGAGAGATAGGGCTTGATGATTATGCTTTTATTAATATTTAGCGACTTTGTTATAAGAACATCTCACCTATACGGAATATTTAGTTGTCATGGTTCGTGAAACGTTGAACGTTTAATTTGACCTGTTAAGATTTACTAAAAACTTAACATTTAGTCATACCATGCTAGTGTTTATGTACTAAATATAGTACTTTTGCACTAAACGAGTCGCACTCCCTGGTTGTTATCGTAATCAGTATTAATAGTTAAAATACCGTCTTCGCCAAACCAATAGCGGCTAATTACAGGTAGACCATCAACATAACCTTTATCACGAATAAGTTTGCCACTACGCCCCGTTTCGTCATCGGGGACATCAATTAACACAGCGGCATAGTTAGGATTAGGTTCTTTTTCTTCTAAGTTATCTTGCCAACTAAAGCTACCGCCTCCTTTGGCTTTTGCTGGATCAATTCCCTGTAATTTACAAGCTTCCTTAACTTTAGGATCATCAGGTTCAACAACCTTAACAATTAAATTTGACACTCCCGATTCATCAGCCACTACATCAAAGTGATGAACGCTTCTCTCGGTGTACCATTTACCTTCGCTTTTACGAAAGAACTCCATCATGGTCATGGGGACAGTCAGACGCATAAAAAATTTTACTCCTAAAAAATTTTGAGCTTGAAATTAGTTTAGTACTAGGAGGAATATTTTCATCAAACAACCAATTTAACAATCCCCATATTGCTCGCCAGAGGATGTTATGGAACAAAATCGGTAACAATAACAGTACAATCAAAGCCGAGAAACCGATAACAATAGCCAACTAATAGCTGCAATGGCAATTAAAAGATCGTCAGACTCACAAAATCCGACTCCTCAACATGGGCGTGGAATCCCACAAGGGGATTTATCCTCAGCTTCTGGGGACAATGTAAGCTCAAAAGACCCCAGTATTTCCCGTCATCAACCCATAAAAACCAGGAAGCGAGATCGGGAACTTGACTTGATGTCTGCTCAAGCAAACACAGAGGAAACAGAACATAATGAGGATAAAATCCGTCCCCAGCGACTAGCAGACTATATCGGACAAAAAGATTTAAAAGGAATTCTCAATATTGCGATCGCCGCAGCCAAAGGTAGACAAGATCCTTTAGATCATCTATTGCTTTATGGACCTCCTGGCTTGGGTAAAACTACTATGTCCTTAATCTTAGCAGCAGAAATGGGGGTTAACTGTAAAATCACTTCTGCACCAGCCTTAGAACGCCCTAGAGATATCACAGGACTACTAGTTAATCTTAAACCAGGGGATATTTTGTTCATTGATGAAATTCATCGTTTAAATCGCATGACGGAAGAATTACTTTATCCAGCGATGGAGGATTTTCGTCTAGATGTAACCATAGGGAAAGGTCAGACGGCTAAAACCCGTAGTATTCCTTTGCCTTCTTTTACTTTGGTAGGAGCAACTACCAAAGCTGGTTCTCTTTCTTCACCATTGCGCGATCGCTTTGGCATTATTCAGCGACTACGTTTTTATGAACTAGATGAATTGACCTTAATTGTCAAACGTACTGCGGAAATTATTAAGACCCCGATCACCGAAGAAGGTGCAACTGAAATTGCCCGTCGTTCCCGTGGAACACCTCGTATTGCTAATCGTTTGTTAAGGCGAGTTCGAGATTATGTGGAAGTGCAAAAAGCGGCAACTATTACCGAAGAATTAGCAGCGATCGCTATGGAACTTTTTGATGTAGATGCTCAGGGTTTAGATTGGACAGATCGTTTGGTGTTAAATACCATTATTCAACAGTTCAATGGGGGTCCCGTTGGTTTAGAAGCGATCGCCGCCGCCACCGGAGAAGACCGTAAAACTATTGAAGAGGTTTATGAGCCATATTTATTACAAATTGGCTATCTTAGTCGTACCCATCGCGGTAGAATGGTCACAGAAAAAGCCTGTCAGCATTTGGGCTATGAAACCAATCAGCCTAGTCAAACACAATTAAAATTTTAACCTCTATTTATATATTTTAAAAAATTACTTTGTCATCGTAATATAATAGTAAATTTACTTGATAAATTATGTCTAAAATTAAAATTAGTGAGCTTAAAGTAAGCGATTCTGAGCTTAAAGAGTTAAGTGAACTTGAAACTGGCAATGTTATCGGTGGCTATGTTCAAAGATCGATTGATGAGATAATTAATGAGGCGATAAAAAATGCATTAATTCGTAGTGATATTGCACAGAATAGTAATGCTGCTTTAAAAAGCCAAAATACCGCTGGCTAATAATCAAGTAGAATTACGTATAATTTGGGTATTTTGCTGAAAATTATTTCTGGTTGGATCTAAGTTTATAGACAATCAGACAATATCGAGGTTTTAATAGATTAACTCTATTTTCTAGAGCAATTAAATTAAGATCCATAACCCAGAAATAAAGGAGCAAATTCTCTGTGAATAAAATGTCCAATAAAAGCTTAAAGCAAGGCATAGGCTTTTTCACAGCAGCCATAGATGCAGCCTTAATTTATAACTTTAGTCTAGATTTATCAAATATTAAGCTATTTATCTTAAGGCTATTACTCATCATTTTTATTAGTGCGGGAATTTGGCTAATAATTTGTTACGTAATCGATAAACTCGATAGTGGTGCTTAGATCTGGTACTTAAATCTAAACTTGGAAAGGATTAGAAGGATTAGAAAGATAGTTAGCCGTATTTTCTACCAGAGCGATCGCATTTTCATATAACATTCTGGTAGGGCCTAAAATACCCACACTACCGACTGGGGTATTATCTTGATAGTAATTAGCCGACACCAAAGTGCAGGTATGCATTGGCTCAAGAGAGTTTTCCGTCCCAATTTTAATATTGACCTTTTTTAAAGAATCTTTCATTCCAGGGAAAGTAAACATCACTGGTAATAGTTGCTCTGGTTTTTCTTCTAATAAAGATAAAAGAGTTTGTATCTGTTGGAGTTGAGAAAATTCTGGCTGACGCAAAACTTCGGCCACACCATGAATTACTATTGGTGTAGAATTATTAGTCTGGAAAGAAAGTTTTAGTTGATCTGATAATGTTCTCAAAAAATCAGTATACTTAGCAAATTTACAGTCTATTTTTGACCAGTCTAGGGTAGCAATTTCTCTTAAAGAACTTCCTTTCAGCTCATGATTTAAAAAGTTAGACAAAATTTGTAATTCATGCTCTAATTCATGCTCAATGAGAGACTCATCTGCTTCGTCAATTTGGATGGGAGATTGCATCAAAATTGACTGGGTTTGATAGGAATCGGTAACCATAATCAGCATTACTTGGGTTGAAGCCACTGGCACTAGCTGTAAGTGGAGTAAATTACTATCGAGGTTTTGAGGAAAAGTAATTAGAGCGATATAACCACTCAAGGCTGCTAGAATTTTGGCTGCTTGTTGTAACAAAGCTTCAAAACTAGCTCTAGCTAGCTGCAATTCCTGCTGTAAAGATTTCTGGATCGTTTTATTAATCTTGTCGTCGAAGATTATCAAATGGTCAACATAGGCACGATAACCTGAATCAGAAGGAATTCTTCCCGCAGATATGTGGGGTTGATAAAGTAGTCCTGCTTCTTCTAAACGTCCCATAGCATTACGAATAGTAGCCGAACTGACATTAAAATTATATTCTTGAGCCAGGGTTTTAGAACCAACTGGTTCGGCTGTAGCGATATAGTGTTCTATAGTGGCTTTAAGGATATTCTGATGTCTTGCACTCAGCTCGGGTTGATGTGCCATTAAGTATATAGATAGTGATTGTAATTATAAAATTTTTGGTAAAGTATAGCTTTTAAAGTAAGGCTTTTAAAAGTAAATTAGTTACTAAATTTTAGTCTAATTTTTTTTAGTCTAATTTTTAGTTTAATATTTAGTAACGCCTAATGGTAGGATCGACCAACCGCGAATAAGCATCTATACCTCCCATCACATTCTGGACATTATTAAAGCCTCTCATCTTAAGCCACTGACAAAGTTGAGCCGATCGCATTCCATGATGGCATATAACTATAGTTTCCGCTTCTGGATTAAGATGGAGTAAAATTTCTTCTGACCATTGTTCAAACTCACTCAGGGGAAATACTTCAAACCCTTCAATATAGGCGAACGTTACTTCGTTCCTTTCTCTCACATCAATTAACTGTAAGGATTGAGACGATTCCGCCAGACGCATAGCTAATTGTTGGACATCGATTTCGGGAATTGGAGAACTATCAAACATCTCTATTTTAATGTTAATGTCTACTATTGAAAAATCTGGTGCTCAGTTAATTTTCTCGCAAATTTATCTAAATTTATGGTTAATTTTTTTACTAACTAACAATATTTATTAATTTTATAGATCTCTTGTTATAGATATAGATCTCTTGTTATAGATCTAGCTGGAAAATAGAAGCTAGAACAACGTAAATTCGCAGATTATTCTATTTTCATCCCTGGGTTGTGAACGCTAGTTCATGGTATCTCTTGCTCAAGTATAAATCGCCATTGAAAATCCAAGTAGGTAGACACAATGATCTATAAATTAGTTTTTTGACATAGTAATAAACCAAACCATTGTTGAGAGTCGGTATAGCTTTGAATTAGATTTAAATTGCGATCGCCCAAATATTGCTGCATTTGTTCGATATTAAATTTACGAGATATTTCCGTTAGAATTACTTCTCGCTGAGCTAATTTAATGGTTAAATCTAAACTTTCTAAGGTAACTGATTGAGTTTGCTGACTAATCAAATACATTTCAATTTGATTTTTGGTTTGATTATATATAGCCTGATGTTTAAACAACTCTAAATTAAAGTTCCCCTGAAAACGCTCATTGAGGTGCTGCAACATATTTAAATTAAAAGCTGCGGTAATTCCTTGAGTATCGTTATAAGCTGCTTCTAAAATTGTTACGGGTTTTTGTAAGTCAATACCGAGTAAAAAATAATCTCCTGGGTTTAAAGAGTTGGTAATTTGAGCGATAAAGCGATCGCATTCTAAAGGTTCAAAATTACCAATACTACTACCTAAAAAGATAATAGTTCTTTTGCCGAAAAAAGAAGTTTTTAATTGTTGTAATGCTTGACTATAAGTAGCTACTTTTCCCTGTATTTTTAACTTGGGATAATCTGCTAATAAATTGTAGGCACTTGCTTGTAAAATGCTACTGCTAACGTCAACAGGAGTATAATATAAAGTAGTATCTAAACTTTGGTAAGCCTCTAGTAAAAAACGAGTTTTAGTTGAGCTACCGCTACCTAACTCAATTAACTCAATTGCCTGAGTCTGATTAACAATTTCTGTTGCATACTGTTCCAGAATACTGGCTTCAGTGCGGGTAGGATAATATTCTGGTAACTGACAAATTTCCTCAAATAGCTGTGAGCCTTTAGTATCATAGAAATAACGAGGAGGAAGAGATTTAGGCGATTGAATTCCATCCACGCTTAAACCGCTAATTACATCTTGAACATCATCTTTTTCTATCGCTTTAAGATCTAACAAATAATCAATTTGTAATCTTGCTTCAAGAGAATTTTGAGCATTACTTGGTGACTGAGAAAAAGTTGACATCAGTTTTTATATAATTAAATAATTTGACAATTTTGACCTTAGTTTAACCAGTAAAAAAATTATTACTGACAATCTATTTACACACTGCAAACTTTATGAAAAAACTCGCAATGCTTACTCGATCTTTGGTAAGCTAAAATTTTCATAACTACAGTTAACAATGAGTAGAAGATGAGTATGGATGTAAAAGCAGCGGTGGCTTTTGGCTCAGGTAAACCTCTGAGTATCGAAACAGTGCAGTTAGAAGCACCGAAAAAAGGAGAAGTTTTAGTAGAAATAAAAGCCACAGGAGTTTGTCATACTGATGCTTATACTCTTTCTGGTGCAGATCCCGAAGGTTTGTTCCCTACTATTCTAGGACACGAAGGGGCGGGAATTGTTGCTGAGGTTGGAGAAGGGGTAAAGAGTGTTAAACCAGGAGATAAAGTAATTCCCCTGTACACTCCTGAATGTCGAGAATGTAAATATTGCTTGAGCCAGAAAACTAATCTTTGTCAGGCAATTCGTGCTACCCAAGGAAAAGGATTAATGCCCAATGGTACAAGTCGTTTCTCTTTTAATGGGGAGCAGCTTTATCATTATATGGGAACATCTACCTTCGCTAACTATACAGTGTTACCAGAAATTGCTGTGGCGAAAATTCGTGATGATGCTCCTTTGGATAAAGTATGTCTAATTGGGTGTGGGGTAACCACTGGCTTAGGTGCGGTAATTAATACAGCCAAAGTTGAACCTGGAGCAAATGTAGTGGTGTTTGGTTTAGGTGGTATTGGCTTAAACGTCATTCAGGGAGCGAAAATGGTAGGTGCAAGCAAAATCGTCGGCGTGGATATTAACCCCGATAAACGTTCTCTAGCAGAACATTATGGGATGACTGATTTTGTTAATCCTAATGATCTAGATGGAGATCTCGTAGCCTATCTGGTGGAGTTAACTGACGGTGGTGCAGACTATAGCTTTGAGTGTATTGGTAATGTGCAGGTGATGCGACAGGCTTTAGAATGTTGTCACAAAGGCTGGGGAGTTTCTACCGTAATTGGTGTGGCTGGTGCAGGAGAAGAAATTAGTACTCGCCCGTTTCAATTAGTTACAGGAAGAGTTTGGCAAGGGAGTGCTTTTGGCGGCGCAAGAGGGCGTACAGATGTTCCTACAATTGTTGATTGGTATATGGAAGGAAAAATTAATATTGATGATTTGATTACTCACACTATGCCTTTAGATCGAATTAATGATGCTTTTGATTTAATGCATAAAGGAGAGTCTATTCGGAGTGTGGTGAAATTTTAACCAAAGCTCTTAGCTCTTAGCTCTTAGCTCTTAGCTCTTAGCTTTTGATTTAAGGAGTTTATCATTCTCGAAGCTTCATTTATTTTATTGGTTAAAACGCAAACGCGATTGCGCAGCTAGCCGAAAGCATCGCACTTTCAAAAAACTTTAAATAATCAAAGGATTTAGGCGAAAAGTTTGTTTTAGCAAACTTCACTTTTAGACAATTTTCTTTAATTTGAGAGAGTAATGAATGAGGCTAAAGTCACCTGATTTTTAGTTTCTACAAATGCAAAATATTTCCAAGCAATAACACTAAAGAAAATAAAAATAAAGATTGAAGAAAAAATAGTGGCACGTTCAAACATTGTTCTAGCTTAAGTAATTGATGTTTAATTCAATTATCAGTTAGAAAAATAAATTTGCCATTAGTTTTTTCACATAAATATCTTTATATAATCCTTGATAATTATCGGTGTTTATATGTATTGGTTCGCTATTTTTTCGTAGTTAAATTAAGTATAATCGATAATATTAAACTCTAAAGTAATAGATATCTCTAGGTCATAATTACGGATATAGAGAATGAACACTGAATTATTAACACAACTAAAAAAATGTACTGAGAAAAACTGGTTGTGGAATTATGATGCAGAAGCAGGTAATCGTCATCTACTTCTACCAAATCGTAGTAGCCAAGAATTATACGAGCTAACTCAAACAAGATTACAGCAACTATTACCATTAATAGCTAAGAATCAAGAAAAGTTAAAAGTTGTAATTGTTGAGCCAAATCCAATCAAATTTTTAGCTGCTTTTTTAGCAGGAGTTATAGCCGAGGTAGATTTATTTCTCTGCGATCGCCATTGGCAACAACAGGAATGGCAACAAGTATTCAGTTTAGTCCAACCTGATTTAATTTTTGCCAATTCAGCGATACAAGATTTAATTACCAAAGTTAGAACAACAGCCAGTAATTCAATTACTCAAAAATTCGATTTACCTGAGCAATCTTTGATCATGATTCCCACAGGAGGAACTTCAGGTCAAATTCGTTTTGCGATGCACACTTGGTCAACTTTAACAGCATCTGTAGCTGGTTTTTGCGCTTATTTTAACTGTCAAACTATTGATTCATGCTGTACTTTGCCTTTATATCATGTAAGTGGTTTAATGCAGTTTATACGTTCTTTAATAACCCAAGGAAATTTAGTTTTATATCCTTATAAAGTAGTTAAAACTAACCAGATTAGTTTCAATAAACAAGACTATTTTATTTCTTTAGTCCCAACTCAACTACAATTTCTACTAGAAACTATCCCTACATGGATCAAGGAATTTAAGACAGTATTACTTGGTGGCGCACCAGCATCGCGATCGCTTTTAGATCTGGCTAGGAAATATAATATTGCCTTGTCTCCTACCTACGGAATGACGGAAACTGCTTCTCAAGTGGTGACACTGAAACCAGAAGATTTTTTGGCTGGTAATAATAGTAGTGGTCAGGTTTTACCCCATGCAAAAATAATAATTGAACCTGAAATTAATTCTTCTTCAGACAATAAAATAGGTTTGATTAAAATTAGTTCTACTTCTCTTTGTTTAGGGTATTATCCTCAACTATTTAATTCATCTCAATCTTTCGCTACTGATGATTTGGGTTATTTAGAAAAAAATCGCTATTTATATCTGGTTGGTAGAAATAGTCACAAAATTATTACAGGAGGAGAAAATGTTTTCCCTACAGAAGTTGAAGCTGCTATTTGCTCGACTAAACTAGTTAAAGATGTTTGTGTGATTGGTTTACCTGACGCTCAATGGGGTCAAGTAGTTACGGCGATTTATGTTCCTCTAGAAACTGAGCCTAATCTAGCTTTAATTAAGCAACAAATTCAGTTTCAATTAGCAAAATATAAACAACCAAAAAACTGGATTAAGATTGATAGTTTACCCCGTAACGATCGCGGCAAAATAAATTATCCCGCAGTAACGGCGATTGCGCTCCGCGCACAGGCTCACGCCAATCGCTAAATCACAGATTACTCAAAAAAATAACAATCAACAGTTAAGCAGATTTTGCTACCTAAATTCAATTAAAATAAAACAGAAAATAAATCATAAGCTTTAGCACATCTTTTATGAACATCTGGCAAGCAGATTTTTATCATCTTCCGTCTCAACCAGGAGAACAACAGAGACAATGGGAATTAACAATTTGCCAGTCTAATACTTTTCCCCCAGGTAATCACTCAGAAAAATTAATTTATACAGCGCAATGTTTTTCAGAAGATGCTAATGCTCAATGGTTAGAACAACAAATATCATTAGCAGCTAGAGGAAAATTGCCTGACAAACTTCAAGTCTTTCGTCCTCAAGCATTAGGCTTATTAACTATAGCCGCCGAAAACTTAGGTATCAAGGTTGAAGCTACCAGAAATACCGAGATTTTAAAACAAGTATTGAGCAAGAGATTTAATCAGCAGTCGACTAACTATAATCCCCTCGCATTAGATAAACCACCACCACAAGCTTTACCAGAAAATATTTGGGGAGAACAGTGGCAAATAGCCAATATAGCTGCGGGACAAATTGTTGATTTATTTCGCGATCGCCCGATTCCTATTTGCAGTTTACCAGAAGAATTTTTACCAATTAATTTAGGGATTGCTTCTAGTATTTTTATCCCTGGAATTATAGTTTATGGTGGTCGAAAATCAATGCAGATTGCCCGCTGGATTGAGCAAAAAAATCCAGCGTTTATCAACTATATTCCGACTGAAGTAGGCAAATCTGGTGGCTTTATTTTAGAAACTGGCTTAGTAGATCGTTGGGTATTTAATACTTTTGAATCAGAACAAGCTGCGGAGATAGCTAAAAATTATGAACAAAAGAAAAAAGTAGCACAGGGATTACATTTTTTGTTAATTCAACCTGATGATTCGGGGATGACAAATACAGCTTTTTGGTTATTAAAACAAGAATAGAAATTTTAGTTAGTATGCTTCAAAACAAGGTTACAGAATAAAAAGTATTGAAGCTTCAAACTCAAAAACGTAATTCACGCTGATATTAAAGCCAATTGCCCAATAGTACATAAGGAGCCCAATAAAATGGGTGTCTGTACCAGCGATTATTTAATAAAGATAGTTGTGCTTGGCGTACTGCTTCAGCTTTAGGTAGCTTTTTCTCAGATAGTTCATGATAAAAGTTACTCATGAGTTCGGCGGTGGCGCGGTCATTAACCGACCACAGAGTAGCCAAAGTACTTCTTGCTCCTGCACGCACTGCCATTCCTGCTAATCCTAATGCGGCCCATTTATCCCCCGTTGCTGTTTCACAAGCACTCAAAACTAAAAGCTCGATCGCATTTTCTTGGCTGGGGTTTCTAGTTTGGAGAATGTTATCTAGCTCATTGATATTAATACGACTGTCCCAAGATAAGATAAAAGTATCTTCTAAAGAAGAGCTAAACTGTCCATGAGTAGCAATATGCACAATGGGATAGTCAGAGAATTTAATTTCTTTTTGTAAGGCTTCAGTTGTGAAATTTTTATTGAGGAGAACTACGCTGTTGAGCGTATTTTCGATCTTTGCTAATTCTGAATTAACATGATTCAAAGCAGAAAAACCCTGTCTACCCTGGGTCAATCCTGCGGCGATCGTTTTTAATTTAGTCTGTTCTAGAGGATGAGGGTCAAGTAACTGTAAGCCAGGAGTTAAAGCAACGCTATAATCTTCAATTAAATATCGTTTACCATCATATAAAGCTCCTAAAGGAATATTACGCAACGCTCCATCAGGAACAAAAACTAAAGTTTTGATCTGGTTGTTGGCTAAATCTTTTAGTGCGGGACGAATTAATAAATCATACAGTTTACGTGCTGGAAGGTAGAAATTGCGCCGACTACGCACTACAATACCATGACGAAATTGTCTAATGATTGTTTCTAATTTATCTTTAGAGATCCTGGTCGTATAGTGCTGTAAAGGTTGGTTGGATAAACTTAAAATCACTTCCAAGCGATCGCCTAAAATAATAGGATAAATCACCGCAGCTTGGCGATCGACACTATCTATCTTGACGGCTTGAGCATCTAAACAGGCTTCGCGAAAGAAGTTATGCAATTCAGCTAACTGTAAAGATTCGATTACCCCTCGTCCCTCTTCTAAATTAGCCTGACTGATTTCTTCTGCTGCATCAGATTCTAATAATAAACTAACTAGTCCACGATAAACTGGCTCAACGCTATCACGAAAAGAATATTGAACATCAGGATCGATGGCTACAAGATCTTGACTGAGAGATTTCAGTAACCCCACCGCCCTAGAATAATGAGCGATCGCTTGAGGACGATCTCCTATAGCCTGATTTATTCTACCTAACTGCCATTGCCAAAGATAGATGATTTCTGGTGCATTAAGACTTTGAGCTAAAATTAGAGCTTGTTGAGTAGATTGCTGTGCGACATTCCAATCTTGTAATTCTTCTTTGATTTGCCCCTTGAGGCCTAAACCGTAAGACTGTGCTTTTTTATAGTCAATTGCTTTTGCTTGTTCAATTGTCTCTTCCAGAAATCGATCTATTTCTGACCAACTAGGAATATCTTTTAGTTTTTTTCTTTCTATCCGAGATTTGGACAGTAATTTGACTAAGTTATGAGCAAAATTGATTTTAAAGTCTATATTAACTCTATTATCGGCTAAATGAGCCAATTCAGCTTTAATTTCGGGAATTAACTTGATACCTCTTTGCCAGTTTTGAGTTTCTAACAATAAATTGAATTTTGCTAAATAAACTTGTAGGGATAAATCAGTCTCCAGACAACTTGGTTGTTTGCGACAAGTTTTTAATCCCTGATGATAAAGTTCTAAAGCTTTGGTTGAATTACTAGCTTTATAAGTTTTGCCCAATGCCAACAAAGTTTTAACTCGCTCGGCAGGAGATTCTAAGCCAGAAGCAACTACTAAACTTTGTTCTAAGACTGCTTGCGATCGCTTTACCTGACCTACAAGACGTAATATATCACCATAACTTCTTAGTCCTGCTACTTTAATCAAAGAATCTGGCTGTTGTACCAAACTATTTTCTACCTCGGCTAAAGTTTTTAAAGCACGGCGATAAAATCCTAATTTTTTAAAAGCACTGGCTTGATTAATCGAAGCTCGAATTACTCCAAGTTCATCCCCTGCTTGTTCATAACCTTCTCTTGCCTGTTTCCAAGTGGCGATCGCTTGTTCTTCTTTGCCTTGAGCTAGCTGCAAAATTCCCTGGTTATTGAAGACTTGAGCCAAAGCTGGGATTCGTTCACCTGGAGAAATGTCAGTATCTTGATTAAGTAAATCCAAACTAGCAGCTATATTCTCGCTGGCTTGTGACCAATTATTTAACTGACTATAGGCTAAAGCTAAATTACTCAGCACTCGTCCTTGACCTAGACTATCTTCAGTATCAGCATAGATTTGAGCCGCTTGTTGCCATAAACTGACTGCTTTCTCAAACTGATTCAACGAGTAGAAATACTTTCCTTGTGTCTCCAGCTCAACCGCACTAGTCTCGGTTTTAATTACTTGCTCAGATGGTACAGTTTTAGCTAAAACCCTAGACATTTTGTAGTTAGCCAACAGTAGACCAACAGATAATCCCACAACAAAAAAAACAATTAAGAGTAAATAACGCTGTCTAAACTTAGAAGACATAACAGAGATTAATCAAAATAAATAGCAACAAGTGCTGCGCGTGGAATATGGTCAACGTTACACCGCCGCCGTCCCCATTCGAGTAGGAATATCAATATAATTCCCAATTCCCCGCTGACATTTACCAAATAGGTTGATAATCATCTGCTGTCAGTTGCCATTGGTGACCAAAAACATGAACTTTGTTGGTGATCGTACCCTTGGCATCAATTAATTTTCCTCGGATATGACTCCAGGCTAAAAGACTGCCTTCTAGATTCAGTATTTTCACTCCTTGCTGTCGCCATTTTTCAGCATATTTACCACTTCGATAGCCAATGGTACAGTAAGCAACAATTGTCGAATTTTTATATTGCTCAAGATTGCGTTCAAATTCCTCCTTTGTAATAGCTCCAGGAATCATGGAAACTTTTCTTTCTGTAGGCGATCGCACATCTATTAAAATAAGATCGTTGGCTTGGTGTTGTAACTTTTGTAATTCCTCGACTGTAATCCCTTCTACTTTAGAGAATTCTTGGGCATATTTTTTATACATAGTGGCGATCTTGTCCTGCTTCCAATCATCAGACTGTGCAGCAAAATTCTGGCTGAGGAAGTCAGGGCGCGGTTGACAACCAAAGGTAGTTAATAAAAAAACACTAGCGACGACAATTAGGTATTGCTTAAATAATGATTGTTTTTTATGCCTCATCCTTCATCCCTCATCCTTCCGCCTTATGAAATCTGCCAACTGCTGGGCGAGGTCATAGTAGCCAAAAACCTCGGTCAATGCTCCACCAAACAAGTTTAATTTTGGCGGGGACGGAAGCTGGAATGCATTCAAGCTATCCGCCGTCCCGTCTGCATTCGGCAGGTCTTACTCATCCTCAACAGCCAAAACCGCCAGTTCTTTGCGGTACAGCAAGCGAAGCGTGCTGCCTACTTTAGAATAAGCTGATTGTATAACGCTTGAAACTCTTTTTAGATAAAGATTAGATGAATCTTAGAATAAATGTTTAATCTGACGCGAAGCTAATCCTTTAAAGCAACAAAATTCTTTATCCATTTAACGGAACTTTCAGCATACAAATGAACTGAAAAGGGGTCAAAGCTTTATCTACAGATAGATAGAAGGATGGACTCTCGAAATCTGTAGCCATGTAATTTAAGGATTT
>JAAUYG010133686.1_pt1 | contig 14847 bp, 11 predicted proteins | sample 7278091 | NCBI WGS metagenome assembly JAAUYG01 (sample SAMN14350201, study PRJNA611818) | marine sediment metagenome | isolation source: surface marine sediment (0.6m) | place: French Polynesia: Moorea | collected 2018-08 | reverse complement strand
TGATTAAGCTTTACTTAATCTGTAATTGCTGCACTTTTGATCTCAGTAAGGCCAGTCCCCAAGTTCTAACAGAGCAGTATTACTGAGTCAACAAGATTTATACTTAACATTTTTCCTAGCTCAAACTTGGGTTGAAATGCATTCAAATACTGCAGAGCAATGAGAGTGCTTACATTGTGACTTCCAGTGAGTCATCATTTTGGGTTTGGCCTGATGGATGCTGCAGCCATGGCCATCCGTGCCAGGAACTGGACCACAGTGCCCACACAACATCGCTGTGAGAAACGGGTTAATGGACCTCAGAGGTAAGGACATAGTTTGAAAGATTGGGGTTGGAATTAAATTGATGCATTTCTCTAAATGGTCTGTAACTCAGGAATGGCTGGTTGTAGAGCAAAATTGAGTAAGATTTGTGTCTCCAAAACGCCATTAACACATATTTGTAGTACTTTGACCTCGTAGTGTTCAGCCATTTTAAGGTTGCTCAGTGCAATTGTATCGATATAGTCCATAACTCAAAAATAATTAGTCAAACTTGTCTTTCTACTTGCTGATTCTTGGATTGAAAACAAAAAATGTTCCCGAATTTTCGGGGAGCATCTCGCTGCCATCTTCAGGGGTATGTTGTGGGGGCTGACATCACTCGTCGTGTGATCCCATGGGGCCACACTCTATTTAGAGTGGGCTGTCTTTTGTAGATTTGGATGGCCTCCTTGATCTTTCTGCTGTGATTGTTGTACCCCTGAAGATGGCAGCGAGATGCTCACTGAAAATTCTGGGACAATATTCTTCGTTTTCAATCAAAGACTCTTTTCTATTTTGAATCCCGAGTCTAATAACCTACTTTCTCGTATATGCTTGCTGTAGCACCAATTGCCTATAAAAGTTGTAAAAAAATATCATCACCTGCAATATTTTTCTTTTGTAGGAAAATTGGTCTGAACCAGGAGGCAGAGTTGACCATCAGTACAGATGGATGCCGTGGTACGCCCGAGGAAGTCTTGTATCTGGAACATGTCCAGGCAAAAATCACATTGTCAGCATCTAAAAGAGGAGCAATTGAAGTTTTCCTGACATCGCCAGCAGGGACAAAATCGACACTCCTCGCACGGCGGACCAGGGACACATCCACAGAGGGGTTCTCCGAGTGGCCTTTTATGACGACACACAACTGGGGAGAGCTAAGCAGTGGCACATGGACACTGCATATAAAAAATGGAGGTAGCTCATGTAAGTATCCGTGCAAATACTAAATCATATCCATGTAGATACTGCTCATATCCATGGTGAGACAAATTGTATCCATACAGGGACTAATCCGACAGAACAGAACAGTAACTCAGGATAAGTCTGAAGTCGATCAAGTGAGTTTTTGCAATGCACAAAGGGTTTGCAAACATGCCAACGATTTTCTCTAAGCTGCCTACTAGTATTACTATTTAGGGACCTGAAAGTGGTGATTGCCATTATAGTAATAACTTTGTAAATACATTTCTGCTCATCAAAGTCAACTAACCAGGTAAAAGATGATGATGATATAAGAGCGTAAAAGAATATATTGTATTGTATCTTTTTGACATACAGATTTTAGTAACTATATCCTTAGTTATTCTGTAACTAAATCTTACTTAGATATCCGCATCCTTAATTCCCCCAAAGGTTTGTGGCTTGTAGATGGACTTTCTAGAGCCCCTAGTACCACATACTTCTTTCGATTCCTTCCTTCCCTTCCCCCCCTCCCCCCCATCCCCACCCTTCCACAAACCCCCAAATTGTGACTTGTTCAGTCCACCCAGCCCGTCTCTTGTCATGGTCCCTCGTCCTGTATGGGACAGATCGCCATCCTTACCAAAGCACCACAACCAGCACCACAGTTTCCATGACCACCACCAGCAGCAGCACCACCACCTCTCTGCCACATTACAGGCGGGATATGAGAGTGTACAATCCCCCCAACTCCCACCATTACATTGGCATATCTCACGTCCGTGACCACACGCGGCACAGCGGGTGGCGCCAACGTGACCATGTGGTGAAGGTTGGCCCATGTAAAAAACCTTCAGCAAGCCTGCAGCAGCTATACTCCCCACGAGGGTACAAAATTCAGACACCCTTGCCACAGCCGCCGGTGTTTGATTTTCGCACCACGCCCAGGCCGCAACTGCGAACACAAGGCAAGCCACAGTGAAGTGGCATGTTAGTTAAGGCAAACTCCTATTGGAAACAGTACGCATGAATGACTATGATTCCACCGTTTTGGTAAATGCAGGATTTTAGCCCAGAATGTGGTGTTTCCAATATTGATTTCTGAATTTACTTATTATTTTTCTGATTCAGTCCTTAGAATCAAAAGTTGATTTTGTGCATGAATTATTTTGTGTTTCTTAATTTTTTGTTTCCAGTGCCTGCAATTGTGTTGCTACCAAGCAGAAATTATTCCTTAGAACGTGGTACTTTGTGGAATGCTTTGAGAAGATCAGCAAAGTCATCGTGGCATGATTTAATGTCATTCGCATTTCTAATTTCAGAATATAAATGCAAGAAACATCTATCCTTCTTTATCATGTTTTATAGCATTTTTCTCTCCAGGAATAGTACCGATACTGTCTGTTTTTAGCTCAGCTAACATGCTAGTAGCTGAGATCCTGGTATGGGATGGACTTAAAATATACATGTTATTTTTGTGCACAAAGACAACAATTGTGGGTGGTACTAGCTGAAGATCAAGGGCCCTGGGCCTCTTGTTCATAAATACGGTGGTATCTCAGAATTTAAGACCACCCATGAGCAAGGCCAAATTGTTCTTAGTTCTAGTCGAGGCTTACTTTTAAAGTATAAATAGCACCAGTTCATAGATTTGGTCAACTGATTAGTGAACTTACCGGTAATTCTAAAGTGGCCATAAGAGTCAGTTTCAATGTATGCCTATTTATCTTCCAACAAAATGGAAATTTCTTCCCAGACGTTTGCCTGTTGTAATGTGCTGAAACTCATTGACCTTGTTGCACTACTTACTGTCACAAAGATTCTGTCAATTCTGTTGAATTCTAATCATGCTCCATTTATATGTACATGTATAAGATATGTGAAAGATCTTGGAATCGAAGATAATGACAAGTCACATCAGTGACATCTGTGTGTCCTCAATGACGTGAGAATGACATGAAATTTGATCAAGAAACAGATTTGTATTTTCTGGCCACCCTGCTTTGCCTGGACACATGGTGAAAAATGGGTGTTAATATTTAATGTAGATGGGAATAGAAAGTTCTAGAAAAATCAACATAATTATGAAATGTCTAAGCAAAGCCACATTGTTATCTTTGAAAATAAAATTATATCTTTTAATTGCAAAGTCAGCATCTCCAACATCTTAAAGTTACAGTATTATCAATGTAATATTGAGGGATAGTTAGATATCATTACTGTGTTATAATGAAGGCATGTACAGAATACTATTAGACTGTAATAGAAAATCCTGTATGGTGCACTTGCACCGTTACATACAGATTAGCAGGGTTTGGTCTGAGTGAGGTACAGCTGGCAACCATGTCTGTTTTATAATAATGCCCCATGCTGTCTAACCAGTGTGTCTGATCAACAATCACCAAATAGTACAAAATATGTAATAATATTAATCATTTTCAATTCTCATGACACCCATCTCGAGTAATGCGTACCTTAATGTTAATATTTCAGCAGATTACAATGTACACGGACGTCCCCTCCAGCCAGGTATAAATAATGTAAAAGCTTTGGATAAGGTGCACTATCCCTACCTCACACACTGTCCACTTGTGTCTGTGCTCCTTAACCTTTAGCCTTATTAACATTGTGCCGCTGAAAGAACCTGTATTCCTTACCTCAACAGTTTCCATTAGATTATACTTCCATATGCATCTGAAAATCCAACTACAATAACCCAGATAAAAATACACTTTATACTAACGGTGAAGGGTTTAACATGTGTTAAAGTACATTTAGTAACTATGGACATCTTTCTCTAATAGCCAGGCTTGAATGCATGGTCGGCTGTTCCTTCAATTTAACAACCCTGAAGATCTCACCTCTTTGGAAGGTAGTTAGTTCAAGCTTCATCCTTTTTTTTTGCAGAAGGATAAACGAATCACATTGATTACGTGAGGACTGTTTCTCATGAATTCTTACATGATATATTTTTGTCTTTTAAGTAAAAATATCCTTTGAAAAGCTCTTCACAACTGCCAATATACCTATTGGTATACGGAACTTTGTGCATGGTTTGTTCCCAGGAGAGGGGCCTTCTCATATAAATTTATTAATGCTTCGCTTAAGTGTCAAAATGTTTTGAAAGTTGGCCTCACTACAAATTGTAGTAACATGATTAATGCATATGTAACAAAAAAAATATTGAAATATTTTTGACGGATGTAACTGGATATTACCCAGAACCACAATAGGTTGGGATTATCTGGTAGTTATACTGATAATGCAGATATTGAGATATGCAGTGATGATACAGATGGGCAATGTTGGGTCTGCTCCAAGTCATAGTCTTGTATTCCTATGATAACACAAATACAGACATTTAACACATTACAATTATCTATTATCATACCAATAATACAGATAAAAGATACAGATGGCTGTGATTATCTGGCTATTGTCATACCAGTAGCACAGATATACAGACTGAACAGGTTGCAATTACATGTACCTGACTATTGTCATAGAGATAATACTAAACTTTACAGATACAAAGATAGAACAGGTTGCAATTACCTGGCTATTGTCATACATAAATTCAAATTTACATAAATAGAACAGATTGAACTTAATGCGGTACCTAGATATTATCATACCGGTAATACAGATATGTATGTAGAAAGAAAACTGGTTGCGATATACAAATGTACTACAGGAAACCTGTCTTTAAGACCACCTGAGAAATAGGGACAACCTGAGAATTAAGGACAGCTACATGAGTCCTAGTCCTATTCAGTACATGGAAATGGACCTGAGAAATAAGACCACCTCAGAATTCAGGAACGTTTTCCACAGTCCCTTGGGTGTCCCTAATTCACAGGTTTCACTGTATATACATGATATTGAGGTGTACTATCATAGAGATATACAGATATTGAGGTAGAACCCCTATATCATGTAGATTTAAATGACAAGTGAGCAGAAATCCCACAAACAAATCACATTTTAAATATCATGGAAATCATTCATAGTTTCTTGACCAATAATGGCTGTTGTCTTATACATGCAACTTTGTTAAGAGAGTATTGTGAGCTGTTTGTTCATGAATTGATGTCGCAGAATGTCAAATAAAACTAGCTATGCTGTGAAATACAGTAAGTGCAGTCTGTGCTGCACACAGTGGCTTTGTGCTCTGTAGTGAAGTAGTCCGTGTTAGATTAACATACATATAGCCTTTGCCCTTATTTATAATCCAAATTTTATTTATATATTAACATTGGTAAAGGTCATTCAGTTACACGCAGTAACATTGTTAGAAATGCTTTGGTTGCTAACCTTATGATTAACAATGTGGATTTTAGTGTAAACTTTTTGTGCAGCGTTATTGCCTACGTAACTGTACTTCACACTCTGTCATATATTTTTACTTTGATAAGATATTATATCTAAAACTTTTTCAGGAGTGATGGTTGATGCATAATTGTATCCCCAGAAATTGATGCTTTAATAGTTGCAATTGTAGTGACACACATCAATGCATTGATAAAGTTTGTTGCTCTTAATCATTTTAATTTCCTACAAGTGGAAACTCAATCAAGATAATGAAAGATTTTGAAATTTGTTTTCTTTTTACTTCACTTGTTTTAGCAACAGTCGAGAGCTGGTCTTTGGTATTGTATGGGACGGCTACGCATCCTCACAGTGGGCAGTCTGGACAGCACCCGATCCTACCACGACCCGAACAAGGTAGCAACATGCCTCTTATTAACTCTACCGCTGGCCTTAACTCTGCTCATGTCTTGTGGCGGGTAGCCGTTTACACATCACTTCTGCTCTTTCATAACTGTTTTCCGAGTTTTATTTTCACATGACCCCTCATTTACCCCCATGACAGCCAATCAGCAGAGATTAGGCATATTCGTAGGAAAAGTGATTAATGCAGTAGCTTTTATCACAGCTACAAGTGGTGGATAAGTTTGATACCGAAGCCCTTTCCATAGGTTTTGAGTTTCAGGTGTATGTATTTCATGTATGGCGTGTATACATATGGGGAGTACCACTTCCAGCATCAGCATGTCGCAAATTGTACATTAAGAATATCCTAAACATTGAATGTGGTCTTGTTGTATCATATAAGGGTGATTATTAGTTATTAATATATATGTGATATATAAAAGTAGCAGCTATTCAAGATATGCTCTTCTTTTAGGAGTTTATGTGAGACAGGCACAATGTAAAATAACATTCCAACAAACTCCTGTATGTACCTCCTAGCACCCTCTGAAATATCAAGTTGTCTGTTGTGTGGGATTTCTGAATTATGTGGTTGTGGTCGTGACATAAATACTGCATGACATGATGCGAACATGACACAACAAGAACACCATACATCCAATCTGAAATGGCAGATCATATATGGCGTGTATACATACATCACAGTGGGATTCAACCTCTGCATCGGCTTATAAGCAAAGCTCTGGACTGCAGAGGAACAAATTATTGGCAGAACAGGAATGAAAATATGAAGGTCTTCCTGGGACATATATATGTATACATATATATGTCAACTGTTGTGGCTGTTATGAGCGAACGCAAACAAGAACTATGCTGGGTGGCCCCGGTATTTGTCATCCGGGTCTATGTCAGTTTCTGTGATGTAAGATTTATTATGTACTGTTATTGTGAACAACAGTAAAATACAGTGAATAACAGCAAATAATGAATAATTATAATACATGTACATGTACATGCAGTTGCCAAACCCAAATGATGAAAATTAATATGCAAATTCATGTCATCACGTTTGTGTCCTGATATAGATGTTTTTGCTACCATTGCCATGGTTACCTGTTTTAGTGTGAAGTTTTATTGAAAGGAGAGCAAATAAAATGCTAAACAGAAATGAAATGATTGCAGATGACGATGTCAGTAGTATGTAGTATCTGTGTTTTTGCGGGATGTCTCAGAAATATAATGTGTCAGCCAAAGACCTGGAGTGTATCCACTGTCAAATTTACAGACAAGACTACTTGGTAAATATTGTACTGTGTCTTGGCGGTGACATGCTGCATTTGGTAAAATACAGTGCAATGTGTTGTGCATGTAAAGGCCCGGTCACACCGCTTTACAGCTTAATCACGACCAAACCACATTAAAAAGCTGTTTCCCGTGAAGCAGACGACATTGTTTGCGTTGATGTGGAGTTTAAGATGAGCTACAGTTGATTTATAGATGTGGCAGGACACGGGGAAAAATCGGAACGGTGTCAGACGCGGTAAAAAGTTTTGAACTGATCAAAACTTTTTACCGCGTCCGACCACGGGCGGCACACGTATTAAAGACTTGCAACACACATGAAACACACGTGATAATCCGTGTTCTGGCAGTGATAAAAACTTGGGTAGACGCGGTAAGACACGAAAGTTTTAGCGGCCTGTCACTGGCACGGCACGGTCATCGGACGGGTGTTACGCATTCGGAACTTCGGATCACGGGAAATGGCGTATGTTTAGCGGCTTATCACTGACAAATGGATTTTACACATGGCTGGATGTATCTAGCTGCGCTTACGCAGTGCTGCAGCAGTGAAACAACCGCCGACGGCCATACCCCGTACAAAGCGCGGTCAAACTAAAAATTGACCAAAAATTAACTTTTTGTACGTGATTTAGACGTGGAGTGCTGTGTGACCGGGGCTTAAAGTAATGTTTTGACAGTGGCACAATTCGGTTCACAGATGAAATGATCAGATTCACTCTCTGTACCCTGTGTTCCAATATTTAGCAGTATTGGCAGTTCTCACTTGATTTTCCAAAATACTGCAAAAATGTATGTGTTCTGTACCAATTTATTACTCCCTGCTTACATTTGTAGCTTTATGTTCTTTCGCACAATGTTTTCAGCTTGAAAGATTTGGTATTAATTACAGCTGATGTTACTTTCTGACACACCTTGCTGTTCTTAATTGCTGTTGATTAGATGTCCTTGTATACTTCCTCTGGTTCGTAATTGTGATATTTGTTTTCAGCATGATTTAATGCTGCAGTAGCAATCAATGAACATTATAACACATCCCCTGTGATAATATGTCATATGTGCAGTCCTCATTAGAATACCTATAAAAAATTAAGTGACTTTTAGTTGAAATTCTAATGTTAGCTTAAATTTACTGCAGAGGGAATGTGTTTGAGTACTGTTAGATACTCAGAACGATCATTTGTGCTGGTGCATGTACTTGTGAAAGAAATGACAGCTTCGTATGCTTCTTGGTAGGTTTTTTATATTTTTATATCTGTAGGCTTGGTTTATTAGTATTGTCTGTACATTTACAAGTACATATCCTTTGCAAGCAGAAGTTAAAGAAATGATTGGGTATTGTAGGAGAATATATACATGTACATGATGTACTTAGAGATCATATAAAGTGAGCATGCGCAAAGTAGTTGTTTAAATACTCTACTGATGTGCCTGTGTCAAAACTGACTTTCAAGCAGTTAGATTGTCTTACAGGTCTATAGTAAAAGTCCCTGATAGTGTGGAAATAAATTTCTTTTCTACACATGAATTAACATTTTGAAAATAGTTGCTTTATTAGACACAGTTTTGCAACATATTACTTTGTCTTTTTTTTTTCTTAGTTTTCTTTGTTTATATTTCTCATGATAAACCACCTTGTTATAAGTGCTGTTACCTTAAAAAATGGCTGGCTACTGATGCTGATGTTTACCCTCTAGCCCAGTCACTTACCATTGAGCATGTGGTAATGTAGTTACTCATGGGATCACTATAAATTGTAAGTTTGTTGGGGTTTTTTCTGATTGTTGCACTTATAATGTTTGTTTCTAGGTCGCGAGTCATTGTGTACATGCTTTATCACAGGAAGATCAGGGTCACATTAGCTGCAGTAAAGGCGCTGCTTTAACTGTGTGAAAAACAGGATAGCACATTTATTGGTCTGTGAATTATCCCGACATGAATCTCAGTGAAATGTCTACAGGCTAATTATTGGGCAATATGAATCATGAAATCTTCTCGTTGTTCCTCACATTTTCTTTGATTATTCAGTGTCAGAAAGAGGACACCATGTTTGTGGTGGGCATAAGTTAAGGTTTTTCAAAGCCATATGTACCTGGTGGGTGGCAGCTCGACTTAAGAACTGCTATGGCGTTGTTCACCTGAATATGATTTCTCAATTTGTGATTGAGTAACAAGGTCTGAAGGGCCAATTTACTTCTGAGTAAAATTTGCTACCTACTACAAACCATTTGCATTGATAGCAGAATGTGTGCTGGTGAGTATTAGTTCAACACTGCATCCTTGGAAAACTGCAGAAAATTTCTTGCAGTTACTGCTTCTTGCTGTAAGATGTGGTATCACACTTAATTACTATATGAAATGCCGCAAAATACTACCTCATGCTAGCAGTGAACAGAGGTTTTTGCCATACACTGTTACAGATTGTTTCGTTATTTGTTCATCCATAATAGTGATATCCAACATTTCTTCTTCTGATTTGTTGTATATCCAACATAATGGAAAATGTTAAATATGCGAGTGGATGTGACTGCATAAGAAAGAACACTTTGCCAAAGGTGCGAAGTATGCATAATTTCAAGTTACCCACTATATCATCTTCCCACTGATTATCTGCAGTTAAAGCCTCTTCCAGAGTATCAATATACCTCAGCAGCAAAAATAATCAAAATTTTGTTCGCAGCATTTTGCTGCTGGTTTGTTATGTTTGCCGGTATTGTGTACTGTATATTTATATATCTACATGTGAAGAAAAGTGTTCTCAGAGTTTATCATGAATAATTTGTGTTGTGGTGACATTTGTGTTTGTGACTTTGACAGTGTGATTTGTGATATGATGTTTAAGTATTTTGCAATTTTTGAATGCACAAGAACATTACAAATCAAAATATGTACTGTGTGGGTGATGAATACAGTGTAGCTAAAATACTGGCAGAAGAACATGTGTGAGTAGATTGGGGCTACAATGTAGTTCTACTGTGTATCATAGTGAACTTGTAAGAATCGTGAGCGCACTTTTGCAAAAATAAATCAAAAGTCACCTTTTTACAAAACAAAGTTCTTTCTTATTGATCCAAAGCAAAATCCTAGTTATATTATCAAAAGAGACCTTGTTGAGCCATATTGCAACTCTTATTCCAGGTCTGACTTGTAAGGGGGTTTAAAACATACTTGTATTATTTTTGGATACTCTTTCCCTTGCTAATATATATATGGCATGTTTGCATTTCCAACTAATAAAATGTTTATCGCTTCTTTTCTGGTTTATTTTCGAAGAAGCACACACTATGCTTTAAATTTAGAGAAGCTAAAGTACCACACTTACACACAGGATGTTTTCATAGAAATGCACAAATTTCTTTGTACCTGGAATATAGTTCTTCCACCAGGCTGTACCTCGTTATTTTCCATGCTTGTTTAGGTTATTATTTCTTTGCGGAGTTTAAAAAAAAGATAGGAAGAAAGGAGTATCAATGCTACTTGCTATTTGATACTTACGTAGGAAGAGACTTATCTGCGGATGAAAAATAAAGTAATAAGGAAAACTGGTAGCTGAATAGTCTGTGAATCTTTTACAAACTTAAATGTCAGTTGTATCTGTATAGTACTGTAAGACCGTTTATTCATGTGGACCAGTCTTTAACAGTTTGTGTGAGCTTTTCTATCTTCAGGCTCCCTGTTCTCCACCCAAATGGTGCTGGTTCTCTTCTGTTGCCATAGTAATGCCTGGCAACTTCAGCTGTTGCCGGGAAACCGGTGAGTGGAATGGCAGGATTTTACCCCTTCTCTTTCCTCCTAATTTGACTGCTCTTCAAATTACTTGTCCTGCATGCATTTAAATCTTCTCCAAGCCTGGGGGCCTTGGTATTTTTTTTTCTGGGACAGTTTGGTTTCCCCATTCAACCTGATTGAGTTGATTTTATTGTCCCTCCCTGATTAGTTAGTTTGTACCTTGTCATCTTCTGCGCTGTTTTGGTGGCAATTATTAGTTTTCTCGCCCTTCAGTTGATTGATGTTGAAGCTAAGTAGGCAAGGTAATTACCCCTACTGTGTTATGGTTTGTTTTATAATTAGGTATCGATGTGCATTTCTTTGACCTTTTTTTTTTTTTTGCTAAAGATTAATCACTATTATTAACAGGATTTCTGGTGATGGTTTTAGTAACAGTAGCAGTAAATGCACTACCGGTAGTTTAGGCGTTTGGTAGGATAAAATTCTACTAATAGTTAATATCAGGATCTATGTATGGAATAGTTTCACTGATTCACTTTATGTTCAAGAGAGGTACCACGAGGAGTTTATCATCCAATGTCTGTAGCTGTATTCCACTAAATTTGACTCCAGTGGTTCCAATGAAATATCATTTGCTGTATTTTTTGTCTTACAACTTCCTGTTTTCTCTCACCTTTGGCTGCCGTGTTTGGAGTTTTGCGTATGATCGGGCGTATGATGCATGGTAGTCTAGATGGGTGTGAATAAATGCAATATTATTGTTCCTGATTTACCATAATTTGAGTGGCATATTGTATATACATGTATTACATACTTGGTTGTTCAGTAATAAATATTTCGTCGGTAGGATCAAGTAAAATTATTTAAATCTATTATTAATTCTCCATGTAAAACAAAATCAAGTGAAGGTGATTGTTAGTGAAAGTGGTTGTAAATCCAATAGGTATGTAGAATGCACAGTCAGTCCTTGCATGCCACAGGCATTCTGCATGTGTGTCATGTGTATGTGTGTGATTATGATTTTGTGATAATTTGTTTTCTAGTTCTGATACTTCAAATGCAAGGTTCACTTGAGTTAACCACAACAGTATGCACTGGTAATCTTCAGTGTGTTATCTGGTCAAACCTTATATTCCTATCATACATTTCCCAGAAACAGCTTCTCGCAGATTATTGTGAGAAGCTGTAAACCCTTTCTTGATGAACTCTAATATAAGAAAAGATTATTATTTTAACAGCAGCCAGCCGGATATGCAGTATTTGGGCATATTTAACACGTTCGAGGTTAGTGGGGAATCGGATGTCTACATTTGTGGATGCTCTGTTGACCTAGTGGCTAAGATGTCTGGCATGTACATGTGGTGATCTGGTGTCATACCAAAATTCTTGGGTTCAGATCCGTTACAAATGGATGTCTTTCAATACACAGCTTAGAAATAGGTTTAACTATGTGTTATTTGTTTAACCTTGTTTATTATAGTATCCATTATTTTTGTACAAATCATGTGATGTCAGTGTTATGTACCCTTTACTCATCAAGAAATGACTGTGTTGAAATATCTGTATGGAGGGTTTTCAGCATGAAACATGTACTGGTATGTAGTGGAAACTGTAGATCATTTACAACTCCCAGGGACTCGCATATCACATTGGCATGAATTAGTTTGTACTTGTACTTCATGTATGTACACTTTTTGTCAGCACTGTTACATATTTAGTATTTGCTAAATTGTCTAGATATCTATGAACATATCTGGGTTGTTACTCTTTGTTGTGTCAATATGTTTAAGAGAAAAAAAATTGTGAAGAACGGGAGTCTTAAACATGATCAGGTTTAATAGGTATATTGTTTATTGATCATAAAATTATTGTAAACATTAGAATTTGTCTTTAAAGAGGAATTGTTGGAGGAAGGAACTGTAGTTACAAGTACATATGACATACTTGTATGCTGATTAATACACTCAGTAATATGTATGGTAATATTCTATAAAGCAATAGGAAGATCTCATATTCTTAATGTGGTTATGATATAAATATTTTGTTGAATTTCACTACTTGAAAGGTAGCGTTGCAAATGTTTTTGTGGTGTGCTATCTCTCGATTATGAGCTTTTACATTTTAAAATTAATAGGTTTCAAAATAGGTGTCATCAGGTGTCCCAAATCTATACTACTTTCAATGGTCTCATGATTGTTCAGTTCACTTAAAATGTCTAGTTTCTGTTGTGTGCAAATTTGCCTGTCCCTAACATCTACCAGATAGTGTTAAATTGAAACACAAAATTGAGTTGTTTTGTGTGATCTTGATATGATTCAGTATTCCCCTGGAATGTGCCCATTTTTGTAGGTCACAGGTTTGCGTATATATATCATGGTTATATCAGTAATATGGAGAATAATGACATCTGTCAATGATTAAGAACACATGCAATGATTGTAACACATGCCCATACAAGTCGTTGACATTTTAGATTTCTTTATTTTAACCTTCTTAGATTGTCTTTAATTTGACCTTTCTTTAACGTGGCACTCTTAGTATTCTTGACCTAATATAAAACACTCCACCATTTAACAAGCATGACCTATTGATTTTTAGCTCTGGTTTACTGTTGTCAACAGAGCTATTGCCATGGCACGGGCATTCGTCATCCATCCACTGTCCGTCCATAAACTCGTTTTTGCAGAAACCATCAAGCGGATTAATACTTTGTTAACATGGGACCACATGATAGGGAATATTTCAGAATGCTACTATTCCTTCTGCAATTCTTGTCACTTGATGGAACTTCTATGGAATTTTGCTTATGGGAACCATAATAAAGTTAGTTCTTAGATTTTTGAAATTATGATTTTAAGCAAAAATATTCAAAAGTTTAAAATGTCTTAACAGGGGACAAAATTTTCAAAACGGTACCCCTGCAGTTATTGCATGGTTTCCAGACAAACTTTTTTAGAGGTTCCGTGTGACAGTCCACACAAAGAATGTGTTTAGAATTTTGATATTTAAGAAAAAAAAATAAAAAAAGATTGAAGATGGTGGCTGACTGTAAAATTTAAAAATTCTAGAGAACTAACTAAAGCTAAAGGAATGGAAATTTGGGCTTCCAGGGTAACTCACCTATATGGGGTACTGTGGAGTGTGGCCCTTTTATGCTGCAAGATCATTTGGGGGTCATTCCATGCACTTGCCTCCAAATGGTCATAGAATGGAAAACTCAGGGCCATTAGTAGTACCTTTAAGATCATTTGGGGTCATTTGTCATTCGGGGTACTTTTCTCAAAATAACCTGTAACATGAAAATGGTAGGTCAGAGAACAAGAGGCCCGGGGGCCTTGACACTCTGCTTGACCTTTTGCCAGATGAAATCAGCCTAGCTTTATGGATACTGGCAATGTAGCTAAGGTAACTTATCTTCAAAGTGCCATATACTTTTAAAAAGTAATAGCCTGTATTTTCCCCGAATACATGCTTTCTATACGGTTTGGTTGAAATTAGATGAAAACTGGGGGAGCAGCAGCCTTTTGAAAATCTTTACATCCGAATTTTGCAAAGTGCATTGAATGACCCCAAACTGAACTCAAATGACTACATATGGAGTTCCTAGGATTGCAAGTCCCAAATTTTCGTCTGTTTTGCTCTATGGCCAGTCATTTTCAAGATGTTGCACATTTTATGAATTTCCCATTAACTCCCATGTTAAAAGTGCCACAAAATTGTTAAAACTTGGGCCGATTACCAAGAAAAGTTATAGCCTGTATTCCCCCATGGTAGCCAATGTCCTAATAAAGTTTGGCTGACATTGGATGAAAACCTTAAGAGGAGGAACATTTTGAAAATTCCAGCCTCATATGGTCGTGTGGTAACAAAAATTTCAAAGTTCCATAAAATTTTTAG
>JAAUYG010111557.1_pt1 | contig 14848 bp, 13 predicted proteins | sample 7278091 | NCBI WGS metagenome assembly JAAUYG01 (sample SAMN14350201, study PRJNA611818) | marine sediment metagenome | isolation source: surface marine sediment (0.6m) | place: French Polynesia: Moorea | collected 2018-08 | reverse complement strand
CGGTCCAGTGGTGTACAAGATACAGCACCATCCCCAGGCAGAGCCTGATATCTTGCATGTGGACAAGTTGATGCCTTACTACCTGGATTTTAGGGAAGAGCTGCAAAGCTGGATTGAAATAGACCATCCAACTCAGTACCGAGATCGAGGCCCGACCAGTTCTTCAGACCCAATTGAAGGCCATAGTAGACATACCTCCACAAGTATCAGAGCCCACTCCTGATTCAGGAACCAACGAACAATCTCCAGGTTCGCATCCCCCTGAGCATGATCCTGATGAGAAACTTGAATCCAGAACCCCATCGTCCATGGAGATGAAGGATCAATCCCCAGTGTTAGATACCAACCAGGATTTTGACCCGATCGCTGATCTAGATCCGTCGGCAGGACAAAAGCCACCCTGGAAAGTGAAGTAGCCCCCGCACCAGTTTCTGAGATCACACCAGACCTGCTGCTGTTTAACCAGACAATATCAGAAGGTTCAGATAGGTTTCCAGAGGTCGAAACCACTAGCGCATGCGGCAACCCTGACGCAGAGACTCCAGAGACACTATTAGGAAGCCGGTCACCCATCCCTTCACCCCACAGAGGGACCAGACCATGCAAACAGCCAGAGAGATACATCCCAGTCCGCAGGTTACAAGTACTGCCTATTGACTAGACCCAGATGAGACCCTCTGTGTGGCTGTTTCCTACCATTGGCTTAGCGAAAGGCCTCAGCACTAATTCTCCCCCTCCCCTACTAACACTGGATAGCGTACAAACCGACGGTGTAATGCTTGGTAATGAATCATCTTGCCAAGTGCACATGCCTAGGTTTGGAGACTTGGGAACGATCAATCTTGTCAAGTCCACATAAGAGTCGGGGACCAACCGGCTCTGCATTATCCAGATACCTCCACTAACATTGATAGGGATTAAGAGTCTTTCTGAGGCATAGAAACACCAGTAGAACTTCACAACTGTGAAAAACACGCAGAGCCATTTGACACTTATGTAGCTCGCTGAAATCAGGGAACTTATGCTCAACCCTTTTGCCCACCTCACATACACACCTATAGCACTCAGTGAGCTTAATTGTGTGTGACACAGCAGTCCGTAGACAGCTATGTCACAATTGACAGACCACCCTTATCCCTAGCTGTAGGAATAGCAGTAGTGAAATTAGCCTTTGAAGGGGTCCACACTATAGAGTGTGCAGGGTATAATGTCGACATTAGGGTAATCGAGGAACGATATTATATCCCATCCAAGTCTTTATATATTCAACGTCTACCTAGTTAGAGTGGAGGATGGGGTCTATAACATTAGGGATGGGTCTGATGGTGTTCTGTCACCAAAAATGGACACTGTTTGGACCCCTAAGACTAATCACATAGGAAGAAGTGGTAAGTCCTTAGACACCTTGGCCACGTGTCCAAGTATTAATGTTGGGTATATAATATATCTGTTTTACACAACGCCACTAATGCCACACGGTGGATGTGTTTGGGTGTGTGAGAGTAACTGCAAGAGTCCAGGTAGTGCTTGGTGAAGGGGTACCTGAGTCAACTGACCAAACGTGCCTCAAGCTGAGCCCTGCATGGCCACACCAAATGTGCCTCGAGCTGAATCTTACCTGGCCACAACTGCCCAAAAGTGCCTTAAGCTGAACTTTACTTGGCCACACACACATAGTTAGACCTGGTCTAACCCTAACTATTCCCAAGTTCCTTTGTTAGCGCAGCCACACTTCCGTTGCATAAAATGGCAATTAACAATCGTGTGGTTTCATCTTGATTGACCAGGTAGCCTTTCACATAACGTTATTTGCAACCCAGAGCAATAATATGGCAACAGAGTGTGAGAATACTATTTATGAGAGGTTTGAAAGTGGAGACAAAACAGAATAACAGTGAAGGAACTTAGCATAATCTCCCATTCCACCAGTGATGCGACTCCCACTTGTGCTAGTCATTCAGAAGTATGAAAGACTTATAATAAGAATGTTTAGGCATAATAACGAGATGTGTTAACACCTTTAGCTTGAAGGAGGGACAGATATCCTTCTGTTATGAAATTAAGAAGTCTGCAACTTGATAATTAAACGAGAGTGCAAAAACGCACCAGTCACACCAAGACTGGCGAACCCAGTGCCAGGAGTGCAAGAAGGAAAATCCACTTGGGATGGTCAAAGTCTTTAAAGAGGGAGGGGATTAGGAGAAAGCAAAGAAGCCATACCTCCCCCCCCCCAGTTTGCAACTTTTGAGTCTCCAATTCTAAGAGAACCAGTATTGATCTTAGTGACGGTAATGCCTCAGTGAACATGGACGGTTAATCTAGGCCTGTGATGACAAGCGCTGTACATTATACACCTTGACAATAGTTTTTATGTTTGTTTAGGGAGGCAGGATAAACACGTAAGGCTGGACTGGGACTTGATTCCATTTGGAATGCCTGTAGTAGCTGTCTCTTCTTAGTTCCTTGAGCCATGCCATCAGTGCTGTGTCTTCCACCCCAGGCCTTCACTTCATCTTAACCACACACTAAATAAGCTCAAGATAACAGTCTACATCGCTCTATAGGGAGGCAGGATAAACACATAAGTTCGGACTCGAAGTTTGGAAGGCCTACAGTAGCTGTGTCCCTAACCCTTTCAGTATTGTGGTCTGATGTGCGCGATTGCGCCAGCTCCTGTACTTTATCCAGTAGCCAACACGGCACAGCTGAAGGGCTGATTCTCCTTTTCCATGATTGTTGACGTTAGGATTGGGCATTTTAAGACATAACGAAAGAGATAAATATAACTTTAAAAGGCTAATATGTTCCTAATATGTGGTTTTGTAATACACACTGTGCCATATGAGCTAGAGAGACACGTGCCATTTGAGGCAACGTATGTCATTCAGGCACGTGTAGACGACTGATAGCAGTCACGACTGAATTAGAAGTCATGTATGGGGTATTAGTTAAGTTTCCAAGCCTAACTTTAAAAGTGGTTACTCTGGACTCAAAAGACTGACTCCTGGATTAAACAGAGCAACGATTCGTCAGGAACCCACTCCATAGAGAAAGGCCAGTGATAGTATGGTGTGAGCCTGTTTATCATGTAGGGTTGCCTCCATATCTGATTAAGTTTGCATTGGCGTGCTGCCTATAGCTTATATGACAAAGATCTGATTTGTAAACTTCTCGCTAGAACACTGCTCAGTAAAAGCCAAATGATTGACTGTCCTGGGAAAGATTTGTTTGAAAAGAAGGAATGTACAATAGGTGCCTGTTAAGAAAGATAGCCACGAGAAGTGGCCTTAAATACAACACTAACATACACTGAGCCTACGCAGTGCATAACTTTGAGCTGAAGCGACAACCGCACGTGTGCATGTTTTGATTTGTCTACTAGCCAGTGTGTATGTTTTTATTATCTAATGCGGCCGTTTCCTTGCAGTTTAAGGATAAGCATATAACAATAACTTATCTAGATATTCGCTAATTCATTCCAAGGGAAACTTCACCAGTTGGCCTGTTACTTAAGCACAACGATCATCTTGCATAGTAGTTATATACTGCGTTGCTGTTGTATATATAAGTTGTGAGTGGACAGCAAAACCGTGTTAAGGGCGAAAACAAAAACGTTCATGTGAGATCACCCCCTTTTCCCATGTAGAATAAGGCCAGAAAAGATTGGTCAAGTCGCCCACCCGCAGACACATAACACTGCACTAAAATGTCTCCCAGTAACTTGGTAAACCACTGTACAGAAAGCCCAAACATTCGGTGACCTAACCAAACATTGGTGACCTAGTTAGCCATTCTATAACGAGACTTCGGGAATCCCCGTGGCTTCAAAATACACTGAAGGGTACCCCTGTACTAACGCCTCCCCCCCTAACATGATAGCTGGGCTGCAGCCAATGATCACGTCATCAGCCAGCAGCCAGCCAATCAGCAGCCAGCCACTGCCTATAATAAGATGGGACGGTTAGCGTAGTGCCAAACCATGCAGATGACACTGGATGGACAACACCTCCAAATGGAAGTGACCAGCACTGAAGACGTTAGCGCTACGATGCCTACAAAAAGTCCACAAGGCATCCCGGCTTGTGACATGGATAGGTGGGTGGGTGAATCAGGCTTATAGTTGGCTTCCAACCACTCATGGTCATATCACCGACTGCAAGTTGGATTCGCTGGTGTATGCAGGTGTATGCGTGTGAGTTAATGTGGACTTGTCTTGTTGGGGCCAAACGATCTACGCCCGACAGTTTTTATGTGCCAAGCCACCGATTCAATTCTGTCACAGGTGAGCAGAAATGAATCACTCAGACCATTTATACTGACTCCGAGCCACCCAGTCGGTTGCCTAACTCATTAAAGTCAAGCGCCAAGCTGACAAGCGCAAACCTCTCAGTTTTTACGTCTTTGGTTTGACGCGGTCGGGGATCGAACCCCGGCCTCCCGCACCCTGAGCGGACGCTTTAACCACTGTGCTATGCAGGGGCGGTATGTGACATGGATGGGACCACAACACGCACAGTCCCTTCGATCCCAATTTCCCCAGGAGCCACACAGGGAAATGAGGCTGTCCCTGCTGACCAAGTACGGGCAGCCACCCCTAATACCCTGGGAGTCCAAAGCAAAGATGGTGGAGAACCTCCCAATCTAACCAGTTCTCCCGTAGCCAGGGGAATACCTAGCTTTCCAGCTGTAGATGTGGAAGACACAGCGAAGGTAGCCACAAAACTGCTGGGTGTGGCCGTGCAACAGGCCTTGATCCAGCACAGAGAAGTGCAGGCAGTACATTTTTCCTGAAATGAGGGGTCTGAGTGTTTCATGACCCCTGACACCTCCACACTGCTTCCTCCCCCGTGACGACAGTAAATGAGTCCCGGAGCCAAATGCCACCCCTCCAAACTCTCATGTCCCCTGATCTGAATATCAGGATCAACCCCAAACGTAAGATGCCTCAGCCACTTAGTGAGGAGGAGCAGGATGGAGATGGAAGCCAGGTTAGCGCCCAGAAGAAAGTGTGATCAAAGTCTGCCAAGAGCTCCATGAAAGGAGTTGCCAAGCCCCTAGACTCCCTGTCATCTCTGGATCTCAGCCCAGACCGGCGCCACTCCAGTGCTCAGATCGAAAAAGAGTTTCAGAACCAGGTGGTCAAAACAGCACTGCCCATTGGGACCAGTGGGGTGGACTCACATTCCGAAAGAACATGAAGGAAGAAGAGAGACGAGATCCAGTGTCAGGAGGGGCCAGAGAGAGGGCCAGTACCACAGAGAAAAGGCCAGAGGAAAACAAAGATGGTAGCTCACCTAGCGCTATGCCAAACCCTGACAAGGGAGAGGGTCTTACGGACCCAAATGCAACACTTGCACTCCTATTAGTAGCTAAGAACGCGCACATCGAGTTCGCCACAACCTCAGAAGGCTCCAAAGGTGACGACTTTGTGTCACCAACTAGGGACAAGGCAATGAAGCCCTACAGATCCTTCCCTGGGAAATCGACCCTACTGGTGACTTGACCTATTACGCCAGACAGGATGAGTTGAAGCCAACCGTCTTGCATCAAGGCTGGCTTCAAGAGCTGCGGGAAGCAAAGCCAATAAAGGTATCTGCAGGGCGCGAGGGTAACACAAGGCAAGTGTGCAGCCAACCATGCACACCCACCTACCATGGGCGGAAGTTGAGAAGGAAACAGCCAACCACACATCCTTGGCTTGGGGCAACGTAGGGGATCGCCCAGCTATTCGCTGATGGATGAGAGAGACGACCCGGGGTATCGAGAGTGATGATGATTGGAAGAGCCTATTGTTGAACTGTCATGTCGACCCTCTGGAGGGATATTTACATACTGTGCTCTTGTCCAGAGAGGTCCTACCTTTTAGCGTGGCACTCGCGCTGGCGTATGAGTATCCCTATACCTTAAGGCTACAGGAGCCAGAGCTCCGTCAACGCCTGACATACAGCAGCATGTACGGTATCCCCCTGATGGTGCCTGCAGACGTGGGGGGCATCCAGATTGGAGAGAGCACGCCAGAAGAGCAGTGGATGACGGCACTACAGCAGTGGAGTGCATGCCTGATGGATGTCTCATGGAGAGGTCCACACATGTTGACGCCGTCTCCAATCACTGGAACCCTGGCCAGGAGCACTATAAGTGCAATCATGATGAATGAGTCATCGTGGCTGCAGCCAGAATGCAGCCAGAATGTATTTTACCACGGAAGAGCAATATGTGGCTCATTGGAATTTGTCAGCCCCTGGATTGTCTGCTCTACCCCACCCTGCACATATGTGGCCACAGGAGAACCAGACGCCCTAGATCAGTACGTGGACCACATCATGCAGTGCCATGTGACTAGCTCTGGGAGCGGTTATCTGGAACGGGACAATGGAGACCAATATCAAGATAGCACACACTGGGGGCTCAATTCTTGCTTTTGATGGCCCACGCCGGGGGAGTGGCATCAACCCAGCCGGCACAAACTAGTGGCGCTGCCTGACTTTTATCAGCGCTCGATGGAGGGTGTGGCAACTGTATCTGTACCAGCACAGCTATCCCAAAGAAGCGAGGATCGACCACAGTGGCTAAGCACAGACATGGCTGCCGTGGAGGGACGTGAGTGCAAGAAAAGAGGGGACGTGCGGAGAAGAAACAACTTGCTGAACAAGTCAGCTTCCCCAGTTCCAGGAGTTCAGGTTCCCAACAGGCCGGCCAGCAGGGAGGGGGGGGGGGGGGCAATGGGAGATTCTGGACTAGCTATTAGCCAATATGAAGGCGCCAGAGATGACACCCTTGGTTCGAAGGAGTGCTGCCCTCTTCAACGAGGAAACTCAGTGAGGTAACCCAGGGCAGCCTTTGTCCTGCACCACGTGTTGGCCCATCTCCCAGATTCAGTACTGCGGGAGTGGATGCTCTAACGTGATCTACAATCATTGCCGGCTATGCAACCGGCGGATAGAGGAGACCGTCGGGACCCTTTGTGTCTGGGCAACTCTTGTACTGCCATACGTACCCAGTCTTTTTGGAGTGTGTGTCAGGGGGTTCAAATCCAATCCCTACTTGGGAAAGTAAAATTAACAAGTTTTAAAAATGTGTTTGTGTCCAGTGTAAGTGGCTGTGTAACTGTATTTAATATGGCTTATGGAGCTACCCATGGTAGCAGGTGTATACCAGTGTTTCCATACACTTTGATTCCCTTACCGAGTGGTTTCGGTTGGTGCTCCCTTGTCAGCACGTCACCACCTGAGTGTTATTGAGCGTAACTTGGCATGGGTTTGTCAGGTGCAACTTAGGTGGTGTGTTTTTTAGTGTTTTAAGTCAGGCCTACCCTGAGTGAGGTAGGCCTGACTGAGGCCTACCTCACTCAGGCCCACGCTCCCCCGGCGTGGGCCTGAGTGAGGTAAGTGAGTCTAAGTGTTTTAGGGGAGTAGAAGTACTGACTGTTAAAATACCCTCGTGGGTTGGTTGGTAGTAGCAGTCATGTTGGGAGGAAGCCATTGTCTTTAGAGCTAGGTTTGGGGGTAACTATCCCTTTAAGTGGGTAGACTTTGGTGTTCCTTCCAGTTGTTTAGTGTTTGTACTGACCGAATAGTTTTTGTGCCCTTGGTCCCTACTCTCATCCTATTGTCTCAAGTCATAGTCTTAATAGTGTAGTCGGCTGTTGCTTCTTTGTGTAAAACGGTCAGCAAATATCAGCTTAGTGTCAGCGCTGTAATGTTTAATAAACGTTAACATTTAGTGCACTGAAGGTTTGACCTGGTTTAAAGTATCGTGCTCTCTAGGCAGTTGTTTTTATGGTCTTGTCATGTATCACGTTTTGTGTCACCATGCAACTGCGCAAGTATAAAACAGACCTCTAAGTGCACTAAGTGCACTACTATTGCACTAGGTGTGAAGGTATTCCCAAATGGTTATAATGATCCCGCACTTTCTAGTGCACCCTCCCATAAAGTATCCCTGTTTGGCAATGAGGGTGCGTTGTAGAGCTGTGCGTTGTTAGCTGTATAGCCTCGGGTGGTTCGCAAGGGAGGGTAGTGAGAATGCCTATACCGTTTCTTTATGGTTGCACGAGTTCAAGCAGGTAGTAGCAGAAGTAGTATCAAAATTGTATTGCCATTGGGAACTCAGTGTCAGTATGATTTTACATGCCTGCTACCCAGTGCTCCCTGGCCATCTCCACCATCAGCCATTAATTTCTAAGGGTGTTTGTTGTTCTCTTAAGTGCCACCCACGCTTCGTTAGTAATGTCGCCATGTGTGCGAGGGTTTTGGTGTTTTAGTGCACCATGCTATACTATTTCAGCACAGTGCTGGTCGTTGTGGATCACACCAGTGTTTTCTTTTGTCTCCAGTGCTTCACGCTAGTATTGGTATTACTCATCTCGCCAAATATATTGCAATAGAAACCTGCAGATGTAATTTAATGTTATGGAGTGCGCTCCTCTACAAGCATCCCTCAGGTTTATCCTGTTCCCATGTAACCACTTGTGGTGCCATCCACGTCCTTGTACATCGATGTATGTCTGTTTGTGTACTAAATGTCTGGTGTTAGTTAGTGTGTCTTCAAAGTAAAGGTAATTTTACCAGTTTTTAATCGAGTCTCTCTCTTCCTGTTCTAAGCAGAGGGACAACTGATGAAGCCATCAGTGTTAAGAAGGGAGAGATTTATGTTCTGTTGTGGCCTCCTTTTCCTAGGTGTGACACAGAGTTGTTAGTGGTTATATTCTGTAGTTCTCGACTTGCCCTGGGTGGCAGTCTTTAGTTGAAGTAAATCGGCTTGGTAGTTGCGGAATAGTTGGTTATTAATGTTTAATAATAGTTGGGTGTAGTGCTGCCGGCCACTGTAACGAGTAACTGCCTTTGTTATATTTGGTGCTCTATTGCTAGGAGCCGTTGTAGAAACGGCTCATATGGTGACGCATTTCATCTGAAACGTGCGTTATGAGAGTTTTGGAAGAAATCTCAAACAGGGAAACCTCGTCATTGAATTCTCTGAGGCTCAAACCGTTTTATACCATAGATAAAGTTCGTGTTGACCTGTAACTACGTTGTACGGCCAACATTTTGTTCTCATTGTTGTGCACACGCAATGTAATTTTATGTACGCAACTTGATATTTGACAGTGCAACTAAACTTTCTCACCTTCTGACACTCTGTAACTGGTCAGAGTCTATTAATTTTGTTTTCTACAATTATTTGACGACCACCAGGAACTGTAAGCCTCTGTCTATGTAAACATTCACTAACTTTGGGCCTTAAGTCATGTGTTTAGTAACTTTAGGGCCTTAAGCCGTGTGTTTAGTAACTTTAGGGCCGTAAGCTGTGTATCTGGTAACTTTAGGGCCATACGCCACTTCGTCTGGTAATGGCTCTAAACTCTAGTAAACTAATGTTGGTGTAAGGCTTCACTCTGGGTAAGTGCATGCTCGTCTCGTGTCTGTTGTAATCATGTCCTTGTCTCCTGTGATCGCTGTGGTGTCTCTGCCTCCCGAGGCAAAGATCTGCCTCCCGAGGCAAAGATCTGCCTCCCGAGGCAAAGATCAGGATGTATTAACAAAGCTGTCTCACATGACAACGGTCTTTTGTATGTTTGTTTGTCCCTCAGGTTGATGGTCCGGAGGAGTCTGAGCTAAGGCTTGTCATCGGGTGTTTGTTGTCCAAGCCTCTTATGGTATTTCGGCAACGACTACCCAAACAAGGGCTGGCCCCACGGTTAACGCTGTAAAGGCCGGTGCTTCAGGGGTGGTGACAGGTCCGATCTAGACTCTGTTCCTACTCGCCCCAGTAAAACGCAACACTTTGTTCCCATCTAGAAGGTAGTCACATGCAGCGCTGCATCAGTAGTAAAACGTGCTTTGTGGTGGTGTGTGCTGTCTTTCAAGGAAAGTCCCCTACACCCAGTAACGAGTGCGAACACCATCGTGCTCATCACCACAATACTACCGCATCAAACATGGATGGTTTTATAGGCCAATAATTTTTGTTTATGTGGCAACACAGGTGGGTTAGTGTTAGCAGTAAAGACTGGAGTGGTTCATGCAGGAGGATACAAGAAGGTCTATCTGGTTCTTTTGGGTGGCACGAGCCTGGGAAGTAGAGTCATCATAGACGTAGTTGTTTTAGTATTTTTTGTAATGTCCGAGTGCTCTTCATCAGTGGCTGCTACACAGTTGCTGTTGGGCACCCTCTATCCAGCTCCATTGTATAGCCATTTCAATGTCTAATGGTTTTAAAAAAAAGTGAACTTTTATTATGACTTGGATCCATTTGTATCACATATCTGCAACCGCAACTTTCCATGCCTATTATATATCCTGCAGGATGGTAATGTGCATTTTAAACTTTGTGGATGTAGCTTGGCCCCCGGATATTATTATCTTATGTCTTTGCTTTGTTGTTCACGAAGGAAAGCAAGAATTTTGCAAAGTCAGACGCACCGTCATTTCGAATTGACAAAGTTATAGCTAGTTTGGCATATAATCGATATTAGCACATTCCAATGCAGTAATAAGGCATTGAGTTATTATAGATCAAAGGCACCTCGAGAATAGGTCTACTTAGCAACAAATCAGTTATAACGCACTTTATAAATGAACACAGTGACAGGGAAGCATCTTCATAACGGTAAGTTGTAACACATCTACTTCTTACACCGTAGTTAGACATTTTAACAAACGTAATCAATGTTCTCTAGTATTTCGCAAAATGTTTTGTACTTGTGTATGCAATTTTGGAGCAGAATTCTGGTGGTTATCGCCTCACATGTGTTTGTTCATATGTCAAGGGAGTTTGTAGTGTATACGTCTGTACGTTGTTGTTGCCAACCAGTAGCAAAAAACGGTAGCCTCTCCCTGTAACTTCTAGGGAAATCTGTAACTAGTAAGCCTACCTAAAACCAGCGAATCAGATTACCTTCTCGTTTTGTGGTCGTGTTACATCTGGTGATCTATTTATTTCATTTATGACTGCAGCATATTGCTATCTGTGGTTGTGTCTGTTCTGGTGATGCTCTGGGGATCACCAGCTACATGCATGTAATAAACGCCCGCCAAATCAGATGGTCATGTGTTTGTCTTATTTTCTTTCTAAGGATGGCTGAATGATCTGAACGGCGCAAGGCTAGCCTCTGTCAATAGCCATAAACCTGACTCGCGACAGAGATCCCTAGGTTCCCTGGAACTCTTAAAGGATCTGGGATTCAGGCCACGTGGGACCTGGCCCCTGGGTGGTTGAGCAGAGTAGTGCTGATTCTAGCAGTGGGCAATATCCTGACTGTAGGACTTAAGATGTAGTAGCTAAATATAAGTTTAGGTTAGCCTGGTTGCCCGTGTTTGCAGATGGTAGAAGTAGTTTCTGTGTTACTAGATCGTCTGGAAACGCGGTATCCGGCGTCTCTGTGTACCCGGAAATTCCATTCGTGTCCGCGAACCAGGGCGACAGATCTTCCATAGTATCTCAGACCTCAATGCAACCTATGTGTATGCAGGAGTGCCTTAGCCCATCACACCATTCGACTGAACCCAACAGAACCAGGGCTTTAAGCATGGCGCACCACACACCACAGTATGTCTGACAGAATAAATGTTTGTCATGCTATTGTGGCGTCCTAGTATTCTACGGAGTCCACATGTCATCACGTCTGCGCATCGGGAGGGGACAGGGGCATTCGTTCGTCTGTCTAGGGGGTTTGTGACTCGTCGATTGCACATCGTCTCCGCTCTCGTCACCTCCAGGTCCGTTCTCTCTGGACTGCCTCAGTCAAGCATGCCGATACGCACCCTGCAGTTTTCCCTACTGCAAGAGTCTTCTACTGCAGTGGTTCAGGTCTGCTGTGGGACAGTGATTTGGGGTCTTCACGTCGGTCACGTCTTAGTCCATCTCTTCTTCACTCTCCGACTCCCCTCAATAGAGACCCTGCATCTCTATATCAGCAAGCCCCTCTCGGCTATTTGAGGCCTTAACTCAACTCCAACTGCAATCATCGTCATTTGCGTTGACTCATATATTCAGGCATTGACAGCTAAACATGAGATGCTAACTCTGATACCCATCACACGCTCACACGCTCACACGCTCACGATATACACGTCACAGGTCTGGTCGCAGCCTCAGCAGCTATAACTCTGACTGGTTCCTTCAGCAAGTGGCTATCTAAACCCTGGCGGTTTAAGGTGGTCACCTCACCTCACACCTACAGTTCACCCATCACACTGGACTCGATTCGCTACAGTCAAGCACCCGCAAGGCCTGTGCATCTGCTCTAAGTTGCAGCTGCAAGTATCTGGTCTGCTTCTTTCTGGCTAATGTGATTGGCGAATCTCCCGTTTCTACTTCTTTGCGTTCTATTATACCTAAAACTCACATGCTGTCTGCTGGTTACTAGGGAAACCAATATGCCCTAAATATTACCCAATTAGCTATCATTGCTCCATCGGGGCCATGAGCCCCGGACCAATTACGTCACAACCAGGTTACTAGAAACCGTCTATTCTGACCTTACCATAGGATTTCCGTATCTACTCTCACTGTTACTTAAAGCACGCTAATATTATCGCGCCTGAGCGGTTCTGGTCTATACTGGCAGGGAATATGATTACCTTCCAAACGAGACTAACATTTTATGCTGAATACTTTCAAAGTTACGAACCCGTCGGAATTCTCGCAAATCGCGATCCCGATGTTTCAGCGACTCTGTACTGAGTCGCCCTCTAGAAGCTACACTGGGCTTTTACAATAAAACCTAATAATTCCTATCCTATCAAGAGAGGTACATCCCTTGATTACAAAATGCTAAATAATACACGACTTTGAGATGGCTTAGTAAGCCTACACAACCGTGAAAAGTTCCCTAGTGGGATAACGGGATAAGTCTATCTTCCTACCCCGCGGGCTTCTAAGACCTGTCGGTCTACCTACTACACCTCCCGAGATAAAGATAGTTACTCAGAACTGAAGTAAAGGCTTGGACAGTAACTGTGACACTACACTACAATACAATAAACCTGTTGTTTTTTTAGGTGATAGTATGGCAAATCCCGCTGTGTCTTGGAAGTACCATAGTGGTCAGAAGTTCTCAGCCGTTGACAAAGATCAGGATTCCTCCAGCCGTCACTGTGCCCAGATGGTTGCAGGTGGTTGGTGGTATAGTGCCTGCTTTGACGCTAACCTGAATGGGATATACGTCTCTGGAGGTAATACGTCTGACTGGCAGGGCATCATCTGGCGCAAATGGAAAGGCAACGGATATTCTCTCAAACGGTCGGAAATGAAAATCAGACCTAACTAGGGAAGTAAATGGAGTGATCCCTGTAAGTTGAAAAGATCTTAAACTCAATACAGTATACATTACAGGGTGTAGCATGTATAACCTGCTATATGGTTTCTTATTATAATTCATGATTGCTTGAGTCAAGAGCATGGGGAAGCAATGCTGCTCTTATGTTAAACTAATCGCAGGAGTTGTGACGTGTAGTAGGAGCTCCCGAGATGGTTTTGACAGGCCTTCACCCCCATACACTTTACAGGACTGGCAATGGCCATAAAGCGAGGTTTCCGAAAAATGTAATTTATAGTGAAACCGTACCTTGTCTTGTAAAACAAATTGTGGTAAACAGTGCCTATTGTTAAAAACTATCTTTTGCCAGATCAACTATTCTAGCTATAAAAAGACAATAAAATATGAACGTCCACCTTGTACCCGGAAGTATGGGAGGCCTTCTACGTTCGTTGGGCAGGCGCACTACATATTAACTTTTCTTTTTCAGGAGGGACACTATAATCTAGCATTTGTTTTTATAAGTTGACACTGCAAAATATTCATTAAAATTTTGCAGACAGAACTTAAGACAAAAGGACAATTTTTGGACATGACTAAACCGAAATTCTTCTTTTTCTTTTTTATTAAAATTTGCGCTGGCACTTGCTGATGCGTCAACGCTAGAACGGCCCCCTTTGTCCGAGCATATTGCGCGCGTGCACACGATCAATCAACAGAATCAATATGGCGCCGATGGGAGTGAAATTGTATTCAGGACTTTGTTTTTGCTAATTAATGGTTTTTGGTGTCAATATTTTCCAGGTATATCAGATCTACAGTGTCTTTAAATTATATAGATAAGATTGACATCCATATGCATTCGGGCTATGCAAATGTTGGCGAGTAACACTTCCTCGCGAAACGCATATGCTCGGCACTGTGGCTTGGACTGGGCGTAGGCCTAGCACAAAGTATCTCCGGAACCACCGCGAGCCACATACTGTGGTTAATGTTAAACATGAACGGCGGTTCTGGTGGGGGTATCTGTTTAGAAAGCAGGATCGCTTTGGTAGTGCATTGTTGATGAATGGGCGTTGTATGGTGATAGATGCATGTGGTAGATTCGAACAAGGATATTTCACTGTATCTTGTGCATCAAAATATGGTGTATCATTCATGGGAGGGATGAAGGTATTCTAGCATTGTTTTTATTTCTGCTCTATCAATGACTGGGTTCATTACAAATCTTGTGCAAGTACTTTAGTGTTGTATTAAGTGAGCCAGCATATCCAAATGTGATTGGAAGTAACGCCTTATATACTCAGGTATACATGCAAATTGTATGATAAAGGTTAGGTTGTAATAGATTTTACATTGTAGCAACACGACTAGACGATCAACAATAACATGCTTGCTGCTGCCAATAACTAGCCATTCGATTTACCATTCAGTTTTTAGCTCTGCTTTGTGCTACTGCACAGCAGAGCTACTGTCGTCACGCGGGCGTCCGTCGTCCGTCGTCCGTCGTCCGTCCGTCCGTCGTCCGTCGTCCGTCCGTAAAACCCGTTTTCTCAGAACCCGTCAGGTATATTAATGCCAAATTTGGTG
>JAAUYG010274167.1_pt1 | contig 14849 bp, 11 predicted proteins | sample 7278091 | NCBI WGS metagenome assembly JAAUYG01 (sample SAMN14350201, study PRJNA611818) | marine sediment metagenome | isolation source: surface marine sediment (0.6m) | place: French Polynesia: Moorea | collected 2018-08 | reverse complement strand
GCCGGTTATTAGCTGGTGCTGCATTCTCTGCTGCGATCATGCATAAGTTAGGACCTGATGTTCGCTATGTTAAAACAATATAAGGACTCGTCCGAGTCCATAAAATTTTTAAATACAGCACATTTAATTACATATAGGCACTTTCAACTACACAGATCAGTGAATTGGCAATGAATTCGTGTCTGGATATTCAAATCCTGGAGTAATTTTCGGGAGTACAATTGTCGACTTTAATATATGTACAGGGGCTAGACTATATTAACGTGGAGTTTTGACATTAACTCTTTTGCCTGCTCGCTGCAGGTGAGGCGATTTACCGTTTAGCCGAAAATTAGTTTCTGGGCCCCCAACGAAGCTGTCTGGCATCTGTCTGACGTCTTCTGGTATGTGGAACAAAAGGCTAAATTCAGATTGGGAATTGTGGGGAGCTGCCTAGCGATGCCTTATGTCCTCAACAGTTCTGAGTGGATTGTGGGCAAAATCATGGGATATGTTTTCTTTGTTATTGTTCAATCCTGCATATTTGAGGGGAAAGACAAATTGATTACTCCAGAAATTGCGGAAAGTTCTTGTCAGGAGCTGTATTGGTAGCATATTAACGTTTTATTGAACCTGCTTATGTGCCCTAGAGACCATGCATGGTCTATGTGAGTTCAACTGCGATCCCCATACATGGTTTCTGGGTTGAAAGTTTATTGGGGTGGCACTTGATGGTGACTTTCCATAACTACTGGCAGGTTAGATTAACAGCCCATCACAATAAACAATAGATGTGGGCTGATTGATAAGTAAATTTATTCAAATATGCATGATGTCATATTGGCCTGTAAAGTGTACTTGTCTGGATATAAATATTGGAAATAAACAGAGAGACAGAGAGCTATCCAGAACCTTCAGGCGTGCTGGACCTCCCTTTCCCACTGAACCTGAGAACTTGCCTTGGCTTGTCTTTGTTGCTCCCTTAAATGTAATTATAAGTCTTTACTACACTAAAGTTGGATCTGTGTGAGCCCAGAGGTGAGACTTTAGACATTGTCTGTACTCCAGTTATGCACCCTAGCTGTCGCTTGTGTACTGAAAAAGTACTAATGCCAAAATCAGCTGCCCCGGGCCCCTCCTTAATGGGGCATTTACATAAATGTGTCATTCTATTTTCCTAATCTCCTGATAGCCTATTGTGTGACATATATTTAGACATCTATATAGATGTCTAAATATACAAACACTACAATGACAATGACTGTTTGACAATAAACAGCCAAACACTAATATTAATTGTCATTAATTATGCTTCTTAAATTCATCTTATTGTATAATGTCCTGCTTTTTTCTTGATATACTTTCTTTTATTGCAAAAAGTGCTAAAGCATATCACATTTTTAATCTTGCCCAGTTCCTTAATTAATTAGAGCATTGTAAGATGGAATTGTCACTTCATAATGCACAAAAACACCAACACCACAACAATAATAAAAACATCAATAACAATAACAGTATAATAATAGGGGTATATACATGTATACATGGGTCTATAAAATATGGCCTGATTCGAGTTTTATTTTTTAACAGAGAACTACGAATCGCAGGTCTTTATTTAAGACCCCTATCTGAATCGTATTTCAATATTTAATAGCCATGGCGAGTCGCAGATCCCCGGGCGCAGATCACTCTTTAACAGAAATGGTTTGGTCGCAGATCAATTGTTAACAGCCATGGTGTAGTCGGAGATCAATCTTTAACAGCCATGGTCTTGGAAATCGGAATTTACAGCAACTGCAAGCCACGGATCATTATTTTAGCGAGGGACTGGCTCATCAGATCGTATTTTTTTAGGCGGAGTGACTAATGAATCGGCAGTTAATAACTGCACCAAATCGCTAATCATTCTTTAGTGAGGAGTGCAGACTATGAATCGCAAGATAAGAATTTGGTCGGTTCACTAGATGATTCGACAAAACGGCCTGTTCGCGCGATTCGGACGAATCGATTTTAACAATAATAATAATAATAATAATAATAATAATAATAATAATAATAATAATAATAATAATAATAATAATACCTGCCCAAGCTGAAATGGCGGTATGACTGGATAACACTTTAATTTCGTGATTTGAATTCGTTTCGGTATTTCGCTCTTAGCTCTGGACACGTGAGTTTGTTTATCTTCGAAAGTGTGCGTGCTGACCGGTCTTGATGTAAGTATCAGGCGGGATAGACGTTCATTTTACGGGATAGTCTAGCCCTAAGTGAATTCTGTAAAGGGGCGGTTGTTTGTCATTTATTTTTGTTTTATTTGTTGCCTCGCGAAGTTATGTTTCCATATGGATTCGCGAATACCTTGATTATCGCCCACGTAGCCTCGACTAAGTTGTTATACAGTGTTAAATGAACTTACCCCGGGCCCGGGGTACTTACCAGCTTACAGTGCCTAGTAGATGATCGTACGCCCAGGCGCTTGGAACCTTTTACAGTCAGGTGTATTATATATAGACTAATTACTTTTTTCTTTTTTTTTTTTGACAATGTTCCAAGCGCCTGTGATCGTACGTGTAATTGTACTTACTAGTAACCCCAGTCTGTGGCTTGCGGTGGTTCCGGTGATACTTTATGATAGGCCTACACCCCCTCCTGTAGGGGGTGAAGGCCTGTCAAAACCATCTCCGGAGCCCCTACTGCACGTCACAGCTTCTGGGATTAACTTACTAATATATTAGCGCAGAGTAATTGTAATCGTAATCAATTACTTTGCCTGTGTAATCGTTCCAGGTCTGCTACTGTCAGTCATCACTGGTTTAATACGGCCATTTAACAATGTTTAATACAGAGTAGCAGCCTCAAGTGACTGTCTACTCTCTACTACCGGGCCAAAACAAAGGGTCGTTCACGGCTAACTAGGCCCAAGTGACTGTCTACCTTATCAGTTATACTACTGTACTAGACATTTTCCCCGGGGGAAGGGGCGTCCCCGGCTAGTTAGAGATGCTTGAAGAAATATGGAGAATAAAAAATACCTATAGATGTGTGTATATATTATCAGTGAGTTAATAAAAGTGTTAGAATAAAAAGTTTATAGGAACTCAGGGTTTACCGCTGTCTTAGACGGTCTATCTCTGTAGAATATAGTTGGCAAAGGTTTACTCCGTAAGCTCGTACTGACCTAGTTGTATAATTTATTACGTTATAGGCAATTAAGCCTGATTCATATAAAGATGTATATGTAGTGTGATATGCCTCGGAGGAGTTTTTATACTTGTTCCATACAAAGTAGAAAATATATTTGTGCATTCTATATACCGGTGGTTTGCAATTTTGCTGACACAGCTGGTCGCTGTGCATACTTTGATCCCTGTTCCTTTGTTTTTCCCAGACAATGGACCATAAAAAGACAAGAGATGCTGAAGGCAGAGAATGTACAAAGAAGATATCATCCAAGAAAAGGAAAATGTCCAAGGAATGTGAAAGCACCCTTGAATCCAGTGGTAACAATAATGGCTTAGAGCAGAAAGCATCAACAGGAAAAAGCAAGAAAGTTTCCAAGACAAATATGAGTGTTAATTCGGAGGCTGCTTGCAAAGATTCTCATGAAGCCTGTACTGATAGTGACAGAAACATGAGAAAACAGAAGAAGTTGAAGCGAAAATTGGAAAAGCAGCTGAAACGACAAGCTGAGGCAGTTTCCAAAGATAAGACAGACAGTGATTCAAGTGCAAACACTGACCCAGTAGCAGCCACGCAGGCACTGGAATATCTACACAAATGGCACAAGGATAGAAAGCATTGGAGTTTCCAGAAAGTACGGCAAGTTTGGCTGCTGCAGCATCTGTATGACACAAAGCAGGTATGATGATACATGTAATATCTGAACTGAGATGGCTTTGGTGCTCCAATAGCGGTTCCAATGCTGACTTGCACTATATGTTATTCTATGATGTACATGTACATACATTAACATTGTACATGGTGTGTCTTCACAAGGTTGGATGTTTCCAAATGTGTCTTCAAGCAAAGCCTAATTCTTTGACTTGTATGATAGATCATGGTAAGAAAAGATACCTGTACCAATATGACACTGTGGTAGCACTGGTAGGTTCATGAGGATAGTGAAGAATTACATTCAGGATAATGTATAACATGTTAAATTAAAAGTTTTAGATTCATATTGTTCAGTGTATTATTTAATGGAACATAATGAGTCTATTAATGACATGGCTGGGCGGGTTGTTAGAGATGTAAAGATTAATTGATGCATCAGCAGGATTAATCGTTGCAAGAAAATTTGTTACAGCATCGATGTCCATTTCTGTTTACACCTCTGTTTTTTTTAGGCGGGTCTGACATGTTGAAGCCTTTGTGATGTTATTATCTTCCCATCATTGTTCAAAATACAGTGTTTCATGCCCAAAATGGGAGTGGCTAGTATTTTCTCATGAGATGGTTCTTTCAAAACTGAAGACTTATTTTTGTGCCAAATGTGTAGAACTACACATGCTACAAAAATATGGAAATTGAATCGATCCTGTTGATTACAGAATGTTCCAATTTCTCGAGGAATAACAAGACACATCTAAAGAATAAGCAAGTAGAAAAAAATTTGAGCATAACAAAATTTGTTTTACTTTCAGCTGTCAGATGAGGATTTCGAGATAATGCTTCAGTACATGGAAGCCTTGAAAGGAAAGGGTCGGGAACTCACTGTAAAGAAGGCTGAGGATATGCTTTCCAAGTATACTGTATTTAATGATTCAGATACAACAGGTTAGTGCTTAAAAATAAACAGTTTCCAAGTTAAAACATTCTTTAGCGGTTATATACATGTACCAAAACATGCTAGCTATATTATATAGAGTGGGCCCTCTCTTAAAGGACACTTTCTAGAAAGGACACCCCTCTAGAAAGGACACCAAATCTTGGCAGCAAGTGCTGTGAATTAATGTGATAATCCCTCTCAGCAGAGGACACCTCTCTAATAAGACCAGAATTCTTTGGCAGAACGGGTGTCCCTGTTAGAGGGGACTATACTGTACTTAGAAACAATTAAAATGCACCACTGCATACTGAGACTGCCCTATGTTGCACTGATGCATTTTCATTGACTCTAACATGATGTACATTTATTATATGTAATTTTGAAGGATGCTTTTATTGTTGGGCAGTCCAAGAAAACTATATTTGTACTTAATCGTGTTTTGCAAAGAACTTAAGAAGTTATCTTCATTGATAAAAGTGATCACAACTGTGGCTTGTGTTGATCACTTTAGCTTTCAGGTGAAAGATTCGTATTAAAATCTGGGATTTATAATCAAAATTGAAAAGTATTTTTTACCAATGTAACTGCAACATTTAATACAACTTGCCGGAGTAGAGGGTAGAAACTTGGGTTAATTTTGGACGCTAGTATCATGAGTACACAATCTATACATGGTATATTCTGCATGGAAGCTAGAATTTAGGTGGTACTATATATGTATCAGACTATCAGCTCTAATGATACATGTACTTTTCTACTAGTACCAGAAAGTCTGTTCATGTCTATACTATAAAGGTACTTTTAGATATATGTGTATAGACATGTATATATCGTGTACATGGATTATGGACACTTTGGGGTAGTCAAATTTCATTTTCTCGCACAGTGGTTAGGTACCATGGTTACGTACCAAATCCCTTAAAGTCATCATTTGTTTTTCAGAGCCTCCTCCAGTTGACATACATGCACGAGCTAAGGCAGTTATTCAGACACTCTCAGTTCCCGTCTAGTAATACCGGTAGAAGTGTGATATAAGGAACGCGCAGTTCATCATAATGGAACAGTGCAGGGTGGTTGTACACTACTACACTGGGTACCATAGCTGTTGTTTGCCCAACTTTCCAGTTACGTGGATTTTCAGTGAAATTACATGGACGCACTTGGTTGAGAGATAAGTATGTGTAATAAGACTCAACAATTTTGGTGATGTGTTATCAAGCAATTCAGCAGCTGTGGATATCATAACCTGCTTTCTGTGGGTTCATCATAATGGAGACGCTCAAGCAAGAATGCTTAGCTATAAATCAACCATTAGTGTACCTGTGTACGTGGTGTACGATAATGTGTATCCCATCAGTAACTGTGTCTCTCTGTCTAAAGGGTTATATACATTAAGAAGGTATAGGGTTTGCCCTGAGTTACTGTAAACAGGCAAATGTTTTACAAGTGTACTTTATATACATATTTGGATAGATGCATGACCTACTTTTTTATGCAATCGACTGTTACAAGTTAAAGTAGCCCTCACAAATGAGCGTGTACCTGCACATTGTATAAGGCATTGGGTGTTTTCTGTAGCAAAGTGGTCCCTGCATTTTAAAACTACCGGTATCCATTCAACCAGAAAAGGTCTTTAATTGAAGGTAGTCTTAAAGTGGAGGGATATTTAGTGATGTCACTGATGGGCAGTATTATTAGTATGAGCATTATAGAGTGGTATTAAATCACAGGGACCACTGTATGTGAAGATGTGTTAACTTACAAGCAGAATGAAGATCTCTTGTGATACAAATTGGCCCCTGTAACTTTGGGTGTGAACAATTAAATGGAATCATGAATAATATACATTACAATAGGGAGGGAGTATTTTGTGCCACAATATCACAATATTAATAGTCAGTTTCATTCGGAATTCAAACTACACTTGGCCGCAATGTGCCCTTAGGCAGTTACTGGTCAGTATGAAGGCGTCGACCATGTGAATAGTTGCCATGTTTGCTCCTTTTGGGTATTTTCAGGAAGTTTTCCTGCCAGGGGGTTTAAGTACTCCCCCCCCCCCCCCAACACACACACACACTACCATGGAGCATAGATTTAGCAATGTTACTGAGGGCTTATGAGGTGTCAGAAATAAGAGTGCAGAACTTCTAAGTTGTGGTGTTTGCGTTTTCATGAAGCTTCGGATATGTTCTGACAGGTTAAACCTGTTAAAAGGCGTCATGGAGGCTTTGCGCAGTGCCGAATACCTCCTGTAAATTCATAATTGTATATAAAAGTGAAGCAATAAATGTGTTGTGTGTCCTCTCTTTACACAAAACAACATAAATTGTACGTTAAAAAAGCGTTTCTTGGTGGGTGCCCTTTATATAAGACAGGACCAAAAATCTTTGCTACTGGATCACTGCATTTCTCTCTTTTGTCAAAGGCCAAGTCTACTGTAGCCGCAATATCTTAGCAAATAGGGGCACTTTAAGAAATTATTTGGCAGAGATGGCATCCGGTGTGTGATGAGTGTACATGTATTAGTAAAGTATGCTCAACCATTTACACATATTTCCTAACGTTTCTGCATTTGGTGTCACAATCTTAAAAAATAAAATTCTTTGTGCATGCAGCATGTAATGCCTTAAATCAAAGCATTGCACTGTCAAGACATGCAATGATTTCACAATCTTTAAGCTGTTTGACCAAGGCTTGGGTATAGCTACTGCAACAAATTATAATTAAATAGGAACAAGACCAGCAACTGGAAAGTGGAAAGCAACAAAAGTTTTATTTGCAGAACTAACACTCGTTTTGGAGTAACCTGCGTACACAAAGTGTACCAAATAAGTGGAACACAAGATGGTGGTAAATACTGTACGACAAAGTGGTACTTGAGCATTGGCATATATAAAATATGATTAATGCTGTTATGAAAGCAAAGCAAAGAATACTGTGTTTATGGCCTTACATCGTGAAAAAAAAAAAGTTAGTATTCACCAAAACCACAAACTAGTATCTTGTGCAGCTGGATGGTGTTTTGCATATTTTTTTGTCGCATTCGCACACTACATACCAATATGAAGCAACGTGTCATCAGACGAACATTCCAAGTGACTTGCATGCTGCTTTTCTTTGGAACGAACATTCTTGTGTAAATACTTCACCACACCACAGAAAGCTCATTCATTCCCAAAACACTCAACTACCCTTCAAATGATTAATATATATACCATTATTTAGTTGAAAAACCCATTCAATATACCCACTGTCACTAGATCTTGGTGTTAGAAGCATATTGGTACAAGACAATACAGGTAGCAAGTATTTTATACTTCAGCGGTTGATTCTCGTCATGTTCCTAAAATAGCACCAGTGTAAATTTTTTGACAAAAATCGAGCATTCTATATTTTGCTCAACATGAATCTAAATTTTACTGTTGCATTTACAAAGCGGTCTACTGTTGATTACATTTTTAATACTAGAAACTAAATAGATCACTATTTTCTACAGTTCAGTATTTTAATACAACTACTCCAACTTGCTGCCTTGGGAGCCGTCCATTTCTTTTAAAGAAAAATGCTAGTACTAGTGGTTAAATATGCCGAAAAAGACAATAGTATTTTAAACATTGCTAAATCCTGAAAAGCATTTTATACATGGCCTATTATCACTCATACCTGCACTCTGCTATTTGAAAAACTCTCTGCATACATTGTACTTTTCAGAATAACATTCTAGACTATGAAATGGGCTACCAAATATATTACTACTCACAATTTGCTAAGGATCAGTTACATGATCCTAAGCAAATTGCGAGTAGGTTGCAGAGACTGCTATGCACAATTTCCTAAGGATCATGCAACTGATCCTAGCAAATTGTAAACAGTATAGTTTACATGTAAATAGCTGATCACTTGACATTAAATATGACATGATTAATAAGCAATTGGCTATCTAAATTTACACAATTCTATATAAATAGTTGAGAAGCAATAGTATAGCCCCATTTCTTGAATCGTAAATATTTTACTAATAAAAGTCTTTGCTATACTGTCTAGACTCATAAATTAGGTACATGGTACACACTAGTATGGTCAAGCATTCCAAATACCAATACATCCCATTGTGGCGTTCAGTGTAGAATACATTTCGATCAATAGTTCACTTCAAAGAAACTATAAAATTGTATGTCCTGTTGCTGAAGGCAACCAAAATATACCTCCCTCCCAAACTGCAGGACTTGTCAATTCCACAGGAATAATTGCAACATTTGCCACAGCAAATAGCATGAATACTGTGTGGCTGAGACATTTCATCCCACAATGTGTATGAATCTGTTACACATGAATTAAATAATTTAAATTGACAATCTTGACACCCAAGCTATCATTTGATCTTAAATAGAATAATCTTAGCGTCATACGAAGATTTCAGAGAAGAAATGCAAATTATTTCACGCCGAAATTAAATCACATTGGACCTACATGTACATGTATTCTGTTGCAAGAGTATTCTTGTATGGAATTCACATGTGCTGTTTAATATGTGGTGCTTGATAATCACACGCCTGATTTCATGTGCTCACAATGCATCTTTCTGTTTCAATCAGCAAAGAAATTAGAATGCAGCATATCAACTCATAAACAGAAACAGTCACTCGTAACAACAAAAACATGAAAGACTGCTTCAAAGGTAGAAGGCCACGTATCACCCATCACACAATAACTTAACAATGTTTTGCCATTTAATATGGAAAATATGTTTTATCATGGCATGCAAAATACCACTCCGGTTCAAACACAATACTCCTTGAATTGTAACTTGTATCAGTGCGGATTATGCGATCCACCATCACAGGTAATACCCACAGAATGATATGTGGCATATACATGGTAAGACTCGGGGACCAAAAAACTGGTTCAGCTGCAGACTGGTGTCAGTTAATTAAATAACTGACTTGCATTTTTACAGTCGCAAGTGACTCGATGAACATAATAATCTGGAATTGCATACGGCAGTAACTGCCACCTTAGGTATATGAGCAACTGGCCTCAGTTACAATTTATATGCTGCTGCCCCCAAAATCTATTCGCCCTGAGGGGCCACAACATGGATCTTATTGGCATTTGCTAGCTCTTGTGTAGGCTTTCTTTTCATCACTTTGGTCGTTGAGCGGCTGTGAGCTGTGTTTGGCTGTTGCTGGATGGATGGATTCAGAGTTTTCAGTGCGATGCGCTCCATGGAGGCGCTGGTCCCTGAGATTGTCAGCGATTGGCTGGCTGGGTGTTTTGTGATCACAAGACGACTGGGAGGGTTGTCGCTAGAACGCGACTGAGATTGGGTCGACGTAGGAGGCTGTCGGATGCTGCAATGAGTTTCGTCTCTTGGCGAGGACTCCGGCGACAGGGGGTCGTGATACACATGTATTCTCATGCGACGTGTGATGTTTGCGCTGTTCAGCAGAGCGGCACTGAAAGGCATGATTGGGCTGGATTGTTTTGGAGCGGGCACCGAATCTGGAATTCCGGCACTTTCCGAGACCGGTCCCGCTTTGGCCAAGCATAGGCTACCACAGGCAGGGCTGACTGTGGCAGTGTTTGCTTCTGATGTCGTCACCGTTTGATTGGAGCTTCCGGAGACCGCTGTGGACGATTGACGGCTTGAGGTAGTAGGCTCTGGCTCCTCCCCAACTGAATCTGTAGACACATCCAGATGCGAGTGTTTATGCCTGTTGGCCTGTGACAGGCGCCTGGTCTGGATCTGCGATGCGAAAGGTTTATGAGAAGCCAAATCTGCACACCACAGGCTCTCCAGGTCTGGATCAGAATCATAGCCTGCAGAGAGATGGACAAAGGTATGTGAAACACAAGTTATAATACTGTACTATAATTATCATACATGACTGAGACAGGATAAAGACTACCCACGGTTGAGGCCAAAATAGTCTGAATTCTGAAGTGGTCTTATTATTAAGTTTCAAGATTCCCACAATTTGACCATAATAACACAAGCCTACAAAGAGGGGAACTTACTTCCAAAGATATTCATACAAGCTGTTTATAGGTTTCTGTCTACTTTGCCTTAACTGTATGCTTTTAATAACAAAACTGCAAACTATTTTCCTCCTCACCCCCCCCTCCATACTTGTAAATGGACTGGCCCAGTCTGCAGTTAATTCTTGCCTGTCCAATGAAGAAAAAAGCTCTAGAATGCCATTGCCCCTCTCATAGAGATGATAATATTGGTTAAGATATATGAACAAAACCAGGTGGTAAATAAAAGAAAATATTAATTTGATACCTTCAGGATCCATACATAAGGAATCTCCTTCGTCCTCCAGGTCTCCGTCGTAGCCCGACACCGTGGACACATTCAGCAGGGAGTTGTTAGCAAAACTGTGGTTAGCCATGGACTCCATAGAGGGCGTGGCTGCCTGCTCTCTGTCATGGTTGACTTCGCTTACTCTGCAAATTCAACAGAAACTTTAAGTGTTACAGAGATCGCACTTTTTATATTCCTGTAATTTTCGCAAGAGCCTCTGGCACACGAGTCACGAGCCTATCCTTAACTTAAGCCTTAACACCCTCAGGGTTCCGAAACTCTGTTTTGCTTCTGACCAAATTGATTTCCCCCAACCTTGCATGGTACAGAAAAAAAAAGATGAAACTTTTAGTGGGATTGGGAAACTTTTTCTTTCTACAAATAATATCAGACATAGTATAAAAACTGCTTTGGGTTTGAAGTTAAACATTCTCATATGGAAATTATTGATTCGAGAAATGCAGTTTAACACAGCATGTATACATGTATATAGATATAACACTTTATCATTATTTATATACAATAATGTACGAGTGATAACATATAAATTATACTTTAACATAGCATGTTGTGTGTTGAATCTGCCTTCATTAATTTGCTTAGAACTGTCTCAAAAGACATAAAATACCTGTCCGTCAGTCGCTTTCCGCTGCCACTCGGTCGGCACGGAGACATTATGAGATCTTTGGGACCCTGGATAGGACCAGTTGTGACTGGTGGCTCCTCCTGGGAGACATCTGCAGAAGCTTGGCACGCTAGCGGTGTGTCCGGCAAACTTGGACTGAGAATGCTCAGAAGCTCAGGCTTAGTAATCACCTGAGATGAAATAAAAAGTGTAAAACCATTTAAAATACAATGTAGTCGCAATTGTGGACAGGTTTCCACTGTTGAAATGACTATATCTGTATATGGTGTCTGACTAATTACACAGTCACTTTACATGTTTAAAAGTTTAACAAACCGGTTCAATCCTTAAAATCAACGGTGAAAGTTTTAAACGTGTAAAATTACGACTTAAAGGTGACAATGCGTCTTTGTTTTCCAAATATTAACACTACTTGTAAGTATAGGCACATTAAGCAGTAAATTAATGTCGAGTTAGAAGACATCCCAAACATTTCATCTGAAGTGTTATCAGCAATACCGCACAGGATGAAGATCTGTAAACATTTTACGATATGAAGCCCAGATGAAATGCAAGTACCGGTACTTACTGGCACAGCGCTGACTGACAAGAAATCATAATCGCTGTAACGCTCTTTCACAGCTTGCAGTATGACATCACGGTGGTCCACCATTACGCGATCCAGAAAACTACGAACAAAAACACAGCATATACAATATAAAGGTGGTGAATTCATAATGCAGTAAAATTCGAAATATGTACTACAAAATTAATGTACAACACTAAAAAGGCTGGCCACCCTATTAGCCCAAAAAATGGCCACATTACGAGTGACATTAGGGAGGCGGCCTTTAGCGAGAGGCAGAACGGACAGATTTGTGGCCACATTGGGGGAGGGGGGAGCTTTGTAGTAGTGCGCGACCACTGAGAATGACTACTGTATATCAATCTATCATTTTTACTGGATGCACAATTGCACATGTATTTAACAGGTATTATAAAGTGTTCAAAGGAATAGTTTGATCCAATACTAACCATTTTTTATGAAGCAATATTGTGGATGCAGTGAGATCTTTGCTTGTGTAACCCGTGTACTCTACCATAGTCGTGGGCCATAATGGGTCTGGAAGAGATAAATCAACAGTCTGTTACATGTGAACCTACATATATATTGATAAAGTCATTTTGCAAAAAGATGCCATTTACATATGGACATTGACATAACAGGTTATACATATTAGGATAACTCCATAACTTGCTCTGAGAAAACAAACCCCACTTGAAAGATATGCCAAAGAACGATTTAAGCATGATTCTGTTGCAAAAGCTCTGCTTTACTATTTGCGGTACAATTAATAGTTAAATATAGTGTAACCTCTACAGCAAGACCGCTCAGAAGGGACCAACTAATTACGGTCCTTATACACAGGTGGCCTTTACACAGGTTCAATTTCTTGGAGAATATAAGGGTAGAGATTGGTTAGCAGGTTGTCTTTATAGGTTTGCTGTAGCAGAACCTGTTTTGGAAGACTGACCCAATTGCCATAAAAACATGGTCTGTCATGACAGGGTCAACAGTATTGAAATGTGGGGAGCTATGCCAGGAATGTGTGGTCTTTCATGACAGCGGTCTCTCAAGACAGGTTTCACTGTACTTAGTACAATACATGTGCTGGGTACAATATTAACAAACCTGTTTTTCTGGTGAGCCTGGCAAGAAGTATGCAGGAAGCAGCAACCTGTGCCTGAGACATTGTGCCTAGCTCGCTCTGCAGCAAGGAGAGTTCACAGTAATACTCGGCTAGCAGTCCCGTCATCAGGTCGTTCTTGGCGATCACGTTCAGCAACTGAACAAAGTCCAAACTAGTGATAACCTGGAACATATTAAGATCATGAAAGTTCAAAACTTTTTCACTTGGCATGCACGGATGTTACAAGTACCATCTTTGAATATTTTGCTTTGAGAATAAAAGAATATGTTCAGAAAAAAATTAATACTTATGTTAAACCGGATTAGGGAATAAGTGAAATTAACTTCAAGCCAGTATAAAAACAGCAACTAGATTCCAAACTGTGCATTCTGCTTTCTAACCATTATAATTAACAACAGTCACATTTCTATATTAACTTGCTCAAAGTAGTATCAAAGTACTGTTGCATATGTAGGCTGAGGAAATTTTTTTTTTTATTTTCAAATTTCTTTTACCCTGAATTCGCCTCGTAAGGAAGCTGTGATTTCTCCCATCATGCGAACCACATCTTCGTACTTGTATGTGTTGTCCGTAAGCCAGGCGGCTTCACGGATGGTGATAATTTCCTTTCCTAAGAATCTGGAAAAATACAGCCACAAATAACTCTTCAAATCTTTTATTATCGCATTGTGAAAAAAGGTATCCTAGTAAAGTCTACATATATTCAAAACAGAGTATTTGGCACCACAAAATCGTGACTTGAATTGTTGGTCTCATTAAAACCCCAGACTGCCCTTGGTCCTTTGAACTACCCTTTGGCCAATCACATTGGGCTGTATGAAACGTTCCACCAATCATGACAGGCCGCTGTTTCGCTTTATGTCTTTGGAATATTTTCCCCGCCGCCGGGCTTAAAATAATCCCTATTGCAAATACCGTTGAAAACACAGGCAAAGCACAGCACTGAACAAGTGGGCAAAGTTAACTTTTGAAGATATTAAATCTGTGATAAGCCAGTTTAATCTACACATACATAAATACATACATGTATAGATTAAATGGGTGATGCTAATTATCAAATGGTGATGCTAATTATCACAGACAAGCATTCCACAATGAACACATGCCTTTCTACTTTGTAGCCCAAGATTCTCACATGTACTATTACCGTGAAACCTCCCTAACAGGGTTAAACTCACCCCCAAATAAGATCAATTCAGAATTAATACCACAGTGGATGACCATAAATTACACACCAGTGCTTCAGTTTCAGAATTACAACCAACTCAGAATTAAGACAAGATTGGTTTCGACCATGGGTAGGCTTAACTGTCAGAGTGGTTTCACTGTATTAGTTGAAGCAACCATTGAACTTGCTGCAGTAGAACCTGTCTTGAAAGACTAGCACCCAATTGTAGATAATATGCCTTATATCATGTATATATCATGTATATGTTGTAGTGTGTAGTACATGTT
>JAAUYG010111189.1_pt1 | contig 14851 bp, 11 predicted proteins | sample 7278091 | NCBI WGS metagenome assembly JAAUYG01 (sample SAMN14350201, study PRJNA611818) | marine sediment metagenome | isolation source: surface marine sediment (0.6m) | place: French Polynesia: Moorea | collected 2018-08 | reverse complement strand
TCAGCACGTTGTCGAGGAAGCGCAGGACGTCCTCGACGAAGCGCGCCTCGTCCTTCCACTCGAAGTAGGTCTCCAGGTTCAGGGACGACAGGCAGCAGACCGCGGTGCGGTCCTCGCCCAGATGGTCGATCCCGGTCGGCAGGGTGATCTCGCTGCAGAGGTTCGACATCTTGACGTTGAGGCCGGCCAGCTTGTGGTGCTCGGGCACCGCCCGGTTCACGTGGTCGACGTAGATCAGGTAGGGCTCGCCGGTCTCGATCCGCGCGGTCAGGATCCGGATCCACAGGCTGCGCGCCTTGATCTTCTTGATCACCGAGTGGTCCTTGGGGCTGGTCAGGGCCCAGTCCTCGTCGTTCTCGACCGCGCGCATGAAGGCGTCGGGAATCACCACGCCGTGGTGCAGGTTCAGCGCCTTGCGGTTGGGATCGCCGCCGGTCGGCCGGCGCAGCTCGACGAACTCCTCGATCTCGGGATGGCTGACCGGCAGGTAGACGGCGGCCGAGCCGCGGCGCAGCGAGCCCTGGCTGATCGCCAGGGTCAGGGAGTCCATGACCCGGATGAAGGGCACGACGCCGGAGGTCTTGCCGTTGTGCCCGACCTTCTCGCCGATCGAGCGCAGGTTGCCCCAGTAGCTGCCGATGCCGCCGCCGCGCGCCGCCAGCCAGACGTTCTCGTTCCAAAGGCCGACGATGCCGTCCAGGCTGTCCTGGGATTCGTTGAGAAAGCAGGAGATCGGCAGGCCGCGGCCGGTGCCGCCGTTGGACAGGACCGGAGTCGCCGGCATGAACCAGAGCCGCGAGATGTAGTCGTAGATTCGCTGGGCATGGGCCGAGTCGTCGGCGAAATGGGCCGCGACCCGGGCGAAGAGGTCCTGGAAGCTCTCGCCGGGCATGAGATAGCGGTCGGTGAGGGTCGCCTTGCCGAACTCGGTCAGCAGGGCGTCGCGTTCGCGATCGATCCGGACCGTGATGCCGCGGCCGTTCTGGAAGACGTCCCGGATCTGGCCGTTGCCGAGAATCTCCTCGCCCAGAAGGCCTTCGCCCGGGTTTTCCACGGCGCCGGCCGAGTCGCCCGGGGAAGGTTCAAGGGAGTCATCCACAGCGCTCCTCGCGTTATCCACAAGGGCCGTGGCTCCGTTGTCCCTTCGTTCCTCCAGGCTGGCCGCTCGGTCCATGGTGTCTCCCCCTTCGTCTATCCACCGCGCCGCGTGCCGTTTTCCACAGCTGTGGATGGGATGAATTGTGTAAATCTACAAGATATAGGGTGTCGCTAGCCCCAGACCCCCAAATGTAGAAGACCGTCACGGTCCTGTCATCGGGAACAAAAAAAGAACATTGAGGTTAATGGATGACGTCGCCGATCGCAAGGCGACGATGGCCGGACTCCGCCGGTCGCTCGGCCCCGCCGGCCGCCGCGCGCCATCAAATGAGTCGGTATCAACGCGCCTTGGTATCAGCGCAGGGCCTGCCAGAAGCCGTTGCCCGGCGGGCTGTCCAGGGTTTCGAAGTACCGGAAGGCGTCGTTGAACCAGGCGACGAAGCGGTCGGCGTGGTGGCTCGTCCCGATCGGGAACTGGCGCATCTTCCAGCGGTTGCCGGGGCCGTCGTTGCGGATCACGCTGCCGGCGTTGTAGGCGCAGGCGACCTTGGGCGGGTCGAGGTCGGTCTTGCGCCGCTGCTGGCTGATGTAGGCGGTCCCGGCCTGGATCGAGTTGTCGGCGACCAGCAGCCAGTCCCGGTCGATGTTCCGGTCGTCCAGGGCCTCGCGCGCGGTCGAGATCAGGGTCTGCATGATCCCCGGCGAGACGCGGTCGGGCGTCGCCTCGTCGCTGACGTAGCCCGGCTCGGTGCGCAGCGCCTCGGGTTTGCCCCCGGTCTCCGTGCAGATCGTCGCCAGGATCAGTTCGACCGGGACGTCGAACGCGCCGCACCAGCGCGAGATCGAGACGCCGAAGTCCTCCCAGACCCGCCGCACCGTCAGCGGCGGTCCGCCGGTGACCTCGGGCCCGGCATCCGCGATTCGGATGCCGTCCTCCGCCAGGCGCCACTCGACGCTGCCGAAGATGCCGTGGTTCACGGTCAGCGGCGGCAGCAGCTCGATCCAGGCGCCGGGCGTCCCGCTCGGCGCTTGCCGGTCAGGGGCCTCGAAGAGCGCGGCCCAGGTGTTCTCGCCGACGATTCCGTCGACCCCGAGCCGGCGGTCGCGCTGGAACAGACGCAGCCCCCTGTCGGTATCGGCGCCGAAGATCCCGTCGGCGCGGCCGACCTGATGGTAGCCCAGCTCCAAGAGGCGTTCCTGGACCTGCCTGACATCGTCGCCGTGCAGCAAGGGACGCGTCAGCTTCAGCGTGCGGGTCAACGGCATAGGTCCTCTCCCCGGATTTCGAGTGGCGGGAAGCGCGCCCGCAGGTCCGTGGGGAAGAGCCTTCAGGCGGTTCCACCTCAAGCGAGCATCCCCGGAAACCGCGCTCTTGCCTGTGTGATTTCTCACCGGACCCTGCAGTTCCGCTTTGCCTCCTCGGCGGCTTGAGGCCAGCATGGGGCCATGTGCGGACGCTACACCCTGACCACGCCGCTGGAAGGCCTGCGGGAGGTCTTCCTCTTCGAGGGCGCCCCCAACCTCGCGCCGCGCTACAACATCGCGCCGACCCAGGAGGTGCCGGCCGTCCGGCTGGGGCCGGAGGACGGCGGGCGGCGCCTGGTTTCGCTGCGCTGGGGGCTGATCCCGTCCTGGGCCAAGGAGGCCTCGATCGGCAGCCGCATGATCAACGCCCGGGCCGAGAGCGTCGCCGAGAAGCCGGCCTTCCGGACGGCCTTCCGGCAGCGCCGCTGCCTGATCCCGGCCGACGGCTTCTATGAATGGCAGGCCCGGCCATCCGGCCCCAAGCAGCCCTATCACATCGCCCGCGCGGCGGGCGGCCCCTTCGCCTTCGCCGGCCTCTGGGAGCGCTGGAGCGAGCGGGGCGGCGAAGAGCCGGTGGAGAGCTTCACCATCGTCACCACCGAGGCCAACCGGCGGCTCGCGGCCATCCACCACCGCATGCCGGTGATCCTGGCACCGGCCGATCACGCCGCTTGGCTCGACCCCGCCTCGGGCATCGACGCCCTGCAGGCGCTGCTGCGTCCGGCGCCCGAGGAGGCCTTCGTGGCGACGCCGGTCTCGACCCGGGTCAACGCGGTGCGTCACGACGATCCCTCGCTGGTCGAGCCGGCACCGCCGCTGGACGCCGCCGCCGCGGACCCCGAGCCCGCCGCCCAGCTGCGGCTGCTGTAGCCGGCACGAGGCGCTTCACATCTGCGTGGGACGGCTCGACAGGCCGGTGGGGAGATGGCCATAGTCAATCCCATGACAGGGATCCGGACTCCGCAATGACGGCCGCCGATGCCGCGGGCTCGCTGGGCGCGCCGGAGAGCCGGCCGCGCAGCCCCGATCCCTGGGTGACGGGTCTCGGGTTGCTGCTGCTGCTCGGCGGCGCTCTGGCGCTCGACCGGAGCTTCGAGGGGCGGCAGGCCTGGCTCTACCTGCTCGGCGGCGGCTTCGGCCTGGTGCTCTATCACGCCAGCTTCGGCTTCACCGGGGCCTGGCGGGTCTTCATCGCCGACGGCCGCGGGGCTGGATTGCGCGCCCAGATGGTCATGCTGGCCCTGACCACCGCCTGCTTCCTGCCGATCATCGCCGCCGGCAGCCTCTTCGGCCGTCCGGCCGGCGGCTTCATCGCGCCGGTCGGGGTCTCGGTCACGGTCGGCGCCTTCCTCTTCGGCCTCGGCATGCAGCTGGGCGGCGGCTGCGCCTCGGGCACGCTCTTCACCGTGGGCGGCGGGCGGAGCCGGATGCTGGTCACCCTGGTGTTCTTCTGCGTCGGCTCGGTCATCGGCACCGCCCATCTGCCCTGGTGGCTGCAGCAGTACAGCCTGGGCAGCATCTCGCTGAGCCGCGAGTTCGGGGCCCTCGGGGCTATCGCCCTGCAATGGGCGGTCTTCGGCGCCATCGTCCTCGCCACCGTGGTCGTCGAGCGCAGGCGCCACGGCCGCCTGGAGCCGATCCTCCGGACCGCCGAGGGCCGAAGCCGCCTGCTGCAGGGCCCCTGGCCGCTGATCGCCGGCGCGGTCCTGCTCGCCGGGCTCAACCTGGCGACCCTGGCCCTGGCCGGCCATCCCTGGGGGGTCAGCTTCGGCTACACGATCTGGGGCGCCAAGGCGGCCTCGGCCCTGGGTGTCGACCTCGGCGGCTGGACATACTGGTCGACGCCCGGCCGGCAGAACCTGCTGGAGGCCTCGCTCTTCGCCAACACCACCTCGGTCATGAACTTCGGGATCATCGTCGGCGCCTTCCTGGCCGCGGGACTGGCCGGGCGCTTCGCGCCCGAGCGCCGGATTCCCTGGCGCTCGCTGCTGGCCGCCGTCGTCGGCGGCCTGCTGATGGGCTACGGCGCGCGCCTCGCCTTCGGCTGCAACGTCGGGGCCTACTTCAGCGGCATCGCCTCGGGCAGCCTGCACGGCTGGCTCTGGTTCCTGGCCGCGCTGGTCGGCAGCTACCTGGGGACCCGGCTGCGGCCGGCCTTCGGACTGCTGGTCGAGGGCCGCGCACCCTGCCGGAGCTGATACCAATGACCCGGCGCTACCAGATCACCTCGGTCTTGGCGAGGCCGTGGTTGATCTCGCTCCGGCGCTGGTCGACCTCGGTGTTCCCGGCCGTCTGCAGCTTGCTGTGCAGCGACCATTCGTCGACCGGCATGAAGCGCGGCGCCAGGAAGCGGTAGGTCTCGCGCAGCAGCCGGATGTTGGCTTCGTTGTCCTCGACCTTGGCCTTGTCCCAGGCCTCGAACATCTCGCTCCAGGCCAGCAGGCGGTGATGAAGGTCGTTGCGCCGCTCGCGGATGTAGCGGACCTGGGAATCGATGTTCTTGAGGAGCGCGATGATCTCGCCGGTCTGGGCGTCGATCTCCTCGAAGTCGGCGCCGAACTTCTTGGTGGCCTCGGTCATCAGGCGGGCCACGGGGTCGATCAGCTCCATGACGATCTGCTGGCTCTTCGTCACCCCGCGCAGCTCCTGGATCTTCTCCGCCATGGCCTTGATCCCGACGAAGCGGTCGCGCAGCGCCTCGATGGCGGCCAGGTCGTCGGCCAGGCGCTCGATCAGCTGCAGCACCTTGTCCTTGTCGCCCGGCTCCAGGCCGAGCTGCGCCGCCGCCTCGCCCAGGGCGTTGTTGATCCGCTTCTTGGTCTCCGGGTCCTCGGCGATCTGGGCCAGTTGCTCGCGGTCGGTGATCAGGGATTCCTCGCCCGAGACCCAGGTGGCCAGCTGCAAGGTCAGGCGCTGAAAGGCGATTTGGCGGTGGTCCGGGGAGATCTCCGCGGAGGGAGCGCCGGTCAGCAGCTCGGCCGGGATCGGGTCGCCGGGACGCAGCAGCACGACGAAGTTGAGGCCCTCGGCGACCAGCTTCAGCATGTGGTCGTCGGCCGAGCCCTCCTCGATCCCGAACTCCTTGCGGATGCCCTCGAAGGGCAGGGCGACCTCGTTCTCGCCGAAGGTGATCATCATGACCGGTTGGTCGGGGTTCTGCGCGGAGAGGCGGAAGTGCAGGTTCTCCATCGAGGAGAACAGCTTGTGCTCGAAGCCGACGGCTTCCGCCTGGGTCCCGCCTTTGGCCGTATCTGCCGTCATTTCGCTCGCCCGCGCCGGTCGTTGTCCCGTGGAGTCGCCTGGCCCGCCGGCCTCCAGCACAGATCCCGGTCGGACGCCTTCGCGTCCGGCCGGATGACGCCCTGGCGTCGGCGCCGAGGTGGCCTGCCGAAAGACATAGTCCACAAGTGTCGTTAACTCTCGGTAATCGGCGCAAGGCCGGGATGGCGCGCGCCTCTCAGGCGCCTTCGCTCTCCTCAGCTTGGGATCGGCCCCCGGCCTTGCCCTTCCGACCGAAGCCGGGGCCCGGCAGCGCCCTGAGGTCTCCGAGGCCCAGCGTCCGGCCATACAGGTTCTGCACCGTCACGCGGGCGATGCCCAGGCCGCTGGCCCGCTCGACCAGCCGCAGCGGCTCACGGCCGGGGCCGGCGATCCAGCGGTCGCCCCACTGCATCAGCGCGACCAGCACCGGCAGCAGGTCCTGGCCCTTGCGCGTCAGGCGATAGACCTTCCGCCGCCCGCCTTCCTGGGCGGCCACCCGCTCCAGCACCCCCTGGTCGGTCAGCTTGCGCAGGCGCGAGGTCAGAATGTTCCGGGCGATCCCGAGGCGCTGCTGGAAGTCCTCGAAGCGGCGCGTGCCGGCAAGGGCCTCGCGGATGATCAGGATCGTCCACCACTCGCCCAGGAGGTCGAGGGCGCGCGCGACCGAGCAGTTCATGTCATCGAAGCGTTTTCGCATGCGCCGGGAGTCTAGGCAGAAAGGTTGCATGATGCAACTTTTCCCTTGCATTTCTCTCGGCACTCAGTTTCATTTCAAAACGGATTTGGCGCCCTTGCGCCGATCCGCCCGCCGGAAACACCGCGGAGGGGTGTTCGGAACATGCCCGCGCCGATCGTCTTCCCACCGGACCGCCTCGGCATCGGGGGCGCCGGGCCGTCCCTGCCCTGGTCAGCGTCATGATCCCGGCCGGGACAGCCCTGCGAGTCGCGCTGCCCGACGGCGGGAGGGTCGCTCTCCAACCCTTGTCTGCGGGAGACGCGCCCGGGCTGCAGGCCGGACTGCAGCGTCTGTCCCAGCTTTCCCGCCTTCGGCGCTTCGGCCGGCCGATTTCGCGCTTTTCCGCGGCGGAGCTCCGCTACCTCACCGAGGTCGATCAGTGTCGCCATGTCGCCTGGGCCGCGATCGACCTCAGCGAAGCCGGCTGCGGGGGCATCGGCGTTGCCCGCTTCGTGCGCCGGGAGGGCCGACCGGACGCCGCGGAGATCGCCCTGACGGTGATCGACTCCCAACAGCGCCGCGGCCTCGGCACGCTGTTCCTGGCACTGATGTGGCGTTTGGGGCGTGCTCAAGGCCTGCGCCGCTTCACCGGCCAGATCCAGGCCGACAACGCGCCGATGCTGGCGATCCTGGACCAGTTCGATGTCCGCGTCGAAGGCTCTGCGGGGGACTGCATCGAGGTCTCGGCCCGGCTGCCGGAAAGCCTGGACGACTTCCCCGACTCTGCGCTCGGCCGAAGGGCGCGGGACGCGGCGTTGCGCCTGTCGTCCTGATGCCGCCGGGCCGACGCCGCGGGCGCGGTGGCGCCCGGGGCATCGGCTTCGGATCGGCGGCGGGCCCGCCCGGCTCAGTTCGCCGGGGGGACGCGGTTTTGGATGGCGAAGAGATCGCCGCTGTTCGGCAGGCACCCGAAGCCGGTGCCGTCATAGCCGCCCTCTCCGACCGCCGGCAGCAATGTGACGATATCGCTGCCGTCGGGATTGTGACCCTTCGGGATCAGCAATGACGGGTGGTCGAAGGGTGCCTGGTCGCACGCGGCCCTGACGTCGGTCAGGGTGCGGAGGAAGTCCGCCATGGCCTCGATGCCGTAGCGCTGGTCCTTGCCGTTGTCCGGGTCCAGGGAGGGATCGAAGACCTCGATGATGCCCGGCGTGTTGGTGCCGAAATCGCCGGTGAAGTCCGGGTGCAGCTTGGCGGGCGCACCCAGGTCGCCGTTCGGCCCGCTGCCGGAGTCGTCGCCGGTCCAGCTCGGGTCCAGGAGGCTCGCCTCCCGCCGGCTGCCGCCGCGGACGTAGAAGGCCACGGCCTGCTCCAAGGTCGCGTAGCCGCCGTAATGGAAGTAGGGCGGGGTCAGGGCGACGTTGCGCAGCCCCGGTGTCTTCATGGTGCCGTCGATCTGGAGCACGAGATCGTCCGCCGCGCCGCCGTTGACCCCGCAGATGCCCTCGGATTCGAAGAGGTTCGGGTCGCTCGGGTTGCAGGGGTCGACCTGAGCGCCGTCGGCGGGCGGGGCGCCGGTCTGCAGGAAGCGCTTCAGCTGGCGGGCGAAGGACAGCGGCTCGCCCCAGGGATCGCTGCCACCGATCCCCAGGTCCTGGTCGACCGGCCGGCTGCCGACCGACAGGAAGCCGCGGTCCGCGAGCGGTACCGTGGCGGGCGTGAAGGGCGGGAAGAGAGTGCGATTGACGGGCTGATCCGCGATCCCGCTCTGTCCGACGAACTGCGCCGCGTTGGTGAACAGGGGCGGCAGGTGGCAGAGGCCGCAGTTCCCCTGGTTGAAGAACAGGGCGAGGCCGTCGGCCTCCTTCTCGGTCAGAAGGCCTCGCTCGACGCAGGCCTGCGCGCTGGCCGGCGCGCCGCCGGGGATCTGGAAGTCGCCCAGGGAGACGCAGCCGGTGGCGTTGGCGGTATCGAAGCGGCTCCGGTCGGAGACCAGCGTGGCCTCGTAGAGCAGGATCGACAGCCCCCAGAAGAGCGAGAAGTTCTGCTCCATCTGGGTGAAGCCCGCCTGGCTGCCCACCTCGACCAGCGTTCCGTCCGGCTGAATCACGAAGCGACCGTCGGCGGCCCAATAGCTGTCCTCGAAGGCGCGCTTGACCAGCTCTTCGTAAGTCACGCTCAGGCCCCAACCGCCTGCCAGGACGAGACTTCCCTTCGGCCCGGGCAGGCCCAGCAGGCTGTCGTCCGGGTGGATCCTCTGGGTCGCCAGCGGGTGCCGGACGAGGGACAGGATCTTGAAGCCGACGTCGGGGAAGGTCCGGCCGTCGCAGGACATCTCGAGGTTGCTCAAGGGCGGTCCGACGGCTTGCGACGCCAGGCTCGCGTTGTCGATCTCGAGGGCGACGAGGGACGCCGTGCTGCCGTCGAAGGTGATGATGCGGGCGGCCGGGTCGTTCTTGATCTCGCTGCGGCCGAAGACGCCCTTGCCGTTGAAGATGTTCTTGGCGCGGCCGTCCCAGAAGTTCCGGTGGTTGAAGACCGCGTTGATGGTCGTCGGGGTGTTGCGCGGCTCCACAGCCCGGGCCGGGCGGCCGTTGACGTGAAAGACGTCGGACCTGAAGTCCCGGCAGCGGTCGAAGTAGGGCCCGGCCCTGACAAAGGTGGCGTCGAAGGAGCCGGAAGACGACATCCGGTCGTTGGTCGTGATCACGATCTCCGAGTTGCGGTCGATCCGATTGGCCAGTTGATGGAAGGGGAAGTCGCCCGGTTCAACCTTGTCGTTGGGGCCGGCGACCCTGCCCGACGCGGTCAGGCCGACCTTCGCGGCAGGCTCGGTGGCACCGAAGCCGGTGTCGGGATCGGGAACCTGGTTCCCCAGGACGTCGAGCGTCACGTCCAGCAGGCCCGGGCTCAGCTGGTTGGTCAGGCGGCTGTCGGCGCCGGCGCTGAAGTGGCAGCTGGCGCAGGCCATGCCGTCGCTGCCGGCCCGCTGCTCCCAGAACAGGGCCTTGCCGAGGATCCGCGCCCAATCCTCGTCCTTCACGATCCCGGTCAGGTCCGGGAGGATCGGCTCTATGCCGGCGTTCTGTGCGTGCGCGGGGGCATCCGTAACCGACCAAGCCAAGCCCGCCAGCGTCAGGGAGGTCACCAAGGATCTCATCCGACGCCTCTTCGTCAGTCTCTCGTTGCGCATTGATCTCTCCTTGAGTGCATTGCCGTTCGGCCTGACCGCCCCGCATTCGGCCCGGCAAGAGCGTTGCGACCCTGCTTCGGCTTTGGGCCCGCAGCGTTTTGCAGGCGCTAATCGATTATAGAAATACAACTTAAAATTGAATATGAATTTTTTCAGCCGGCGCCGAGTCTGCGCGGCGACGCACGCGAGATGAGTAATTCAGATCTGCGTTTACTGATACACCTTCGGTGAATCTGCGGAGCAGATATGTCGCTTCAAGAACCTGATATAGAGATATTCAGGAATTGATTTTATCGCATAAATTGTACTTGGGAGCCCTGGGTATGTGCGCAGGTCTTTGGTGCGGATCTCGAAGCGCCTTACTTCGGCTTTCCGCTCTGCTTCTGGAAGATGCTTGCGGCGCCGGCCTTGGCGGCCGGGTCAGGCCAAGGACGACTTCCCGTCTTTCGCTTTGGCCGCCAAGCCGATCCTGCGGGCCAGGCCCTGGGCAAAAAAAGAACGGCGGCGCGGCAAGATGCCGCACCGCCGCCGGAGCCGCCCCTCTATCCCTCGGTCTACTTCGTCAATCGCAAGGTGCTCAGATCGTTGGCGATGGTGGTGAAGGCGATTTCCAGCTGCTCGCCGCTCGGCGACTTGAAGTAGCGCTCCGAACCCGAGGCGCAGCTCTGGAAGAGTGCGTTGGTGTTCGAATCGTTCAGCTGGAAGGTGATCGTGTAGATGACCACGCCCTCGTCCTTCATGGCCTGGCACTGCTGGGCGAACATGGCCTCGGTCTGCGCCTTGGTCAGCGGGTCGCCGGCGCAGTCCGGCGTGTTGGCGCCGTCGGTCATGATGATGATCGCCTTGTCCATCTGCGGATTGCCGTAGTCCAGCGGCAGGACGTTGTTCTCCCAGAAGGTCCGCCAATTGGGCGACAGCGTGCGCCAACCCCAGACCGAGCCCACGTCGTAGCGGGTGCAGCCCTTGGCGGCCATGGAGTCGATCGCCGACTTGACCGCCGACTTGCTCTCGACCAGCGGCAGCACCGGGGCCTTCGGGCAGATCCTGCTCCTGTAATCGGACGACGGCGGGGCGTAGGGGCCGGAATAGTGGCTGAAGGGCGCCTCGATCGGAGAGGAGTCGTTGGTGTCGTGCGGCGCCGTGCGCGGGCTCAGGCAGACGTAGTCCGGGTCCAGCGGCGAGACCGGGTGCACGCTCGGGAAACCGGTCACGTTGGAGCGCGCGGTGAAGGGCACCAGGCCGACGTAGAGGTCCTCGACCGAGTCGTTGTCGCCGTAGAGGATGTCGAGCAGCAGCTTCGAGGAGTCCTTCAGGTCGCCGAGCTTGCTGCCCTTCATGGAGCCGGAGTTGTCCAGCACCATGGCCACCTCCAGCCCCTTGATCGTGCGGTTGACGGTCGCGCTCGCCGAAACCTCGACGTTCTGGACGCTGAGGACGCGCATCAGGGTCGTCGGGATGCTGGCCGTGGCTACGACCGTGATCTGGTCGCCGCCGGTGTTGACCGTGATGTCGGGCTCGGAGACGTCGGCGCCCATGTAGCCTTCGGGGAAGTTGGCGTCGAAGTACTTGGTGATCTGCGCCGCGTAGTCGCCACCGCCACCGATCGTCAGCGAGCGGCCGCCGGCCAGGGCGGCGGCGTCGACGGCCTGGCTCAGGCGGGCATTGACCATGTAGCCGCGCCCGGCATCGAAGGCGAGACCGGCGGCTCCGACAAGAACCACCATTGTCGCCGCAAGGACCACGATCGCAGCCCCGCTCTCATCGGCGACATAGCTGCGAAGCTGCTTGAGACGGCGAGAGCCTGGCTTCAGCCTCATGGAACCTACTCCTTCGCTTGTTTCCGCAGATACACCGCGTCCCGCGGACCTGCTTCTGGAACGGGGCTTGACGGCTGCCTTCTGCGGCCTCAAGGATCAGCTATTGAACTGGAGAAGAAGTAGAATAGACAGTGTCATTTAAGGGGCTTGTGTCAGTAATAAGGCATTGAATACTAATGGTTATTAAAGTGTTTATTGATTAATATTTGGTTTATATTTTATCGAAGAAAGCCTTCGTTCCGGCGTCGAGCTCAGGCAGCCTCGGCCTTTGCGCGCGCCGCCGGAGCGGCCGCCGCCGCGGCGTCATCACGGCAGGCGGGCGCGGTACCCTGGATCAGGCTGCGCTCGACCGGATCCAAATGAGCGCCGGTACTCTGATCCATTTCATGCAGTTAGAGCAGCCTGCAGGGGTTCAACCGGACGCAGGCCGCCGGCGGATGGTTCCTTTGGGCCGAGAAGGGTTCCGGCGGGGCGGGCGTGACTTTTCTGTGACGGGGTCCCGTCGCCGCGGAGCTGCGGCGTCTCAGTCGTCGACCCCGGCCACCTTGCAGCTTCCCGTCGTGAACTCGGTGATATGCCGGCATTGCCGGCTCACCACGACCACCAGTTGCCCGCGGTCGCAGGATCCCAGGTCGATCCAGGCTTCGAAGCCGACCAGGCGGCTGCCCTGGCCCCTGGACTGATAGCGACCGCCGAAGCGCAGCTTCTCGACGTCGCTCTGGTCGACGCCGAGTTCGGCCAGGCGCCGCTCGACGCTGGCCGTGCAGGGATGGTCTTGGGCCAGGGCGGATTGGGGCAGGCCGGCAAGGCCTCCGAAGAGGAGGGCGGCGGCCAGGAAAGGATGTCTCAAGGGCGTCTCCCGGGTCTTTGCCGTGGTCGCGGCGGCACATCGGCGTCCGATCTCTAGAGTTAGGGCCGATACCGGCGGCCATCAACGGCGGCCCGCGCCGTCGAGGAACACGACATGGTGAGCACCGCCGCAGACGCGCGGCGTCCTGCCGGGCCCGCGCCTTACGTCAGAGTGCTGGCGCAGGTCCCGATCAGACGCGTCCGCGTCTGGCCGGACAATGCCTTAGCAGACGCCGGCGACTTCGCAGCCCGAGGTCGTGAAGGCGGTCTTGTACTGACAGAGCAGGCTCATCTTGACCACCAGCTTTCCGCGGCTGCAGGAGGTCAGGTCGACCCAAGCCTGGTAGCCGATGGTCTTCGGCTCCCCATCGACGAATTGAGACTGCTCTACAATCGAGATCCCCTTCACGTCGGCCTGATCGACACCGAGGCTGGACAGGTGCTGGATCGCGGCATCGGCGCAGCGTCGCTCGCCAGCCAGGCCGGCTTCGGGCAAGGTCGAGACAGAGCCGAAAAGCGCCAAGGCGACGCCCAAGGCTGTTCCACGTATCATTGCGTTTCCCGCCTGGTTGCTCGTCGGCCTCGGGGTGCAGGAAGAGCCGGCCGCCCGGCCAACGAGATCCACGGGCAGTATCGCAGATCTCGCCCTCGGGTGCCATGCCGGCGCCGGCTCAGCGGGTGATGATCTCCGGTCCCATCAGGGCATTGGGGATCAGGGTCGAGAGCCCGGGTATGTAGGTCACCATGATCAGGAAGATGAAGAGGATTCCCAGCCATGGCAGGGCCGCGCGCACCACGCTCATCATCGGCATCTGCGCCACGCCGGAGGTGACGAAGAGGTTCAGCCCGACCGGCGGCGTGATCATGCCGATCTCCATGTTGACGACCATGATGATGCCCAGGTGAATCGGGTCGATGCCCAGCTCGATGGCGATCGGAAAGACCAGCGGCGCGACGATCACGATCAGGCCCGAAGGCTCCATGAACTGGCCGCCGATCAAGAGGATCACGTTGACGATCACCAGGAACATCACCGGCCCGAAGCCGGCGTCCAGCATGGCCGCGGCGATCGACTGCGGGATCTGCTCCTCGGTCAGGACGTGCTTGAGGATCAGCGCGTTGGCGATGATGAACATCAGCATGATGGTGAGCTTGCCGGCCTCGAGCAGCGTCTTCCGGGTGTCCGGGTGCCACAGGGTGGTCAGCGCCAGCCAGGGGATCATCACCAGGTTCCGCCCGCTGCCCTCGTGGCTGAAGGGCCCCATGTCGCGATAGACGAAGTTGGCGATGAAGAAGGCGTAGACCGCGGCCACCGCGGCGGCCTCGGTCGGCGTGAAGACGCCGCCGTAGATGCCGCCCAGGATGATGAAGATCAGGAACAGGCCCCAGGCGGCGTCCCGGGCGGACTGGAAGATCTCCTTGAAGCCGGCCCAGGGCTGTGCCGGCAGGTGCTTGATCTTGGCCGCGATGTAGATGCCGATCATCAGCATCAGGCCGGCCAGCAGGCCGGGGATGACCCCGGCCAGGAACATCCGGCCGACCGAGACGTCGACCGCGGCGGCGTAGACCACCATGACGATCGACGGCGGGATCAGGATTCCGAGCGTGCCTGCGTTGCAGATCACGCCGGCGGCGAACTCCTTGGTGTAGCCGACCTGGCGCATGCCGGCGATGACGATGGTGCCGATCGCGACGACGGTGGCCGGCGAGGAGCCGCTGAGCGCGGCGAAGAGCATGCAGGCGAAGACGCCGGCGATGGCCAGCCCGCCCTGGAAGTGGCCGACGCAGGCGATGGCGAAGCGGATGATGCGCTGGGCGACGCCGCCGGTCGACATGAAGGCCGAGGCCAGGATGAAGAAGGGGATGGCCAGCAGGGTGTAGTGGCCGTCGAAGGCGGAGAACAGTGTCTGCGCGATGGAGGCCAGCGAGGCGTCGGAATAGACCAGCAGGAAGATCACGCTGGACAGCCCCAGGGCCACCGCGATGGGCACGCCGATCAGCAGCAGGACGATGACCAGCAGGAACAGCAGGAAGGCTTCCATGGGATCAGCCCTCCCGCCCGGCGGGGCGCTCGGCGCTGGCTTCCTGCACCAGCTCCTCGGCCTCGTGGCTGGCGATCAGGAGCTCCTGCCGGTCGAGCAGGATGCGCCAGGCCGCCTGGAGAAAGCGGAAGGTCAGCAGGGCCATGCTGAGCGGCAGCACGAAATAGGGGATGAAGCGGGGGATCTTCTCATAGGCTTCGCCTTCGTTCAGCCAGTCCGCGAGGAACTGCAGGAAGTCCGGCATGGGGATGTCGTTGACCTCCAGGAAGGCGGCCGTGGTGGCGAACTTCCACCAGTAGTTCCAGCCGCCGATCAGCAGCAGCAGGCTGAAGGCGAGGCAGCAGGCGACCGCGATCAGGGACAGGACCTTGCGGGTGCCCGGCTTGACGGCGCTGACCACGACGTCGACGCCCAGGTGCGCCGTGATCTTGACGCAGTAGGACACCCCCAGCAGCACCAGCCAGGCGAAAAGGAAGACCGTCGCCTCCAGGGCCCAGAGGATGTTGTCCGCAAAGACCTGGCGGGCGATGACGTTGGCGAAGGTGATGATGGTCATCAGGCCGAGGATGCCGGCGATCAGCGTCTCCTCGATCTGGTTCACGGCTCTGCC
>JAAUYG010148783.1_pt1 | contig 14852 bp, 6 predicted proteins | sample 7278091 | NCBI WGS metagenome assembly JAAUYG01 (sample SAMN14350201, study PRJNA611818) | marine sediment metagenome | isolation source: surface marine sediment (0.6m) | place: French Polynesia: Moorea | collected 2018-08 | reverse complement strand
GTAGTATTAATATTATAGCAGGTACAGCATATTTGTCGATGTGAGATGCCCTGTGTGCCTCTGTGCTTCTTTGCATTATATAATGCATCTTAAGTGGTGAACGGCACAATAGACATGAATGTCTGCTGTTCCTGATAAATGAAATGGTTTCTGTCATGAAAATCTTGTCTGTATTAATTAAAATGACGAAATCCTATATGTTTGATATTTTCTACGGACAGTATATGGTGCACGTATGTGGGGGTGACCTCCATAAACATCATTCTTATTATGATTCCTATTACATACCACGGTTGATATTACAATTATGGCACTGCAGGATCACGATTCATTCAAAGAATCGACACAAAACAACGGGTTGCAAGAGTATTATTACATATCCGTAGGCTTGCATTCATCAGTGGTACCTCTTAATGCCCAAATTTGAGGCCTTCTATGCGCGGTTATTTACAGACCACAATATATATCTTTAAACTAATATAAACCACATTCCATATCGGCAGAGCACATCAATGACTCATAAAACTTTAAGGCATGTTAGAGTGCAAAAGGACACAGTGAGTAGGGTTATGCCTACCGTCATTATTCTAGGGGAATTTGCTGTACTGGAAGCAGTATGTACTTGGCCACTTTCCTTTTTGGGCAAACTGTCTGAAGTGGGAAACTCAGGAGTCGACATACCAAAACTGCTAAAAGCTCCACACCCACTTTTTCTGTACTTGAATGAGTACTGTAGTACGTACATCACAGTCAGGTCCTGTGAGAAGTTATCAAAAATATTCAGCAAACTAAAATCACCACTGATCTGTGATATCCACATGTTGGCTTCCGGTAAGATGAACACCAACTTGTTTGCATGTACACGCCAGACAACAAGTGAAGCTTTCTCCATGTCTTTGCTATGCGCATAGACACAAGGCATGTTAATTTGCAAGAGGACCCACCCGCTTTCTCGTACGTCTGGGGTCACGTGGAATGTCACGTGCGTAGCGTTTGAATTCACCAATCTTGCTTGAATTATGTCTGTCGAGGACACATTGTAACTGTTCAGAGTTGTACTGGCATATGCCAAAAGTTGTCCTCTGGCTGCAAACAGGCGTGAGCGAACGAGAAAACCCACAGATGAACCAGTGTGGCCATTAAAACCTCCATTCAAGGTAACAACATGCACCAGGTCGTGTTGATGTGTTGCTTCTGGAATTATTAGTGTAGGACCACCTTTAAATGGACTCCAGCGACTGAAGGTTGGTGTAAAATCATTTATATAAGCATCTGAAGTGACTTTAAGACGCCATTGTGAAATCTTAACATCATGAGGGTACACGACACTATAATTCACAGCAAAGAGACCGTTATGCTCTCCTTCTGTCCCCATAGCCAATCCACTGGTATCGAAATGTGTCTGGAAATCACTCCCAGGATTAGTTATATTTACATAAGCACCCAGCAGCCTCAAGTCAACCATTTGCACAGTCCCTGTGTTCTCTACAGCTAGGGCAATGGTCCTGGGTGAAGCCATGTTGGTTGTGTTTCTATCTAACCCTCCGTTTACACCTAGGAATATATGGCACACAAAGGATGGCCTTCGATGGACGGTGATACTGACCGGATGCACATCTACAGTCGTACTGTGCTGTTCCCCTTCTAACGTGTATTCTAGTGTACCGCCAATGTTATACACAGCCTCAACGGATGACGGAACTACCTTTGATACGACCTTTACCACAAGCGATCCCGACTCATTGTGTTTGAGTTCGCCATGGCCATTCAGCAATCCATAAAATAGAGGTTCAGACAGGATAAACGGTTGTGAATCACCATGATCAGGTGCTGTGGGTTTCCAGATCTTCATTTTGAAGCTCACATTATTCATCTTGCCACTATTGAGGTTGTCAAGCTGAAAGGTGACAGAGAAACTTTCCCCTTGCTCCACCACCCTCTTTTCCACCTTCATGGTAGCTGCCACACACACTTCTGGCTCCCCCTGATGGAAAATGATATCGAGTTCATGTCTCAAGATTCTGTGAGCTGTTACATAGTCACTGAATCCGTACGAACCCAGAACAGTTTGATAATTGTGCAGTTTATTCCAGATATCAGAGAGATTTGAATGTGACGCGAAGTCTGTGCTAGGAGTTGGGGGATCCAGCATTCCTATGGTCCAGTTCCCCAAGGTGTTATTGAACCTCAGTACAAGATGTTGTAGGTGGACGGCAGATATTTCTTTGGGGCCACCATCAAGTATTTTCTGAAACTCGGCTTCGGAGACGTAATGGCCCATATCGCTCAAATCGTCAAATACTGGTTTGATCACGTAGTCGACGAAATCAGCCTTTACAGCTCCAACCCACTGTTGCGTGCCAAGTAGTTCAGTGGCAAATTTTATGTTCAATTGTTCCACGCAGAGTGATGTCAGAAACACGGCGACCTTATATGCAATTCCAGACTCGCTTTCTGTGCGGCTGAGGTGTTCACGAAGATACGTACCACAGAGGTCCTCTTCACATCCAAACAATCCACCATTACATGAAGAGCTCAGGTAAGAAGAGGGTATGTCAATATTTGATATATCCAGGTTTGCAGAGATGTTACACGCAATCCAATCGAGTGTGGCTATTATGTCGGCTGGAGATGTTATTGTAGGTGGAATGCATAGGATCTCTGGAAGCAACAATGATGGATTGCATTTGACGAAGTCCTGTATCAACGTGTCGCAGTACAACGCAGACCGCACTTCACTGGCGAAACCCATTTCTGAATCATAGAGTGACGCTTTCTCCACCGAGTTGATACATGTTGCCATCGAAGCATCATTTATAACTGTGAGCATCTCTTGTGCAGACTTTTCGCTAACCTTTAGAGGTATTGGGATATGGCGTCTGTGCCAGACTTCACACTGGAACCCGTAACTGATTACGATAGTATCGTGTGTACAGTTTGTATAAAAGGGTTTCTTACGGTCCCTGGGTCCGTGACGCCGTAGTTTGACTACAATAGGAACCAATATGGACGATCGGGCTGGAAGGTCGCCAAGGTGATTCTGGATTGTGCGGAATTCAAAAAGAGGGTGATCATGTGGCAACTGTATGTCCAAAGACTGAGACGCAACCACTCCATGATTGGTGATGTTTAGTTGAAAACTGGTCAAGTTCCAATCTTTCACTTCGGTTAGATCCAACTCAGTTGGAGTGACTACAATGGCGGGCACTGGGGTCTGCATGTGGAATGAACTCGTGAGCTTCAGCTCTGGAGTCTTTCCCAATCGCGCGGGCTTGGCTTGCCATGTGCATGACACTACCTGGCGTGGGAGAAACACGGTATGTACAGGGTGTTCAACAGAAGCGTGCACAACTGTGTTTACATCGTGATGCCTAGGCGATTTTACGAGAACGTCGTAATATCCTTCTTGTAGGTCGTAAAAAGTTGCCGATCCATTACCTTCAGACGTCGACTTTCTCAGACTAATATCGTTTCCTTGCAAAATTATTACCTGAGCGTCAGTCACCGAGGGATTTCGAGTGCCACAGTAAGTGACTTCGTCCCTTACCAGCACAGTCAGGTTCAGCGTCGAGTCTGGAACCATGGCTATCATCAAGTCTGCTTGGGCGAAATACTCCGAAGTGCTAATATTGATGACAGTGGATATTATGTGTCGGAAACTACCATGCCGAGCGAGGGATGAGTCAACGGTAAAGACTGCAGATGCGGTAGACTCTGGGTCCAGTGATAATGTAGAATTCGGTGTTAGGCCAGTCCCTATATCAAGTAATCTCAGTAAGTGGCGATCGTATGACAAACTAACGTCCTCTATTTTAGACTTGATAAGATTTGTTATATCAAACTTTATACGCCTGCTGGTTCCTTTTCGTAAGGCCACATGCATCTGAGGTGGCGATATTCTTAGAGGTGATGGTATCTGCTCGACAGTTAAAGCCAGCGGTAACTGAAAATGCAGACCATCTCCAGCAGTGAAAGGCACCGATATTGTTAAATAACAAGGTACCAAACAGCTGATTTCTCCACCGAGGAACAATACCGTATCCATTTCAAAAATGGGAATCACGTTTGTGCCATTCAAATTTAGGTTTATAGTGATATCACTGTCTTCATATTTCTCCACTGTAAAATTGGACAAGTCGAGTGACCCGTCATTCGTTATTGTGGCCAGATTTACATAGCGCTCTATGAAGTACGCCCCTAAAATCTCTTCGTCCAGAACAATCGGCCTGGGTGAGACGGTCAGCCGTACGACATCCCAGTACACAGTATGGCTGGCGGGTCTACCTGCAGACGGGTGTCTGGCAGTAGCAGCATACCGTCCATACTCAGCCTCCGGGGCTGTAAAATTGACGCTGAAGTTGTTACTTCTGTCAGAAAAGGCCTTCAATGATCTGCTGAGTCCCGAGTCAACGTGTAGAACATCTACTATCACGGGGTATCCGCAAACACTAGTGGCATTATTATGTTCCCTGTGTGGATTGTGTCTGATAAAACCTGCAATTTGTGTTGCAGTTCCCTGTGCGTACACGCTGGGGTTCACTGGGCTTATTTCTACTTCATACCGAGCTCGCACGTGGACAAACCAAATTACACTGTGCTGCCCAGCTTGGCTTTCCACTTCCATACACAGCTTATACTGGCCAACTACAGGTTGCATAATCCGAACAGTCATGACATTTTCGCTATCCATATTGAGGAGGGCACTAGCTGGAGCGCATTTGATAGTCCAGCGTACAGGTGCCGTCCCACGTAGGAGCTCTAGCTTCTGTGTATATGCCTCCCCCTCGAGTAATGTCACATCATCTGGCTGCCTTAGCTCTGGTGGGTCTCTATGAATGCTACAATCCGACCCGATCCAGGGTGTGCGACACTGTGTGTGGCCTTGGAAGCAGATTCCCCTGGAGTGATCCAGGCCCGTACCACAACCAGACCCTCTGCTTTTGTCAAGCAGGTGAATGGTTTGTGATTTTGTCGCTGAAACTGATGAACACATGTCCCTGAGTTTCCAGATACGCTCGATGTCACAGGGACAGGACACAGCGGCGTGGTTCGCCTGAATCTGGGTGAACCACAATGGGCGATTACAAGGGTTTGGCGCTGTGGCTGTTTCATCTGGAACCGTCACAACCTTCTCTCTGCTGTCACAGACGGCTGCGATATCATCCAACGCATTTATCTTTGGTTCGAAGTGACGAGTTATCGCCTGTGACAGCGTAGCTGTATTCCCGGCATCGTCAGTTGCACGCCATGTTCTGGTAATAACACATGGGTCAACGACGTCGGTATAGGTCGGTGTGACAGTGCCATCCAGGTTGTCTGTGACATTTGGAACACCTGTCAACTGTGGGGTTATAGGGCCCTCACATGGTACTGTGATATCAAGGACTTCACTGAAAACTGGAGAATCCAAGTCAACCGACCACCGATGCGTGACCTGTGTGCCAACGTTACCCACAACATCCATCGCTTTAACCGTCAATTTATAGTGATGGCCGCTTTCCAATCCCCTGACTCTGTAATACCCCCGTGTACATTGATCGTAGTCGTTCTCAGGTGATGTCATGTTAGAACAGTATTTAGAAAGGTGACAACGCAAAGAGCAGAATCTCTCGGAGCACCGAAAGACAAATGTGAATTCTGATTGGTTGGATACCAGAGGAGGTACATGGGTCAAGGTCACGATTGGAGGGGTAACATCCGCCGTAAATCCCACAGGAAGTACCACGGTGTTGTTGGCCGAATCAGTGGATCTTATTATCAGTGTGTGATCGCCGTCTGTCAGATTCGAATGCGACCACGCCTCAGAATCGCACAGCTCAAACCGTCCAGAGTCCAGCTGACATTCTGTATGGGCCTCCTCGTTCACAGTCCATCTAACATTTATCCTGGACCTGACAAACCGCGGTGACTGCAACAGCGTCACTAAGGGTGGCGTCTGGTCTCTGACGTCAAACTGCCAAAAGCTGGCGTTCGTTCGAGGCTCGTTGTCAGGGCGACACCCGTTTGTCGCTGAAACCACGCCTGCCTCCAAGACGATGTAGAACGCTTGCCCTTCTGGGAACCTAAACCTCGGCTCTATTATAAGGGTATCGTTATACACCACCGTGGCCTCCTGTGTCTCCAGTGGTGATATTGAATACACGACTCTGCTGTCTGTGTCGGTCGTTTTGAACAGTATGCGGCCACCCGTAGAGGAGAATGTTATAGCCTGGTCAAACTGGACTGACCATGTGGAACCACTGGCTACCACTGAAGCGCCACTCTGTGGTGACAGGCTGGAGTCTATAGGGACAGGAGTAGTCGACCCCACTAAGACGTATATACAGGTCTGCTCACTCGATAGCCCTACTGTGTTGATGACTGTATAGCAAAGTGGATAAGTCTGGTTGCTCTGATCTGCCGTTGGCTCCCACTGAACTTTAACTTGGTAGATCGAGGATCCCAGACGTCGCTGGATGGCTGATTTTTGCAGTGGAAAAGCAGCAGCAGTGTCGATGGCTTTAACGTGCAAATCTCTGTCACCACTGAAGGCTCTCAACAAAAGATGTAGTCGCCCATGCAGCGGAACGGTGACACAAGCCTCTGATGGAGGAGTAGGGTTGATGAAACGAGGCATCCTCTCACAGGCTTCCCCGGCTGAGAACACGAATACCAGGAACTGCAGGGAGACACTGCTGAGCGGTGTACTGACATCACCTTTAAAATCCTGGATCACGATTGACGCGATCTTGTAGCCCACTCCGTGATTGGCGTGGTACCTAACAGTACAAGTGTCACGCTCCAGCGTGGCGTATGGGAAGGCATCACATATCTGTCCACATTCGGATGCGCCTTGCGCCCACCGACATCTTGTTCTGTCACCGTCTGGGTCAACCACCGGAATCTGGATGGTGTGGGTACAGTTAGCCTGGATCCGTATGACAGGGCTGGTGATGGACCTAGGCGTGGAGTTAATTCTGCCAGTATCATTCCTGATCAGTATATTATTCCTTGCGAATAGATAGACCGGTGCTGCGTATGGATGGAACCAAATCCCTCTATTGTAAATAATCTCGACGTGTGTCGCGTTGGACTGGAATGTGTGTTGACTGCTGCCGTGAACGAGCTCCCAGTTATCCACAGAACTGTAGGCTGTACATCTGTATCTCGTGCCCTCCATGGGACCAGCACACCCTACAGAACAGTTCAACTGTACTTCGCCCGTTGGAGATCCATCCGATATTCTGTCGTCATTGCAATAGCCAGCAGATCTGCTATCGCGTCGCCATGCAATTTGATAGGATAGGGCCATCTGTAAGGTTAATAATAGAACATGCATAAACGATTAGCTTCTAGAATGCGTTGAAACACGAGACAAAGAAAACCTCAACGATAAAACCTTGTCGACAACATGTAACTTCAATTTGAGCGAATTGCATGCCACTCAATTAGAAAGGAAGATTGTGTTCAGTAATTTTAACAGGTAATGTCGGACGAATTAAGACGAGGCAGGCGAAAGAGAAAAATATATATAAAAAGGACGAAAGAAGGTATAGGAGAGAATGAAGTAGGAAGGAAGGAACAAAGAAACAAGGAAATTAAGGGAAAAAAGGAACAAGGAAATTAAAGAAACAAAGAGAAGAAAGAAAGAAGGGAAGAAAGAAAGAAAGAAAGGAAGAAAGAAAGAAAGGAAGAAAGAAAGAAAGAAAGAGAGAAAAAAGAAGAAGGAAACAAAGAAGGAAAGAAGAAAAAAGAAAGAACGAAAGAAAGAACGAAAGAAAGAAAGAAAAAAAGAAAGAAAGAAAGAAAGAAAGAAGAAAAGACAGAAAGAAAGAGAGAAAGAAAGACTTTAATTGTAGTAAAGGAATCTAGTGCTATAGTAGCAATGATGCCAGTAATGTTCTTACTTCAAGTAACAACGTCAACAACAACAGCATCAAATGAAGAATCAAAAGCAGCACCGCCAAGATATTCAGTTTCAAAGATTGTTAGAATATTATGTCTATCAACGCTACAGAAATAACTGCAACAGTTACAGTAACGGAGCAAAAACTGAGACCAAAACTGTACTGACTTGTTTTGGCACGTCCGCTGTCTTCGTCTTCATCATAATAATCCCTCCCCGAAAATCCTCCTTCTGGCGCTGATTCTCAGTAAGCCAACCATAAGCGCCACATACAATCCATATCATGAACAGGACAGCATTCCGGTGACACCAATCGGATGCAAATAGATACATTTTCCGACCCATGGGTGTATTGTTAAAGATTATATAGTCTGTTGCAATTCCCCTTTTTCTTCAGCCAATACAGGAGTGCCTTTCGCCAAAGTAAACGGATCTTTTCGGCATGATCTAGCAACACCCCGACCGCTTCTCGAAACGGACTCAGTGACGATCTAATTTTTCTCCTGAGAAGCATTGCACTACCAGGGGCGCTTAAATGCTTATCAAGCATTTTGGGACACTACCGTACGTAAGTATATAGCATAGTAAAACAGATGTATTTGTAAATCGGTTGGCGAGAAAGAGAAAAGGGGGTGGGTGCGGTGAGTTGGTAGGCCGCTGTGGCGCCGATTACGCTGAGAGTACATCCGAGGAAAGACACCGGGTGTCTGCCGTGTTAGTTTCTCGTTGTACATAGCCATCCGTCTACGCCCGGCTCCGCCCAGCCTATCAGGAAGCCAGCTTCCGGGATTGGCTTTCTCCGGATCTCCCTCTACGTGGCCAGGAGAGGTGGGAAGTTACATCCATGCCTGGGGGACATATGTCGGTCGGAAATTAAAGGGTGGATGAGCTAGTGAAAGCCATAACGTTGCACAAATATCAAGGCGAGATAGAAGGAAAGGTTTTGCTTTCCTAAACTGATATCGTGCCGGTTATACTAGTAATACATATTACATGCACTTCTCGTTTTTACACTACTGGCGCAACCCCGGCTAGTCCTTTCCCAATACAGTATCTTATTTTAATATGTAATAAATACATTCTTGTTACATACTCGAAGCCGGTGATAGAAGTCAGTTTTCACAAACTGTATCTATAAATAGATTGAAAGTACAGTGGCGCAGTACACTGGTCAATGTATGCGGGATGTGTACTGTTAAATCCGTGTTGCTTTCTTCTTTTTCAATAAATATGACAGAATCGCTTTAAAGACAACACTACTTTTTATTGTTGCTACTAGTACTGGCATCACTTTCAAAAATAATATCTGAGGCACCATGATATTCATAGACTGAAAAAGTCATTTCCCAACTACACGAAATATTATGGATGCGATGGGGTGCTATAAAAAGTTGTGTTTATAACATCGGAAATGCTTTGATGGATAGTTGGACGGATAATTGCCGGGGCGCCTATTACAAGGTGATCGCTTGTGTAACGATACGTAAGTACGGAAAACTTCATATTCCGCTGTGTTTGAGTCTAGCTGAATTCGCATTTATTTTGATCGACAATCAGTGGCCGCCACAATTTAATGCTACACTGACTAATGCTTTTTCACAGTTACTGGTACCTATAATCACGTAATCAAGTTTTCATACTGGTTAGTAATTCTTTAGGTCCGCAGATGACAATGTGTTGTGTACATAGTGAAAAGCAAGAGGCCCAGGGGCCTTGACTATCTGCTTGGTCACATGCCATGACAGGTACAAGTTAAGTTTATGCCTAACTACTGGCTATCATAGCTGAAGTGAATAATCGTAATATTGACATTTGAAAGCCAAAATGACCTTGGCTGTAGACAACAATGAATTAAATTTATCCATATACTGACACTCAAGGCACAAAGGTACTCCATATATTGTACTAGTGTTCCTTGGTCACAAATTTCACTCTGCTTTGCTCTATGGGCAACCTTTTTGAGCTACAGGCCATTTTCAGACCTGTGCACCGAATGACCCCAAAAGGACCTTGAACACTGAACTTTCAAGTACGTATCCCCCGAGTCTTAAATTTTGCTCTAGAATGCACCGAATGACATCAGAATGACGGGGGTGCATGAGACCAGCCTCCACGTGGCGCCACTGGGTATCGGGTCTTGTCGGACATTTTGTTCAGACTTGACCTGATAGCGAATTGCTCTCACACAGTGCAGTTCTTAGACTGTAGCGACTTGAATTGACGTTGCAATTATTATCACCTCTTTTGGCACGGTATGACCCTTTTGGTGTTGATGTGCCGTTAAAATTTGATATCACACACACAACTATGTGTACTATTAGACATAATATGAAACCATATATGGGGAGTCCAGAGGCACTGTCACATTTGACTTTGAGTGACCTTGCGAGGTCAAGATCACTCAGATATCAAACCCTTCTCTCTCGTAAAGGAGCCTAACATTAAAAGGAAATCATAAATGGGATGTCGAGTTGCACAGTCGTATTTGACTTTGAGTGACCTTGAAAGGTCAAAGTCAAGGTCACCCAGATTTTCAGTAATTGGTAATCTGTGGATTATAAATGTCTCTATAGTACTTTCATATTAATCAAGATGTCACATAAGGTAATTTGTTGGCCGGAGGGGTTTTCCGCTGTCCCAGCGGTCGTTCTTGTTGTTATATACTGTCAATAGCGACATTTATATTCCGCTAGCATTCGTTTTCTTTAGGGATGTTTCTGGGGTATGATGGCAGGCTTTGTCACTGGTGCATCCCGACTCATTCTAATCTTCGTGTTTCGGGGTCCAGAAGAGTGCGGTGATCCAGATAAGCGTCCGACTGTGCTAAAGAGCATGCAGTATATGTATTTCGCTCTGCTGGTCTTCTGGATCACAGTTCTGGTAACTGTCGCTGTCAGCATGCTCACCAAACCTCCGGCCTTCAAACAGGTAACAACTACAGATAAGCCTACTAGCCACATCTACATGTACCTAGTAAGTAACACGTTAAGACTTTACAAAGAAATAGTTATTACGAGTATAGGTCTCAAACACAGGAAAACATGAGTAATCTGTCCATAGATATTAATAATATAGTCAGAGTGCCAGCCATGTCATGGATTTTCCAGAGTAGTTAAAACTGTAACTTAGGGATAGGTATTTAATACTTGGCCGCATAATGAGATTTTGAACTCCAGTATCCACTTACTGTACAATTATCTAGTCGATTCTGAAAATTTGCATTTTATAATATTGCATGATGTTACTATTTGATGTTTGTGTTATGGAAATCTTTTTTGCACCATATAGGCGTATTATATGAAAGCACCTTCTAATATATGGAATATCGCATAAAATTATTACTTATTGTGCATATACTTTTAATGTCGAAATGCAATACTGTTAATGAATATATACTCTTTATATGTTGCAGCTTTACAAGACTTTATATTGGACGAGATTGTCAAAATACACAAAGGAAGAAGTCGAATCTGGTATGTGCCTACATATTTGTAGTAGATGATAGTTGTAGCCTGTGCGACTATATCTTAGATGTCGATTAGGGATATCAGTATTGAGATCTGATATACTTACATTTTGTGTTAGTTCGAATGACAAAAAAAAATACAGTACAACATATAATTTTTCCTTGGGCATTTTATCCTTTATTTCTAGAAATTGTGGGATGTGCTGAATGTCTACTTCAACATACTGTATTTTCAGAAAGTGTTATAGCCGTCTGGCGCAGCAACTGTGCGTATACAGTGGTCCGTGTCGGGGAGGACATGAGTTCGTATGGCACGGCAACCATGTCTGCCCCGTCCGATACCGCGGACACGGTGGCCCTCGTCAACGCAGAGACCCCTACCTACGGCAGCCAGGAGGTTAGCCCGGGAGACTCTGGCAACAGTAAGCCCATTTATCTTATATCAGACGGAGGCACAGATGTGACACCAGAAATCCTGATGCAAGGTAACTTAACTGTTAATAATATGTATTACTTCCGCCCGAATGTCGCATGCCGGCTGCCTGACCACTGGATCTGTTCCTATACTAACACGGTAATTCCTTTCTCCGCTGGGGCCAGTTTCTAGAAAAATAAGCAAACTGCTTAATCTAGAAGAAACAAAGTTGAAGTATGGACATGCTGACGACTTTCCTGTTTCCGCCAAGGCTGGCGCATGCTTTAAGTGTGGCGTTGAACGAGTATACAAATATCGTTCGTGAGGCCTGACTAGAGATGATGACTAAAATCACCTTCAGACACCTTGTATTTCTAGAAACAGCCCCTTGATAGTCATGCTTGCCACTTGTGTTAATGTTGTAATGAGTGCTCTTACCAGGTGTGTGTTGTGTCTACATCAGATCTGTGTAGATAGTTGTCTTTTTTTTTCTGTCACACACCCGTGGCACTCTCCGTGCTTGTGTACATGTATGCCCATCTAGACGTACTTTCCGCATCTTACTCTGCTTACAAATCTTATTCTCGCTGCAAGTAACAACCTGTGACTAAATGGGCTGCCTCATTTTTGTCTTGTTTTTTTTTTGCAAGCGTGCACGCCTTTCGTTACCACTTACCTTGTGTACTGTATATCTAACCTAACGCATTAAGCTTGAGATTCCTACTGCAACGATTCACCCAAGAAGATACGTAATGGAGATAAAGTAAAGTGAATAGGTTTCGATTGAGATTACAAAAAGTTTATTTGTGTTTCTGCAGGTTCTAGTGATGTTTATTATAATACATGTAGACTCATATTCTGTTTCACCAAATTCAGATGTATAATGTATTATGTCAACCAAAATGCTTGCATATTGTCTACATTGTACCGTACCATGTTACATGTATGTTGAGACATATAATTTCAAAATTTCAGGTACACCAGATTCATTAACTTTAGATGGTGAGTTATGTTTATACATTGTATATTAGTATCTCGAACTTAACTGTTAACTAGAGCCTGGCATGTAAAACCAGGCAGATATGAAACTAACGGTGAATATAATGTATTAAGATATGAAATTAAAAACCAAGTTAGTTGTTACGGTATTTAATTCCGTATTAAAGCAAGAACTACATTATCTTTTTTTTGTCAGGAACACGAAAGAAATCATTCAGGGATTTTTTCATGACCTGGTTGTGTGGCGTCTCGGAAGATCCTAACCAGTCGGGATCCACACAAGAGCGAATGATATCCTCTCTGGACCAGGACCCTGTGGCCAAGATTATCCTCCGCGTGCTGATGGCTATTTCCTTGATAACAGTTACCTTTGTGATGGCCTTCTTTTCCCTCTGGACATATAACCCGGCCGGGGATGACTGGAAAAGCCAGACTGGCGGCACCGAGTTGTAGCAAAGGCCGGCACATGCCACCCTCTCTAGTTTGACACGAAAGCTCAGTGGACGCTCAATCGTTCCCACGTCGTTTGTTGTGTACTATCATCGGCCATGCGGATTCTATTAAATATAGAGATACACTTCAAGCGGGTCAAGTAGAGGTTATATAGGCAACGGCTGCAAAAGTAACTGTACGTACATGTACATGTGGAATAGGCTGCATTTTGATAGCGTGGTCCTGGGTCTAGTCCCTTCTTACACAAACATCTATATTCTAACTGCAGTATTCACCAGTTGCGATATTCCTTCTTTGCATAGAAATAAGGCCAAAAATCTGTCCTTTACTATTCATATGTGTTTTGTTCAAGAAAATGAGACCAGTGAACTGTGCTAAGATCCTGCAAAATTATCTCGTGAATTGGTGTAAAAGATTCGGATGTTTTCGTCAATTATCGTCATGATTATCTCGGCTACAAATGTCAATAAACATTAAAGCGAACAACGATATTCCCCAATAGTGTCTCCAGAATCGGTATCGGTTTTATTTTTTATATAGTACAAAGTACATACATCATGTATTTTTTCGCTTAAGATTATTTGGTTTAGTCATTACTATGGGTCAATTAATAGGAAAAAATCAGTAACGATAATTAAACAAACGTCTGTAGCGTGTTCACAATTACCAGTAAACAAACTCAAACTTCCCTCGAATATTGTTCGGTCACTATTACTAATTCACTATCCAGTTGTACATGTGCAGCGTCATACATATGCTTATGAACAATTCACTTTTCTTGAATCGACAAATTCTGGGCTAGAGTTCTCGAAAATACTTCAGTCTAAGGTTTGACATAAAGTCGCCAATCTGATCAACCGGTATTTTCGAGAACTCCGAACCCTCAAATTGGTTTCTATCTATTAAAGTTCATCTCTTGCCTATTTTTTTTCCAGCTGACCCTGCAAAAGGCTCGCACATTGATTTAACTATCATTACTTATAATCAAGGCAATAATTAAATAATCCCTATTGCAGCCATGCCTGAAATATTTAGGCTCAAAGTTGGCAGAAATTGCCGTCTGCTACAAAAATTCTGTAATGCCAGAACCCCCAGTTTGTGACGTCACGTACGGGAAACGTCACCACCTACAGTTTGAGGACAGCACATACATGTACATGTAGCTTATTTGAGGCTCTGCGGCAGTAACATGTGGTTTATTTGAGGTTCCGCGGCAGTAGCTTGAAAGCCAGAAAAGTTCAAGGAAGAGAAGCTCATACCCGTAATACATGTAGAATCTGGGCGCACGCAGTTAAGTACTGGCTACGCCTGGAGCAGGGCACGCCCAACCCTGCTGGTCAACAAAGCCTTTGAATGTGCAAAAACAGAAAAGCACCAGTGGGTACCAAATATCAGCCACCTATTATACAGAAATGGCTTCGGGTACGCTTGGGAACAACCACTCGATATCCGAAGCAAATATTTCTATTCGGAAGATACGTAACCAAACGCCTTGACCAAAATACACAAAACTGGGAAGCCAAATAAACACATCTCCTCGGTTGAAACTCCTGGGCAAATTAAAAGGCCATACCTACTGCCAAAGTGGATATCTTAAAGAAATAAAAGACATCGAGGCACGGCAAACTTTTACC
>JAAUYG010213005.1_pt1 | contig 14856 bp, 15 predicted proteins | sample 7278091 | NCBI WGS metagenome assembly JAAUYG01 (sample SAMN14350201, study PRJNA611818) | marine sediment metagenome | isolation source: surface marine sediment (0.6m) | place: French Polynesia: Moorea | collected 2018-08 | reverse complement strand
GGAAGACGCGTTCCCTGTTCTTTACAATGTATCATGCCTCTAAAAATATAAAACTAGAAATGCTTGGTAGCATTGTGTCATGCCTTGCTTCACCCAGAAAAATTTTCACCCAAAATTTTTCTGGGTGAAGCAAGGCATGACACAATGCTACCAAGCATTTCTAGTTTTATATTTTTAGAGGCATGATACATTGTAAAGAACAGGGAACGCGTCTTCCTCTGTTTGCCTTCCTTTTGGTCACAGGAAGTTGGCAAAATCCCAACTTAATTCAAATTGCTTGGTTCAGTTAAGCAGGAATTTGGACAAAGCAAGTTGGAATTAGGCAGGCTTTTTTGTACAGCAGAGATGGGAAAATTTTCCTTTCATTGGCATTAATTTGGATAAGGTGGGAATTCGGAGTAAGCGTATTCGAATTTAGCGGGATCCACCTGTATACAGATGTGCTTGTGCCAAAATTCCGCCCCTGGGTTTCCTGATGATTTTTGTCACAATTAAAACGTCTGAGCCCTCACAGATAAAAATGCCAGATCTCGCTCACTGAAACAAGCACTTTGGTAGAAAAGGAAACTTCTTTTGGATGGTTGCAGATCACGTGAATTTTGGAGGCAAAAATGAACAGAACGACGCTGATAGCAATTGGAGTTGGCGCCGTGGTCCTGGTGGTTGTGATCATCGCCATTGCAGTTCCGCTGGCACTCAAGGATAACGGGTCCAAGTCTCCCGAGGAGAGAGCGAGAGACATTCTCTCCCGAGTTCCACTGGTCGATGGGTGAGTACCAAGTTCAAGGAAAAAGAAAGCTTTTCAAAGGGCAAAAGTCTGGGTTGCTCGCAATAAACAGGGATCCAACGTCAGACTCATGATTTAATAGAAGGTGGACAACCTACAAAAGTTTCCTGACAGTTTTGACAGTTGTTGACTGTGAACTTCTGGTTGCAAAAGGTCTCTCGAATTCAGCTTAAACATGACCCTGAAAGATTGCCACAATGGATCCGTTCTTGGAATCATGGAATTGCGTTCCGCGGAAGATCTCCGCCCCGCAAAACGCAACTTTGTTCATGAATTCCAGACACAACGACTTGCCCTGGCAATACAGAAAGAGGGTGAAGAATCAGGTGTACACCATTGACCTGGAGACGGATGTGAACACGCAGCACGACTGGGACGACGAGGATGGTATTCCAGGACACACGGACATCCCCAAACTCAGGGAGGGCATGGTAGGGGCGCAAGTAAGTCAATCTGGTTCTTGTTCTGGGATGGGAAAGTTGAGCACTGTACCAAAGGGGGGCCTGGGGGACCCTCCAGGACACCAAGAAAAAGTTGGAAAATCGTACATTTAGCATTCCTCAAAATGGGGTGTTTGTGGGTCGTGTTTCTGGAGAACAAATTCCACCCAGCCTGGGCCACATTAGAGAATCTTGGGTTGTGGAACCGCGCCTGAACAGACAGGAACATCTGATCGCCCAAACGAATCACAATCCAGGAATCTTGGTGGGAATCTTCTATTTCAGTCAAGGTTTTCAAGTCTGAATCTCAGTCACCCTTCGAGTGCCAACTTTACTTTTTGCCCCAACAACGCTGCCCCCGAAGCGCAACGACTCCCAGGTGCCATGGTGGTGGTGGTACATGGTACCACTCTTGCTCTTGTTGCAGTTTTGGGCCTGCTATGTGAGTTGCAACACCTCCACCACGGATGCAGTGCGAACCAGCCTGGACCAGCTGGACACCATCAAGAAGTTCGTGCATCGTTATCCAGACGTTTTCCAGTTTGTGACCACGTCACAAGGTACACACACACGTCCAGAATCAGGCATATTCTCAGGTTCCAACTCCCTCAATTGTATCACAATGGCCCAATTTGGTTTTTTCCTTTTTTGCATTTGGGACTTGAGACACATTGTGTCATATGTTCAAGGCACTCAAGTGTCCGAATGACACTGGTGCAACCAAACCAGTTTTATTGTCTATCTCAGGAATTTGGGACGCCTTTGAAGATGGGAAGATCGGCAGCTTGGTTGGTCTGGAAGGAGGTCACTCGATAGACAGCAGTTTGTCCACTCTGAGGATGTTTTACGACCTGGGAGTCCGTTACATGACCATAACACATTCCTGCAACACTCCATGGTGAGATCTATATAAGTTTAGGATAATCGCGTGATCTGTTCGCTGCAAATTAGTACAATTCGTCTTCTTTTGTTGTGGGATCATAAACCTGCCCAGTTGGTTATGCAAGTCAGCGACTCAAGTGGCCAGAACACAAACTTTTGGTGTCATCAGTCACAGATCCAGAGGACCATCTGCCCACCTACATGTAACTTCTCCCATTCAAGATTACCTTTGCGAGTTAGGGCCACCACCATGCATGGGGTTGAAGCTTGAAACTATGGTTCAATTGATCAAATTCTGGATCTGAGCCTGATCTTACTTTTGTCTCTGTCTTTTGCATTTCAAACCCACTCCACATTGTTTGAGAAGTTTGTTTGGGCAATAAAACTATCCGCGTCTGGCCCATTTGACTAGACCTGGATCTGCACCTGATCCGAATCGGGTTCGAAACTTCCCTCTTCTTTCTGATTTGGAGCAAAGTGCTGGACACGGTCCATCTGCAAACACCACGCCGCCTGACAAAGTGCATGGTCTGTTTGTTTCAGGGCTGACAACTGGAAGGAGGACAACGATGGCAACATACACGACGGGCAGTTTGGTGGACTGACGGCATTCGGCGAAGTGAGTGATGAACATCAATTGAACGGGCACTTATTGCAATGTGATCTGTTAATCATTTATTTACAACATTGTAAAACTTTTTCCGCCAAATTTAATTGCATGATGAGGTTGTTGTCTGTTTTCTTTCAATTCTTATTGTCAGCAAGCCCCGCCTTTGTTCTTTTTTCTATTTTTAGAGAAGTTTGTTCTTCCTGTTTAGCAAAATAGAACAAACCAACATTTTGACCCAACATTCTCAAGAATGCGTTCGTGAACAAACCTGGATCGTTTGTTGCCATGTGCACTGAATTTTTTTCTCTGATTCTGATTCAACACACCCACTCTCCAGAACTTGAAGATGACTTGGCGTCTGTTCCTGTATATTCTGAACGTTTTTTGTTTTGTTTTCCTTTTTCTCGTGAAACAAAGTTTCTGCTTGCTGCTTTCGCAGACAGTGATCAAGGAAATGAATCGGATGGGGATGTTCGTGGACTTGTCGCATGTGTCGTGGCAGACGATGGAGGACGCGTTCCGCGTAGCGCGCGCTCCCGTCATGTTCTCGCACAGCTCGGCCTGGGGCGTCTGCCAACACAACAGAAACGTGCGCGATGACATGCTCCAGAAAACTGTACGTTGCTTTTGTGACAGGGTTTTAGAAAGTCAGGCTTGTCCCCCAAATTGCAAGAAGAAACTGGAAGTTTAGGTCCACAAGGGTCACACCAAACATGGGTCTTCCCCTGCAAGACGAAACTCGGGATGGGAAGACAAGTATCAAACTTTGTCTGTTGGTGAAAAAGTCAGGGCCCCTTTCTCCCAAAGGCATTGATGTTGATGTTGATGCTTGACTTTGTTGTACGGAATGTCAGGACACGCTGTTTTGAATAGGTCGGGGGAATGTGGGGAATCTCTTCTTCTGAGTATAGAAGGAATAAGGACACAATGGTTTGGCTTTGATAGTTTGTTGTAGCTGTACAGTCAAGGGTGCTCAGGATGCCAAGGCTCTGGTCTCAAGTGGGATGTTGGTCTTCTGAGGTCATTGGGGTACAGGTGATGGTTAAATAGGGGGCTTGTTGTTGTGCAATAAGGGGTATGGCCTGAAGCAGCACTGGGGGTGGAGCCTTGGCATGCCTTGCATCACAGGGGCATTTCATCACAAAACAGAACAGAATAGTGCTTTAGTATCAATTTGCAACCAGAAGCAGTGCAAGGGCAACTGCAGTGCGATGTCCTGCCATACCGGGGTCCTCATCAGGTGTGTGACATCCAGGCCACCTGCCTTTGTGCGCACGGCCCAAATGACCTTTTGAGCCAGTGAGGTGGGTTTGGGGGCTGTCTGACACTTGCTTTTCTTTCAAGAAAGAACACTGACACCGAATTGATTTTAATTCTGGTACCTTTGCAGAAAGAAAACAAAGGGGTTGTCATGGTGAATTTTTATTCCTCATACGTCCTGTGCAACGGTGAAACCAGAAATGCCAATGTTTCAGATGTGGCTGGTAAGATTTCTCTCTTGTTTGCAATCATTTTGTGAGATGTTGCTCAAAATTCTGTTCAGCAGAAATTGCGGGCACATGGCGTGTGTGTGTGTGTGAGTGAGTGCATTGGTTGTCTGTACAAATACGGCAAGCATTTCTTTCAGATCACATCGACTACATAAAGAACCTGATTGGCGCCGACTACGTTGGTATTGGTGGCGATTATGATGGCGTTCCAACGTGAGTGACGTGAATGAAAAGAGGAAAGAAGAACTCCAGGGAGCAAGCAGGGTGGAAAAAGTGCACGAAATGGGGACATTTTGGGACTTTGGTGTCAGGGCCCGTCAGGATCAGGCTGGCATTTTTTTTGTTTTTTTTTTAAATCTGGTTTGACCAATTCCCCCTGTTCCATTTGACTCCCCATATTCTTTGTTGAGTCACCCTCACTGAATGAAATGTATTTTCCAAGGACAAACTTTCAATCTTAAAACCTTCAGATTTCTCGTCTCTTTTCAGAGTGCCTGACGGTTTAGAAGACGTGTCAAAATATCCCAACCTGTTTGTGGAGCTGATCAACAGAGGATGGTCGGATGAGGACCTGGAAAAATTAGCAGGGCTCAACCTCATCAGGGCATTCGAGAGGGTGGAAAAGGTCTGCTATCAACATTGTTTTAATCAGTTCAATATGAGAGGAATTGCAGGATTTCATCGTGATTGTTCATTGCTTGTGTTCAGTTTGGACAGGAAGGTGTGCCCTTTCTGTGTCCCTCACGCTGTGGCATCCCCCTGAAACACACAGAACAACTCCATTGTTTTTGTACCGGGACTCATCCCCAGACAAACAAGAACCTTATCCCTTTTGGCTGTCTTGTGAATTGGATTTGGAATCCTGAAGTCCACTCCCAAAATGTCAGCCAGAGGAAATGAAAATGTTCAAGAAAGGTCTTTTACATGTAGATTCTTGTCAACAAAACCCAGGATGGTCCTGTTAAAGGCATGGTTTTTTTTTGTTTGTTTGTTTTTTTTTTTGCAGGTCCGAGATGAATTGCTGCTGACACCGCCCCACGAGGAATTGATCCCTGCAAATGAGATACCAGAAGAATTTGACAAATGCAGATCAGATTTTTGAACTGTCTCTCCCAGCGAAAGAACACAACTCACTCTTGTGCACAAAAAAGGCAACTTTTCAAGGAAGAAAAGGAAAAATCGTGTGGAATCCCAGAATGGGGCTCAAAATCTGACAACATGCAAGAACACTGATTTGCAAATACTGTAGAAAAGGGAATGTGGCATATTTTGTCTTCCAAATGGGGTCATTCCGAAAAAAAGATGATTTTCCCTTGTGCAGAGTGTGATTTGCACCACGCTGTTTCCTCTCGTGCTCTCAAGCCATGGTGGTCTTCGTGACAGTTTTGTGTTTTGTCTTTCCCTCCAGGACAGACAGGCCCAGGTCAATCTAAAAAATGTGTGTAAAAACAAACACTGTAGATCTAAATAAAACACGTTTTTGTGGTGAGGCAGAGGAAAACTTATTTAAGATGTCTCGGCTTCACGCTTTTTCGTGCATTTCTTGACAAAAGTACAAACAGAGGCAAAAGCGCAAACAGAAACGTTGAGCGTCAGAAAATTGCGTTGACGTCTGATTTGGAGACGTAGCAGCAGTTGCGTTGTCACATAGCACACGAATCCTTCGAGTTGAAAGCACAAACACGGACAAAAACAGCATTTCTTCATCAAAATGAGCAACCCTGGCAATTTGAATCCTGGAACATCGAAATCAAAGTCAAATGCTGATCCAGAATATCGGAGGGCATCACTTGTGGAGTAGATGTCTAGATCTCGTCATTTTTCATTTTTCACATCAAAATCTTTGCGGGACAATCATTTGAACAGCATGGATAGGATCTAGATCTAAGAAGAATGGACAAAAAGGGATTCTGACGAATTTTTTTCCTTGGGATTTTTATTTTTATTATTTTATTTGATTTTATTTTTTCTGAGCAGGTCACAACTACGCAGAGGGTCCATCCAATCTGAACTCGAAAAAAACATGAGCCAGCTGAGGTTGGAGAGAATGAGGTCAGAAAAAAATCCCACATCAGTGTGGTTTTTGATTGGCAGAACCAAGGCCTTAAAATTTCAACCAAGGACTAACTGGTCCTTGGTTGGAAAGTTCAGCAAAAAGACACACTGTGCCCTCGGTGACACACCCAAGTCCTGCTGCCCTCGTGTACATGGTTGCTTTAACTCCGTTGCGATTCTTCTGAATGCAAAAAGATGAGGAGTATATAACCTTTCTAAAGACCTCGTTCAGATTGAATCATTTGGCGATTTAATTCAGGGTGTTTTTTGAGATGACGGAAGAGGAAACGAAAGCCGCCAGACGAGAGAAGCTGCAGCGCGCGACGGTCGCAGTCATGAACCGAGGACTGCCCGACAGGCCCTCCAAGGTACCAGACCAAACAAACAGACCAAACAAAAAGACAAAACCTGTCTGTGTCCAATGCAGATCTATATTCTGCTTCGCTGTTTTCATTCAGAAAAGCCCACACGCTTTGTCAAATGAAGCCCGGTTTCATTATTCACACTGCAAATCGGGTTACGTCCCGTTGCTCTTTCCTCAGCTTTGTCTGACCCCTCTCAACAAATATCCTGAATCCGCGCCCGTTAAAATGATTTTACACGTGTCTCTGTTTTGCGGTGCACCAGCTGGATGCCAGGAAGGCTTCCTTCAGTGAGAGACCAGGTCCGTCCTCACAGCTCCTGCGAGATCCAAATCACCCGACAAACTTTGCTTCAGCAAAAGCCGCAGCTTACGCCAAACTGAAAAGCGCCTCAGTTGGCGCTGCACCCCAAGCAAGTGCGTCTCTTGTTTCTTTTCTTTCATTTGTCTGTTTTGGAAAGAACAACTGCCAAGACAGATCGTTTTCAGACGTAACTTTTGCGATTCCTGAGTTGACCTACTTTTGTCTATTTGTGAACGAAGCACCTTTCCGAGAGTGATTCCACAGTTTTTGGCACCAAAAAAAGTCTCCATTGCCAATGGGAATGAAACAGATTTACGGATTCCAGTTCGTGTATTTTCAGCTTTGAGAAGATCATCTCTGTACAGGAGTAAGCTGCGCACGCCGAGTTTCTACCAACTGAGGAACTCTACCAACGTTTCCAGCACCATTCGGGTCCGCTTGTCTCCCAATCCTCAAAAACATAAACTTTGCAACTTCAAAGCTGATCAACAATGTCAAAAATCGTGTTACTTTTCTTCTGCAGGACCTTGAAAAATTGCACGCTCTTCTCCCTGAGGAAGAAAAGGCTCAAATACACTATGAATGGATTCAGCTGCTGGAGGCTCTCCACGCTGAGTTGGTTTCTTCTTTTTTCTTTTTGATGGGAAAATTCTGCCCTTGCTTCAAAATTTATCTTTTTTTTTTTCTCTGAAACATACATCTTTTTTTTTTCTCTGAAACATACATGCTTTTGGGGGCGGGACATTTTAGGGGAAAGTTGTCCCCCCACCATGGTCAGAGTTCCAATGTTTGTTGTAGCTATTTGACACCCCCTGGTCAAGCTTCCAATTTTTGCGGCTCTGGCGCATGTATACCCCTGACTGTTCATCACATTGGGTCCTGAAAGGTTGTCAATAGTTCCTTGTTGTCAAGTTGTTCTTCTTTGGGGTTTTCTGCGTCAACAGGCCTGACTTATTGGACATTGACCTGGCCAGCCAGAGCGGCTCCGAGTCATCTGGACACCACATCAAGACGAAGGTGAAGGCCTTGCAGGAGGCGATCCACCGTTTACTGCCTGACAGAACCAGGGTGCAGCCACTCACAGCTTCAGAAGCCCTGCAGTGCTCGTAAGTAAAGCGTTTCGCAGACCAGATATATGATCAAAGCAGCCACAACGTTCTCCAAAGGACCAGGACAACTTTGAGAAAGTAAGTCATAGCTGTGACCATGAGCAACAAACGTCAGTGGTCTTCGTTCTTTCATCTCTCTGTTGGTGAAGCAAGCCTGCCGAAAGGTTTTCTGATTTCCAGAACACAAAGAGACAGTTCTTGTGTCTATTTCGTCTATAAACACTGCAATCTTAGAAGATTGCTGTACATATTTAGTTGTTTTATGTTTGCATCTTCTGAAGATCAACTTGGAACGCCATTCCGCTCCTTTTAGGTATCTCAGGCTGCCTGGAAGGGTGGTGGAAGAACTGGAAGATATCTGTCGCTCAGAAGGAGTGGACCCTGGAATACACGCCCACATGTCTGAGGACCGAGTGCAGGAATACCTGGACAAAAAACAGCAGCAAGAATCTAAGCTGGCACAATTCAACAAGCAATCCAAATTGTTTATGAAAAAGTGACAAGCTGATTACTGATGAAGAAAAATGAGAAGACATGTATATGTGTGCATCTGGATTTAAATATTCTCCTTGGATCCCACATCGAAACTGGAAGTGTTTTTGTTTTGCGTTTGTAATAACACTCAAGCATTCAATCATGGCGTTTCTCAAAAAAAAAAAAAAAAAAAAAGGAAAAAAGAAAAAAAAAAGTTCTGCTTTTTTGTGTCCAACTGTAAAACGAAATCTACGCCTGCAAAGTGGACACGATTCCTAACAGAGGCGGTAAACCGGAAGGGGGCGTCTGTTTCTCCGGACTACGCAAGGACGATTTTCGATCAGCCAAGAAGGAAGAAAGAATCATTCGAAAGTGCGTAGTTTTAATCAACGACTCGCTCTTTTCCTGGGGCTTAAAATTGACGTTTTTCAGGTAAATTAATATTTGTGGTTCGCGGTGAAAAGTACATGCCCGATCAGTCCGCTGTTTTGTGTTTTATGAATGGTGAAACATTTGAGTGAGCGATAATACGAGTCCATTGTCTATTGTCCATATGGTGAGTTGTGTGGTTCTATTTCTTTGGCCAGTCTGGTTGGCAAAATTTCAATTGAAACATGTTTTTCACAGCAACAGATTAAATTTGGGTGGTCCTTTATCACTCACAAATGCAGAACAGGTTGAATTTTCTGTCTGGTATTTCACACAATCGATCCCATTTTCGGAAAGTGCGGTTTCAATATCACTTCTGAACAACGATCGATCGATCTGTTCAGTGATCAACATGAGATTTGAAATCGACCTTTCCTTGGCAACGCTACTTTGTGGCTGGGTATAACTGAAGTCAAAGTACGCACAGACGTCCCCTTCAGGTGGGGGAGAAGGGCAATGATCAAGTAGGTCTAGATCTCTCCTTGGGTGACAAAATTTTTTCATTGTTTGGAAATCTCATGCTTCAAATCGAATGTAAAGCAACCTCAGTTGCCTGCAGGGTAACACTGTGCTTTTGTTGAACTCAATTCGCGTTTCTTCAAGCCCGTGTTCTTTGCCATTGGCACTGGCCAAAAGCCTGCCTTGGACCAAATTCTTGTCTGTTTCCTGTGACGGTTTGGGGACCATTCTTTGTTGTGGGAAAAATTACTATTTCCTTCAAAAGGGCGAGTTATTAGGTAGCGCAAGTAGAATTTACGTGTCGTGGTTGTTGACAGAAGAACCCCCCCCCCCCCCCCACAGCCCTTCACAGTGCTCTCCTGAAACCACCATTACACCAGTGTAATGTCTTGGGAAGTGCATCGACACTGAATCGACATCCCCGCTGCATGGCCTTTGAAATGTTCACGCTGAACTAACGTTCTTGTTCTGTTACAGAATTACATCTGAACAGACATGGAGTCGAGCGGAGGCTCCGACTTGCTGACGTGCCCGCTGTGCTTGGACGAACTCAAAGAGCCGAGGGCTCTGCCCTGTCTACACACGTTCTGTACAGCCTGTATGAAACCACTGGTAAAGGTAAGCTGGCACTGTTTTTGGAGAAGAAAGCTGACAACGGGGGAAAAAATTGGGGCTGCGCCCCAGCCGAGTTTGGAATTGCGGCGATCCATTTTCTGAGCGAATAAAAAAAGAAAGAAAGAAAGAAAAAAAAAAACAACCAAAAAACACGCGACAAAAAGCAGCTTCTGCACTTTTTCTCATTCTTTTTTGTTCAATTTTTTTGGAAGGCAAATTCAGGATTTTGCAGTTCATCGCCCAAATTAGATGGATTCAGATGCATTTGAGCGGCCAGAGTCATTCTTGACTTGCAAACCATTGCCTTGTTTTCTGCAGACTCCCCAGTGGAATGATATGGTCACGAACCCTGTGAGAACCGGGATGTATCTGCAGTGCCCTTTGTGTCAAGAACGACACGAAGTTCCGAAAGAAGGAGTGGAAGGATTTCGCAAGAATTTCTTCGTGAGCAGTCTGCGAAATACAGAACCAAGCAAAGATTCACAAGTAGGTGACGTTTCTTGAAAAAAATAGCCCCCCCCCCCCAAATTATAATGTTTTTGGTCCGCTTTTAGCTGAATGGGTCACACTGCCGTCATCGTGCTCCCTCAACCCTACTCGACCACAGCCCTGACACTATGAAGCGCCCGTGAATTCTTCTTGAGACTTGCGTTTCGTTCACACATTTCAATATTCACCAGACGGAAACAGGATCGTCACATGCAAATAAAACAAGGAAACTCGAATTCAGTGAGGTATTGTTGCAATTTGTGATGTCGCTTGGCAGGGGCAACACAATTTCTTATTCTCTTTGCAGGAAAAGGACGGGAAATGCAATGAACACTCCCAAGAGATGAAGTATTTCTGTTCGGACTGCACAAAAGCAATCTGCCCCGAATGCCTCATTGACAAACATCTGGCCCACAAATTCGTCAAAATTGCTGACATGCTGAAAGAAAATCGGAATCTGGCAGCCGAAATCTTGAAGAATTTTGAAGACAGGAAGGAGCAGATTTCATCCCTAATTGCTGCGTTGTACCAATTGGAAGCCCAATTGGGAGTCAACAGCATTGATGAGGAAATTGATATGGCCATTGAGAAAGCCAAGCAGATGTTGGATGAAGACGGCAGAAGGCTGAAGAATGAAGTGAAAGATTTGATCGTAAAGAATGAAGAGGCTATCCACACTAAAATACGAAAATTTTCCACTATGCAGGAGGTTTTGGATGAGTTAATGAAATTTTCCTCTAAAGTTGCCGATTCCAGCGATGCTGGTCTGTTGGCTGACATGCCCAATTTTGTGGAAAACACACGCTGTTATCTTGAAGACGAACTCGAGATACATTTCACGTATGCTGATCCCAAGTTTAAGTCACTGATTGCTGATTCTAACCCGGTAGCTTTGGGCAGGATTGCAAGCTTCGATTGCACGATAAAGCTGAATGAATTAGAAGTAGATCCTAAATTTCGCATGGCTGATAAGAAGAAAGAGGAAGTCATCCCTGCCTCAAAACCCAATGCTGAAAAAGAAGTTGGTGCTATGACGCAATTATTCGAGCAGTTGCCTTCGTTTCCGCCCTACTCCAACCCCATTGACCACCTGTCCATGTATACGTATGATTCGCCGGAGCCGAGGACCACGGACAACAATGTGACGACGACCAGCAGCGCTATTATGAACGGGCACATCACGGAAGTGAACAGCTCCAACACCGCGAACCCCATCACCTGGTCGCAGAACTTCGGTCCACCGGGCCTCGCGGCAACCAGCAATATTGAAGTCAGCAATTCGTCCGCCGCCGCCGCAGGGAGTGGAGCACAAGGCCTGGGTCGCCCCAAGACGTGGAGCAACCTCTTCCAAGCTGAAACCTCCCAAGCCACTGCTGCTGCTGCCATCGGCTCAAGCAAAAAATCGTCTCCGATTCACAAGAGCGCTTCCAACGCCAACATGCCGAAGAGCATCCATTACGAGTCCGGATCGCGCAACACGGCGTCGCCTTCCCCCACGGCAGACACGGCCTTGTCGGCGGAAGAGTACGTCGATCCGGCCCGAGTGAAGACGACCCAGGCGTACACGTGGGAACGCGACGGGGTCGGCTCCAGTATCATAACCGTCGACGTCACCTCCAACGGCAACGTGTCCGTGCTGGACAAAGAATCGTTTAGCATCTACGAAAATGGCAAAAATATCTTTTCCAGCCCGAGGAAGTTTCCAGCCAAAGCCATGGCCTACATTACCGTCGACAAGGTGGAATTCGTCGTCGAGCTGCATCGGGATAACGTGCTGAGGTTCCACACGCGAGACGGCTACAAGCTGCCGCAAGTGCCGCCGACTTACGACACCCGCCGCGCCACGCAGCTGAACCTGTGCAGTACGGTCAACATGCTCTTCTTCACCTTCAACGCCGACAGAAACGACACCATCTTTGATTTGGTCCCGGGCGAAGTGGACACGGATTACATCGACGTCTATGATTGCAACCGTATTCCCCCGAGCCCGTTGAATCACTTCAGCACCGGGGTCAAGGGCATGCGCAGCATGTGTGCCCTGGATACACCCAAGGGCATCATGGTGGTGCTGGCCCTGGCCAACCACTGCATCAAGGGGCCGAACCAAACCTACGTCATTCTGCTCGCGCTGGATATCAACGGCAAGATGCTGTGGCAGCTCACCTGGAATCACTTCAGCGAGATCCAAGTGGTGGCTGGCAAGGTGCGCTACGACTTGAAGGCGATGTGCACCGATGGGCGCCTCATCTATGTGCTGGACAAACTCACCGGCACTGTGTATGCTGTATGCCGCGAAGGTCGCAAGGTCCAGGCTTTGTTTTCCACTCGTACTAACAACAATACGCACATGACCATCAACAAAAGAAGCAAAGAGCTCATCCTGGTCAATTCTGAAGGAAAATTTACTCATTACAAGCTCGCCTACTAACAAAGGGATTTCTTTTCCCATTGAGTAGCAGCAAACAAAACCTGCTGGTTGACTTGAGGTGACGGCACAAAATATTTAGATTTCTCTTTGGTGAATAGTTTCAACAGTATAGTTTAGTAATTAGTTTTAGCATGTGTATTGTTTCGATGATATGTTGTAGAGTTTGCGGTGAATTTATTCGTGGGGATTTTATTCTGACCTGTTCTGGTGTTCACAGGAACGGTTTGAAAAATTATTGCTGTGGAAAAGAAGGCACTGTCATACTCAGTGTGTGCTGATGTAACCCATGGTGACTTGGATGTTTGAGTCGCAAACTCGCTGCTTGAGAAAGAACACCAGGCATGTTTTGTAGTTGGTAGGTAATGTTGCACCGAGTGATGCGACCGTTTTGTGTTGCTTTTGTACGCATTCATTCGTAAATTTAAAAAGATACTTTTGCTTGTCAAATTGTGTTTGGTTTGATGCAAAGAAACTGCATGAAGCACATGTGAGTGATAAGCATATCAATGAGACGCACCAGGAAACTACGTATATTTTTGATGGAAAAGTCTTCCGCTTCCGTAGACGATTGAAGTAACGAAATACTGCAAATAATCCAAACGAATAACTTATTTTGTACACAACAAGGAGTGTTGGTTTTGATTTTGCAACTGCTTCGTTGGCAGTGACAGCTTTGATTTGTGTGCTTTGTGTTTTTAGACGAGCTAGATTTGAAACAATGATATGTCGCGTGCCTTGAGGCCTTGTTCACACAGGAGGCAGAGCACCTTGCAAAAGGCACCACGAAAAACCATGAAGCCCATCGTTGTGAATGGGAGTGTTCGCACATGCAAGCAACATCAAAAGACAGACGTGTCAATTTGTGTGCTTCCGTGTCCTGTGTGAATGAGGCCGAAGATTTAGGAAGGAGTTTGCTATTTTGATACAAGTGTGGTGAAGCGTTTTCTCAGCACAATGGACAAACTTTTCTGGCACCAAGTGTTTGAAGAATGCGGTGTTTTTGAGTGCTATTTGGATTTAAAACTCGTCTTTAACGTGTGAGATTTTAATTGTGATCAAAGATTCACAAACGAAGACCGCTTCTGACAACGAGAGATTATTTTGGTGGTTCCACTAAAGCTGTACATATTCTCCAAGGACGTTTTGAGTTTCAAAGTCCATTGTGGCTGTTTTCCTGTGCAAGCTCTCTTTCAATATCCCAGTCACTTAGTTTGTTGTAACTACCCAAGACAAAGAAGATGGATTTTTTTTTTTTTTTTTTTGAAAATGTTTATTCAGTATTTGTATTCAAGAATGGATGTTTCACAGAACATTGTATTTTTTGTTTTTCACTTGATCAATGTGCTGCAACGCGTTGTGGCTCTGCAACTGAACTGTTCTTGCCTGACGAACTCGCAAAACGCACTGTCTTCGAGTTCACGTGAGTAATTCTTTGAAAGATTTTTGTGTGGGAATGCTTGAATAAAATTACTCAAGAACAATTTGTATTGTTTTTGTATGCGAAGTAAATGATGGCCACCAAATTGGTGTTTGCCGGACTTTGTTTGCACCCAGACGCGCGACAAGATCGTTTTGATTCCGCGCAAAGCAAAAGCTAAAAACCTAGCTTGTTAAGTACATAGCCACAAAAATATGCACAAAAAGTTCTGAATGTCGACACAGTTGTTGTTGCAAAGATGAGCACGAAAAGCGTGAAAAAGAATTGTCACTACGTCTGCTTCTCAATGCACCAGCCTTCTCCCCAAAGTCTCCTTTTCTCTTTGGCAAGTTTGATTTTAATTTTGGTTTCATTGTTCTTGTACTTTTTCTTGCTCACTTTGCACTTGTCTTTGAGGATGGTATCTGGAAGTCTCTCACTGAAGTAAATGACGCCCTCCGCTTGCACGACCAGCAACTCATCTCTGCAAACAAAACAGCAGATTCG
>JAAUYG010115256.1_pt1 | contig 14857 bp, 10 predicted proteins | sample 7278091 | NCBI WGS metagenome assembly JAAUYG01 (sample SAMN14350201, study PRJNA611818) | marine sediment metagenome | isolation source: surface marine sediment (0.6m) | place: French Polynesia: Moorea | collected 2018-08 | reverse complement strand
TTCACACCACCCTTGACCTTTTCACCCCCTTGACCTTTACACCACCCTTGAATTTTACACCACCCTTGACCTTTACACTGCCCTTGACCTTCACACCACCCTTGACCTTTACACACACCGGTCTTGACCTTTAGACTGACCTTGACCTCGGATTTCGTACACCCTTACAGGGACTACATGCAGGTTACATAAATCTACATGTACTTTCTATTGTTCGATTTGAACATACAAGGTCAGGTATCCAATATGCACAGCGTGCCAGTGTGTGCTCCTAAATGTAGAATGTATTTACATTGTTCCCTATAGTGATAATGGCTGCTGAGAACAGTCATATTCTGTGTTATACAGTCAGAAGGGTTTTCAAGAATTGAAATCAATGAAATTATTGCTGCCCTGCTATGTTAACCTCATTGTCTACAAAACACTTGTAAATAATACCGGTAGAAGTCGGGTTGAATAATGGGGAGTTCTAGGTGCACAGAAATCGAAGATGGAAGCAAATAGCAATTTTAATCCTTCCTTGAATCTACTCAGGTCCAGAATTACCCATGTTCACTGTGTCTCTCCAGCTGGTAGCCGATCCGGATCTCCAACGTCCAGACTGAACTACATTACCCAGATAGCGTCCTCGGGTACGTCAGGCACAGCCGGAGGTACGACATCAACAACTGGGCGACCTCGGCGTAAATCAGGCATTCCGCGGAGCCAGGGAGCCAGCCGAGAAGGCTCGCCATCCCGGACTTATGGTAAAGGCAGTGACTTGTTCAATGACTTGTTGATGTTGGTAGCTATGGGGAATAAATGGTGTTTGTGGGTATTGATGTTTTACAATTTACATTCAATGTACATTCATAGAAAAAACATTGTGTTTGTATACAAAAATCCAATGCTGGACAGACTATTGTGTGGGACATGAATAAGTTGTTGCTCTTGCGCTGAAGATGGGAAGGCCTAAACTATATAAAAGGACATCGCTGAAATTTCAAATGCTGCACTTCTGCACTCTAACTGGTAAATATTAAGCTTTACTGGGGAAAATGTCTGAAAGCTTTTTTTTCCTCTGATGCCCAACATAAAGAGTTTACCATAAAACTATAAACACAACCATTGTCTGTTGAAGCCTGTTGAGCCAGTTTTTCACACCCCTATGTTTGCCTCAGGTCGGGAGAGACGCCCCAGTGGCCAGGGTAGTATACGAACTCATGGTGGAGCGAAACGCCTCACCAAAGGGGCTCTCCTGGCCCAGCAGATGTTGGTGACGGGAACAGATGCAGAACAGGCTATGGCAGATGCCCTAGTAAGTGTCAGTGACCAATTACTCAGCACAAATTCCTCGCAGGCTTATGCCCAAATACTATCATGGTTGATGGTAGAATTCTTAGAGGTTCTTCTAGTAAACCGTGGAAATTTACCTTGCAAAATACTGTATGTTGTATTCCACATTGTTACACACAATGATATGTATGTATTTTTTCGCAGTGATACATTGGACTCAACCAAAATATTTGATAATTTTGTAAGGAATAACAGAGAGAGTGTAGGAGTGATATAAGGCAACCATCAAACTGGTGTTATCCACTTCTAGTCGGCCACACGGGCTCGGTTTGAAAGTTGTGAGTCGGACGATGCGGCGAGTGAAACATCGAGCATCTGCTCTGAGCGATCCTATAGCTCGTATGGGAAGACATCAGAGGTAAGTGGAAAATTCCAGTCTAAACACAATGGAAAATTCCATTGTCACTACCGTCTGGATGACAGACTGGGCATCACCAACTGTCAACGTTGAGATTTCGCAAATCACTGTTACTTCTGTGCAATTTAAAAAGCATAGATTATAGGCTATCTAGAAGCCAAGGTGGGGATTACTTTGTTTTACCTGGACAAATAGACTTTGTGACCCTGGCTTTGCTAATGGCTGTATATTGACATGTATATATAACTAACCTATTGTAGGTAGTCCTTGCAGTACTCTTGCCACTAACCTGCTGCCAGAGTTGTTCTCATGCTACGCTTTAGTGCCAGTTGACTGCCTAACTAGCAACGAAACGCAGTAGTGTGTTGTATTGCCGGCTGTTACCTGCTTGTTTCCTCTCTCCCTCGCATTCTCTACTCTCTCTCCCTGCAAACACACACACAAGGCGTCGGACTACAGCGAGCGACGTCATTCACTCAGAGTCACCAAGGTACAATCCTTTCATTGTCAGATAGTAAAACGGTACATGGTTGGAAATACTAACATTAGCAGCTCTCTCACAGATTCAGGGATCTTTTGTGTATCCTTTAGTTCATGGAATACTGTACGGGTGTAAATATCTTAGGAATATATCTTGAGGTGTTGGTCAGGAAATGGGTTTAACACTCTGTATATAACACCAGCATATTTAAACTTGTGCTAGCTGGTGCTGGTTTATATGAATATTTCTACTTTCTACAGGTTATATGCCGTTACACATCATGTTCTAAGAGTTCTAGGCCCGAGTTCTTGAAACTACTTGAGTCTTAGGATTGCGTGATCTTCTTAGCCAATGGGATTGGGTTGCTGACTTAAGACTTAAGTAGTTTCTAGAACTCCAGCCCAGTCCAGACTTTGTTAATCCCTGGATTAGTCTAATCCTGAAGGCTTTTTTCTTTCCTGTGTTAATCTCTCGGCCTCACAGAGATCTCGGGAAGATCTCTTACACTGCGGAGCTCACAGTCAGGTACTGATGCCGCTGTTACCATAGCAACCAGTGACTGGGACCCCCCTCCCCCAAGCCAACAACTCTTCCTTAGCAGATATAGAAAATAAGCAAAATAGATCTAAATAAGCTGCTTAAAGCCAATGCATAGTAATAATGGTAACATCCAAACAAGTGAACTTTCTCAGTGGCTTGATGCTAAGTAGTCATTCCAGATTGATCCAGAATTCATCCAGCTTTTCTCCAGCGTTTGATTTTCTTGTTTCTTGCAAAAATATATGACTATTGTAGCATTTTCATACAGAAAAGACCTACCATATGAATACTACAGTTTTGTTGTAAAATTCATGTTTGGTAGTCTTTAAGCATTATGCACTGCCATTATTTAAGTTTTAGTAATGCAATACTCACCAGTGGTGTATATTTATAGACCGCAAAGTTACCAAAGAAGCAGATAGTCCCCCTACCCGACACTAGTGGTGTTGTGGAAAAAGTTTTCACAGGGACTGTTCCCTGTGGTGTGTCTCAGTGTAACTCACACCTCACTCAGCCTTGTCTCATTGTTGGTGACACTCGTCATGCACTCTCTCTCTCTCACTGTTTCTCTCCTGGTTTATACTCTGTCGTGTCTGCCAGTCGGATGATAGTCTGAACCAGGTATTCATGACACCGTTGTAGCATGTTGGAAGCTGCCAGGAAATGCCTGCAGAACACCTCATTGGGGAAGAAAACCTCGCACTAGACAATTTGCATTTTGGCCTTTACCCATATTAGCAGACAAAGTTACCAATGCTGAAATTAGTACATGTAGTAGTACTACTACTACTGCTACTACTACTACTACTACTACTACTACTACTACATGTACTACTACTACTACCACTACCACTACTACCACCATAGTACTGCTATTAGTAGTGGTGAAAATGAATTCACGGTTACGGCCCTAGAGGTGTTCTGCGGCTACATCTTTGTTCTCTTCTGGCAGTAATAGCTGACAGCAATGTGGAACTTGATACCACTTTCTGTGCCTGCCAATGCACCCTCTCTTTGTGCTGCTTGTTCAACACTGCCACAATGTCCCATAGCTTTGCCTGTTTATCTGTTGCCAATGATGACTGGAGCTGTATGACTGCCCAGTTAATTCCTTGATAGCTTTCAATGTTACCAGTGAGCTGTTAAAGCCATTTAGAGTTGCTGTTGCATTAGGAATGCTGAATAAATAATTTCTTAATTATATACCCGCAAGTCCAGTTCCTATAGACTTCCCTGATCAGTGTTCCTTGCTAATCACTGCTGGACTAGCTGGTAATGTCTGTAACTACAAACCTGCTAGCCATGCTGCAGTAACACATTTATCTTTAGTATGATCTCCCACATGTGGGTTAGCTGAGTGTAGTGTTGAAGCACATTCAGTGTGTATTCCACATGATAACCTGCTTCAACCTTCCCTACTCTGTATTCAGTAGTTGTTTCCTGCTACTCAATAACAGCTACATGTCTATCTGAGTGTCTGCTCCTCGCTTTGTACATGTATCGGACTCTAGTTGATGCCTAGTTTACATGTATTAGAAACTGCTCTCTTGGCATGATATCAGCATCAGGGTAATAGTAATGTAATAAAATATTCATCTTTCTTCAGCACTTTTCTCTACAGTACCTTTGATAATTTTAAGATGCATATCAGCAAGAACCTTTACTTTTAAGATGTACAAGCATGAGTGATTTGTTTCAGAGAAGATTAGCATACTGTAACATATACTGGTACCAGGTATCATCTGTACGATTAGTTTATCAATCTACCAACAGCGCTGAAGTCACCCTACTGTTACCCCGGTATGTATGCTTCCCTCACTTTCAGGACATGAATGACATCATTGTCAACCTGTCCAGCGGGTCCTGGGCAGACAGGAAAGACGGTCTCATAGCGCTACAAAATGTGTTCCGGGGAAACAGGTTACTAAAGTAAGACACGGGACAAGCAGTAGTTTACTGAATGTTTGACATAGATGTCACTGCATGTGCGTCCATGGCGGTGGATTATAGAAAGCTAAGCAAGAATAACAAAGTATCTTCCCAAACAAAACTGTAAGATAGTAAAAAATCTGGATTGTCGATAGTGGTTATCTACAGGTTAGCAGTGTTGCCATGGTTACAGGAATGAAAAACAACCTGAGGAAGTAGCTGGCTGGAGTAAACATCAGGGGTATGGCACAATCACGGTAACAGCTAAGTAAGAAATAAAGACATCCGGCAATAAGTCGTTAAAGATACCGGAATTGGGAGTGTCACAAGTGATTTTGTGTAAACATGACATTGTGACGTCTAATGGCTTCCAGAAAATATTTTGAGTTTCTTTCTCTGTTCACTTATGAGTAAAGCTTTCTTTGCCTTTCTCATTTCAGTCGCGTGGAACTTAAGAAAATTACAGAAATATTTACGCGAATGTTTCACGATCCTCATGGCAAGGTAGGCAACACTACTTGCACTATACTGGCTACACTGGGTACATGTATTTATTGTCCATATGTATAGCAGGCACCACACACTAATAAATTTCTAGCCAATGAAACCCGTAATACATATTCTTGGCTCCATGATGTGTGTATCAGTTTTGGAGATGATTTTACAACAGAAGGAATCTGTTAATTTATGACTTTCACATTTCTTGAAGCTATGGTGCCTCTAACGTAGTTTACCCAGTGTGTCAGCAGTCCTGACACATTACATATGTTCCTTATGTCTTTATGTACGTAGGTATATAGTTACATGTGTACGTGTGTTTATATTACAGGTGTTCAGTCTGTTTATGGAGACCCTAATAGAGTTTATAGCGGCACACCGGGCCGACCTCCACGACTGGCTCTACATCTGCCTGACCCGACTCCTCAACAAGATGGGGGCTGACCTGCTGGGGTCAGTGGCCACCAAGGTCCAGAGAACACTAGAGGCTGTTAGGTGAGGACTGGGGGTGGGGGTGGGGGCGTGGGGGCTCGGGGTGTGTGGCAAGGCTTGTGACCAGAAGTTCATTGACAGAGTTTATTTTCTTGTGAGAAGTTCAGTACTAAAGGTCAGTAATAACAAAAGGTTGCTAGGAGCTTCCAGATATTACATTTAAATGGTTAACTTCTGACCTGTTTTCAAATAAAAATGCAAAAAAAACTAAATAAAGTGGTATTACAATGGCCTTCAGAAATCCCTGTAATTCTGTAAAGCTGGGAAGTATTACACAGTTTGCAACACAATAAAAAATCTGTAATTACCAGAAACATTTATATGTACAGTGATCCCTCTATTACTGGCCACTATCAACAGAGGCCACCCTCTCTAATATGGCCATAAATCATTGCTGCTCCTACCATAATAACTGTATTAAGTTCTCTTACCAACGGCCATTTCTCTAATGTGACCACAATTTCTTGGTAAATAGGGTGTCCTTATTAGAGAGGGGCCACTGTGCTAGCATGAATGCCTGACACATTCTGGTCGTTCTTACTTAAATTCTTTTCTTCTAATTTCAGAGATACCTTTCCCTATGACCATCAGTTTAATATCCTCACCCGTTTTATTGTGGACCAGACGCAAACTCCCAACCTCAAGGTAGGTAACCATTGGTTATAGACTAAGGGTAGCCATGGCAACCATTATAGTGGCACAGAGCTGAAACATCACATAATTGCTGTGGCTTCACAATTTTGCAGTGTTTTCAATGCACTTAATCTGACGGATAAAGTGAAAGACTTGCATATTAGTAACACCATCTTGCATTTTAGTAACACCAAGAAATATGGAGGTTGAATAAGCTAGTTAAAGTGGTTTGTATTTATGTTGTGGGGGTGTTTTAGGTGATTCTAGTTAATGTTTGAAGGAATTCTCAGCAGTTCTAGTTCTGAAGGCTATATATGAGACCTTCGGCATTTCCTTACTAATAGCAGTGCTTCCATCTATGCTTCTCTGAGTAGCTGTAGACATTTCTATTGCTATAAACTCTTGCCAATTTTTGTTTGCAATGCCAGATTAAGGTAGGCTGGTTTCCATTCGAGTACTCATTAAGTATTCATAGTTGTGTTCGTTCGACTTTGAGATATGTTGACCATTGTTCTCTCGTCTCTTTCACCTGTTTTAGCCACCGGTAGAGTATCCTTCTTTGATATAATCTCTATTGTGACTCTGTGCCTGTACAAACAGCTATAAAAATAGAAATTATTAATAAATTAAAAACCAACCCAAACCCATATTCAGTGTCTAGATATCTTGCTCCTTATACTGACCTGAACTCCCTCATGACATTGTTGTTGATTGCATAGCAGCTAAGTGCAGCAGTAACTCAGTAGCTTCCTTAAGGGCCGCTGCTTATACACTGGTTTATTTGATGCAAAGAGGCTGATGGTGTTGAATTTTAAAAGCAAGGTGCACATGACTGTTGTTTTATTGGAGCAAACAGATGGATCCTGTTCCATTTCATGAACAAAGTTTCTTGCAGCTTGCATTTTGCAGCATGGCATGCTAGTATAAGGGTCATGGATCTTTCCTCAGTGTAGGCCCATTACAGGTTCCGTCATCTCTTTCAAATTTTAAACCCGTAACAATATTTTACAGCCGAGATGAAGTATGAAGTTTGTCATTACTATGAATATAAGTACCTCTGATAAACTGTGTGTTCAAAGAGAAATTAGGTGCACTTGTCCACTTGAAAAAATACCAGTATCAGTTATTTAGAGTTGCACGCAACCCCCCACTCCAGAAGAGGGTGCCCCCCAACCACCCTGAGAAGTAGTTTCTAAAAAATGTTTCACAGGATGAGATTAGGAGGGGGGAGGGGTCTTAAGCATGTTAAAATAACCTTGAAATATCTTGTTTTACTGAAAACCCACAGGTTTTGTTCCTCATAAATGTCAAGCCAATATGTTGGTATATTTGTTTTTCTATACATTACCTAGCTGTGACTGCATGCAGTGTTCATATTTATATTCCATTGACAGTGGAGTGGGCATTGACAGCTTCGTTACTAGTTACAATAGTTTGATGGGTTTTTTTGTAATCTTTTGTCTGATGTCGGTAGTAAATAATTACTTTTACCTGAAAATTGGGTTTCACCTGTACATTGCCACAAAAATTAATCATATATTTTTGACGCACAGTAGAAATTAACTAGATACCCACATGGGACTTTACACTAGCTATGTATTAGAGTAAAGAAGTTTCAACCTCAAATTGTGGAATTATTACCCAACCGTTACCAAATCTTGCAAGAAGAGACTTAAAAGGCTTGAGGAAATGCTTAAAATTACCAACAAGTCCTGCTTCTGAATCTGACACATGTGCAGCACTTCGTCTTTTGAGATGTAACACTAGGTACCCTGCACAAATATATATAAATAAGCACTGTGCAAAACTCCGTTTGTTTCACAATGTAGCTTGTCAGAGTTTTATTTCAAGGCCTTAAATGAGAACTATCCTGGATGTATTAACAAACATATATTTACTGAAGTTCTGCGTCTGTTCCTTTATCTCTGTCCAGTTACCATGGTTTTGTTCAGTGTTGCTTGTTGAAGCATTATTTAGCAGTAGGATCAATGTAAGTGGAATGACTCATTCTGTGCACAGTGCACGACATGTGTTGGGTTACCATGATATGACATGCCCTATGTTATCAGTTGTTCTGCAGTTTCACAAAGTTTCAACATTTTTGTCATTTTTTGTCAGCTATTGATGTATTATATAATCTTTGCTTCACTTTAATACCCAGATTCCACCGCTATTATTGGTAATTTCTCATATACATGCGGCTTACCGTGTTTGTTATAGTATTTATCAGCCTAGCTTTGCTACCTCTTGTGTATGGTCCCACATACTATTATATCTCAGTCCCTAATTGGCTTTGTATAGTAAGTTGGGACATGTTAGAAGTCCCGTGATTGTCATTTCTGTATCTGTCCATTATCCGTGTTCCGTTACTGTTTCTTGTTGCCATGTGTGCGTGTATGTTACTGGGTATCCAAGGTAACAGTCTACACAAGTCTACCTACCTAAATCCTTCCATGCTGATTGCTGTGATATGTTTGGCTTGAGTCGCCATGCTACTCCCTTGCGGATTCTCCCTGTTTCTATCTGTAAAGGTGAAAGTCGCCCTGCTGAACTACCTACACGGCCTAGCGTTGCTCATGGACCCGTCATACTTCGTCAACAACAGTGACACGCGTCTAGCGGTCTCCAGGGTCATCACGTGGACGACTGAGCCAAAAAGCGTCGAAGTCCGTAAGGTATGTCAACCAGGATATCCAGACCTTAAACATTAATTAACGACATGTCATAATTCATAATCCGGCATGTCTTAGTTGTGATACAGAAGGAAGATTTTACTTGATGTTAAACTATTGTAAGCTGTGTTGAATATGGACTAAAATCTGTTGGAGAAGCCTGCAGATAAGATCAGGGCTCGGTTTCTCGAAAATACTTAAATCCAAGGTCAACTTAAGTCAGATTCTTAGCCAATCACATTGCTCGGATTAGCAACTTAAGTCATAACTTGAACTTAAGTATTTTCGAGAACTCCAGCCCAAGATATTTTTATCTCTGCTATTTAGCCACACATGCAGACAAATATTGGAAATCAGGTTACTTTGCAATCTGTTTAAGTCAGGATATCTGTTATCACTTCGGTTTATAACATTATTTAAAAAAAAAAAAATCTGTTGACTTACCTTTCCTATCTCTTTCCCTGTCTAGGCGGCCCAGGCGGTTCTCATTGCCCTGTTCAGTCTCAACAGCCCCGAGTTCTCCAAGATGCTCTCAGTATTGCCTAAAACATTCCAGGTAGGTACTAGGAACCAGCCCATTGGGCCGAGTGTAAAACCAGCCCTTTAGGCCACCGAGTGTAAAAACCAGTCCATTCGGCCACCAAGTGTAAAAATCGCATAAAGCTGATACGGTGTTCTGGGAACACATGGGAGTTGAATGGAGTTGTTATTACAGGAGTTGTGTATGCATCCTTGGTGATTTAGCATGGTTACTACTGACTGGCTCATTATCTGTAATTTCTGTCTTTGCAGTGATGTAAATCTTTACATGGGAACTCCCGAAGTTTGACCCCAAACAACAGGAGTGTTACTGCGTATACTACCACTGCACTTACAAAAACTATCTTGAAGGAGATTCCCACTAGCCATAGAAATATGCTGTATTGAGATTGGTAATCACAGATCACCGTTGTATTGAGATGTAGGCATTTCTTGCGATAATATGTCGACTCAAGACATGGTGTCAGCCCAGTGGTCTCTCAATACAGACTACAGCAAGACCACAATGTGCTGGTCTTTGCCGTCTGTCACCCGTCTGCTGTACACAGCTAGCTGGTGGTGTATAATTGTTGTGTGACGTACATTCCAGGAGGGCGCGACCAAAATCTTACACAGTCATCTACGTAGCTCCAGCCAGGAATCTGAGCCGCTATCACCTAGAAACATCACCAGTCCCCCGGCAGGACACGGGGGGAACCGCTACAAACCCTCACCTAACAGGTATGGGCCTCTGTTACCATGGTTACGTGACTCTTAGCTAAGTCGACTATTGCTGTTAGTCCATTTCATGAAACTGACTTTGGGCCAAGTTCTATGACTAAGCTACGTTAGTTAGTTTCAGCAGACAAACTAGTTATTCACTTCAATAAAATATTGGGCTTTTCTGGGCTTGTAGGTGCTTAGGATCATGACAATGGAGGTAGGCGTCTCCTTGGGCTTCACAGAGTAAAGATGGCAAGGTTCTCAACATGCTCAATGTGGAGAGAGTAGTAGCACCTAGTAGTGGCTTGTCTGTATATACAGCGTTGCCGCCAATTAAGCTGTTTCTTGCCTGCGCTTTGATCATGGGTCATTGTTAGGCCAGTGTTTGTTCCCACGGGCGGCGGATAGCCGGCAACTCCTCGGGCGGCGACCGCAAAGCACAACGAAACGCTGCTTTGGGTGCCATGGATTACCACTGCGGATCACTTATCCACAGGGATAAGTGATTTTCCAGGACTGATATACTCAGAATTACATGCGGATTATCCATTGGGGCAGATTATCTGTGGGTTTTTACGGTATGTGTATAGTTACCAGTGAAACTATTGATCCTGACACTTAAGTCTAACCTATTCATTACCCCCTCATGTTGCATCCAGGGCAAACATTGATGACGTGGACACCGAGAACATGAATCCAGAAGAGATCTACAACTCCATCAAAAAGACCTCTGCCGAGATCCAGAATCTTAGCAAGCTTGATGCCCACTTTGATGACATCCGGAAGAAAGAGGACAGTACATCTCAGGATAGTGGTATCCAGGTATGCCAGGTGAACAATGTAAACAGTGACTGCAGTAAATCAATTCTGGAACAATTTCTGGAAAACAATGTATGAGATTGGTTTGGGGACTTAAGATGTTTCTAGGAACGGGCCCCTCAAAAATGGCAACATGGCAAATATGACTGCTTTAATACCGATTTTGTTCTTACACCGCAAAGAAAACCTTACAAAGTAAATACTTAATTCTTATACTTCAAGGGTTATGTAAAGAAATAAATTGCAAAGCATTTCCAGAGATAAAACTACTTTGTTTTGTTGCATGAATAAATTAATACAATATTTTTTTAATTTATACGTTTATTCCGTTTAAATAAATTTAACTAGGAATTTGGAGAAACGTTTTCAAAAAATGTTGTGATGTTTTATTTAGGGGTCCACCCACGATGTTAGAGGAGGGAGTCCTGACAGTGACAGACGACGTCCCTACAACCCCAACTACTACCAGGACGAGGTAAGACCGAGGAAAAAATCCCTAACTCATTGGTTGTTTAAACACTTGGGTGTTTGTGTGTGGACTGGGATAGCTGCTCTGTGACTGGCTAGCCAGGTACAGGCTTGTGGTAGAATTTGTGTTACATGGTTCAGGTTACCTGTAGTGATGGGTGGGCTCCGAATACTTCCTTGTTGCAGTAGTTGAAAACAGATTTCTGTGTGATGATATCATATTCAAATGTAAAAGATGTACAAAGCAAGAGTCTTTCCTTGAGATTATTTGAAAATTGCAAGAAGAATTTCTCCAAGGCCAGGTTTTTGCCAGGCAGGTGTACGATACATTAATGTAATGCTAGGAACCAACTAGTCAGCCACAGCACTTGTGTGCGCCTCTACGTAGGCTGCCTGTTAAATCCAACAAAATGCTTATGATACACTTCAGTGTAATATTTGTCTCTAAGCGAACTCATGTTTGTCATTGTCACCCCTGTCTTTATCCCAGGGAGTGAATGGCTACAACAAGGCTGCAATGGCGGAAGCCGTGTTTGACGTAGAGAGCGAGCTCTTTAATGAAGGTAAGCAGATACTGCTATCTTTCCCTTTTGTTTCACATTGGAGATTAACTTTCCGTGGTAGCTGTGTCCTTCAGTCTCTGAATACCATTGTATACTGCTCTGTCTCTGTCTATCACTATCCGCACATCTGGGCCAGCATTCCCCCAAATTCTGAAGTTACTACTTAAAATTGAGGTGTGACTCAAATCGCAACTTACTAGGGCTAAAATGTTTATGAGAATCACATTCTCAAAAATACCACAAAGTCTGGACTTAAAGTGAGAGTCATGCCACATACCTTGAAACTGAAGAATTTTTGGGAATACAAGGCCCGGGTTCTGTTTTATGTATCATCGTAATGTTCACGTTTTCTCTCTTCACTTACAGTTCCCCAGGAGCTGCTGAGGCGGCTAGGTGTGTAACAGAAAAAATTTTTTTTTTTTTTTTAATTTGGGCTTTTGCTTTTTATTTTGAGCTTCATTTTTTCCAGCCAAATTTAAATATGTTAATTACATGAATAATTTATGTTTTTTATTTTGATTATCCTGCTCTTGCTTGGCAGCTATATACATGATATACGCACTCCTTCATGGGGCATATGATAATACAGCCATCTCTTACTCGGTTTTAGTATCGATCATTACATGAGAAATAGGGAGTGTTGTTCAGTGGAATAATTCCCCAAGCTTACAGTAAATATACTTTCTCATCTTCTTAGTTTGTCTTTATTTTTGTGGACGATGGTTGCACAATTATTATCTTTAAATATTCCTTTAAAGTTTGTTTTTGTTAAGTTCTTTGGGACTCCACCAACAATATAACCAGTCACCTTTAGTTTTGTGCACAGTTATGTATAATATCAAAGTTTAACAGTGTGTAACCGTTTAATCAACTTTGGTGGGTGTGCCGTGTGGCTTACATCATCATAACCTTGATCTCCGAGGTCCTAGTCCTTGGAAGTTGAGCCGAACCAGTTGATTATGTGTCTGAAAATGCTGTGATGGCTGCTGTTTTCTTCAGGAATATGTTCTGTCTGATATATACAAGGCCGTGTTGTGACACTTGTAGCTAGTTCGAATGTTCATAGCCACAATCCTATGCAACCTCTCAAATTTTATGATGCTTTTAGCAAACATTGATGCATTTCCGGGGCGGGTTTCTTAAGGAATCTTAAGTCTTTGCAAAATGTAATAATTACGCTCCTCACTTGTTTCCATGCTTCAAGATTACTTTTGAACTTACCATATTGTAGAAACCAGGTTGCCATCATATCTTACAGTCTGGTTTCTTCAAAAATCTCCAGTCCTGGAATCGAATTCTTATTCGCCATTGTCTGTCCCATGCTTTTAAGAATGTGCGAGCTGAGCTTAAGATATTTTAGAAACCGTACAGCTTGATGTTTTAAGCCTTCTCCCGATACATGCAACCCTTTGCTGTTTTGTTGTTGACGTTTTGTGGTCTGTTTTGGTTTAATTTCTAATCGTTTCAACTTTCAACTATGTCAGGTCCATTGAAGAATCTCCTGGGGTTGCCAAATGATGGTGAGAGAAACAAAGAGACCGAGATAACATGGCCTTGAGTCTCCAATGCAGTGTTCACACCAGCCTATTTCTTCTCTTTCTTTCTCTCTACAGCTTCTAAAGCTTTGTAAAAACTCCTGGCCCAGGAAATACAGACATTTTTATCATACTGAATATCAACAGTAATAGCGTACATACACATGATACATGTACTTTGGTCCACTGAAGTTGACTGCCAAATCTCAAGCTGAAACAGTCAAGTGCCATTGATTTACTGCCCAATGAGTGAAAACATCTCATTGAATTACTGCAGAAGGAAGGCAGTTTTAGTGATTTATCAATACCTTTGGGACATTAGAATATTCCGATTTTGTATTTGGTGCATTTGAATATTTCTAGTTACTATCGTTTCCTGAACAGGAGCACTAACAGGACCTATTATCACCCACTTGTCATGGCTGTGTTATGTTTGGGGCCCAGTTGTCTTGTTGTTCAGTTTGTGTCCAGTAGCAGATTGTGTGTTTAGTTCATGAGGCGGCAGCGTGTTTTGTTGTTCCATGCTTTGTGAATTGCATTTTTGTCGCTCAGTTCCTGCTGCTCCCTCCTGTCCCCTCTGCTCACCTACTACCCCCCCCCCCCCGCCCCTCCCGCCCCCGCTCCTCCCGGCTCTGTTGGACAGTCAACTCACCTGTCTGCCCTCTAGATTGATAACATAGAAAGTTTTGTGTGTAACAACAAACAATAACCTGTGCTTCTACTAAAACTGTCTGAACGTCTGTCATATCTATTGGGCTACTGTTCTCATAAAAAAATCTTGAAATCTTAAATTTGGTCATCAGTTGATGATTCAAGTACTTGTTTTTTGTGATTGGCTGAGAGTTTTGGCTTGAATTGGTGTAAAATTTAATTTACATATTTTCAACAAGTTTAGCCATGAAGAAAGAAAATGAAACTTTTGACATGGTCTTGGCATTGCAAAGACCAAGACAGTCTCGAAAGAGTCTCAGAAGAGACAGGCCCAAGCCAGTCTCCTCTGTAGTCATGATTATATTGTATTTGTGGTCGGTACAAGCACAGGTTATGTATGTGAGATAGTCTAGCCTAAACATACTAGTAACCATCATAACTAAATGTTATCATTGTTTAATACACTAATGCCAAAAAGAAAGACTCTTTTAACATGACATTTTACTACTATACATTTGTAATTTTAGAGGTTTGGTTTTGGTTAAATAAAGATACTTCTATCTGAATTATTAACCTGACTGACTCTTCACCCAACCATGTTGGTTTTGGTTAAATAAAGATACTTCTATCTGAATTATTAA
>JAAUYG010177649.1_pt1 | contig 14862 bp, 9 predicted proteins | sample 7278091 | NCBI WGS metagenome assembly JAAUYG01 (sample SAMN14350201, study PRJNA611818) | marine sediment metagenome | isolation source: surface marine sediment (0.6m) | place: French Polynesia: Moorea | collected 2018-08 | reverse complement strand
TCCAGTATTTAAAAGATCTTTATCTTTAGTTTACAATGACATATGCTAATGTGAAAAGTACTTTTAACAATTTAGATATAATTTGTATAACATAATCTCACAATAAAAAGTTATAACCATCCTTGCAACTTCTGCTATTCTTGCCTGAATTTGACAACTCCTGGCCACATCACTGGACACACATGGTGCATTTTGTCTTGTGTATGAACACTAATCTCTTTGTTTCTAAATTATTATAGCAAGATTTGTGTCCATCAAATGCTGTTGTGCTCCGAAAAGCCAGTTTGAATTGGTGTCGAGTGAAGTATACTGTGGCACCTACAATAATTCAAGTAAAAACACATTTTCGTCAGTTTCACAATTCCTCTTTGTTTCCTTACAGTTTACATGCCTTTTTTTTCAGATCCACCATTTCCTAATCTAGAAGATGCAGAGAAAAGATTATCTGCCTGTAGTATCGATGTTGAGGGATCCGAATTTCAAGCTGGGGATAGGTAAGCAAAACAGGATTGCATCATATGGTTATACAGTATACACTGTCACTTCTTTGTGTTAAACAATACAAGTGTTATTCATCTTTACTCCAGTACTCTGTTGTATATCAATTCAGTTTTTGCTCTGTTACTTTTTTCTGTCACTTGGAAGTTTCATGCGGTATTTGGGAAATGGCTTTTTGTAATGATAATGAAACTTTGATATGTCTTAAAGGCAGAATTACAATATGGTGATCCCTGCAATTTAAGACCCCTCCAATTAACAATTCCCTCCATTTTAAGACCAGTCATAGGTGACACAACTTATATTTTCAATATAAATATCCCTCCAATTTAAGACCACCTTCAATTGGAGCACATATTTTTTCTGGCTGAACAGATGGTCTTAAAATGCAGAGACCACTGGACTACAGACACATTCTATGCAATGACCTATTTCTTTGGTTTCCTTTCCCTCCCTGATTATATCCATGTTTCTTCAGAGAATAAATGACAAAATCATTAAAATATAACGTTTCTTTTCGTTGACACCTACCCAAGTAGCCTCTTTTATTGCAGAAACCTGCTTGCATATTGTTCCAACATCTAATGCTTTTAGGTCTGAAACAAGTGGTGCCCATTCAAGACAACATTCTGTGCCTGCTTCCACCTGCCACGACAGTACGCGGTCACGAACACATTCCAGAAGCGCTTCCATCGAGTCCAGGCATACCCCTGTTGGAAGGACTCTGACACCGACGCATCGGATGTGTAAGACTATTAAAATTCTCCATGCATAATATAAGATGATTTGATAATGCAAGTACCTTGTACATGTACAACATGCCAGGGAAAGTGTTTTGGGAAAGTGACTACATTTCTAGTCTCTTCCAGTACTATGTAATATTTTGTTTCATCCATATATCATGCTTTTGTCTCAAACTGTATCTCAAACCTGCAAAATGCTTGGTTCAAACAGTCACTCAGATTCAATAACTTGTAACTTTACTATATCATTGTTTGATTCTTTAATGTACTATTATGTGTCATTGATTTCCTTCCTTTGGTCCCCAGTTCAACACATTGATCCTTTGCAAGTGACGTTGGTCAGAGGTCACTTCAACTGGCTGGCTGTGGCGTATCCTCATTTTGTCAGTTTGTACAGGTAAGTAACAGTAGTACAGTAGTCCCTCTATTTTACAACCCTGTATTTTAAGACCACCCTTGATTATAAGACCCCTTGATTTGGTCCAAAGGGCAATTTTCTGTGTTAAATGACCTCTATATTGTAAGGCCACCTGCAATATAAGACCACATTTTCTTGGTCCCATGGGTGGTCTTAAAATAGAGGGACCAGTGTATCAGTTATTGGTATTTGCTACCTGTTGCCAGGTCCAAGCTGTAGCTTCATGCAACACTTCTGTCTTTTAACAAATTCATTCTCAGACCACTGTAAAGGCACATTTTGGTCATAAAGTATTAACTTTTTATCCTATTGAAATTTAATCATCTCAGAATGAAGACAACTTTTGCATCGACCACCAATGTAATGGTGTTTATTTGGGAGTATCCACTGTAATGACTGCACTGACTAACCCCAGACTCAAGGACACCATTGGTTGGGACCTGTGCTGGACTGGACCTTATCTCGACCAGTTTGTGGAGAGGCTCGCACTGAATGCCAAAGTTGCCAACCCCGGCCAAGACGGACACAGCCGGATGGTGGCGGCATCCTATGGTAGCTGCGTTCACCTTTGGCATCTCACTGCAGGCAACGGTTCTCAACAGTGTACCAGAGAAATAGGTCAGTTGGGCCAGGTTCTTGAAAAATTGTTAAGGATTGAAACTGGTCTTTTACATGGAAAAGATATTAGCTGCCAAGGGGGTTAGAGCGTGTAGGTAGGTTCATTTGTAAATGATAAAAAGATGGTTTCGGGCAAATTGAAGTTATGCTCTTTGTGATCCAAGGGAATCTTAATACTCGTGATAACAGGAAAAACTCATTTCTTATGTACTGCTTTAGCAATATTCCGGCATAATTGTTGCCTGGGATAAACCAAACTAAATTAACTATATTCACTATTAAAATAAACCCAGTGTGGAATTCAGTTTCTTAGTGTCAATAGAATATTTGCAACGCAGAAGGGATGATGGTCTTTTTAAAGCAATATGGCAAATTATGTAAAATGACTTTGACTGTGTTGTACTACATGATGCACTACATGTATATAAATTCTTCTCAGTTACCGTTACATGAAGCTACATGACTTTTTTTTTACCATATTTCCTTGTTTTTTTTTCCCCACATTTTCAGGTATCTTCCAGCTCAATGTTGTCGTAGACTCTTTGTTCTTTATCGGAACACAACTTGTTGCTCTAAGCCGCACAGGGAAGATTGGCGTCTGGCACGCCATGACTCAGAACTGGCAGGTAAAACCAACAGCAGCTACTGATATAGCCACTGTACTCGCTTCTGACCTTCTTTTGAAAATTAAGTAATGGGCCATTTACTCTGAGCATGTGTTTTTTTATGAGACCAATAAACATTGAAACTGGATTGGATTGGCTCTTGCAAACTGATGGAGAATTTTGTGGTTGGGATCATTTTGAGCTGATGATTCCAGCGAGGTTCTGTCGTGCTTTCCTGTGCAGACATTTCCCGCAAGCCAGAGTATCAAATATGGACAATAAACATTCATTAATCCAGCTCCATTCTAAAGATAAATATTATTTGCTTGCCTTGTGACACTTATAATTGCAGTATATCTTTGTGCTCTAGATTTAGAACACTTTACAAGCAACTATTAAGTAGTATTGAATATACTGAAATACCGACATGTAGTGACCTGATGCCTGGCCCAGTGGGTACTACACACTGATACTCGCCCAAAATGATATATAAATTTGTCTTACATAATTACTTGTAATAATCTACTTTCTTTCCAACACATAATTATTTTGAAAGCTATACGTTTAAGTTTAAAGCTTTAATGACCTTCACGTATAATGTTTCAGACCCAGGATGTCGTTCCGATTGCGAGTTATGACACCGCGGGGTCATTTCTTCTCTTGGGTTGCAACAATGGATCCATCTACTACATTGGTGAGCTTAACAAAACAGCCACCATACGATACAGCAACTGTCAGTTGCGTTTTCTGCATTACAGGAATATGTCTATGTTTATTTTCTTGCCTGTTTTGCACTGCCAAATTTTCTCTACGTCTGTATGCATGTGATGAATAACTATGGGGGTAATTAACACATCACCGTAGAGCTGTGCAATATACACCATAGGAATACTATGCATCTCATGCTGGTGGAAACCTCCTCATTAACTGCTTGGATGCACAGAGCACGCATAGCTGAAATGCAAACACGACAGCCAACTTTGCCAGCAATCTCAGTGGCGAATGCAGCAGAGGCACTGGCCTTATATGCCGTATTGCAATTTAGGTGTTTTTCTTTTAACAGAAAAGGCCTGGGTTCAAATCTCATGCTTGGAGACTAGTTCACCAAGAACAACCTAAGTTATCGTGTTACATGTCCTAAATGGAGGATGACCGAAATGTGGTTCTCCTAACCAGACTGGATATTAAGTTATTTAATAGGTTACGGTTCAAAAAAAAAAAGTTACCATATGCATGCATGTTTCTACAATAAAACAGGCGATTTCATACTAAATAAATGAAGTTTAAATAAAATGTTAAAGACTGCCTACTTATTACTTCCTAGTGCAGTGGGTGGTCTTAAAATGCAAACAATAAGGGATACCAAGATGTGATATATATATATTAAACATGCCTTCAGTTTCTTCAAATGAACATATGTCACATCTTGTAAACAGTGAATCACAATTATCATTCATCTTGATTTTCAGACATGCAGAAGTTTCCTCTGAGGATGAAGGACAATGATCTGTTGGTCACCGAGTTGTACAGAGACCCGGCTGGTGACCGCATCACAGCCCTCAGTGTCTACTTGACCCCAAAAACTAGTACGTAACAAGCACTGTCAGAAAAGAAAAATTTCATGGATACTGCTCCTGGAAAGTTGCTGGAAAATCCAGTTTTCTTCATATAGTCTGACAGTAACAGTGAACTTACCCAGGTGTTCTTACTCCTAAAGCAACTTGGATTAAATCCATATTCTGGTTCTGCTTTAGAAGAAAGAATAATTAACATAATTGCATGCTTCTTGAAACAGTTGATATTGGTACTTAAGTGTGCTAATTTGTGGTGATGGTAACTCTTTTCATTTAATGAAAAAAGAAGGGCAACATGTGAAAAGTTCATGTATGTATATTGATACCTTTGGGTGTAAGGTTGCTTTTAACATTGGAGAGGGAATAGAGCTTTAATGGCAAGAGAGGTTATAATACATTCTAGATCTTCCTCAGTACAGTACTCGCTCTCTATCAAAAACACGCCTTCTGTCAAACAATTCTGTCCCTATTACAGAGGTGTCCTTTGGTGAGAGGGAGCAGTACATGCCTTCACAGTACATGCTGCCAAGAATTTGTGTCCTTTCTAAAGGGGTGTCCTATCTAGAGAGTGTCCTTTAAGAGAGGGAGCACTGTCTGTGTCTTACAAAATTACTGACTTGGGTTTAGCAAAAACCTCAGCAGCTCACTACTAGCCACACTAACTCAAACAACTTACACATACTCTTCTGCATGTAAACAGGGCCTACATTGTATCTTTATCACTGATCACACGAGCTTGAACACTTGACGTATTATACTACAGTGGAACACCACTTCTTAACAGAAATTGTCTTAAGTAACACCCTGCATGCAACCAAGTTCTAGCTTGTGTTCTGTTTTTCTTCCGCTACCTTTTGAGGTCGCTTTCTTCCCTCAGGTCTCAGTGGAAACTGGATCGAGATTGCCTACGGCACCAGCGCCGGAACGGTACGAGTCATAGTACAGCATCCAGAAACCGTGGGTCAGGGTCCGCAGTTGTTCCAGACCTTCACGGTCCACCGCAGCCCCGTTACCAAGGTGATGTTGTCTGGGGAGAACCTCGTGTCAGGTGAGTGTCCTATGCACAGGTGAACTCTGTGTGTTTGTGTTGAAGAAGGAAGTACAGTTCTGTAAGTTTACTGGTGGTGTTGTAGTGGAGGAGAATACTGTGGTTCCCTAAAGGCCATAAAATTACACTACATGTAAGATGGGTAAAGTTTGACAATATCATGTTGATGATGTACCTTTAAAAATTGAGCACCTGATATGCCATGGTACCGAAACTACTACTACTACTATTCCATGTCATGTCCTACTACTACTACTACTACTATTACTACTACTACTACTACTACTACTACTACTACTACTACTTGTTTGCCAATTAAGACAAATTTTTTTACACTGTTTTCAGTGTGTTCTGAATACAACCATGTACGTTCATGGAGCGTGACACGATTCCGAGGGATGATTAGTACACAGCCAGGCTCCATGCCCGTGGCCTCCTTTAAGGTGCTGTCCATAGAGGAAATGGAGCCACAGATTAACTACCTGGCAGGAAACGACATTGGTAAGACCGACCCTCCAGGTTTTGTTCGGATAGGTACAATATCAAGTTGAGGAAGCTGTAGTAACCATCAGTTAATAAGAACTGTATGTAATGTGATAGGAGTATCAGGTTTGCCATCGTTAAGTGCCATATTGGATTAAGTTAAATACATTGAGTTTTGGGTGCCTTGAGAAAAATATTGTAGCTGATGCAATATATATAAGATTTGTATTTGGCTTTAAGTACTCTGCCAATGTACAACTAACGGATCATACCAGACTTCAGAGCAGATCCAACAACCCCCATCCATTTATGTAAATTACTACCGGTATGTAAGAAAAAATTAGGCAGAGTGGCTTTTGTGTGGCTTACATACCGTTTCATTCATTTTCACTCACTATGTTAATTGCACATACGGTAACAAGTGCACATTATGCTTTCTGTAGGCTTTTCCCCAGTGTGCTACCCCTTATCTGGCAGGAATTGTCAAAAGAGATTATATTGAATTTTGAAACTTGCTTGTTCCAAGTGCATGAAGTGAACCTTTTAAAACTGTCTAGAGGCATTGCGCTTGATAGAATGAATATGGGATGGACTAGTATATGGGTAGATTTTTCTTAAAATCGACCATGTGGAGTTGTCCTACTTGTAGTATTCTTGTTAAGTCTCTAGTCTGTTTGTTACAATGTGCCATATAATGGTGTTTGTATATCCCTGTGGTTCAGGACCCTACGGAGAGAAGGACGACCAACAGGTGTTTGTACAGAAGGTTGTACCAGAGACCGATCAGCTTTACATCAGGAACTCCTTCAATGGTAAACGGTAAGGAGAATGTCACAAAGTTGTCACACAATTATATGCTCCGCCAGAAATCTTTTGGTAACTGGGACTTTTAAAAATGGTAATAGTGCAATGTTTCAACTTGGATTATGCATGTTGTATGTCAATACAGTGGTCCCTGTCTTGAAAGACCAGCCCACCAGCCATAAAAATATGTGGTCTCCCAAGACAGGTGGTCTCTGGTGACAGGTTAAGCTACATTAAAATGTAGGTCTTCCTGACCGAAACCTGTGGTCTTTTGAAGCAGGTGGTCCCCCACAGCAATGGTCTCTCATGAGAGGTTTCGCTGTAAAACTAAATCAGAGTACAGTGAAACCTGTATATAAAGACCACCCCAGAGACCAAGCAAATGTGGTCCCTGTATATTATGTGCAGGTTCAGTAAAATGGAAAGTCTACACCTGGGGGCCTGTAAAATGTGGTCTTTTTAAGCATGTGGTCTTTATATACAGATGGTCTTTAGAGCAAGTATAATTTATGCAAAGTTATGGAAATTTTATTTGAGTTGAACAATATGATGATAATATTTGTGTAATTCACATGCCAAAGCGTCGCAAATTATATTAATGTTATATGAGTAATTTTGCATTTCCATGTTGATGTTAAAATTAAGAACAGTTGATTCGTAAACTAATCTAGTGTGTCAGACGAAGCTTCATCACAGTTTTCTGTGCCATTTCAGGGTTTGTGTTATCAAGTCAGTAGACGGAAGCGCCATCACGGCTTTCTGTGTCCATGAGTGTGAGAGCTCGAGTCGGATGGGATCTCGACCGAGACGATATCTATTCACCGGTCATTCCAATGGGACACTGCAGGTGATTCAGTTTACAAAGGCCTTTTTAACCCCCCCACCCAAAAAAAAAAAAAAAAAATAATAATCAGTTTTGGAAGATCTTTAATATGTAGTCATTGAATTTGAAAGAGATCTTATTTTCTGAAATTGCATGTACTTTAATAGTATAATATTAGTATCTGATGCCAGCAGCCATTTACTTTAGTTTTGCTGTTACCTATAGGCAGTCTGATTATGGTTGCCGGTAGCCAGAGTTGTAATATCACTGAAATATACCATGGTGTGTACTGTACATGTATATACATTATTCAACTGTTGGAAAAAAAAGTGGAAAAATTTCCATGCACTGTACCCCCTCCCCCCATTATGTCAGACACTGTCACAAGATAACTTGTGTTGCTATTAAATTACAGTAAGTTAACCAATACCAAATTCAGCAATAGAGAGAATAATTTTGTGTTTAAGGTTGTCTGGGGCTAATCTGGATTTATCTATCTGCTATTTACAGATGTGGGATCTATCTACGGCCCTGGAGATTGCTAATCGGAGCTCTGCAGGTTGGTTGGTGGAAATGTAAAATCAAAAATTTTCTACTGTGTTGGTGTTCACTTTGAAAAGTTCACTATGGACGGCTATTTATAGGTAAAGGTAAACAGTATCCATACTTCCCAAATGTTAGCTAACTTAAATGTGTTTTTTTTTTTTTTTTTTTTGAGATTTAACACTTTATGAGGATTAGACCATGGGAAGCTGGACATGCCCATATTAGATGTATTAGTAGTAGGCTGTAAAGGTGATGACTCGCATTAACCTTCATTTAAACAATAATCTCCACAGCAACAGCTGTGAGGGAGAAATATTCTTATGAACTGCTGCCCTATTTCATACTGACTCATATGTAGTTCGAAATAATGATAGTTATCCATGTGATCATAAACAATTACCAGGAATGTATGACCAGGAATTGGGAGTGTTTCGTGCACCAAAAATTGCAACTTGAATAGTCTGTCTTCTTCAGAATTCAAAATACATGTACCCGTTTGCATATTGCGCCCCTAGCCAATCACATTGTGTTATATGAAGTATGAAGCTTCAGCCAATCATGAGGTGCCACTATTTTCATGCCTTTTCACTTCTTTCATGCATTCTTCAGGAAATTTTTGTGCCAAGGGATTTAAAATATTGCCTTTTGTACACATCTTCAGCTTGGCCTGTGCACTGTTTACAGTGTTATCTCTGTTTTAAGACCACTTGAAATATTTTCCAGGATAAACTGCGAGTGTAAAGGTTTACTCATTTTAAATCCTGAACAAAGCCATCACTTCAGTCATGATTTGAACATCATACTTGAAGAGATCGAAAGTCATTTGAATTAGTAACTTTTGTTCCAGATAATGCTGAAGAAGGCGGCCCCAATCCAGAAGAGTTAGTCCGTATTCTGGATCAGTGTGATCTGAGCAACTCCCGCTGCACCACCCCCAGCATTAGCCCCTCCCCCTCCCTCCTCGCCCCTAGTGGCAGCAGCACCCTTACCCCACAGTCGTCAAGGAGACGCTTCATGGTGGGCAGCGAAATGGAACCAGAGTCTAGGGGCCTGCTGGCAGGCCGCCTGGGTGCAGAGGGGGCAAGTTTGGATTATAGAACAGCCAAATTTTGAACGGTGCCAAATGGACTCATGATCTGTTGATGGATGAACGATGTCTGTGGGTGGACCCTACTTGCTGTAATTCCGTTGTTAATCTTCCATTCCTAATCAAAACCCTACAATGGTGGAAAACTGTCTTTAAGGAAAACCCGGGCTGTAATATAGATATAGGGCCAAATTTGTTACAAAATATATTAAGTCAAAAACTGAATACAACTGAATACAGTAGAACCTGTCTTGAAAGACCACCCCATTAGCCACAAAATGTGGTCTGTCAAAAAAGGTGGTCTCTGGTGACAGGTTCAGTTATATTGAAATGTAGGTCCTTATGCCAATGATATGTGGTCTGTCAGGACAGGCGGTCTCTCATGGCAGTGGTCTCTCAAGATACGTTTCACTGCACAGGCATATGAAAGGCAATTGTTTTCAAGGTGGTTGGGCCCTTTCTCATCTTAATTGATTCTGCAAAAGAGTTCATGCTCTAGTAGTACAGTTCTATAGTAACATGGATTTTGCATGCCTAGAACCAGTTTTTGACTTAAGAATTTTGTTAAGAAATTGGTTCCTGTAACTGGTTCCTGTAATTTATCTGGTCTTTCAGGCTGAGTGATCTGCAATATACAGCAGTTGTTTTGATTGCATGGTATGTCAAGTCCAAAGCGACTATTCACTGCTGTTGGAAAAAGAATAAATTGCTAAAATTTTGGTCAGTAAGGTTGTAAGACTTGTGATTTTCTTGTTTTGTTTCCATTTCCAAACTAAAATCTCCTTTTAGTATAATTAACTGATTTGTACATCACCTGGTGTATACATTCTCCTTCTATGTAACATATGCATAGCGTTCAATTACTGCTTCTGATATTCAGGAATGTGGTTTCCATCTGCAATTGTTATATCAACTAGTGGCCAGGTTGATAGAAATGCTTCAATTCTCTAATTTGTGCTTCATAAAGAAGATTGAACTGAAAATATTAAGTAGACATTTCTATACCATTTTGGAATCTAGTCATGTTAATGTATGGCTGCAGAGAAATTTCACTGAAAGGGCTGTGATTATTATAGATTTTTGGGGCACATATGTGAACTCATGCACACCTGTGAAAAAGTATACACCAAGCATATATGTGCTATGTTTCTAGATCTGTTGTTGCGATATCCTAACTATGTTGAGTTAGTCACATGGCACTGAAGTACATGTAGCATTTTCTAGTCTCATTTATTATTCTTATTTAAACCTCCAGTCTGTGCCATATATATAATATACAAATGATACACATGTATGGGTCATGCATGATTTCGATTGGATTTTTGCCTCCATGCTGCAAAAGATATAGCAGCGACTGATATTAAGATTCAATAAGGATCCAATAAAGTTTATTTAATGTCTGTTGTAAATTAGCAGAATGTATTAATCACCGAATGAAGATTGATGTTCGATAATGATAAGGTGTTAAAGCTATTCCTGAGTTCTTGACTTTGACAGGCTCACAATGCAGCCACAGTGAAGATTACTGGCTGTAACTCCTGTTAAACCACTGTCTTGGTAAAGGGTGCTATTTAGCCAATTACAAAGGCTAGTTCGTAACACATAATGAAGTTGGGAGTTAATTTTTTTTTCTGAATTCTAGCCCCTGATCTTTCTGGATTATCATGCAGTACCAGTAACACAAGCATCCTGTGTGATACATATATCCCATGTGGTCTTGTTACCTTTTGTATGTAGCCAGCTTCTGTTATTAATGTTGTGGTGTAAGTTAAAACAATGTGTAATAAAGCCAAATTTTTATGTATTTATAAATTTCTTGTTTCTCCTTTATGAAATATATAAGACTTTAAAATCTGTATGATCTTGACATTTTCAGATCACTCAAGATCAAATCAATTGGTTGTAGGTTGACTCACTTCCTATTAGTGTTCAATAGTAATGCTCTGGTCCTTTATGAGGTGTCAAAAATGCACGACCTCAAGGTCACTCAAGGTAAAATTAAAAAGGGATGTTGGCTCTCCATATGTGCCTTCCTATGAATGTTTCATTATAACCACCCATATGCCTATCTTGCACAGATAATGTGTTGGGGCTGGTGGGTGGGGTGGGGTTGATTTTGGTCAAAAGATAATAACAATACAACTTCTATTCCTATAATGGTTTGGATCAAAATGCAAGGTTTGGATCAAAATCATAGCGGTTAGGATCGGGTCGTTAGGATTGGGTTGAATCATGATGGCTTGAATCAAAATGCAAGATTTGGGTTGAAATCATGGCGGTTTGGATTAAAATGCGTTTGGGTTGAAATCATACTGGTTTGGATCAAAATCAAGGTTTGGGTCAAAATCATAGCGGTTAGGATCAAAATGCAAGGTTTGGGCTGAAATCATAGAGGTATGGAAAAAGATGCAAGGTTTGGGTCAAAATGCAAGGTTTGGGCCAAAATCAGCGGTTAGGATCAAAATGCAAGGTTTGGGTTGAAATCATGGCGGTTAGGATCAAAATGCAAGGTTTGGGCTGAAATCATAGAGGTTTGGAAAAGGATGCAAGGTTTGGGTCAAAATCATAGCGGTTTGGATCAAAATGGAAGGTTTGGGTTGAATCATAATGGTTTGGACCAAGATGCAAGGTTTGGGTTGAATCATAATGGCTTGAATCAAAATGCAAGGTTTGGGTTGAAATCATGGCAGTTTGGATAAAAATGGAAGGTTTGGATTGAAATCATACCGGTTAGGATCAAAATGCAAGGTTTGGGTCAAAATCATAGCGGTTAGGATCAACATGTAAGGTTTGAATCATGATGGTTTTGATCAAAATGCAAGATTTGGGTTGAATCATAATAGCTTGAATCAAAATGCAAGGTTTGGGTTGAACTCATACTGGTTTGGATCAAAATGCAAGGTTTGGATTGAAAGCATAGCGTTTAGGATCAAAATGCAAGGTTTGGGTTGAAATCATAGTGGTTTGGATAAAGATGCCAGGTTTGGGTCAAAATCATAGCGGTTTGGATCAAAATGCAAGCTTTGGGTTGAATCATAATGGTTTGGATCAAGATGTAAGGTTTGGGTTGAATCATAACGGTTTAGATCAAAATGCAAGGTTTGGGTTGAATCATGATGGCTTGGATCAAAATGCAAGGTTTGGGTTGAATCATAATGGCTTGAATCAAAATGCAAGGTTTGGGTTGAAATCATGGCGGTTTGGATTAAAATGGAAGGTTTGGGTTGAAATCATAGCGGTTTGGATCAAGATGCAAGGTTTGGGTCGAAATCATAGCAGTTTGAATTAAGATGCACATTTCGGTCAGAATCATAGAAGTTTGGATCAAAATGAAAGGACTGAATTGTATTCACTACGGTTTGGATCAAGATTCAAGGTTTGGGTGGATCGTAGTGGTTTGGATCAAAATGCAAATGTTTGGGTGAATCAAAATGGCTTTGATCCAGATGCAAGATTTGGGTTGAAATGAAGTCACATTTTTCTTATTTCATTATATTTAACTGTTTTCTAATGCAATGCACACAACATACATAGACAAGAGTGAGACGCTTTCGTGTCCATTTTGGACACTTTTTTTCAGCCAAAGATCTGTCTCTCACTCCACAGCTGCTCATGTATTGTTGTATTTCATATTATACTATCCTATGTTACATGTAAATCATAATGTTTACAGTGTGACTTAAATACTCTATAATATAAAAAAAGCAAAACTTGTAGACTACAAAAACATTTATTGCATGATAAAATCCCTCCAAATAAGCCAGCCTGATATTCACAGTACACTTGATATAATTTAATTTATATAATGCCAAAAAAAATGTGGGAAACTAACACCAGATATTCTACTTGCAAAACCAATGAACTATCCCTGGGCTATGTTCAGAGCAGCAAACATTTCGTTTTCTGCTTCAAACAGCAAACGGTCTGCTTACTAAATGACGACCCTTTAGCAAATGGCCGCATGCCAGAAATATCTTCCAATAGTCCCCTTATCGCCCATGCTATGGGCGATGTAGGGCACTAAACGTTTACTGTAAACAGTCAGTCATTAGAGCGAATGGAATAAATGTTTAGTCAAACATTTAGTCAGCTTTTAACCAAACATCTACTCTCTTTGCAGTTCTGAACGTAGCCCTGGTGTGCCGTAATGTCACGAACGCAAATATGATAATATGTGCAGGAAACGCAATAAAATACCAATGTGCAGGAAACGCAATAAAATACCAAACTGAAAACAAATTTTTTGATACCATGCTAGTGTAATACCATGTTCATTCTAACAAGCGCACACCACAGTTTCTTTCAGCCATGCAGTAGTGTACCACTCCTTAGGTGGTAGGCTTAATCTGCAAGAAATAAATAGTCACTTTGAAAACTTATTTTTCCTAAGTTAACCCGTAGGCAGTATTCTGGGCCACAAAATCCCAAAACATGAACAGCCAGTTCCATTTGGAAACCAAACTAACCTTGGTCATATTTACACAAACACATTGAGGCATGTGAAGGCGTCAACCAAGCATGAGGGACCAGCTTTATTGTACCTTTTTACTTTTTTTCATGCATCTTCGGAACAATGTCCCACCAAGGGGTTTAAAATACTCTCCAGCCATTGTAAAGACTTAATAATGAATGAATATGGTCATCAACATTTCAAAACACTTACTACACTAGTTAGCAGGACACGCTGCTTATCAGGACATTGACTGTGTATAAACCATGCAGTAACATCATAAACCTTGTGTTTCGATCAATCCATATCTGTTTATTATGCACAAATTTATATCTTTACTTGCAGTGGGCAGTGCTATATTGTGGAAATCTTTTTATCATAGTTGATTTGTCACCTTAAATCCTCACCCCACCCCACCCTTCCCAATAGCATATCCTTGACAGATAGATAATACATTTGCTGGACAGAAAGATTGAGATCACAACTAGCACCTAGTGAAGGTTTTCAAACATTCACCAGGTTTCATATGCCTGTCTGGATATATAAAACCACAATGCAGTTGAACAGTAAAGTTCCATGACTACTTCTGATGATCATTCACCCAATCACAGTATCAGTCTTTCGTGTGTGATGCGTTTTGATTGAATACATATCCAAGGGGTTCACTTGGCCATTCCAACAACAACCATACAGAGATGAAGAAAACTTTGGGAAAGAATTTAGTTTTACGGGTGAGATATCTGAAGAGTTACATCCACTTTTATAAGCATCATTTTACTTCTAAGATAATAAACAATTATTTCTGATCTATTGCCGTTATTAGATATTTTATTTTACAAACCAATCTTTAATTTAGAATAATCCTCAAAAAGAAATTCAGTTTTCTGGTCATCACTGTACTACTGTAGCCAATTTTCTATCCTCTTGAATGATGCATACGCACAACAGGAGAAAATTTTTCGGACTCGGACGAGTCCTTATATTGTTTTAACGTAGCGAACATCAAATCCTAACTATTTGCATGATCATAGCAGAGAATGCAGCACCAGTCTCTGCTACGATCATGCAAATAGTTAGGATTTGATGTTCGCTACGTTAAAACAATATAAGGACTCGTCCGAGTCCGAAAAATTTTCTCCTGTTGTGCGTATGCATCATTCAAGAG
>JAAUYG010195055.1_pt1 | contig 14863 bp, 6 predicted proteins | sample 7278091 | NCBI WGS metagenome assembly JAAUYG01 (sample SAMN14350201, study PRJNA611818) | marine sediment metagenome | isolation source: surface marine sediment (0.6m) | place: French Polynesia: Moorea | collected 2018-08 | reverse complement strand
ATTCTAAATTATTTATTTATGTTACCTATTATTTATTTATTGATATATATATATATATATATATAAATAAATAAATAAATAATAGGTAACATAAATAAATAATTTACAAAAAAAGTTTTCCACCATGCATCCTCGATCACCACATAGACTGCATCATTCAACGGTAGACCAAAGATTTTTGATCGCCATTCTTAACCAAAGCGTCTTTGAGTTTGTGTTACAAATACAGAGGCCCTCCAGAAACTGATATTACCATTACCACGTACATGGTGACAGCAGGAGCCTATGGGCCTATATTTTCCACGACAGTCCACCACTGACAGCAACTACCACTGGTTTCCGCGAAGGAAACAATGGCGCTGAGAGTCATCCAAAATCAAGGTCGGCTTTCAAAGCCATGTGCCCTCTCGTTTAGTTCTTTTATTTCCAGATAAACGGTTTCGAAATATCTATCAAAAACACCTCAGAAATAATCAACTTTTATTATCGTTTAAAAATAAGAAGCAGCAGCAGCAACAGTATCATCATCGTCATCATCATCATCATCATCATCATCATCATCATCATCATCAGCAGCAGCAGCAGCAGCAGCAGCAGCAGCAGCAGCAGCAGCAGCAGCAGTAGTAGTAGTAGTGGTAGCAGCAGCAGCAGCAGCAGCAGCCTATTTAGGTTCTATATATCTGAGAACCATAGGTTCTATATACAGTGAAACCTGAGAATTAGGGATACCCAAGGGCCTGAGGAAAAGTGTTCTGTATTCTGAGGTGGTCTTATTCCTCAGGTCCATTTCCACATACTGAATATGGCTATGGACTGAAGTAGCTGTCCTTAATTCTCAGGGTGTCCCTATTTCTCAGGTGGTCTTAAAGACGGGTTTCACTGTATGTGAACAAGCGCCAGGCTCATGTGCCAACAGGCCTCTCAATTAAATAAATAAGCTTCTTGTGTGATACTGCGTAGTGTACTTCATAAAACTCTCGCTAGTCTAAAGGCCTCGGCGTGAGAGCTTGTCCAAAGGCTGTTTTTGATCGAATCAGCCTCACTGAACCCGGGCACTGAACACGACCTCCATCCGCACGTGCGCGATACATGTGGCCATATATTCAGATAGATCGGATCGTGCACACACACGCACACACACACAAAAAAATCCACTCAATGTTCGATATGATCGTAGGAATGCAAAACATTTATCACGTATATCTATTACATATACTACCCAGGAAATGGATGACATCAGAGGATTTTGCAAACCAAAACCGGAATGACATTACGTATAGCTGATAACGGATCAAGGACTTCCGTGTCGATGAGGACTTTAACAAGGCTAGTTCAGACAAAAAAAAAAAAACAAAAAAAAACACGATGATATGTCGGAATGTCTGGGCGCTGAAGTAATATAATTATCGCTATCAAGATTATCAACATGGGGTGATAGTAACCTCAATAGTAGTATCCTACATTTTGAACGGGTGGTCAGAATAATATCTGTTGCGACAAGCTTGGTATCGTAACGCCCTGGAGTTTGTTTTGTCTTTTGGGCGGAATGGAATTATAAACAGGATGTGTGAAAACAATTTAAGACAATGGCCAGTTCCCATAAAAATCTTTAGTCCAGAAAAGCAACTAAGTCCGCTCGTTATCTTGGTGACCATAATCTTTTCTGTGCTTAAATAGAGTTCCAATCTTTGTTGGAAAAGACCCCAATCCCAGATGCATACGCAGCTCCACTAATAGAAAATAAATTGCCCTCCTGCTACATGTACCTAGCTTAAATGTGTTTTGCAGATAATACTATGTAAATATATTTTTTTTATCTCCGAGACAAAACAACACATTGCGTAGCGAACTAAGCGCCAAGGCAAAATGCAAATTCACTGTAACTGGCCCATTCGGTATAAATCTACTAGTGAATAAATAAATAAACAAACACCGCTTACCTATATACATGTATTAAGAAAAATATTACCCATCAACTTACCAGAGTAAGGATTTCGGCAAAAACAGGGTCTCGGTTTACTCAGTTATATCCCCCTTGTTACAAATACCAAATATCACTTTCTCTGTATACGTTTATGGCAGGTAGCGTACGAGAGGCATTTGTTTTCATTATCGCGGAAGAATATATGAGCTTGTTTTACAACATTTACCAATCGTTTCCGGGAAAAAAGAAAAACTGGATGAAATAACTATTGCTGACAAGAAGTAATAATTTGAAGCAAACGCACAGGCGATATGATGCATACAAACGGCCAAACTGGGCGTATTTTTGCATTAGTGCAATATATGTAGGCGGGATCGACAATATATTAAATATTGTGTTTCTTGGCCCAGATTAATCGATGACGTAGGGGAAAATAGTGAGTCAGATAAACACACATAATGCAATTTAGGTCATGACGTTTAAATGATTGATCGAGGCTGTGTGATTTGAACCCTAGACCAGGACATTTTATAAAATGACACATGATGGTCAGTGCAATGAGCATTTATTAAATGTGGGGATGAAACTGGATAAAACAAGATTAAGAATCAAATAAAACCCATCTCCGTAGGATCTTCGAAGCATGGATCAGATATGACAGGAAATGCGACCTTACAATATTGACAAAAAACCATAGCTGAAATGACATGAAAATGGGACTTGCATGAAATGTTTGCTCTAGTTAATACGGGATAATTAAAAGGAAGTCTATCTGGTAATCCTGGTCACCATTCTCATCCCATACTTAATAAAAAAAAATCATCGGAATAGGATTAGCCAGGCTTCCGAGCCGGGACGCGAAGCATATTGCATCTACCCAAGTATAATCTAAGTAATGGTGTCATTATCTTGCAAACCCCTTTCGGCACTGCAGGTGGAATTTGTATTACGGCCACCAAGACCCCCTTTGGTGGCCTCGGGGCCCCTGAGACGCATGATTGGACGGGCACACACAGTACTCGTGTTTGATTACATTTGTCGGGCCTTTATTTGATGTTTTGGCTAAAGACATCGATCAATACAGGCCATATTACCGACACACACACCGCTGCACCTGTGTTAGACTTATATACATGTTATGTTCAGACCCCAACGCATAAGGCGCACGTATATATAGTAGCAGTGTATGGGCTTTCACGAAGGCTTAAATTAATTCGGGATATTGCGATTCAATCCCATGGCAAAGCGATCAAGAGCACTCGAAACAAACAGCTGTGCATTAATCTATTTAAACTTTGATCTAATTGTTGCTGTTCCGCTTTTCTGGAGTTGATCACAAAAGACAAATAGTCTCTATCGACTCTGGCTACTTCAGATCTTGCCTATTGAGAAGTTCTTATAAGTACCACGGGTGATCTAGGGAGGTTAAACGCCACTAACTGGCAGCCATGGGAAAGGATCGCAAGGACAGGCAGAAGGTCGGTAAACAAAGAGACAAGGACATCAGGGATTCCCCAGACCCGAGTTCTACCGGCGGATCTGCCGCAGGGACACCAACTTCCCGCTCCCGGTTCCGAGGCCTTCTTGACAGGTTTAGCAAGGTGAGCCATAGAGTGACACAACTTAATTTAATAATAATATGCAGGTCTTATACCTGCCACAACTTAATTAAATTAAGTTAGCCTTACCTTGCCATTTCACAACTAAACAGTAGTGTGACTTGACAATGACTGGTGACATAGGCTTACCAGGGTTAATCCTGTAGTGACATAATCTTTAGTGGTCTAGGCATTTTGACGATATGGTGACACAAGCTTACCAGGGATCGTTCGTCTATAAAGCAACCTAAAACAGACTCAGATGTTGACATATCCCGGTGACATATGCGGCTATAGTGAACAAGCTTACCAAACTGAGTCCTTTTGTCATGTCAGTGACACAAGCTTACCCGGTTTAGTCTAATAGCAACACAAACTTACCAATATGAGTCCTATACATGTAGTTATATAGAACTATACAGGCTACCAGGTTGTCTCTACAGTGACACAAGATTGCCAGTGTGTGATATGACAAGCTTATCAGGGTTAGTCCAATAATCGTGACATGCTTGCCAGCTTAGCCCTGTAGCGATACACGATTACTAGCGTGTGATACAATGACGCAAGCTGAGCAGGATTAGTTGTATGGTGACACAACTGACTGCTTACCTGACCGTAATCAGAGTGAGTTCGACAGGGTAAAAGTTCCAGGATAAGTCCTTTAGGGATAGTGACACAGGTGTACAAGAGTGGATCCTATCGTGACACAATCTTGATTTGAAGTTTAGCGACAAATTATTACAAGAGTGAGTCATGTAGTGACAAAAGCTTACCATGGTTAGCCCTATAGTTTGACCCAAGCTTACCAAGGTTAGTCCTATATATAGTAACAAAAGCTTACCAGGGGTAGACTGTCAGATAGTAACAAAAGCTTACCATGGTTAGCCCTATAGTGTTACCCAAGCTTACCAAGGTTAGTCCTATATATAGTGACAAAAGCTTACCAGGGTTAGACTGTCAAATAGTAACAAAAGCTTATCAAGGTTAGTTCTATAGCGACACAAGCTTAGCAGGGTGAGCCTTTAGTCATATGGTAACAGAGTCATTCAGGATTAGTCCTGTAGCAACACACGGTTACCATCAGCATAGCAGGATTGGCGACAGTTATATCGTGACAAAAGTTTACCGGGCGAGTCCTACAGTAACCCAAGCTTACCCGGGTTAGCACAGGGTTTGTCAACACAGCAACACAAGGTTATCAAGGTGCTAGTAGATCATGTGATTGAAGAGCCTCTGATTACTGTGCCGTTTGACTTGACGGGACATGTTTCTAGACTCTCAGAGAAAACGAAAACGCAAACACCTGCGTTCTGGTAAATTTTCCCGTGGCACATATGCGATAGGTAAGGTAAATCACAACTCCCTACGTCCTAAGACAACTGTGCTCCCTAATTATAATCTTCCGGGCCGTGGCGGTATACATGTACGTCCACCTTAGAAGCCTATCTGAAGGGAGCTGGTTTTGGTAGCGATGAGAAATCATTGCATTTACGCACGCACATGGGGTTAAAAATAAGTACCGTGTAATTATCGGAGCTAAATGACGTGATAACTAGATGTAAATGACTATCGAGGAAACTGCCCGTCACTTAATCCATCAATATCTAAACATGATACATGCAAAGGGTACCCATGCTAATGGAGTGAATTATAAGCTAATTGGTATCATCACTTAATCTGTTAACATCTGAACATGATGCATGCAAAGGGCTACTCGTGTTAATCCAGTGAATCGCTGAATTTTATCTAACACGTCACTCTGTCCTGTTTTTTTTCTTTTTAAGAGGAAGACGAAAGCTGCTAAGTTGAAGGAGTCCGAACAAAATAAGACGGTTGGTACAGTTTACGGTTCTTAATTAGCGTTAGTGTATAGTCAAACTTAAAATTTCATGTAATTTAGTACTTATTTCTGAAACATGCAATGCATATATATCGTAAGCTAGTAAGTGAATGCAAAAAAAGATTGAATAAATTCGTCCTGAGTGATATCACGTGCAGCCACGTGCGTTTATGAATATTAAAAGACATTAACATCACTGTCTGGTGTCTCTGTGTATTTACATAAAATGAAAACATCTTTCCGAATATTACTGAAAAATACATGTTTTTATTACTAGATATATGGCATAAGTATGCAATTCAACCCAGGGGACTAGTGATAAGCAATAGGCTGCTTTGGTAACTTGGAGCAGTGGCGATTCCGATGCCACATTAATAGTCTATCCCTGCTACATTCATGCTCTGATATTAGCCTTTAGCCTTGGCAATATTACAAGCTGCAAGTTTGATGTTAAAGTATCTACAAGTGAAACCAACTTGGTAGGCTACTTGTTCCGGTTAAAGGTATTACAATGGAGTTGAGAATGTGCGCTTTTGATCATACCGTCAGCCTAGCTTCATTTCTAAATGGCGTGACGTTAAGAGAACCTTATGTGGACATGCGTCTTGTCGACATTTGGGATGTATACGACTAAGTACCCTGGCGTCCATTGGTTGGTCGCTTACATCAGAAAATTGGAAATTTCCGTGCTGGCTTATCTGATGTGACGTTCTCACAAAATAGTAAAACCAAGTCTGCCCTAGGTGAAATCACAGTCCAGTAATTATCGCTGAATAAGAAATTGCCAAGCAGAGACCCGACGTGCTGTTTATCGAGAATTCCGAACCTGATCCAATTAGTCTGGTCTGTGACCTCTGTGATTGTTTTTTTTTTTTTTTTTTCCTTTTCCTTTTTTTCTTTTTTTAATGCAGGTTGAGGTAAGGTTTCACAAGGAAGGTGACGCTGCCGAGAATGACAAGGGCGCAGAGAATCTGGCCGCAGCGATGAAGGCAGTATATTCGGACCCAGGATCCAATAGAAGTAACACAGTAGCAGGTGAAAATTAGACGCTTTTATTCTAGCAAAATAATGTCCGCTGTAACAAAACAACAATAATAACAAACTGGACTGTCTTTTCTTTTTGGAAGGGAGGATGCCTGCATGATGGCCAAAACACACACACACACCTTGACAGTAACTTTTGGAACCAAGAAGATGTGAAAAGTACAGAAAAAGTTCGTTCTTATATCTTTAGTTCATGAGACATTTTTTAGGTTTAATAACTTCTTGAAAAACATAACATGTCTGGTCTAAACCGAAAGGGATCGGACGTCGTTGGGTATTGAATGTTGACGTGATATATTTTACTTGAAGATTATCTTATTATAAAGCAGTAGAGTGAGTATTTCATACATTTCCTTGAATACAAGGTATAGCTTTCTTTTTTTAAAATAATTTGTGTTCAGAGGACACAAGTCGTCAACATGAAGCTCCCACCGCAACCGCAGTTAACGTTATTGACTTGGCCAGTGAACCGACCCCCACGGAATCGAAAGATCTACTATGGAGTACTTCTGTGTCATGCGAACACATAACAGGGAATACGATACCTGGACTGACACACGACGAAGAACGGACAATTGATACCGGTCGGGGAAATCAGTCGAAACCTAACGAAGCAAGCGGATGTGAGCAAGCCTCGGCAGAGAACCTGATTGACTGTCAAACAAGGCGATCCAGGAGGAGCAAACGAAACGAAAAGAAAATGGCTGTCCCTGACACAAAGCAAACGATCATAAACTCAGAAAGGAAATATTCGAGTGTCATTGCGACAGAGCAACCATCAAGGGAAGTCGTTGCTCAACAGTCAGCATCTCTTACCGGAACAAATCTCTCGGACTCAAAATTTCCGGTATCCTCTGCTGGTCGCGACGTTAGTGCCTCAACAGCGACGCCAGATTTTGATTTTCACGGGCAAGGAACACCCGTCGTCCACTATCATTTAATGATACAGAACTGCGAAGGTTTGAACATTTACGTCAACAGCAACGACGGCGCAATTCTGGAGCCATGGGCGTTGCCCAATGAGCAGGCTGACCCTCAGACACGCCTGAGCTGGGTCCAAGCCAACGCCGGGAGTGATGTAAGCCATTATGGGTTGGCCAAAACATCTATCGGTGTAGAGAGTGCATCTGACTGCTTACATCCTAGCGTCTCGTCGGGTTTGCAAAATATGGTAAAACGCTCAAGTCCACACATAGACAGGAAGTTGAAATACCCTTGGCATTCCGTTAAGAAATCCCCAACTTCAGAAAGTGGGTTCGGTGTGCGTACTGCTTCCCCAAATGCGAAACAAACACATCCTGGGGTCATCCAACCTGTACTTAAATCTGCCAGTCGTGACAAAATTCCCACAGAACGGAATATCACTGAAGTGCCAACAAAGCCCAAGAAGGAACGGAAATCTGAGCGCAGACGAAGGAATGTCAATTCAGAGAAAGTACCTGCAAAGCCAACATTTCCTCCCCCTCCTCTACCAGAAAATATACGCCTAACGAGCAGTGTTAATGTGCGCGAATCGAAAATAACGGAAGATAAAAGTAGCCAGGTCTCTCCAACGCCGACACTGGAGAGAGCCAAAGCCCCACTCCCAGTTCGAACAGATCCCAGTGCAAAGAAGATCGCCTATGTCGCGCCATGCCCTAGACGAGAAACTAACCACGAAAGCCAATCACAGCCGCATCTTTTAAGCGCTATTCCAACGGAACAACACCTTTCCCAAGTTCCTCCTTTGAATGATCTGGCAGCACCATTGCCCTCCCCATCTCCAACAGGCATGGAGATTACTTTCAGTAGTATGCAACAGGCCGTCCCTGTTCATTGGATCCCGGATTTCTGGAACGCAGACTCTGGATTCCCACAGGATGCAGACGATGTCTCCTCTGTAACCACGGACAACCTGCTGCAGGACTTCGGGGATGGTGGAGCTGCTCTGGAGCACCTCCAAAATTCTGTCACAACTCCAGAACATGGAATCCCATCTCTTCCCTCCAGTCCCCTCAGCACACATGGTACACCTGCTGTTGCTCGCCAACCACACGGCGTTTTGGTTGCAGACGACATCATGACTGACCGTGGCAGAAACAGGAGGCGGGAACCCAATGCCAGGCCTAGTTGTCGCAGGGTTGAGTTCAGACGTGAAATTCGTGCTGGCAGTGCGGACAGGGAAACGTCTGGTGAGTAACAGACATTTCTGTGTTGGCATTTAGAGCGCTAGTTCTTCCTTAAACCACCTTGAAAATGAGACCATGCTACAAGTTATAATGGATCATTCAAATCCTTGACCCAGAACTGGCTCTAGAACATGGTGTTTCCTTGTTGGGACCACGTTACAAAAAGACCATTCAATTCCTTCCGGTTCGATAGTGGGTAGCATAATTTAATCTCACTACGTGGTAGTACACATCATTACCTCATGAATTAACACTAACCAGTGTCTGAGGTTGCACTTAAGTGCATCAATTGAACGCTTGGCCTGAGAATATGAATATGCATAGTTAGCGGTTGTTCCTGTACTATCTCAATGTGCTGCAAAGATGTATTAGATGCTAAGGTCTGTGACTGTTTAAAATCAACCCACCCCACCACCCAACCGACTCCCGACTTTTAAAGGGAAGTTCACGCTTTTGTTGTGGGTTATTTTTTTGTTTTTTTGTTTTTTTGTCTTTGTTGAAATTGACCTTTGTTGTCTTATGTTATCTTGCATGTATCATTTTCCCAGCCTTATCTAGCCTGGATGCTCTTCCCCCTGGCACCAATTCCTTCAGAAGGCACCAAAGTCTGCACGAGAGGCGGCACGGTGATTTAAGTGGAGTCACAGGTCTAACAACCAGACGGTTTCATCAACTGCGGCGGGAAATTGCTAGGTATCATAAACGTGACAGTACAGAAGTAAAACAGATAAAGGTTTGGACAGGGAAATGCTTAGTTGGAAATCACCTTACTTATATACATATCGCTCCGCAAGTGAAGTCGTTATAGATGTTCTCTAACTTAGTATCTCATACTGCATTATAGCCTTCCAAGCGGTCATCGGAAAACACGTAAGACTACACTACAACACCCTATATGTTCTTAATGTTGTATTCAGCTTTCTTTCTGTTACAGGGTTCCGGGCGTTCTGATATTGCAGGCATATGAGGGTCGTCTGCGGGTGTTGCTGAGTCGAGATCGACCAAACGTTCAGTCTGTGCTAGCGTTTATGGAAAGTAACGGAATTCCACGTCACCTGTTCCAGTGTGAAATCCTACCTTGGCGCTACCGCCAGGGCCACAGTTCATCACCTCGGAGTTAGAAATGATAAGATCACGATGTGGATGACGACAATTAATAAATATCGAAGTTGATATCTTGTCTACTTAAGGCATTTGTTGTGCATTTATTATTGCATTTGTATTGTCTCATATGTACATCCAGATTAAGTAGATTAGCTGGCTGGCCGGCTGGCTGGCTTGCTGGGGTTGTGTTTAAACACATCGCAATTGTGTGAAAATGGCTATTACCAGGGAAAAGCAACACTAGCAGTGGATTATAACTGGCTGTAACCGGCTGTATCACAACGTATAATCTACGTGTCACAACAGCCATAACCGAAAGTGGCAAGCGCTTATCAATTTCTAGTATGTAATATTGTACAAGCAGGTTGATTGATGCTAATAAAAAGTGGAGTGTCGGTTCATACGCTACAGCCTGAAATGTTCGAGTACTTCTGTTGTGTTATATGGTTTGGGTCTTCATTCCCATAATAGACTGCCTGATGCTGTTTGTTCTGTTTCAGTTTTTCCACCACTGGTATCAAACCATTGCTATTGACCACCATTAGCTGTATATTTCACTGGTGTCAATTTGCACTTAAGTGGACTTCGTGAGCAATCTGGTCAATCAGTCTCGCAACTCCAATAAGTGGAAATCACTGACCTAGGGATAATTAAGGTTTTGATCATATCTGGAAAAGTACTATATTGTGCAGTTTCACCAAAACATCGTAGATAGATATTTGATTGCACGTTCATTGGGTGTATATTCAGAGTAAAGTCTTGTTTAGACAGCGTGTCACTGTAGAATATAGCCTGTGTATAGAGATCTTTAAATTTCGTAAAGAACGTTTTGTAACTAATGCTTCTCACAATGACAGCAGGCTGTCTACAGGACATAGTGACTGATATATATAGTGCAAAACTGGTGTCCATATCAGTACATTATATAGAAATGTAAGTTGCTTCCGTGCTATATTGAAGACGACAAAGTCATTCCACTAACTAAAACCATATCAGACAGTCCCAAAAATAGATGTGTAGTTTGAAAATGTGATACCATGCTTTAACTTTTATGACAATGAAAAGTTCAGTGTCACAAACCTTCAAATTACTCACAAACGGTCAATATCGCGGCCCAACTTGCTATGGAACGTTAATAGACCATTTATGTGTTTCTTGGTTGAGCTTGAACAGCCAAATCAATCTCCGGTGCCCTGTAACAAGAAAATGGTACATTGTTGTTATGCTCAAAGGTTTCGGTAGAACATAAGTGGTAATATGCAATAACAAGTTTCAGGAAATAATGTAATTATTGGCCTTGAAGTGAAAATCAGATGCAAAACATTTTTTTTAATACAAATATTCATTTTTTTTTTGGCTCTGTTTGACTCCAGTCTGTAAAGCAGAGCTTATGGAATACTAAGAAAGAGGTCCTGTCCAGCCGTGCAGTAACAGTCTGTCCAGTAACTTTTCTCAAAAACCACTACATTGATCAGTGCCAAATATTACAGAAATATTCATGTCCACCATATCTCGAGAGGTATTTAGCTCAACTAGTATTCTACGTACTATCTGAGATCATGGTACGGTGTGGGCTTGCTCCGGTGTCCGTCCATCCGGCCGGCGGCCGGCCGTCAAGTTGATTATCTTTGAAAATTATTGTGCCTATTTGGTTCTGACGTGACATGTGGGTTGCTCTAATCGATACGCCCAGATGTCTTTTGAATTTCTAAAAAAAAATTCAAGATTTTATGCAACTTTTTAATCTTCATTAACATTGGACAGGAGTGAAAATTTCAAAATGCTACTCCTTCTACACTTTTAAAGTTTTTGCATCCAAACTTTTGCTACAGACTCTTGGTGGTGGTCCACATAATGTTCTTTTTATAAATTTGAAATTTTGAGTTCGTTAAGAGATACTAATAAATAAATTGAGGAATAGGAAATTCAATTCAAAAATCTCAATTATCTTGAAAACTCCTCGTCGTAGAGCGAAATGAATGGATGAAAATTTGGGCCTCAGGGGTGCATGTAACATGCATGTTGTTATTTTTTACCTTGAACCTGTCAAGGTCATTTGGGGTCATTTGGTGCACTTTTCAAAAAAATAGGCCGTAACTTAAAAACTGCTCATAAAGCAAAACAGACGAAAATGTGGGCTTCGGGGGTATATGTAGCATGCATGTTGGTATTTGTTTAGCTTGAACATGCTAAGGTCATTTGGGGTCATTCATTGCACCTTTCTGAAAATCGGGCCCTAACTGAAAAACTGCTCATCATACAGTGAAACGGACGAAATTTTGGGCCTCAGGGGTGTATTAACATGCATGTTTGTCACATACACGTTGTTGTAACATGCATGATGACCCCAAATGACCCTGAGCCTGTCAAGGTCATTTGGGGTCATCTGTGGTGCACCTTTCCGAAAAAATGACACAATTCAAGAACGGCTCATCGTCATGTCAATGTCATTTGGGGTCAGTCAGTGTACGTTTCGAAAACAGGGGGCGTGACTCGAAAACGGCTCATCATAGAATGAAACGGATGAAAAATGCGCCTCGGGGGTGTATGTTGTATGCGTATGGATATTTTTATTTAATCTTGAACATATCAAGGTCATTTTAATTGGGTCATTCAAAATTGCGTCATAACTCATAAGCGGCTCATCGTAGAATGAAATGGACAAAATTCGACGCTTGGAGAATATATGTAGTAGCCATATGGGTACTTTTTGACCTCCCACATGTCGAGGTTATTTTGGCATCAGTCTGTGCACTTTTCCCTGTAAAATGCACCATTGTGTATTATGTCATATGTGTAGATTGAATATTTAGTGGCATGTACGAATTAGTTGTGTGTAGAGTGAATTAGTGTGTATCTATGTATAACATTGAAACCGTAAATATATCATTTATGTATAAGTTATTTTTGTGCACAAAGACATGTAGATGATACTAGATGAGTATCAAGGACCCTTGGCCTCTTGTTTTTCTTCTTTTTTATCACCTTACCAAAATTTTTAACTTTTCAATTTCTACTCATTATCTTAATTTTCTTTCGCATAAGCGTTATGGGGGAAAAGTTTTAACCCGCCTAGAAACCTCCAAATGAATGCAGTCACCGCAATTTGAAGACACTTATAGTCATATTACATACCATAGGTGTACATTAAATTACACACTTGAAGCCTTGTCTTTAGGGTGGTGGTGTTGAGTGGAATGTCTCGTTAGAGATTTGAAACACAATTGGCACCTGCAACCTCACCCCGAGGCAATCCCAGAGCTAGGTACTTGCCTTACTAAAGTATCTGGGGGTAACTTACACAACGGGATGCTTACCCATGATAGGGCGTGATGAAGGATGCTAGGACCTGCCCGCTTGCAACATACTGATAGCAGGACCTCCGTCCCCAAGCAGTCAACCCCCACCCACCACCTTGGCTATGCCCTGTCACAATTTAGGCTTCCTTCACTCTATATCTTATCCCTACCCTATCCATTCAACCTTACTTTATCCCACCCAACCTTATCCAGCTAATTCCACTCTCACCCTGTTTTACTCCTAGACCCACTCTACTGTATTCACCCCACTTTAACCCTAGCTACCTTGACCTGTTCACCACACTGTACCTGGCTCCATGTGACTTCACTTGAGACTGTACTATATCTGAGTACAATATTAACTTACTCACACTTTGCTGACACACTGGGTTTGAGTGGGTGAACTTGTGACGGACCGCTAACCAGTTGATAATAGCTTTGAATTCCACCATATCATATGTCAACCTATTGGCAAAAGTTAAATTGTGAATTGCCTCGGGGGTTCCCAGCTGAAACTTGGGGACCCCTTCCAAATGATACAAGAGGCAACGACACTCACCCACTAGCTGTTATCATAGCAGCAGATGTAGAATATGTTTCTCTGACTAGAGAAAGGGGTTGGAGTACCTTGGAGGACGAGTATGCCAGGATATGTAGGTGATGTTAATATATAAGTGTATCCTGGGTGTTGTATCATAATTAGGATTAATATATGATGCTATGGTGCTAATACCGTTATCATATGAAATTTCTAACTGTTGGTCGTAATATGTTGGTAAACACTATTTTCAATGCACCACACCCAAACCCACCTTGCCAATCGAATCCACTGAATGTCTGTCCCAGTGGACCCAATCAATATTCTATCCTCCTAGATGTGTAACAGGACTACATTGGCAATATTATAAGGGAATCACTGGAACAGAAAGACACACAAAGACCTTTTGAGAGTATAGATCAACAAGTCTAAATGGAATGATAGTCTTTGACAGTCATGTTCAGCTCTAATTAACCGGCAATGGAGGACCTTTATATTAATAAAGAGGGTGTCCATTCACAGCTGTCCTGCATCAAGCTGCACAAGGTCTTCGGGCTTGATGAGCTCCCAGCAAAGCACTCCGGGAGTTAGGCAGACAGAGCAAAATTGCTAACAGCCGTATTCAAGCAGTCAGTGGAATCCGGCCCTTTTTCTCTTATGGCTGGCATAATGTTGGAACAAATTGTTAGAGCATATCGTATGCAGCCGTATCAGTGAGCACCTCGACAGTGGCCATTTCACAATCGATGCCTTGGAAAAAGTCCAGACAGATTCGCTGGAACATTAACAAACTTGTAGCAACAGTGCTACACAGGAAAGTGAGGTACCTCCATCAAAGACCCAACATAATTATTTGATATAATGGATAGTCTGTGGCAGGTATAGCAATTATATACCAGCTGAAGATCAGTTCACTAGAGAAGGGAACCAGGAGCCAGAACAGTGTTAAGTTCCCTCAGATTGGTGCCAGGACTATAGTACATAAACATTCATTCTTCGCATGGAATATTCCAGGTTGGAACGATACAACAGATGATCGGATCCAGGAAATAGAGACTCTGTTTGAGTGATTTGTAACTTGCATGTAAGTGATGCAACACCGGGGTGCAACACCTCCAATGTTAAGAGTTCTGCAACTAGGAGGAGAAAGAAGAAGAAGAAGACGAAGAAGAAGAAGAAGAAGAAGAAGAAGAAGAAGAAGAAGAAGAAGAAAAAGGAGAAGAAGACGAAGAAGAAGAAGAAGAAGAGTAAGTAAGTAAGTAAGTAAGTAAGTAAGTAAGTAAGTAAGTAAGTAAGTAAGTAAGTAAGTAAGTAAGTAAGTAACTTTATTTTCAAACTGCTCGAGATT
>JAAUYG010267101.1_pt1 | contig 14865 bp, 15 predicted proteins | sample 7278091 | NCBI WGS metagenome assembly JAAUYG01 (sample SAMN14350201, study PRJNA611818) | marine sediment metagenome | isolation source: surface marine sediment (0.6m) | place: French Polynesia: Moorea | collected 2018-08 | reverse complement strand
GAAGATGCGCAATGTCTGGGTTTGGTGTGAACAGTCGCTGAAATGTGAACTGGGTGATTTGCATCGTGCACCAAGTGTGAAAAGCAACGCGAGTTGAACTGAGGACACTCTGGATGGCTTTGACCAGGTCACCGGTGTGTTTACTCAGAGGTGTGGGACGAGCTTGTCCAAGCATAGCCGTTTTGTGCAAACCTGGACGGAAACCGCGCTGACGACCCATGTCGAAGAGATACTCAGTTTTGCTTACAGTTTACCTCTTCTTCAGGTGATAGCAGGCGTGGATCCAGAAATTTAGTCATGCAGGACCCAGACCCGAGAATTAGAATTTTTAGGCCGAGCGCGGCTAAAAGCCGAGACGGAGTGCTGTACATGGCGCGCTGTAGTGGTTGGAACCTTCCAACCCCAACCACTTGGGGTCCACCTGTGGGACCCCCTCTGGGACGGATCTGCTTAAGAAAAAGCCATAGGGGGTTGAACGTTGGGGGGGCATTGTACTTTGTGTCATGGCTTACGGCACTGCTTCTTGTTCGGATAAATTTCCTCTTGGCATGGCACAGCACACTCGCAGTGTGGCTTCCGTAAAATCTTAACTTTTCAACTTTGCAACTTCAAGCAAAAAACTGCCCAAATTGCGGGCAGAATGAACAACAATGTCCGGAGTTACCATGTTTGAGTGCCAGATCAGGAGACACCAGTCGTGTGGAATGTATTTTATGATGGACACAACTGTTGTGCTTATCTTTGTTTTGATATCTTGTGTCAAAGACGAGAATACAGAAACTGTTTTCGCAAGAATTGTTGTGGATTCATCAGAATACTGGGAGCTAAGTTTAGTCAGAACAATACAATTCCGTAGTGACTGAGCCAGCTTGATGACCATTCTTCGTAGTTCTCAACTTTTGGTCACCTGTCCCAACGCCACTTCAAACGAATGCCTGGATCCAGAAAGGGCCTCAGTGGCGCCGAAACGCAAAAATCGCGCAAGTTTCTCCCTGAAAAGTAAGAACTCTCATTTCGAGCCAAACACCCCATCCCCCATTTGAGTTTTTTTCCGGAAAACTGCACGGGCCCTGCGTCTGCTTCTTTTCCGTCTGGCATTGTGAACAAAAGCTCAAGATGGTCTTGTTTTCTTGGTGGCGTTTATCAGGACTTGTCCACCCTAGTCTCTCGGGGCTGGATTTTGCCGAACACGCTGTCTGTTTGAAATTCCATTGACGCCGCCTCGCGTTTTCCCTCAGAAGAAATGTCAAGACTGTTTTGCGTGATCGCGCTGGGTGGGTGGCCCCTCAGTGGCCAATTAGTTTGCTTGGACGTTGTAGAAACAAGGGAAATAAGGTCTGCTTGGTTCACGTTTCATCTGGGATGAACTTTGCTCACGTGCAGACAATGCAGAGGTGTGAAATTGGGGCCCGAGAGTCAAACCAAAGAGCTTATACTTACTTAGACATAAATCCCCCACACTGACCAGAGCCAGCAAGTGTTTCAAAGCTGCCGTTTTTGCAGGCGAGTGAAAGGGACCTCGAGAACAATGTAGAAAAGATAATTGTTGGTGCAAAACGATCCTGTCCATTGGTCGACTCTCTCACACACACACACACACACACTGTACAAGAGACCAGGCAAGTTCCGTCTTGTGTCGGATTTTGGAATTGACATTTGTTGTCATCTCTGTGTCAGCCGGTTTCAAGTGAGTGTCAGAAAAAGTCTTCCTTCAGGTGTTTGGACAAAGATCACGAGTGTGTTCTGTAAATGTACAGTTGAACGAGCGATACACACGCACGCCACGTACTTTTTGCGAGTGCGTTTTTGTTTCTCAGCCGATTGAAGTGTCTTTGTGTCTGAGGACTGTTGATCAATAAAAACACCTCCCTCCGTGTCGCTCGGTTCATTGTCCAGCCAAACAAAAAGTTTTTCTTTCTTTATCTTTCTTTATGTATTTTGACGGCAAACAAACAGACACTTGTATTGTTATCCTTACACCTCCTTTGTGTAACACACAGGAACATGTTGTTGTGGACTTTCTGTGTGAAGTTGCCATGTTGGAACTTGGGTATTGGGCTTCTGAAAAGAACCGGGTACTTTTCCTTTTCTGGTTATTTCCTCATGTACTTCCCGGTCCGACATCAGAAATGCAACCAACGTTGTCACTGTTTTGGTGCGCTCATCGTTGTGTCTCTCTCGGAAGCAAATCTATTCACTTGGTCTTTATGGCGTTGGTATCCCTCCTTTCCTCACACCCCCACACAGTTCCATTTGCGGTCCAAAAATCATTAGTACAGCTTCTATTCTTGTTAGGTTTGAGGTGCTGGTAAGCTTTGTTCCCTGGCATCGCCCACTTGGCCACCAGATAATTAATTTAGTTGCATTGGTTTTGGCAGACATGGAGAGTGCCATCTCACGAAAAGATGAGATCACCCAGGGTGCCCTTTATTCCTTTAGAAAACGCCATGCAGGCTGTGAAACGTACTGTGGGTGTCAAAGCAATCAACCTTCACAAAGCTGCTGTGTGGGATGGCCACCAAACCAGATCATGTGAAGGTACAAGCTGGATCATGTGCAGCAAAAACCGTGTTCCAAGCTGAAGACACCAAGAAGCGAAAGACTTGGGACTCGACCCTTTCTCAAGTTCATACAAAATCCTGGAGGGGGCAATCAAAAAGAATGCACATCATGCCATGTACATGCCGTCTTCATCATTGTCTTGTCATGGCAGGGGAGCCTCTCTGACCCTGGACCATCTACCCCTGACACCTGGGTGGCCTCAAGTAGCCACTGTGTCATTTTCATGGGAACCCCCAACCAAAAGGCCTGGATCTCCCCCACTGACCCCAGACCCCCTTCACCCCCTTACCCTCACCCTGGACTCCCCCACCTAACCCCAAACCCCTCCCCATCACGTGACTCTGAAGCACCTCACCCAGGACCTTCCCCCCTTCACCACCACCTTTGTGCTGAGTCAGCGTGTCTTCCTTGTTGAACAAAACCTTTTTTTCTTGGCGCAGTCAATGGAGACTGAAACGACGAGCAGAATCATTTGATCTCTGAATGAATGAAGTGAAAAATGAAAAACTGTCACACGAAAACAGTAAATTACGATTCTTGTGAAGTGTATCAGTGATTAACCTGAAATGTTCAGAAAAGCGCCAGGTGTTTCCGTGGGAGGTTTGCTGCGTGGCGCAGAGATGTAACATCTGGAACTTTCAATGAAAGCGGCGCTCACTAACGGTAGAATCAGCGCAGAATCTACTGCTCCTGTTCGGTTATGATTCTGGTGCTTGGCAGTCTTGTAAACAAGCCAAATTGCCTCGGGGTCAATGCCCCGACCCCTCAGAATCCCTAGATATAAATGGCTTCTTGACTGAAGCTGGTTTGGGCTCTTTGATGACTCTGGTGGTGGAGCCCCAAGACGATTTTTCACTCCACTCCAAAAATCTCTGGACTTGTCTTTCAAGTCAAGAAAAGACAGGACAGATCAGTGTTGAAGAAACAAAGGGTCCACTTTTGGTGCCCTGCGCAAAGATGGTTAGGGCCCAATCCACATTGGACGCGCAGACGCAACACAAGCAAATGGAACCTGCTGCTGTGAATGTGAATGGGGGAGTGTTCACACTGCACGCAAACAACATCAAAGGAATTGCACACTTATTTGCGTGCTGGCGTCCAGTGTGGATTGGAAGACGGTCAGACCTGAACTACCAGAGGCCCAACCAACCCACCTGAGCCACCTTCACAGCGGATTGCTGTGTCCGGGCGTCTTCGTTCGGGTGTGAGTGTTTTCGTCCCCTTCACCCCAAAACCACCACCACCACCAGTTCAGTTCCAAAAAAAAAATCCTCGTCCTCTCAGAAAAGTAAGCATTCAGGAAAAAAATGACTGGGGTTGGTTAAAGGTCAGGCAGTGAACCAACGATAGGAAACGAATTGAGCTAATTTGGACCCAAAATTCCCAGTTTTGGCCAAAATTAGTCGCGTTGTTCCTGGTTTGACCCTGATTGTGCAGCAACGTTTTCTGTACTAGCGGGAGAGATAAGAGAACAAGAGGCCCACTTGACAGTGATGTCACAATGCAATGGGGAGGAAATGCTTACTTGTGGAGAACACTCCAGCACACCGTCAAAGTAGAAACGCAAATACGGAGTGTATGGTCTGTTCCATATTGGGCCCCCTCGGCTCACTCGAGTTGAATTACAGTTAAATTACAAGCTCGTATTACGTGTCTTGACTTCAGGTAAAAAAATTCAAGTGCTTGTCATGTAAAATGCCGAGTCATAGAAAAAAAAGGTGATGAGTTAACATCCAAGATGTACAGCGAGATAGATGAGTTCCACAAACTGAAAAAAGGATGATCATCACTTGGTGACTCTGTGTAAATCAATTTCCTGTGCAAAAAAAAACCTGCATTGAATGGAAAGTTTTCAAAACCTGAACAGGCTGGGGCAGGGGAGGGGATACTTGGGAAAGATATCTTTTCCAAGGGTAGGAGTCTTGGTGAAGGAGTCTTTCTTACTCTTCGACAAAAATCGCCTGACCTTAAAAACGGACACATGATGGCTGTCATGTTTCGCCAAAAGTAAAATGTTGGGATCTGTTGCTTGGTTTTTTGTTTGAAATTGAACCATTTATCTCCCCAGTTGTTTTTTTGTGAAATCAATGACTCTGGAGCAGCCAGCGGCAAAACTAAATGATGTTACGCATGAAAGTTCAACATTTAGATGTCGGCAGATGTTTGCAAACTGACTGCAGCGAATTAAAGTTGTAGACACAGACTGAAAGCTGTCCAAATGTCTTCCAGCATGCCACCAACTCATATTAATTTTTTCTCATCAAATTTTTATGTTTGCAATATCAAATTATGCCAGGATATGAATTTTTACGTGTGACTGAAGATCGAATCTGTGTTTGAAAATAAACGCATTTGGCTTGGTACCAGCGAAATTGCTGAAACATTTACGATGACAATGTTTTGTTGAGATTGAGATACTCATATTCAAAACGCATACAGTCAGATTATTTGGCCAATAAATCAGTATGCACGTACCCTGCGGACCTTGAGTTGGAATGTTGTTGTGATACTGAGGCAGGTATTGTTTTGTCTGCTGAATCAAAAACCCAAAGTTGTGTTCTGTTTGGTGGTTCATCAACTGTTCTGCATGTGACTGCTCAAATGCCCAGATACGAAGACTCTGGACAGAACCAAACACCGTATTTGGTGCAGATTGGTGTGATACTCTTCGTGCTTGGTGCATGGATTTTCTTGAATTATCAGAACCAATTTCTGTTTCGCTTTCTTGATGCGATAGTGAAAAGTGTTGTGCCAATTGTAGCTCAGAAACTTCCGCATTTGGATCAGGGCTTGGTTCTGCAAACCTAGCAATTTTAAAAGAAGAACACAAAAAGCCAAATAGAAAAAGAACATGTTTTCCTTGTTCAGTCTTTTTAACTTCTGAAAAGGTACAAATGCTAAAAGTGGGGTTCAACTTCGCGTCAGCAGCAGCAGAAGTGAGCGTAAACAAGACCTTTGGTCTTTAACCCCCCCCCCCAAATGGGTCCTCCCAACCCGCGAGAATTGAAGCTCACTAAAGAACCAACGTGCTCTCTCTGCAGCGCGAATGACGCCGCTCTCAACTCGAGCTGAAACTTGCCACTTTGCAAAAAGCAAAAAAGCAAAGTCTCCTACTGATCTGCGCAATTTGTTGACGACACATTTTGTCACATTAAGCGCTAATCCGCTCAACGAAAGCCATTTCAAAACAGCCATTTTATGAAAAACAATCATCCCAAGGTCGACTGATCCCTGGCTGGACAAGACAAACGTCCACAGTGACGTTCGACCTTCTTTGGATATTTCTAGGCCATCCAAATTGCGGTGCCCAAAGAACTGAAATTGCGCACAAACCCTTCATTCCACTCTGACAGACTGGATGTCATTCTCGACCACACCGTGCGTCACGGGCCATTGGATCAAATAGGGATTTTGAAAAATGGACATTCAGTTTATTCCGTGCAAAAACCCCAACAGCATGCCCACCAGTTTTGGCAAAAAGTTGGCCACTCTCCAGGTGACTGCAGAACTGATTAGCAACTCGTGGTGGACAATGCTTATCTTAAACGGAATAAATTGAATTTCCATACGAAAATCCCTTTATTTCTCATTTGCCTGCGACACGTGACAACCACGAGCGACTCGAGCTTTGGGTGTTGCAGTGGCATTTCCATGATTCCCGTCTACCTGAGCGTTTTGTTTCGCCTGTCAGAGATTGATGAGAAAGACATTTCAGCATTCAATATGTCACTGATTGTTTGTTGATCTTTTCAATAATTTCCCACTTCTGTTTTTGTTGCCTATCACCCCAGTAGTTGCCAGAATATTTTATCACACAGATTTTTGTCAAGTGCGCAAAATTTGATGACTTTGGTGGCATCTCCGTCAAAAGATTCTATAAATTTGTTTGGTTTTGTCGGACCTAAAAAAAATTCAAATCCAGGGGGTTCTCTTCCCGCGAGCAAAGTGTGGATCCGCAGGCCTGACGTCCAAATGCGGCAATTTGAGTTTGCACGGTGAAGTCAAAGACGTGAAAATCAGAAAAAAAGAGTCGAAGACGAAACAGCCGAAATTTCTGTGACATAAGTGCACTCGATGAGTATTTACCTTCCTTTGCGAACTTTTTTTGGATCCTCGCATATTTGAAAACGGTCAGGAATAGAGAGCAGACAAAATACATTTGCTTGAACATGTAATGTCTGAAGCCGATCAAGCAAGTTCAAAAACACCTGTTGTCAGACAAACAGGCAAAAATAAAAAATAGCTACTCAAAAAAAAAAAAAAAAAAAAGAAAGAAAGAAAGAAAGAAAGAGAAAGCCTGGCCTCAGCTGCACGTGGCACCTTTGTAAAGAACATTGAAGTTTCGCTGAGAGATTGAAAAATGTATTGCATTTGGTAACCTTTTCAATTCAAATTACTTTTCATTGTGATCAACATGATTTGATAACCTTTCGCAAATTGAAATGATTTTCCTGTTGCTTCTCTCAAATCAAAGGCCTGTGTTTTTGATTCAACTCTTTTCAAACCTGGCCTAATTACACGACAGCTCGAAATATATTTTGCGGGCTTGCAAGTTTCTTCCTTCCGTAACCACTCAGCGGTGTAATGGGAGATAATTTCACTGTGAAATTTCTTCAAGGACCCTGCACAGCACTTCGTGAATTTATCCTATTCTGCAGGGTTTGTCTGCAGCAAAGCTCTTTGTGCTGTGTCCTGCATAAAATAGAACAAGAAAAAGCAGTTATAAACCTGGTCAATAAAGAGGGTGAAAGGAAGTGAATCATTTTCCTTTGAAGTGCTGGATAGACATTCCAGCTTTCTTCGCGGTGGTGTTTTGTCTCCTTGGTTTTTGTTGGGGGCATCTCCGCGCGCTGTTGGTGGAAAAATTATGCAAGCGCCAAAACAATAACACAGGCGATGAGGCGGGCAATTTGGGCAACTTGGCAATGTAATAATTGAAACATTGATGGAAATTAGTCATAATTTCACGGTGTGTTATTAATGAGAGGAACAATTAGTGGGGGTCTGTAAGAGGTAATACGGGCCCGATGCGGAAGACCCGCAGGCGCCACCATCATGATGAAACAAACGAAGAAATACTCGTCGGCCTTGAACCTGTTGATCTTGAAAGGAAGAAACTGGGTCCGTTCACCTCAGGTCACCTCATGTGCCTGGGCAATTGATCGGTGCTTTGCCTGTAAAGGAATTGATCGCGCTTGTTATTTGTTAAACTGCACAGAACAGAAAGCTTTGTTTGAAAACGATGGGCTGCAAAAGTCATTTCTCTGATCCGTGTCTGGCATGGATTGTGCTTGGAAATAATGCACGAGTTGCAATAATCATTGTCATTGCTTGTGTGTCAAGGCGGTGAAGGGGCCCACAGACCATGGTCACGGGAGACTTTTGTAAGTCCGCAAATACCCAGCGGGGTCGGTGGGGTGGGGTCCATCCTAGACCATTGTGAAGCTGGGCCAACGGCGAAATTTCAGTTCAGGCATTGTGATTCCGGCGCGTGTCCGCAGGCAGTGTGGGTCCTGCGGGTTTTCCTTGTTCTGGAAGCTTTGCACAGACGATCACCGCATTTTCCTTTGGGGCTCAGATTTGTCTCTTGTATTTGATGTAGGTACCTTGATTCACGCTTTGTTGTTTTCTTTCTTTTCTGCTTGCTTTTGTTATCTTTTGCTTTGACACAAGTTGTCCATTATTGTCCACGTATTGTCTGCACACGAGATGAGAAAACTTGCAATAATGACACCAATTGGGTTGAGCGCAACTGAGGAGAATCCTTACACGCCTTGCCTGAAAACATTTTTTTTTCTTTGGATCCGTGACAGAAATTCGTTTCCGGTTTCCACCAGAGAACTTGAATGCAACTTCTGCTTAGAAGCGACTTTTTACGAGAATCGACGCCGCACCGGGGTGTCCATACTTTACGAGACAGATTCCTGTGTATTTGGGCGTCACAGATGCAATAATCGTTTCTGCGGATCTTACACAAGTGATTTACATTATCAACCAATGTCATCTGAAACTAAATGCCGAATTAAAATTTCATTGGCTTGAAGTGGTGCCGTGTGTTCAAAGATGGATATGGTTGACCCCTTGAAGTAGGGGGTTATGTTCCCCCCTTGGGGTATAAAATCTGTAATTGTGTGTATGCCACAGACTTCTATGGTGTGTGCCACCAAAGTGGAGTTGTTGATTTAGAGGATTCACTCTGTGCGGGATTCCGGTACTTTTTACCAAGGCGTTGAAACCACTGGTGTCACATTGCTTCTTGTTTTACATCGATGACATCTTTAGTGTCGTAACACACTATGGTAAACCTCTTCACAATCTTGAGTTCTTGACATGAAGGATCTTCACTAGTATCTTACGCCGTAAAAAATTCCAAATACTACACCACTTACCTAGAAAGTAGGAGGAGGGGCGGGGCAACTTAATTCATGACAAAAAAAACACCTGACATAAAATTTCTTCAGGCGGCTTTTCTTGATCTCTGAACCAATTGAAATATTCGTCCGTAAATTGTCGAGTGCCTTTGTTCAGGTACTGCCCCAGAAAATATCTCTCATTCGCAATCTGTGGTATTGTTGGTGGTTATCTGACTGCTAAACATGTAAACCACAAGAGTGTTGACAAAAAAAGTCTTTGAGACGTGTGATTTATCCAGCGATTCAACGTAAAGTGACAACAAATTGTGCTCTTCCCAGAGGAACAAAGCTTTCGTATAAATTTACTTTCTCAACTCTGCCAAGTAAAACAGTTTCCGACAAGTGAAAAGAAAAGAAGACGACTTCAGAGGTTTGGAGGGAGAGGTGAAAAGTTTATCCAAATGACATTGTGTGCCAGTACTGCAAAACCAACGTTTGTTTCTCTGGCACCACAAGAATACTAGTTGGTCGTTCCGTTCCCAATTCCGGTCGGCTGCTCGTACTATTTTTCTTTTTGATCTCCAGAAAGCTTTGTGCATCTCTTTTCCAGAAGAAATGCCCACACACAAGGGAACATCCTACTGCTGTTCACACTTGATGTGAACACTGTGTGAACGACAAAATGTTATTGTTGCTGAACGAAGCATCTCTGAAACCCTCCACTCGGATTAGGGTGGTATTTGCAAGCGAAATATGAAGAAAACTTTTCGAATTGTTCAGAAGAAACTTGTTTCGCCAGCAACAGTTGGCCATTGTGAACAAAGCACAACCCCTTGTCTTCCCCATCTTATGCATTGCTTCTGTTTCTTCTCAGGCCGCGCTGCTCTTTTTAGCCAGCACAGTTCTTTCCTTTGTGCAAAGCAAAACAGAGAGAAGTCACCAGTGTGAACCACTCTGAACTGAAGATTGTTCAGAAGAGCACAAATTTGATTTCGGACAGTGGCTGTTTATGGAGGGGATGTGGGGGGGGGGGGGTTCAGTGTTTGGCGGGAAAAAGAACTCGCAAAACGCGCTGGTGTGAATTTGCAGTGTCTTTGTGTGAACAGATGTTGAGTTACTCCAGCTGACTGGCTTCAAATTGGGCTGGTGTTTTGTCCTCACTAAGGAATCCCTGCTTTTCCTCTTCGTCGGAAAGTGGGAAATATCCACCGTTACTCGGAACTACCACATTTGCTAATTTCTTGGTAACATGGCCTTGCATCTCACGACAATGGAACAGAAAGTGAGATTTTACAGTGGTTGCTACATCCACAAGAGACTGGTGCTTGTCTGTCTCAGAATGTCCCGCGAACAAAGGTTTGGTTGAGTTCTCACACAAAGGAGGATGTTGGTAAAACCGACTCCCAACTTGCGTTGCTAATCACCGCTGGTCTGGTCAAATATTTACCGCCAAACATCTCCCTCCTTCTTTGTTGTGTGGATCCTTGATGCATAATGTATTTAGGTCATGCATAATGAGCTTTGCGGAGGTTGGATCTCTGCTTTTGATTGACAGGTCACTGTCGGGACTACATTCTCTTTGACCCCTGGATCGTAATCATTGCAGTAAAATGTTTCGCAATAGCGTCTTTATCATAATCAGTGTCTGCCTGCATAATGAGGTTGCGTAATCCTGGACACCCATCCGTTTCGCAATGCCTGGATACGAACGTGTTTGCGTTTTGCAAACAGAAGGCACCTGGCTGCATCATTGCTCAACAGTAACTTCGCACTGAACGTTCGTTGTACATTTCACAACACAGTCGGAGAAAACTGCGTTTTACCAAAAGACGAAATTCATGAGTAAATACCCAAAAATAAATAAAATGCAACGTAACAGGTCTTGCAAGGTTCCCACCAGGTCTGGAAAACCTGGAAATTTGAGATGACATTTTCCAGTCAGGGAAAAGAAAATGAACATTTTGGTGAATTTCAAGAGAAGTCAGGGAAAATTGAAAAAAAAATAATAATAACCTGGAGGGAAAACATGTTCAGAACAAAAAGGAGGAACCTGCTCTTGGAGGTTCGATGTTTCGTCCGGTTTTGAAATGGAAGTGGAAATGGCATCCATTACCAAGATCACTCATTACACAACGGCTGAGCTGTCGCTACAAATTGTCGTTTTGCGCTGCAGTGAATTATGTAATGAGATTCGTAGTCACATCACGGGTTCATTACACCTCACTGCAATGTAGCAGTGGGCAAATGATGAACACTTGCTTTCTGTTTCCGGTGAACATTTTTTGCAGTCGTGTCCTTTTGGGAGAATAGCCAACAATGTTTGCAGCTTGAGCCAAAGAGCCTTGGACAAACTTGAACTTGAAATGCTGCCTTGTCGTGCCTTAGGCAGGGGGGGCAGTTGCAGCAGGGGGCCGGAGGGGGTTCCTACTGACACACCCCAACACTTTTGCTGTTGACAAACTGCAAGATCACAGAAAAACACAGGTTGTCTCTTAAGTTTCGATGATAACAATTTCTTCCAATTTGACGTTTCAACGCAGCAACTGGAATCTGACATTATCCATGGCGCGTTGGACACCTGTGTGAAAGAATCGTTTTGAACATCACATTTTCTCCCATTTGTCAGCGCAGAAACCCCATTGGAGTGCATATCAATATTTCCCTGCGTTCAACCACGCAGGACGCACAGCGTCTGGTATGAAAACGCCCTTTGCGCTTGAGACAGAGATGATGCATGACGTGACGTTTCGCTCTCTGGTCTTTGAGCTTTATCACGTGATGCAGTCAGGTGGACACCGGATCAAAAAGTCTCAAATCCCAGGCCTCAAAATGTCATTCCGAAAGTCTCGTGTCAAGTTTAAGCCAGCATGGCTCGTTATCGTCAGAAGCTGATTCGTTTTATGGTCACGTGATATTAATCATCATTCGCAGTTGTTGTCACCTGAAAGGTCAGCAATGAGAACATGTCGTGTGAACTTGTAAATCTGCAGAGTGTGTGTCGTTTCAGGAATTCAAAAAAGTCCATTCAAAATGCCGCAGCACATTCTTTTCACCAGATCGTGATTGTGTTTGCAGTGTCAGACCCAACTTGAGCAAGACCCTCAAGTGCCACCTCATTGGTGGAGTAATGCCTGGAACCCCGCCCCCCCCCGGGCGCCATACTCCACTGAATACCAGCCACCGCCAACCGGCGTGGGCAAATGGCAGAACTGACCAGCAGCAAGAAGCAGTGCAGAGACACTGTGGGTGTGACACCCCCATCACTTGGTTTGGGAAAAAAAGTTTGGAGAACATGACCCCCCCCCCCTGTGGAGAATGGACAGCATGACACCCCCCCCCCTGCCGTGTCAAACCACTAAAGTGCGACTCCGTCGCAGGACGTCACTCAAACTGTGCGATGAAACCCTTCATGAAGAATTCTCTTCTCCCCGGACATCTCACAGAGGTTCTCATTTGGCTACTCCATGTTCTATTTCTCTATTTGCAGATAAAGAGTTCAATAAAAGTATTGAAGGAGCAGGGACCAGGGCGGGTGGAAGGCCTTCTCAACTGCCTCAGGTGAGTCTCATCAACAATCACAATACACACAAGGGAATGATTCTGTTGTCGGGTGTGCTGCTGCTGTTATATTAGGCTCTCACTTTGTGTACAAACACCCTTGTTCAGATTTGGAATTTGGAAAATGATGAATGGGGTTGGGGAAATATCAAACTGCAACAGGGTCACTGGAAAAAGGTCTTCTCCAAAAAAAAAGAGCCAATGCTCCTGTGTGCAACCCCACTCAGTTTTGTCTTCTTTGATTGCGTCGTTTGCACGACTTTCTTTGGGAGGATCATCTCGTCGGTGGTGTCCAAACCAATGTGAATTCCCTGTGGATTCATTGGTGCTTGCAACTTGCAATTTTCAGAGCGAAGTATTTTCTCTACCCATTGTGCACAAGAAACTGAAGGCACAACCAATTGTAACCAATTCATCAAGTCATGTTGGTGTATAGGCATCAGGTCTTACGAGTCCTGTTTTGTCTTTTCTGCGTGAGTGATGCATTTCACCCTGCGTCCGACTTCCAATTCCTGAAATCTTGTCCAGAGTTCAATTCTTCAAATCTCGCACAAAAGTTATTATGGTTTGCGAGAAAAAGAAAAGCCACAAATAGAGAGCGAGAGAGGAAATCCTCCAAATGAGTGGAATTTCCATTCAGTGGAATTCAGGGTCTCATAAATCCAGCAGATCTATGGCCTTGTACCGGGTGCTATCACGGTCACAGATAGAAGCACAAGTCGCTCTAACTTCGAGGACTTTTTGGAACTGTACGTGGGTAGTTTACGACCATTGCGACATTGGTAATTATTGCCACCGACGTGATATATTTCCTTGTTTACGCTAGGGGGGTCCTTAGAGGAAAGGATTAGCAAGATTTGGCTTTTATAATCACAGGTACGCTGTAGGTCTGTCCTTGATCTAGTGAATCCTTATGCATACGATGTTTTTTGCAGAAACATTTTTGCTACATTACAAAACAGAAAGGAAAAAGACTGGGCCCCTATCGGATCATTTTCTCGGAGTAACTAGCAAGGGGAAAAAAGCTGGAATCGATTTATCTAAGCTTTGAGTACGTAGATGGGAATAGCAAGTCATTTCTTGATGTTGTTTGAACAATGGTAACCATGACTTTGCAGATACTTCTGCTGTTTCGTAGAATTTGATCGATGCACAAAACATTTACACAGAAACTATAATGCAGCTGGTGATTGTTGCCTGATAGCAACTGTTTGAACCTGTGTAAAATGTTTGCAATACCTGGGAAAACATTTGTTGAATTTGCCAATGGTGGAGGCCGAGCCGTTGTGGAGTTTATCTCAGAAAGCCACCTGGGGTCAGAGGTATTGGTATCCGTAAAAACCGCAGTTGCAGCAAAAAAAAATCAGCTCCGATTGTCAGAATTGTATTGTGGGGACACTGACCAGAGAGCATCAAGAGACAAATGAGTTTGACAAAAGATGGGCGTTACAGTTACGGCAGGGGAACCCTCGTTGAGGTCTCTAGGTGTCATCGTTTGGGACAAGCTGTGTTGTGGGGACAGAGGTCTCTCCAAAAACGAGAACAAGGATGCAAACAACATGCGTGCCTTGCAAACGGCATCTGAATGATAGACAATGCATTGTTGTCAAGACAGAATGACCAGTGATTCCCGGCACAGCTTCATTTCTTTGTCATGGTGTAGCTGCTGGCATTAGCAGCTTATCAGTTCAAAGGAAGCGTCGCAAAACGTCCTGTTACCGTAATCACCCACGCACTCGCAGCTAGCGCACACCCAAACTTTTCAGCAGAAAAACCTGGTTCACTTTGCATTGACATACAGCAAAACTCACACCCACGCGCAATGCGCCCTTCACTTTCGGTCAAATTTTGGTTAAAAAGGTGCGTTACACGTGATAACGGCACCTCTGGGGATTCACGGTGCACCCACGATCAAGAGAGAAAAGGTTGAATTGAATTCGAATAAAGTGTTCTACTTTCCTGTCTCAAGTGCGCCAAAGGTCTTCCTAATTTCAGTGTGGTGTTTGCACAGCTTGCTTTGAATTTCTGAGAAGCTTGTTTCAAATTTATTGTTGTTATTGCTGGGGTTTTGTGCAGCTGTTTTATTGTTCTGAGGTATGGTTTTGTCTTTGGTGACAAAGAGGAAAGTTTCATCAAAACTGGAATGAATTGGCATTTCTGGAATTATGGCTTAGGCCAGTACCTCTCTTACTTTCAAAGGAAATCGGTTTCAAAATGAAAAAAATTCAATCGGGTTTGAAGCTTCCACAGTTGTTTTTTTTTAGGCCGAGCGCGCCTGAAAGTCGTAACGGCCTAATGGAGTCACGTACGTGTCGTCGTGGAGGACCCCCACCACCCCCACCACCCCCATACAACTGGGACCCCCCCCCCCCCCACCACCTCCCATACAACT
>JAAUYG010006044.1_pt1 | contig 14868 bp, 11 predicted proteins | sample 7278091 | NCBI WGS metagenome assembly JAAUYG01 (sample SAMN14350201, study PRJNA611818) | marine sediment metagenome | isolation source: surface marine sediment (0.6m) | place: French Polynesia: Moorea | collected 2018-08 | reverse complement strand
TCTCTCTCTCTCTCTCTCTCTCTCTCTCTCTCTCTCTCTCCTATCTCTTGTGATTGTCATGTACTCGAACAACGGCAATGTAATGCAATGATATCGCTGATATATTTACTCTTCCCTTCTGTAGTAAATGAAATCTTCTTTGCTCTTAAAGCGTGATAGATATTTGCAATCAACATTTATAAAGAGGTCCCTACATCACGGCAGGTCCTAGTAAAACATCTGCTAGTTAGTTGCAAAGTGTTGTTTCTTTCGTGCTAGAAAATTGTGTAGTACTGTAGCTGGCATACCCCCGTATAGGTTGTTAGTGTTGTTGTACGTGCAAACGCGCCTATAGGAGCCGTGACCCGATAACTGGCAATCTGTACAGAATTAAGACCTCATTGGGGTATTGGTGGTTGACATTACTTGATAATTTCCAATCAATTGGGAACAGATGTTTATACTATAGAATCCCCCCTCCCCGACACAGTCAGACAAAAGCCTTTGACTTTCACCAGCTAGACCCTCTTTTTAGTCACAGTGGCCTTCTTGGTCAGAAAACGAAATATGATGATGGTGATGATGATATCATCAACAGCAATAATTAGTATAATAACAAGTGTAGTAATAAATTAGGAACCGAGCAAATCGAACACAGAAACTGCTCTGCTTAGCTTTTCATAAAGGTTGCCACTGTTGGACCATCCACTTGAGCTGGAAGTGGAGTTTACGTCCGTGCGACCTCCGACAGGCTACTCAGTCTGATAACCCTGCCCAGTGAAGCACCACTCGGGCTTAGCATACCCTTGCTAAAGACATCCCAACAGCCAAACAGTTAGGCAAGATTAGTGGACCAAAGCAAACAGGCTGTCTCTTTGGTGAACAAAAAGGACTTGTTGTAAATGTGTGAGTTTCATCCAAGCCTTGACCAGTACTGAAGCCAACCAGGCTCAGCTTATTGAACCTAATATAACACGTGTTAATCTGCTTGTTAAAAGGCAATATATGCACTGAATAATGTGTCCAGTTTGTGATAGTTGGAAATAAAGAATATGTTTCTGTCGTTTTAGCACTTCCCCTGGCCCTGAAGGCCGGAATTCCGGGTTACGTGGGCACGCAAATGGCAGGGTAAGTTGGAAGGATGAACCGGTCTTCGGTTGCCAAAATTTGGCTTGTTGATGAGGAAGCCTTCCTGCAGTCTGGGACTTGTCCCTTCATTGGTTCCACTCTGTCGAGATCATGTGCAAATATTTCTTACACCCATGTGCGACGTGCGTCTGAATCGTATGTGAAATTGTTCATTAAAGGGCATTTCAGTAGCTTCGTTAACCTCACATCGTTAACTAGCCAGTTGCCACAGCGATCTAACATGTAAGCAATGTTCGTAGCAATATAAGCCCCCTGAGTAAGGCGAGTTTTTATGTTGATGGTGTATCGCAGCTATACACAGCCTCTGCTTTGCATGTTGAACTATATACACAACTTGAATGTTTCATGTATTGTTATTGGTGTCGTAAAATAGACCTTGGTACGTGTACCTGACCAGAGACTCATAACCCGAAAACAGGAATGGATATCCTTGTAAGCACAGATAAGCCGCTCTAGTTCACTCCCAAAATACTAGTATTCAGAATTCATTGCCCACGAGCATGTACAAAATGATATCTTTAGTAACAATTCATCTTTGACTTTTTCCACTCCTAGATGAAATCAAAATGTTTGAAACGGAACTCTGGCACTCTAGAGTTCGGCTTGGTCCAGCCCAGGACAGGGCCAGGGAAAAATGCCTTGGGACCTCATATTGAGAGTTCACTTAGAGAAAGGCCGCCATCTTGAAACTCTCTTCTCAAAAACAAATTGCCAAATGGTACATCTCTGCACTGTTCCTCTAATTTTCTAGTTGTGTTTTTGTGCTATATTAGATGACTTAGTTGGCGTTTTGTAGTGATGTGCTGTGTTTGCCTTCATCACGCCGTGAGCCTTTGCTGTTTTCACGTCAATTCTCATATATTGGAGTTTCATCTGCGTGTTTCATGATTGGTGGTTTTATATGAGGATTCATGATAAGTAAAGCTTTTATAATGTAAATTATGCAACACGGCATACGTATTTTGTGTGAATAGTTTAATTAGTATTTATGGTTTTAAGTGTTAAGGTTACATAAGGGTGGTGAAGATGGCCTTTTCTCAAATTACATTTTGACGCCGTAATCCTCCTACATAAAGCCGTTGAGTGACACCTGGAGGTTCCGGGGGGTGGTTTCCAAAAACGCCGGTGGTGCCTCGTTTGTGTTCTACGAGTTGCAAACGGCTTCGCCTTGTATACCCCGGTAATTCCAGCATTTCTGAAGGGTACTTCCAACAGTATACCAAACGTTACAAATATTAAATTACAAAAGTATCAACACGGATCAAGCATAAAGTAATAGACCATGTTTTAATAAAACACCATTTCCTTCAGTACCCTTCCCCAGTAACGTAGCAAAATATATCCCTTCACAACCTAAAAGCATATTTTGCACTTCTAGCAATGTTACGTTCTGTAAAACCCCGAAATCAAAAAGTGCGATGGCAGCGCCGAATTATTGAAATAACTTTCTTGCGGATGTAACACATCACCCGTTCTCCTATTGGCCCTAAATGAGTTCATGGTTCTTGTGAATAATTTACATGCCATGGGAAGCGGTTTCTGCATCAGCGATCTTCGGGATGCGTCTATATAGATTATGGCCTGGGCTTGCAGACCTTCTCCTCGTCGTCTCCCAACCAAATCATTAGCTGGAAATTATGGTGCATTTGGGCACATACATATTTCACGTCGCCAGCAGCATTGTACGCTTGTGTAACCCGATCAACACCCTGGACCGTGTCTCTACAGCCCTAACCCGCAATCGGAGAATTTTTTACACCTTATTTGCCCAAGCAATATAATGGTGTTTAGTGACATGTAAAAGACCCCCCCCCCCCCCTCCCCCGTTTACACCGTACGCCTGTAGTTTTGTCCTCGTGTCGGTGCAAGACCTCTTTCTCACTGAACCATTTACATTAGGAAACGCTCAAAGGTGCTGATCCACAAACAGCGGTACAGTTTGGCAGACGACTGCTGAATGTTTACCCATCCAAAATGGCTTGGGTTAATACAAGGTGTGTGTTTCTGGGTGTTGGGGGGGGGGGGGGGAGGGGGTGCAGCTTACCTCAGATTTTCACGGGAGCCCTTGTCCACAACAGGGCTACCGCTATCGATGTGTTTGCAGCACCGACCCACAAGACGACTCGACATCTTTCAATCACCAATCTCACAAGTGAGTGGGGATATTGCACCACAAAAGCATACAGGTCTCAAGAGTCTGCTTCTCGTCGATCGATGAGGGCCGCTTTTGAGAATCTGGAAGTGTAAACAGAGGCGTGCTACCTTTGCGTCTGTTTTCGCCACGGCGCTACAGAGCCGCGTGGCTAGTTGCTCAGGTACAGCCGATAATAAGCTGGGACCATTTCTTTGCCAATTTTCGACCGAAATTTTATACCGCCTGGGGGGTGGTGGCCACGCCACTGAAACTAGGTCATTGTCACCAATACCTAGATACTAAACTATGAAGAATATGATATTCCGTCAGTAGGCGATATTCGGACAGTAAAGTTATTGTTTTCTTCATTGTCATACGAGTTCTGTCTTGCATCTTGTGACAGCGGTGGTGCAGGCACTAGCGGAGATCAACACGTCACTATCTGACACTGCTTTCTCCCCACGGTTGACACGTCTATCAATTGGCAGCCAGGCCCAATGCAACAAGTCCCGACATGATCATTTTGTTGAGAGCAGAGAAGTAAGTGTCTGACGGAGCGAGCAGCTCCCTTGGGTCTTTTGTGTCCCCAAAAGACCCCCCGGACCTATTATGACGTCTTCATTACCGTCTGGGGGCGGTCAATGGATAAAAGATTTTTCTGTGTGCTAAGTGGGAAACATCAAATAGGAAGTTTTACACCCCAAGTCTATAAGCATTTTCATGACCACGTACATTGATGACCCCCAGTCGATCCCTTATGCCGAACAGCACTCCCGGCATTTCAGTGACCATGTAGACAAATGAGAAAATGATTCGCGCAAAACGGTATTCGCATTATATAGATTTCGAACAGTCTTTTCTGTCCATGGTCTGTAAACTCCCTTGCCGTTCTCTGGCGGATTCTGTCTGGTGCGGTAGCCTCTGACCAACTGTTTGATCGATTAACGTCTGCCTGTTTCTGCCTCAATGATTATTCGCCCCTTTAACATTGGTGATTTCCACTCCAAGCAAAATATCGGGAATGTTTCAAGGGTGACACGAGTACGTTGAAGGTCAAACGGCTCCCGAAGGGATGATTGATACCTGAATAAATTGGGAGACTGGTCTAGGGACCTTTGGCTGGTTCATGGGATTTGTAAGCATGAGTCAAGCTGTCTCCAGTGCCCCATTTGCACTTAACATAATGCTTCTCACATGCGATAGGTACATGTACAGGCTGTGTGTTTTGATGCTGATTTTCATTTATATATGAACGTCTTAGTAACTCTGGAAATACGTATGCCAATTTTTTTTTCGAGCGTGGAAATCTTCCGTTCAACAAGAGGGCCTGTGGTACAGAGTGCGCGCTGCTCGTCGACGCATCCATGCTCGTTTGCTTGGCAGACAGATTCAGCATTATCTCTTGAATTACCATCTTTATCAAGAAACAAAAGTAATAAATCCAAACCAGATAACAAGACCCCATGCTGACCGTCTTACCATGGAAGATTATAAAAAAGAGGGGGGGGGGAGGGCGTCACTGAGACAGATACGCTGCTATCGCCTTTTTCCGGTTATTTTAGTGTTGGGATCAGAATGCTGGAAAAAAAACACCGTTCTGGAGTGCAGCACCCAGAGTATTGCTTCCACCACATCTTGCAAATTCTTCCAGGAAGGAATCGCCAGAAGAGATGTGGTGCGGTTACGTACATGTATGATATGCCTCTGCTGTCGTCATAGCATTCTCCGATGGGAGAGGGGGGCAGAATAGGGATCACAGGGACTCCCTCAAAACCCCTTAGCACCCCACAGGCAGCTTATCGCCGTATCGACCTCTATACATTATCTGAGCGAAAGAAAGACTGTGGGTTGAAGAAGTTCTTCAAGAGCAGGGAAGGTGGGTTTGTGCTGCATCAAGCAAAAGATGAAATCCTTGTTAAAAATTTTATAAAGTTTGAGGGAAATCTACGGTGTACCTTGTAAACTACTTTTATTATGGAATTGGAACATCGTTTTGTCTGCTCAACCGCCATTTTAGGCACGATTGCGTACAGACCCTTGTGACATGAACACTGAGAAGACAGTAGTTGTTCAACACTTCACCTTGCGATTAGACGTGACATCGTCGTTGCCAACATGTTCTGGTGACGTCCTGCTAACTAGGCTGACGCGGAAGGAAACCTTACGCCAGCCCCATTGATCCCGCAGTTCCAGCGGGAGGATGCCGCTTTCACCGGGTCTCCCATTGCTAATGTCTCGTTCCCGACAAGGTCGATGGTAGGTGACCAGGCTCGGCTCCATGGCGATACCTCGTTCCGGGGTCCTGAGAACACCGCTACTATAAATAGATAAATAGATCTAGCCTTTGTTGGGAATGCATTGATGCGCCGGTTGGATTCCTTAGAAATGCCCGATTTTTTTTACTAACCACGAAGACATGGCCCACTTCTTGAACACTAAAGTAAGACCGGCCATTGTCTTGGACATTTAATACAAATATTTGGCCGTCTTCAAGATGAAGTTGCTCCACAGAACAGATGATCGATATAGCTGCAACCGGGTCGTGTGACGGCGTCTGGTCTCTCCTACATGTAGGATGAGGTTATACGGTAAACGGGGACTTCCTGTGTTGGCCACCTTTCTCATCACCCTCCATCCCCTGTGCCTGTATATTTCACTTTCCCCCAGAAATCCCGCGGCTGCTGGTTTCGTCTGCGATGACACACCGGCACGCCTACAGGGAGGAGCGGGGATTGGGTTACGGGGGTTGGTGTGTACACTCGGGCTGGCTCCAGTATACGGGGTATAGGATCCCCGCACGTGCGGTTAGAAGGAAACTCGAGTTGGCCCATCGCTGTTTGGATGCAGAGTATCGTCGTTGGCTAGGAAGCTAGAGACTGTTTAGGAAGAGCGCTTCGAAATAAACTTCCTGCGGTCTTCTTGTGGTTGTCGTCCGGATGAGAGAGAGAGAGAGAGAGAGAGAGAGAGAGAGAGAGGGCATCACCTGCTGCGTCCATCCCAGACGTCATTGACCCACAACCCTCCGCCACAACCTCCAGGTTTGCTTTTGTACGCCCTTGGAGATTTTTATGGGCATCCGTTTCCTCCCACACCGCAAACCGGGAGCCCTTGAGAACAAAGAAAAGCACTCAAACGTCTCTCATCATACCATGCTCTTGCTGCTATGATGTCAAGTTCATAATTTCGGAGCAAGTCTGAAATTTCTACCAACCAGGAATCGTCTTGCGCTCATAAAAATCCGGGCACCCTTCCTCTCGCTCCCTCCCAAGCAGCTCCAATAAGCAGCTCCACCTTATCCCTTGATGTGAGATGGGAATGATTTCCGTTCAAAGAAAATAATCGCCCCAAATTTCCAGTACCAGGGAGTGACTCGTGTATTATTACCAGGTCGGCGTAATGTATTATGTGAAACCTGCTTGTAGAGAGGCAGATTTTTTTTACGGTTTCTGGAGCTGCCACACCTTAGACTTTACCTACCATCGCCAGATGTCTCACCACTGCAAAAGGGCCAAAATGCAAGGATCCTCTGATTCGCTTGCTGCAATGTTTCACTGGTACTGTTTCAATGGCTATGAACAAATTCAGCTGATTAAAAGTAGGTAACTAAGACCAATCTGCTTGAATCTTATGCTACAGCATGGAAGTACCCAAAGGCTGATTTCAGCAATGTACCCCTACCTTCATTACACGAGATTAGAGGGTACACGAAAAAGAGGCCAGATATCTGCGTTCCCCCCAAACAAATCTCTAAAACTCTTCAGTACCTTACTATTATCGACTGTATTATCGCTCACCTCCCAGCCAACATTCTTATCGTTGTGTGGCGTGCTTGCGATTCCGAGCAACCCGACTGGACCCGCGTGGTTCTAAGAAAAGGGGGATCTTGAACACAAGAGAGAGTCGCGGGCAGCTCACCTTGGGGTAAAGGGGCGGAGAACCTGACGCTATCGCCGCCATGAAAACCCGATGGATGGCCCATCTGTAGAAGGCAAAGAGGGAGGGCAAGAGGAAGATTTTCCCCCTGGAGAAAGAACTGAAGTAAAAGGCTTGGGACATGAGATCCACAACGCCAGCAATCTGTATGCAGGAGTTTCGAAGGAGGGATTATGTCAGTTCTCTCTTTCTGCGGAGAAAATATGCATCGTTTCAGAATGCCTCCCCAAATTCCCCCTGCTGCGAAGCCCTGGGGCTGACTGGCTTTGCCTCCCCTTGTCCCTCGATGCCTGAGGCATCCTTCATAGCAGTTCCTTCCCCTCTACGTACACCTGTTCTCTGATCTTGCGTTCAGCCAGAGACTGGCCATATGTTGCCATTCCCTCATCATGCAGTCACTATTCTCCCCCGTTCCCCAACGCTGGAAACAAATGGCGCCCGAGGAAAAGTGTGGCTTTAGCGTATGCACAATTCGCGGCATGGGCTTTCAAAAGTTGTGATTTATTGGCCACTGGCTCTACAGTTTTTCTTCTCCAGAGTAGAACAAACAAAAAGTTCCGTTGTATACTGCCTGGGCTCGGTAATAACATTCGGCTCCTTTCTTTTCAATCCTAAGGTGCTGCTCTGGAACTCGCATGAAGCAGAACTCCAAGTCTCCTTCCCTTCCTGTAACCTCCTCCCTCCCCTCCTCTGCCTTCCGCTGGGGGAAGATTACGTTCCCTCCCTCAAACTACAAAAGATAAGCCCTTTCCCAGTCAAGAAAGCTTTTGTTTCCTTGCCTTGTTTTACCGGCAGCAAGCAATGATGGTTTCATTGCGCCCGCTAGGTTTGGCAATCTGGCGCGGTCTCCTTTCCTCCTCGATTAGACGGACGTCATCAGCGTGAATGTACGTCCTCGTCTAGGGAGGTCGGCCTCCTAGGAAAAACGAGGAATCATAGCTAGAGTCTTTATGATCTGCTGCCAAGCTGGTAGGGACATGCTCTGCATTTTTGAGACGGGGTGGAGGCGAGGGTTTCGACCAGACAAGTTGGGCAACATCATATTTTGCAAACTAGAGTAGTTGAGTTAGTGCGTGCTTCGACTGGTCACCTTTTCTGACTTTAAATAATTTATGCTGTAGCTTTCCTTTGGAACATTTGATCAGGGGAATGAAATGGCAATTATTGTGTTCACCGGGGACCTGGCTGCAGTGTCCGGTACCCATATAGGAGGAACCAAAGTATCAATGCACACTACTATTATTACTAGCTACTACCACAGCTGTTTCACCCGTGCTCCACAGCGACAACCATCACCCTTATATCTGTATTTGCAGTTACAGCTCTGTCAACAAATTCCAAACTACCTGGGACATTTGTATTGACTGCACTTTAACCTTATTCAACGGTTGCCCCAACAACAAAAAATGCATGGAGTGGCTATAAACTCCGCCCATCCCCTACCCATGTCTCTGTTTTGTGGTATACGCAGCATCTGTTCCTATGTGGTCACAGCTTTCGCCTGATGATCGCAGGGAAATATCAAGAGCAGTGAAGCGTGACGGTGTGTCACCCGTGCCTGCTGATGTCATCCGTTTCGGGTCGATTATTTGCCTTCGGCGGCCACTGAAAATATTCCTAACCGCCATCCAGGTGGTTCGTTCGTTCGCTCTGGCTACAGCTGCGCTGCGCAGTTACAGGTGCCACTGCAATGGTGGATAAAGTGTTCCCTTTTAGTTTCCCCCTAGATGATTCAGACTCCCGTTACTTAAAAAACCTGGCCCAGGTAAACAGAACGTGAAGCCCTCAAGCATGACAAAGCATATTCAGGTGTACCACTGCAATCGATTGTAGCCCCGTCACAGGTGTCCGAGGCTTTCTACTGCATTGCCCTTTCTCCCTCCCCCACCCTTCTACTTCCTAACTTACCCCCCCCCCCCCCCCCCCCCCGACTAACTTTTCATCGCCGCCATTACATTGTATTTGTTGCAGACTGACATTTCATTTTGTCTCGAAACAGGTTAAGGTGTGAGGGGAAAGCCTGCTATGTTCAGTATTGCCAGTTTTGAATAATATAACCTAGCGCCGATGGGTGCGTTACGCCGGTTTTATCCCCGTGTAGTTTCCGTTACAAAGACCGTTGGCATTGGGCGGAGGCACTTGAAGAGGCTGGCCTATTCCTGACTACACGGTCATTTCCATTTAGGTTAGCTGCGTGTAGCTACATGTAACTACCTGGCCGGACCCTGATAGTGCGATGGAGGAATGTACACCTCCCTTTCTTGCGCGGCAACCGAGGTGTCCGTGGCAGGCTTTGGCCGGTTTCCCAGTTCCTCTTGACCTCTAAAACTCCTCCGAGAAGTTTTCTGGCCATGCTCGGCGTGTTATCTCTTTGCACAGGTCGACTGGCGAGGCTAATGGCTATGGCATACACCTATTACTGTCTAGTCAAAACCATTACACACACATCGCTTCTGTCCGTTGTCGCTCGCACCTTTGGGCTTTTCATAGCAGAAGACTGAGTAAACATAGACCGACCCGTGAAGGTTTTTTCAGGGAGAGAGAGGGGGGTTACGGATTAACTGCATGGTTACGGGTTTTCTTCTTCTTACATATTCTTTCATCGTCCAGCCAAAATTTTAAATGTTATTTTCTTGTTGCTGTACAAGTAGAGCCGCCAAATTTGTCTGGAGTTAGACGGGCCATGGGGCACCCGCTTCAGGTCCCCCCAGCCCACCACCCCACCCCACGTGCTACTTGTTGCTCCGTGCAGACATACAAGCCCTAGTACATGTAGCTTACAAGGCTAAGCTAGACATCTGCAACAATGGAGTTTGAGCCGTCGATTTTCACAACCTGCGCAGTTCCTCTCTCTTGACAGCCTCCTGCTCCGTGAATTTCAGCGTTCTGATTGCCACAGTCGAGTCTCGGATCGGAAGAGCCACGGGCTGTCGGTTAATGCAGCGGCAGAACGAAAGAGCCTCGATGACTGATGAGGATTTGTAGGTCGGCATCACGGTGCTAGACGCACTGTAACCTTGCGCGAACTCCCCAGCGCCAACCTTAATACAAATCAATCTTGTGGTACTTCTTCAGGTACTGCATTTTTGCGCAGAATTTCGTCTAGCGTCCACCTGGTCTTGCGGGATGACGTATCAATTAATACGTAACGCAAGTAGTAGTAGCTTTGTTAGTTCCCGAAGTGTTGCGCATATCTGACATGTATGGAAAAGTTGTGCAAACTGCGTTATAATTACTATAATTGCATGTCACTTATTTTGGTAAAACACTGGACTAAGGCTGTTAAGTGTGAGGAATTAAATAATGTAGGATTTCTTAGATTCGAATGAACACTGTTGTTTTACTTAATTTAGCAGTTTGCATTGAATATAAAATTATGCGCAACTTATAGCAAGACTTTATATGAGTTATATAACTATATACTGCACTGGTTTGATGTGCGCATGCGTGCGCATCTTTAAAAGAGTGTGCCTTTTCTTATTCTTCTGTTTGTAGCATGACAATGCTTTGTGGGCTTTGATTTTGGACGTCCTCGTGGACACCAACAGAAAAAACATAACAGTAATTATTGCTGTATTTAGTTCAATATTTTATTCTTTATTTTTGTGTGAGTGTTTTATCTGTTGCTAAGGCTATCCATTCCGAGTGTGATGCAACATGTACAAAGACCATTTCCTCAGGGACGAAAGCCGAAAAGCTGCCAATTTTAAGCAGGTCCCCTGCCTTCAGACATAACGGCTCATTCCTTTTTTCTTTTGCTAATAGTTTTAGAGCGTTGCGTTGCAAAGTGTTTTTGGAAGGTATGTCCTTCTCTCTAGCCATTCGCACCCGGTTGTCTTGACGTCATATCCTGGCGGCCACATTGTTGATTTTCATTTATTAATCATACACAACTTTTTAGGCACAATTCCGTGGAGCGAAGGACAGCTGGAGATTTGTACCCGGTGCACAGAGATCATTAAAACTTGCATTACGGAATCTTCTCAAATAAAATGGCTGATTCGTAATTAAGTAAGAGCTCCACAAAATTTTCATCATGTTTTATGCATCACACACACACGTGGATAGCGGTTTGAGATTTCGAGTGAAGTGAGTTTTCTCATCTAGTTTGGTGTACATCATTGCGTGGCCTTCTGGGTTGGTTTTGCTTCTAACTCCCTTGATACGTTTGAGAAGTTCCGGTTTGCAGTTGATTGATGATTTCTCATTTCTTTAAAAAAGAATAAAATTTTATTCTTTCGTTTTATACATGCCACTCGGATAGTGAAGCGAATGTTGTACTTACATATGTCGTCTTTCTAATGTCTTTCAGGATCCCGCAGTACATGTATCCCTCCGCAGCGGCTGCTTACGTGACTCATCAGGGAGTGTTCCCCGTGGCGCCACACTCCCCGTTATCGCCCACGGCCAACAGTCAGTTGTTTGATTACTCCGCGGCTGTGGCGGCTGCAGGCCTCCCGACGACGCAGTTGCCGGCTGCGTACGAAGCTGCCTACCCGTACACCACGGCTGCGGCGGCCCCTGGATCAGGATACGTAGCTCCCACGGCGGCGTACTCATACGCGGCTGCAGTGCCACAACAAATGGGTCTCGCCGCGCACTATCAGCCTCAGCAGTTACAAGAGAGGATGCAATGAGTTTGATCCGAGAGTAGGGCATGACATTTGTATGACAATACTGAATGGCTCACGTAACGTAGTGTATGCGTACGTTCATCGAAGCAAGCAAGCGTGGAGGAGCGTTTTCTCAGCATGGCAAGGAGTAAAAGATGTCTGCCTGGGTGACTGACGTCACTGTGATGTCACACAGAATGCATATCGCAGCATTCAAATGCTATATATCCGTTGTAGTCACTGTATGTTACACATATTAAAGTCGTAGATCGTTTGATATGTAAATTCATGTCACAGTAACTTATGCAATTTTTCATTGCTCGTAAATTATTTAATTTAAATCATTTTCATGTTGATATTGTCGACGAGTTGATTAGTATAGTCATATTTATTCCTTAGTCATACGGGGTATCTGATCACAACACTTGGATGTTCTATTGGAATATTCAGTGGAATTTGTATTGGTCAAATCAAACTTAAGACCGTCCATTTTATACACGAAAGAGGGGTTGTACAATTTACCCCAGCTTTGGCTCGTATATCTGAGTAAATTGTTTGTTTTTTTTTTTCGGTTGAATTGTACATATTTGAAGTAATAATTTTATATATTCCCTTTAGGCAAGTTTATATTTAGCTATCGGCTGGGTGTCATTCTATTGCTAAGATTCAGTATCCTCGAAATGTATGAACGAATGTGGGTGGCTATGCGTTGGCAGAATGAGGACAAATGTCACAATATGGAAACTGCGACGTGTACCTGTCTGTTAATTAACCTCCCGTGTAACAGGGAAAATTGTACGCCATTGTAAACGATATTAGTGCTGTGGCTTTGTCTTGAAATCGATGATCTCCTGAACAAATTGTGGTCCTGTTTGTTTTTGGAAGATTCAAGTTGGTAAAAAAAACTCCGGTTGGATGGTGTGAGTGCAACATCGAAGAAAGTCTTGATTTAGTTTCACAGAAGGTTAATTATAGTTTTCCTTTTCTAAAAAGGATTGAGAATTTTCACGTGGAACAGGAAAAGTCTAATAGCAAATCATTTTTATCCTGAATGCTAGAAAACACAAAAGCACGAATGTAGGCACTATTAGGTGACAATCGACTAATCCATGTTCTCACCGACCATCATATACGATCCTTTGCGAACTATTGGGAAGAAGCTCTCCCAAGCCTAAAGCCACCCTTGGAAGGACCCATTTGTTCAATGTAGAAACGCATATGCATGTATGTTGAATGTCAATGTGTATATAGCTAATGTAATGTAGCTTCCATGTTATCACTATAGCCATCATCCTCAAGTTTCAATGCTTATCGTAGTTATATAGACTGTACACAAATATATATCAGGTAGCGGGGGACGGCACACTTATTTATCAAGTTACTCGGGTTAGCAAAGTACATTGTTCCAACGGGAACATTAGATATATATGTGTACAGGATAAATGTTATGTACTATTTATAAATACCTTAGTATTGTATCTATGTATATAAACATCTATATTTCTGGCTTGCCTAATAGGCTTTTTCCTACCATAACCTCATTATTACGTGGCCCTGTTTTCGTACTGAGATTCCATACAGTAAATTCAAAACCCTGTATTGAGTAAGCTTGAGTGGCCAAGATAAGGCGATATGTCGGACGTGTAAGTCTTATGTATGTCCTTGTAAATAATACAGTTTTAACCATCGTCTATATCGGCTATTTTACAACTTCGGGCTTTTAAGAAAATCATTTATGAAATACTGACCGATCGATGTTGAAATCGAATGGCATTTTACATTGAAAAGACCAGTGCTTGGCAAGACTGCCATACAAGTAAGCGTTTAAATCGATGTTTTTTTATATGTCTGAAAATCCGAACACAAAGTCTCGCCTGCAGCCAGTCGACGACAGGTTCCCTTTTAACCCTGGAGAGTTCTGGGGGGATAGACAGACAGTAAAGTGTGTGAGAGACCACTGACCACAGTGATGTGCAATAGTGTGCTTTGTGAGAGTGACTAACGATGTAAATCCCATCTATGTATCAGTTCATGTTGATATGTCCTCGTGCTGATCGGTGATCAGTCTGTTGATTTCTAGCCCAAAGTCTGGCAAAACTTGAGAAACCAGTATCGGTGTTATTAAGAGAAAAAAAACGTATTGCCATGTATAGAATCGGGCATTTAGTCTTTTGCTATTAAGATGAACTATGGGTCTGGACTCCTTGTTATAAACTCTTGATAATCTTGTTCTTTGTTATTATACAAGGCAATTTCTATGCATATTGAATAGCATGACTGTGGTACCTCTCTCGTGGATAATAAGTGAATTACAAATGACCGTTTTCTTTACGGCGCTAACGTCTTCAAAGTCTTGCTTATTACGCGTCCTTCCATATTGGTTGTGTGATAAGCCAACAGCAGTTGATCATGGAAAATCCAAACATCATATGATGGATCAAAAACACCAGTATTTTACTGATGAAGGTATTTTTGTAAAGATTTTTTTACTATAGCAGTGGCCGCTTTAATAACAACGACTGCAAATGGGGGATGTAATGTGATGAAAAGGATGGGATAATCATCTCCTGAAAGAACCCAAGGCGCTGCGCTGTTCTCTTTTTATATATACCAAGTGCCTGCCTCTGGAAACTTTGCAAAGCATCTCTTCGTGCTTCAGAGAGAGTAGTACTATTTCATTGTATGTTATGTTATCAAATATACAAATGAATTTATACAAATAAAACGTGGTCACACTGACCAAACACAAATCTTGGCGTTCGGATCTCTGTAGTCACAGAAATCGACCAAACACATCTCCACTTGGCTTCATAATATTGAGAATTTCTTAGGTGTACAGCTTAGAGTTACACTACACAAAAAAGTTAAGGATATTAAATATCCTTAACTTTTTTATATTAAATATCCTTAACTTTTTTGTGTAGTTGATATATACTATACGCGCACGCATAACATATGTAATATCTAATGGTACAACAAAAGTTTTCCCGATGTTAAGTCAAGGATATAGCAACTTAGTGGTTTTAAAAACTTCAAACCATGACTGCAGATCGAAATGAC